>OHTI01000005.1_pt1 | contig 223765 bp, 187 predicted proteins | sample 1578941 | NCBI WGS metagenome assembly OHTI01 (sample SAMEA3879609, study PRJEB24766) | human gut metagenome | biome: human-associated habitat; feature: feces | place: USA | collected 1985/1987
GCAGTTAAATAAAATCAATAAATACCATAAAACGATTAATTTTACGACATCTTTCGACGGGTATCTTTTCGGATACTCGCTTTTTTATTGCTTTTATTTTAACTGTATTTTAATTATATATCAACGGGCTGGGTTTTTCAAGGGGGAATTATTTTAATGTAAAGAAATACCGCACTTTAGTGATAATAATTTTTAAATTCAGCATAAATATCCAAGGTATCGGTGCGCCAACAAGTCATTTATACAGCAAAAGATTATCACTTAAAATAAAACTGACTCCGCTAAAAAACGGAGTCAGTATGTCGTTTAAAAACTAATAATTACCTACGGTTGACGCTTTCTATTCTGTTTGCAAATCTTAACCGTTCATAATCCCCCTATTCCTCGGACGTATGCAAAATCAAGGGACAACTATAAGCATTTTGATAATATCGGCAGATAAGCTTTTATAAGTCAGGTCAATTTAATAACTCTATATTTTCTTAAAGTGCTGTATAATCAGAGTAAGCAGTACAAACGCCATATTATAGCATATTACCAAAGATGGCGTGATCTGTGAAAACGCTCCCAGAAGCATCATAATGATCGATAGAACACCGCCAAGAACCGCTGCTCCCATTTGAACCGCTATTCCGAGATTTGTAATAAACTTCAGCCTTTTAGCTCCGATTAAAAGCATTGCAAAAGATGGGAAATGTCCTGAGCAAAGCATTGAGGAAGAAATTTTGGGAATATACTCTGTCTGATTTTCGTACTCCTTATGGAATCTGAAAGGAAGAAGCTTTATACTGTTGGGAGTTATTCCAAAAAGCTCTGAGAGGAAATTAACGCTTATAAATCCGTCAGCCGTCCTGACTACTGCGGTAATACCCTCTTCCTCCAGCTCCTGAAGCCATCTCGTAACTGAAAGACTGGCGTTTGCCTGAACTACGAACAATGTAGAAACAACTCCGGATACAGACAAATAAAGAACAATATTTCCTTTAGCGTACTCCTGTTCCTTTGCCTCAGTAGGTATTCCCTCTATCGAATGATTTTCCATAAGCTCTCTCGTTCCGAGCAGAACACGCTTGTTTTCTATCCAGCCCGAAAGTCCCAGTCCGTCCTCATAAATATAGCTTTCAACCGGATAAAGCATTTCCGTTTTTCCTCTGAGCATTTTATAAAAGGTAGGCTTCAGTACGCTTCCCGCCTGACAGGCAAGGCTTGCCGCCATAAGTATACAGTCCTCTATCCTTGCAGAGCTTAGAAGCTTTAAATTTACGAAATCAACCATTCCATTAGGAAACAGCTGCTCTGCGTCAACCAGCACTGAATTTGTATCTGCAAATTCTTCAACCGACGAATATCCAAGCATTACGCCCGAATACTGTAAGAACTTTTTCTGTGCCCTGCCCATCGGCACATTTACCACAAGCATGAGAGCCAGAGAGGAGCACATTGAGATAGTCCCTGACATTACTGCAAGCAGAGTAAAGAATTTCTCTGTTCCGCCCGAAGCTCCCTTTTCAAATATCAGCGAAAGTAATCCCACTAAAAGTCCTGCCAGAAGTATAAACGGTGCAGTTTTCTTGGCAAAACCGTCTGATATATCTGCTGAATAAGAGTTTTTCATAAAGTCATTCACAAATTCGGTTTTTCTCATTGCCGCCAATTCCGGAAAATCGTTGAGCGCACCCTTTGTAAACTTGCTTGCAATATCCTCGTCGTTAATATTGACCAGAGCATAGCGCTCGTAATCCCCTGCCGCAAACCGAAAATTACGTTCCGTTTTCTTTACGATCATCAGCTTTCCAAGCGTATTGAATACAAGTCCGAAAATCGCCGCAGACGTATACACATGATAGAAGCTTTCCCTTACAACGGACGGCTCAAAAAGCGTGATTATTCCTGCAATAACTGACATAAAAATCCCTATTGCCGCAATGCTGTCGCAGTCGGCTCTGCGCTTGAACAGATTCTTAATACCGCCAGACAAAACGGTATAGGAAACCGCTATCGAAATAAGACCCAGTATAGTATTTGTAAAAAGGTATGCCGAAGGACTCATTGTCTTATCGAAAACTTTAACAAGAGGCAGAGAAAAGTCGTTGGCAAGCGTTATAAGCAGGCTGAAAACTCCTGTAAACATAAGTACGCACATACGCATAACCAAATTGCTTTTTACCTGAAGAATATCTCTTAGTATTCTCGGAGCTTCATCAAAGCTTTCAAACTCCTTCTGAGCTGCTTCACCGTCCCTCTGATTCGCATTTTCGGCTGAATTCTCCTCAGTTTTAAGCTTAAAGCTGTCTATCTTCTTTTGTCTTCTTTCAGACAGCAGACGCGATTTTTCCTCATATGTAGCGTTTTCAGGTATATCTGCCGCCTTATCGAACTCCTCCGTTTTCGGGATTATTTTACCGGTAAGACCCATATCTATATCCTTTACTGTAGGTCGGCTTACAGGTGAAACGTCATTGTTCTTCTTTACCGTTCCGCGCTCTTTTTTCAGCTTCATAAGATTTTCGATCACCTGAGCGTTTTCCTCGCTGCGCTTCATATCACGCTCTTTTTCAGCTCTAATAGAATCTTCAAGTTCCTTGATATTTACTCTTTCCTGCCCGGTCTTCCTTATGAAAAGCCTTCTGGCAGGGTTTTCATAAGCTTCCGCAGGATTATCCTCTATAACTGCACTCGCCTGTACAGCCTCTTCCCTGCCGCTCAGTCCGCTCTCAGTTTCCTTCGCTGTAAAAATACTTTCACGCATTTCATCTGCACCTTTAATTACGGGCATCTCAGAGGTATTTAAGATTTCTTCGTTTGCTTCTTCTACAATTTCGTCAACACTGATATCGTCATTTTCATTTCCGCCGACGGCAGATTTGTTGGAATACTCAGCCACTATATCTTCTAACGAAAATTTATCAGCCAAATTTCTCACTCCTTAATTTCTAACTTAATCAGCTCTGCGCTGTCTTACTATCTCATACATAAATATCCCCGCTGCTACCGAGGCATTAAGAGAAGTGATCTTACCTGCCATCGGAAGCTTCAGAAGAAAATCACATTTTTCTTTTAAAAGCCTGCTCATTCCGAAACCCTCTGAGCCTATTATCAGACCTATAGGACCTGTCATTTCGACCTTTGAATAATCTTCTCCGGAACCGTCAGTACCGTATATCCAAACGCCGTTTTCCTTCAGCTTATCTACAGCCGCAGCAAGATTTGAAACCCTTGCGACAGGCAACCAGCTGGCAGCGCCGGCAGAGGTTTTGAATACAGTCTGATTCAGCGAAGCGCTTCTTCGCTTAGGAATAATCATCCCATGAGCTCCCGCCGCCTCGGCAGTTCTTATTATTGCGCCCAGATTATGAGGATCTTCTATTTCGTCGCAGATAATAATAAAAGGATCCTCGCCCTTTTCCTGAGCTAATCTAAGTATATCGTCAATATCCGCATATTCAGCACAGGCGCCCATAGCTATAACGCCCTGATGCGACGCTCCCCTGCTCATATTTGCAAGCTTCTGCTCGTTTACCTGCTTAACGGGTATGCCTTTTTCCTTAGCCATTCTGCATATAAGGGATATTGAGCCTCCGGCTTCGGAATTAACAAATATAAGGTCTATAAGCTTATCGGCTTTAAGCGCTTCAATAACAGGATTTCTTCCTATTATCAAACCCTTTTCGTCGCCGCAGTCAGCTTTAGCTCCGTCATAAGTACGCTTGTCCCTGCTTTTATCAAAGCTTTTTTCTCTGTTATTCATATTTCACTGCTTTCCTGTAATAACACATAAAATTCAACGTCTGAAAAACATTATATCAAATTAAATTATAACACAAAAATCCTCAAAAGCCAATAGCCTTTGAAGATTTTTATTTACTTTATACATTTTCAACAAAAATTCTCACTGAACTTTGGCACCCGTACAGCCTATAAGAGGTAAATATGCCGATAAAAGCGGATTTTTGCCGTCGTTATGCCTGACGTTTCTATAACAGCAAAGCCGCGGCTGAAATTCCTATGACCAGTCCAAGCGCACATAACAGAACTACTGCCGCCGCTGTTTTGGTGAAGCTTCGGCGCTTTCTTTTAGGGAAAGCAGACGTAAAAGCGCTGCAGCAGTTAATTGCCTGAACGTGTAATATTTCACTGGGAGAATCAGACTTTTCGGCTTTTACAAATAACAATATTTTTTCAAAGTATTCATTATTCGTACACTTAACTTCAATGATTTGTTTATTAATTCCTCTCAACATTTATTATCAACACTCCGTTTTGCACATTTTTGGTTTGCAATGATATTATTGACACAAAAATAAGGTTTAAACTACGGAGTTTTCAAGATTTTGTTGAAAAGCCTGTTGAAAACCCAATTCTGATAATAAAAAGTGTTGATAATCCTGTTGAAATCGTTGAAAACTACGGCTTTTTATGGGCTTGTTTATATGTTGAAAAACATTCAAGTCTAAAAAAACGTACAAATCAGCTTCTGTTTTTACACTAAATGGAATAAAATACAGTTACAAATATGAATTTTCAGTTAAAAGAATCAGTACTAAATTTTTTGCTTTCCGTATACTTTGATTTTAAAGCAGTTTACGTTTATTATTAATTTGTTTTGTATAAACGACGTTAATTTATATTAAAAAGTACAAAAAAACCCCCTGATAATATCAAAACTTTTGATTTTCCCGATTTGCTGATAATGAGTCTGTAAAATCGTACTTTTATTCTACAGCCGTGCATAATGAACTGCGTAATATTTGTAACCGGTATGTAATTACCTTGTTGTAAGAAAACGAATTGCCCTCTCTATCGAATCCTTTGAATTGCCCCAGTCGGCGTCCTTTCCAGTATTGCGGTAGTCGTACATTTTGCAGTAATGAGATACGTCCTTTTCAAGGAGATCAAGATATTTTTCAGTCAGCTCACCGCAGTCACCTATAAACTGCTTCTGCCAGCGCTTATCCATACTGTCAGCTGTCATACCTACCAGCAGGTCATAATGAGGCAGACAAAGCATTTCCTGAGCTTTGAAAAGCTCTCTGAAATCCCTAGACTTTTCATACATTTCAAAAAAGGTCACCATAAGCCTAGACATTCCCCATTCAATCTTCGAGCAGACGAAGCACTCGCTGTTTACGGCAGATACCTTTTTCTGCTTTGCAGTCTTTCCCTCAAATATGCTTTTGCGGTTAAAAATATGCTTCTGAATATCCTGTAAGTGGGATTGAAGCATTAGCGCCAGCGAAAGACGGTTTTTACAAGCACGCATCTGCTCAAAATGGGTCTTGCAGAATCCTAAGCGGTTTGTTTCCATTCTCACATCCGGCTCCATCATTGCCGCTCCCATTATATACTCGATAGTACGCTGCTCAAGCATATCTCTCATACGGCATATAGGACAGCCGCATTTGGGCTCAAATATCTCATTAACAGGTATGGTTAAAATACTTTCTCTCATTTCAAACCTCCGGATCAAAATCTTTTTTCATTACTTCATATACTAAAATGCCGCCGTTTGTTTTCTCAGCTCGGTGACAAACAGTTTTATATCCCCTTTTTTCATACATGATACACCCGGAAAGCGATGCTTCAAGATATGTGTCAGAATATGAGCCTTTTATTATTTTCTCGGCATAATCCATAAGTCTGCTTCCATAACCCATATTCTGAAATTCCGGCAGCACGAACAGCCTTAATATATGGTTTTCGTTAAAAGCGCAGGTTGCCGCAGGCTTACCGTCAGCCTCCAAAATAAAAACACTGTCATTTTCTATGCTGCCCTTTATGTTCCCCAAGCTGTGTAAATTCAGAAAAAATTCTACGCAGCTGCCGTTATAATAAATCGGATAAACCGCTTCTATCGCCGCATGAGTGATCTGCATTATTGTTTCAGCGTCACAAGATACCGCTCTCCTGATCTCCATAAAAAACCGCCCTATAAAATCTGTTGAAAAATTTATATATTTATAGTATAATGGTTTTAAAACGATTTTGCAATAGAAAAGAGGAAATTTTATGGATTATAAGGTTGACGGAAAGGATATTCTGCTATGTCAGGAGGATTTCGACCTTGACGATACCCTTGACTGCGGACAGGCGTTTCGCTGGCAGAAAATCGGAACAGACTGCTACAGCGGATATTATCTCAACACGCCGCTTATTATATCATGCGAAAATACAGCAGAACATATCTTCCGCTTGAAAGATACTTCGGAGCGTGACTTTCTTGACAAATGGTACAATTATTTGGACTTGTCCACTGACTATTCAGAACTAAAAAAACGATTTTCCGAAGACGAAACTATGTCAAAGGCCTGCTCTTATGCTGGAGGGATAAGGATACTCCGTCAGGACAGCTGGGAAGCTCTATCCTCGTTTATAATATCACAGAATAACAATATTCCGAGAATAAAAGGAATTATAGGCAGGCTCTGTGAGCATTACGGCAGCTATCCCTCAGCCGAAATGATGAAAGAGGAAACGGCTGACAGCCTTGCTTTTCTCAGGTCTGGCTTCAGGGCAAAATATCTGGTTGACGCTGTTGGAAAATTAAATTCGGGAGAACTTGATCTAAACGCAGTTTCCGCAATGCCTATAGACGAAGCGAGAGCGGCTCTGATGACGATTAAAGGCGTAGGCCCAAAGGTAGCTCAATGCGCTCTTCTGTTCGGAATGTACCGTATTGAAGCATTTCCGGTCGACGTATGGGTAAAGCGCATTATGGAACGGTGGTATCCAAACGGACTTCCTGACTGTGTAAAGGGTTATGAGGGAATTGCTCAGCAGTATCTTTTCCATTACATAAGGAATCTTGAAGAATAAAAACCTGTCAGCCTTTGAATTTAAAACACAATATATTGTGCCGCATTACTTTTCGATAACGATTTATGTTCTGGATTTTGTGTAATATGTTAAATACGCACTGGATTATTTGTGCAAAAAGTTGAAATACTCAAAAGCTTCAAAAATAGTGTTCACAGCAGGCAGAAAATGTGTTATAATTAACTTGTATGATATTCGGAAAGAAGGCTGAAGATTATGAGCAGTAAAACTGCGGTAAAACATTATAAATATAAAAATATTGCCGCCGCTATGGCAATATTGCTGATTGGTATTCTCGCACTTTCCACATCGTGCAATTCCAATTCAAACGGCGGCGAAAAAACGAAACCTGCCGCTTCTGTCAGTTCGGCTGCGAAAGACGACGGCTCATCTGTAAAAGACGAATCCTCTGAGACTTTTCAGGCTCAGAAACTTACCAGAAATTATAAATACATAAGCGTTAAAAACAGCGAATCGCTGGGCAGCGGAAACCTGATCATGCTTAATTCCACATATAAGTACAGCGGAGGAGCGCCCTCAGACCTTGACGGCGTTTACGGCTACCTTTTCGATAAGAGCGGCGCACAGATAGGTTCTACAAGCAGCACTCAGGTAATGGGAAGAAAGGAAATGCTTAAAGCTTTCAATTCGCTTCTCTGCGGCTTTTATGAGGATACGAAGCTGAAAACAATAATGGTAAGTGATATCTATACCGGCTCTGTTTCGGACGAGGAGGAAAACAGCAAAGCCGATAACGAAGCCCATACTGAGAAGCCGTGCTTTGAGCATGACTCCGGACTTGCAGTTGATCTTCAGCTTTATCTTGCTGACGAAGGCACATATCCTGCCTTCGACGGTACGGGAAAGTACACATGGTTTTCGGAAAACTGCTGGAAATACGGATTTATACAGAGATATACCGAATCCAAGTCAGCCATTACCAGAGTAAGCGGACTTGCCAATCATTTCAGATATGTCGGACTTCCTCACGCTGAGATTATGCATGCTAACGATCTTTGTCTTGAGGAATATCTTGATTTTATCAAGCAGTATACTTTTAAAAATCCATACAGCTTTGAGAGCTTCAACGGAGACTGCTATGCCCTGTATTATACACCTATGAGCAGCGAGAAAACAACTAACTGCCCTGTCCCTCTTAACGAAAACGACGAGGAATACGAATATGAGATCTCAGGAGACAATATAGGAGGCTACGCTGTGTGCGTCAAGCTTGTATCCTCCGAAGAAAAGGACGATAAAGCTGACGATACTTCTTCCGTATCGGACAGATCTTCCGAAGCGTCCCACAGCGAAAGCGCTGACTAAAGCATATTTTTAAGGAGAGTAATTATCTTGAACAAGGAAACTGTAAAAATTAAAGTCGATTATTCTGCTGCCGGATTAAGCGAAGAGAGCTGTACGCCGGTACTCGACTGTTATACAAGCACCTTTAATACCGAAATGGGAATAAGAAAACGAAGAGCGGTTCTGATCTGCCCCGGCGGCGGCTATGACTACTGCTCGGAACGCGAGGCAGAGCCTATTGCCCTGAGGTTTTTAGGCGCGGGGATAAACGCATTTGTACTCAGATATTCATGTGTAAAAAAGAAATTCCCCACAGCGGCTCTTGAATGTGCGGCGGCAGTGAAGCATATCCGTGAAAACGCAGATAAATATGATACAGATCCTGATAAAATCATAGTTGTCGGTTTTTCGGCAGGAGGACATCTTGCCGGTACGGCTGCAAACTTCTGGGACAGCGAACTGCTTACTAAACCGCTGAAATGTACTCCGGAAGATATAAAGGTAAACGGCTCAATACTCTGCTATCCGGTAATCACAAGCGATCCGCAATATACCCATGAAGGCTCTATACTTAATCTTATCGGAGAAGAAAAATCAGCTGAGCTTAGAGAGCTTGTATCACTGGAAAAAAGAGTTCACGAAAACACTCCGCCGACATTTCTTTGGCACTGCGCCGACGACGGCTGTGTTCCTGTTGAAAATACTCTGTTTTATATGTCGGCTCTTTCAAAATATCATATTCCGTTTGAAAGCCATATCTATGAATACGGCGGTCATGGTCTTGCGCTCTGCGATGAAACGACCGCGGTCTCCGAAGTTCATTATCAGCCCGTAGCTTCAGGCTGGGCAAAGCTCGCAATAGAATGGGTCTTACGTTTATAAAAAGCATCAAAGGAATTATTGCTTTAGTTTATTAAATAAATATCAAGGCTGTTTCGCATTTACTGCAAAACAGCCTTTTTTACCGAGAAAACACCTTAACAGAAATCAAGCGTCTTACATATTATAAATCATTACAATAATTTTGGAGGGATTTATATGTCAGAAGTTTATTTTTTAGGTGCAATGACCTCGAATGGGTTTTCCACTGAATTTGGTAAGGTTATTGCTGAGGACGGAATGTTTACCTATATTTTAAAGGGCGGCGCAGGTACGGGAAAGTCCTCGCTTATGAAAAAAGCCGCCAATTACTTTGAAAAAACTCAGCACGTTGAAAGATATTACTGCTCCTCAGACCCAGCTTCACTGGACGCAGTAGTTTTTAAAGGCTCTAAAGCGGCTATAGTTGACGGAACCTCGCCTCATGTATTTGATCCCCTTATTCCGGGCGTAAATCAGAAGATAATAAATCTGGGTGATTATTGGAACGAAGAGCTGCTTAAAGAGAACGGAGCGATGATCTCAGAGGTAACGGCGGCAAACAAATCTATGCTTGCAAGAGCCAAACGGTTTACCGGTGCAGTTTCAAATATTTATTCCGATACATATCAGATAGGCTCTGATTGTATTTCCGCTGAAAAGCTGGATTCATTTATTGAACGCTTTAAGAAAAAGATCCTCGGCAGGAAAGGAAGCGGAACAGGCGCAAAAAAATTCCGTCAGCTGACTGCTCTTACCGAATACGGAATTTATACTCTTACTGAAACACTTAATGATTATTTCGACGTTTATTACATGGCAGACGATTATTACGCCGTATCAAATTATCTTATCTCGGTTCTCGCAGATGAAGCGGCTGTAAGGGATTACGATGTTATTATCTGTCCGAGTCAGATGTTTAACAATACCGCTTATGAGCATATGCTTATTCCTGAGCTTGGTATAGCGCTTATCAATGGAAGCTCGGTCAACGACTTTGATACTACTGCCGGAAAGCATCTCAATCTTACTCGTTTTTATGATAAGAAGCTTATTTCCGAGCGAAGAGTAAGACTTAAAATGAATAAAGCAGCATGCAAGGACCTTACAGAGGAAGCTGTAAGGACGATAAAAACTGCAAAGGAGATCCATGACGAGATCGAAAAGTATTATATCTCAGCAATGGATTTTGATAAACTCAATTCAGCAGCCGATAAGATCATAAAGGAGATCGAAAGCAGAGCGTCTAAAGCTCCTTGACCATCTGTCCATACGGCAGATGTCTGAATCCAAGCCTTTTATAAAGAGAGATCGCCTTTATATTACCTTCCTCGACCTCAAGGCGTATTCTTTTTAACCGTGGATCTCCGTTTCTTTCAAGCTCTTCAAACAGCAGTCTTCCGAGTCCCTTTGAACGGAACTGAGGTCTTATATACAGATCCTCTACCCATATAACTATACCTCCTGCTTCGGGCGAATATGTTTTGGCAGTAACTCCGAAGCCGGCAGGCTGTCCTTCATATTCAAACATATACCCATCGAGATAACATCCTCCCTTAATTATCTCGTCAAATGTATCGGAATGGCGGCTTATAGGAATAGAATGAAGTACGGCGGGGGAATTATAGAATTCCTCAGCCATTTCAATAAATATCTCCCTGTCGGTATCTTTAAATCTGCGTATCATTTTCACATCTGCCTGCGTATAAGCGCAGACTCCTTTCTTTTTCATAAATAAAAAATAATCCAAAAAATCTCCCGCATATACGGGAGATTATTATTTACCAAAGCTTTTCGGGATATACACCCTCGCTTATAAGGCGGCATATTGATTCGGAAACAGCCCGCTTATCCTCGGCGTATGTAACTCCGAACCACCTGTCACGGCTTTCAAGCAGCCGGCAGCTTGCGGTCTTACTTTTCAGAAGCTTATCTATAACTATAGGCAGCAGAAATTCTGCTTTCGGATCATTGCCGTACTTTTCAAGGAACTCTTCAAACTCTCCGCCGAGAATATCAATAAATTCAGGCGGACAGCCCCACATATTCATTGAAACATAGCTGTCCTCGCTTACCTCATAGCCGTTTCCTGCAAGAACTCTGCCGTTTTCACGCCTTATATTATAGGTTTCCTTTATTTCTACCAGGTTATTGTCATCATCGACCGTACAGATCCCTCTTGTTACGGCTCCGTTATCGCTTAACGTATTCTTCAGGATAAATCCAGCCATGCTCAAGTTCATTCCGTCGGAGCTAATTTCCTCAGTAAGACGTTCATAAAGCTTGACAAAGGCTTCCTTACCGTAATAATCATCTGCATTTATAACCGCAAACGGCTCATTTACAGTTCCGCGGCAGCACAGCACAGCGTGTCCGGTCCCCCATGGCTTAACTCTTTCCAAAGCTTTATATTTTTCAGGAATATCCGATGTCTCCTGAAAAACATACTGAACGTTAACGTGCTCGGCGATCCTGCCGCCTATCATTTTGCAGAAAGCTTCTTCTATATCCCTTCTGATTATAAATACCACTTTATTGAAGCCCGCTTCTAAAGCGTCGTATACCGAATAATCCATTATTATTTCATTATTAGGGCCAACAGGCTCAAGCTGCTTTATACCACCGCCGAACCGGCTTCCCAGACCTGCCGCCATTATGACCAAAGTGCAGTCTTTCATTTAATACTCATGCTCACAGAATAAGCGTGAGCATATCCTCCTTCCGTGTTCCGTAAATACCTGCGAAGCTTTTTTTATGCTCATTGCTGAATGAGCATGTCCCGCAAGGCTCTGTCTATTTAATTGCTTTATATTTATATTATGACATATTTCTTTTAGTTTGTCAATATAACACTGATACTTCAGCAAAAACAAAGCCGCCCTTAAAGGCGGCTTAAAATATTATCAATACTGATTTGAAGCATCATTATACCAAGCTATATAATCGATCTTACCGTTTGTTATTCCGAACATAACACTGGACTCCTCCGAATACACACAAACAGTAGAGAAATCCGGGTCGTTTACCTTTACGCCGCTGAAAGCCTTTTCTAAGTCTGCAACAGACGATTCGCAGCCTAATCCTTCAACGGTAAATTCATCGCCTCCGTATGAAGTGATCCCGGTCACTTCTGCATCCTTGATCGCTATCTTCTTATCACTGATATTGTATACGTTTGCGTATACATCTGAATCAGCAGAAGACAGGAAGTAGCTTTGCTTGCTGTCCAAGGAATCAATATCTGTATCAAAACCAGACTGGATCTCACTGTATTTCAAGGGGAACTTTATTGCCTTTCCGTTAAGCTTAAACTCACAGCCGCTTAGTTCAGGATATTCATACTCATCGTAGCCTTCGATATTTTCGTTAATCCCGGTATTACCTTCGTTTCCGTCGCTGTTATCTATGTCAGGAGCGTTATAATCTGGATCGCCGTTTTCGCTTCCTCCGAATATATCGTTATACAGATCGCTGCCTAATGCATTTTTAATGTTTTCCTCAAGCTCGTCAGTCTTACAGGTAGCTATGTAAGCTTCAACGCCGGATTCGTCAAACGAATATATGTTATCGGACGGAACAGTAATATCTGAAGCATCTGTTTCCTCTCCGGTTACTGTTACAGTAAGATAATTCGTTCCGCTTTCTTCAATATTTACCGTAATATCAAGCTTATCCTCAGTGCTGTTTGAAACAAGCTCAATACTCGGAGAAACAGTTTCTCCCGCATCGACAACTGTAAGATCATACTTCATAGATCCGGAAAATAACTCTCCCTGAGCCTGAAGATCGGTAAATGTCATGCTCATTCCTACATTATCAGAACCGTCATCAACGCTGAGATCAAACTTTCCGTTTACCTTTCCGCCGTCGTTTCTGGCAGAACCTTTGAACGTAAAAATCTGTGAATTGTCTATATCCATAGTCATATCAACAGCGTAAACCTCGTCAGTTTCAATTGATACCATTTTAACATTTAATTCATCTTCAATTGAAGTTGAGAATCCAACCGCTGTTTCACCGTCATAGTAAACGTCAACCGACATCAGAACTTCCTTTAGCTCTTCCTCCTCCGGCTCAATCTCAGATATCATGCTGTCTAAAACTGTATCGTAATCCGACTCGCTAATTCCCATTTTAACAAACAGGTCTTTAATTACTTCATCGCTCTTAGCTTTTTCCGTTACGTCAATCATTATATCATACATGACCTGACCCGTAACCTCATAGGTCTTTACCTGATAATTATAGGAATTGCCGTCTATATCTCCAGAAATATTGCCGCTTTCCTTGCCCTCAGGACAATTCTCAACGATAAGCTTCCAATATCCTTCCATATCGTCAGCAAGCGCACCGTAATCAATTTCCGAAAGAGCATCGAAAATATCCGCATAAGCATATCCTGACGCCATTGCAGTAACAGAAGAACCGGTAGGTGAAACTGATTTTAATTCATCAGCAAGGCCAGAACCCTCCATAAGCTTAGTTATATCGTCGGCGGACGCGCTGAGATAAGCATCGCTCAGTTCAGGTGATTTTATGTAAACAGTTTCAGTTTCATTATCATAAACGGTATTAAGGGTAACAATATCTTTGGAATCGTATTTAAACTTCATATCGGCAGCAGTTTTCTTGCCCTTCTGCTTTGTTGCCGCAGAAACAGCAAACGGCTTAACCTCGTAACCGATATCTTTAGTAAGCCCTTCTCCCAGCTTCAGCTCTGCTTCGGCTGAATACGAAAAATCAAGCTCTCCCTTAATAGCTTTTTCCGCAAGATCTATAGTATCCCCTATATTTTCGGATACATGAGAAATGCCTTTCTCATTTGTTTTATCTTTACCGCCGTCCTTTTCACCGCTTCTGTCGAAATAGTACAATACGCCTGAACCAACTACGGTCAGCGCAAGAACTCCTGAAAGCACCGGCGTCAAGAATGATTTTTTCAGCATTTTGTTCCCTCCAAATTTTAATTATGATTATAACTTAATAAATAAAATATAACACATTATTAACAGAATGTCAAGGTGTCATATATTACAAAACAGAAACAAAAAAAGTGCGGAAAACTGTTTGTTTCCGCACTTTAGGGAATATAACCCTTTAATATGATCAGCCGAACTCATATCCCTTTTCTCTTACCGCGTCAATAAAATCAGGCAGTACCTCAGTATTAGTTGAGGATACCGAGTGAAGAAGATAGATCGCTCCGTCATGAACCGCTCCGGTAAGCTTACCGAAAGCCTCCTCCTCAGACGGCTGATTATCTACATCCCAGTCAGCATAAGCGTAGCTCCAGAGAACAGTTTCATAGCCGCAGTCCTGAGTTACGGCAAGAGAAAGCTCGGAAAACTCTCCCATCGGAGGACGGAATTCCGTCATTTCATAGCCGAACTCGTCCTTGATATACTTATGCAGTCCCTCGATCTCGTCACGGCATTCCTGTTCGCTGAGCGAAGGCATTGAATAATGGCTTACCGAATGATTTCCGACAGTATGACCCTCGTCTATCATACGCTTTACAAGCTCAGGGTTTTTCTCCGCATAGTCCTGAAGTACAAAGAACGTAGCCTTTACCTTTTTCTCTTTAAGCGTATCCAGTATTTGTGCGGTATATCCGTTTTCATAGCCCTGATCAAAGGTAAGATATATCTTTCCCTTATCTTCGGTAATAGCTTTAGCGTTATATTTTCCGTATGCACTATTAAAATCCAAAGCTCCCGTCGGACGGTTTTTATCGTCCAGCTGAACTCCCTGACCGTAACCGTGCTTTTCAGTTGACAGTGACGAAAAATTCTTTACAGCCGTCTGTGCGCCGATTATGACCGGCTCTACGAGATTTTCGGACTGCGCTGTTTCAGGCGCGGATTTGCTGTCAGCTGCATTTTCTGTTTTGCCGCAGGAGGTAAGCGCCGCAGCCGCAGCCAATGCCAGTAACAAAACTTTTTTCATTTCATTGCTCCTTTTCAAATATTTTAAAATTAGTATTCCACTAAAATTTCAAAACTTATCTGAAAAGGTCTATGAAAATTCTGTATTTTTTAAACTTGATATAAAACGGCTTTTATGATATAATAGCATTAAACATAAAAATGCATGACTACGGAGGAATTAAAATGCTTAACGGTTATTTGGATCTGCCTACATTTACCTTTTTTGATTTTAAAAACATATGGACAGGCAGCGTCTTTCAGGAATTTAACTATAGGATAATGTACAGACAAAACGACGGCTCCGATGAATTGTACGGAGTTATCTGGCTAGGAAAAAAGTGCTTTGATCTGACTGGACCAGAAAGCTATATTTGTGAATTTCATGAGGAATACTCTCCCGCAGGGCTTGACGAACTTGCAAAAAAAATAAACGAAAAGGCTGACGAATACCGCAGAAACGGCGGAAGCTTTTAGTTTTGCATCTATAAATGAAAATCAGAAGCTGTTGATTCTAAACTGATTTATCGCAATTAAAAACAGCAGCGCTTTAGCAATCTGCTTTTGCGCTGCTGTTTTATCTGCGATTATTACCTGTTATAATTCTGCTGTTCTCCCTGATTATATAAATGTCCTCCGGGCGGAAAATCTGATGCACTGTTTTCTCCTGACCCCGTACTGTCGGTCAGAGATGAATCATATTCCTTATCCTTAGAAATAAGCTGCTGATTCAAGAGTCTGGTTCCGTCATCATCAATAACACCAAGATCCTTTGCCGACTGGATAATTCCCTCAGCAACAGCCTTAGCATAAGCGTCAATATTTTTATCAAAAAGCCTGTTGTCCGTTTCGTCGGTTATAAATCCCAGTTCAACAAGACAGCTTGGCATTTTCGTATCAGCGTTTACATAATAATTATCTCCGGGAATTCCGACATATCCGTACTGAACGCCGCGGTTTTCCGAAATTCCGGCTTCCGAAAGCCTGCTCATTATATTCTGAGCCAATACGGTATCCTCCTTAGGCTCTTTATTATGTACCCAGATCTCAACGCCTCTAATATCTCCATCGTAGCTGTTGCGGTGAAGCGAAACATACATATCCGCCTTTGCGTCGTTTGCGATAGTACAGCGTTCCTCAAGCTCAACAAAGGTATCGTCCGATCTTGTCATAACGACTGTCGCGCCGTATTCCTCAAGATATTTTCGGACCAGCAGGGCAATTCTTAAATTGTCGTCTTTTTCAAGCCTTGTGTTGTCCGCATTTGCCGTTCCGCCGTCGGTATCTCCGTGTCCTGGGTCAATACATACCTTAAACTGCAGTTCGGACACTTTGACCTGAGATTCTGCCGTACTCTGAGTATCGCTTTCCGAAACAGAGTCGGTCTGCACTGCGGCAGGAATATTATCTTCCTTTTTAAAATGATTTATTATACTTTTTATCATTTGAAATATCCCGAAAATTATAAGTATAAAAATAAGAGCAGCTATAATTATCCGGTTCCAGTATATCTTTCTCTTCTTTCTGGCAGTCCTTACCGGCGGTCTTCCGTACAGTCTTTCAAATTCTTCATCTGAAATAGTTCCTTCAATTACATAAGTAGTTGCGGAACGAATGATAGGCTGTGCATATAAGTATTATTATACTACAATTTACACCTTTAATCAATTAAGTTACACCTAATTTTACATGAACGTCAGATGTATTTAGGAATAAGACGCCAAACTACATAATATTATTACAAAAACTAACCGTACGGTAAAGATAATACCGAGCCGCACGGTTATAGTAAAGCCAAAAGCCTTTGTCAGCATATCCGCTTTATATCAGAGTTCTCTCGTCGCAGTATTCGCATATAACAGTATCGCCTTTGCCGATAAAATATTTAGGCAGATATTCTTCGTGATTTGTAATGCACTTAGGATTTGAGCATTTTACATACGGCAGGACTCTGCCGTATACAAGCGGCGCAGGAGTACCTTTTCCGCTGAGAACAGTCAGTATCAGCGCCATTCTGATATACATTCCGTATTTTGCCTGCTTAAAATACATTGCCCTGCTGTCATCATCAACCTCGACGGCTATTTCATCTACTCTAGGAAGCGGATGAAGAACCGCAAGATCCGGCTTTGCGTTTATAAGCTTAGCCTTATCCAGAATATAGCTGCCCTTCTGAGCCTCGTATTCCTCTCTTGAAGCAAAACGCTCCTGCTGGATCCTTGTCATATAAAGAACGTCCAGTTCAGGCATAGCTTCGTCAAGACTTGAAACCTCCTTGTATTCATGACCTCCTGCGGCAAGTAAATCCTTAACGTACATAGGAAGCGCCAGCTCCTTCGTTGATATAAGCACAAACCTATTACCCTTGAAGCAGGACATCGCCTTAATAAGCGAATGTACAGTTCTTCCGTTTTTAAGATCGCCGCACAGCCCGATAGTCAGATCCTCAAGCGTACCCTTTTCCTCTCTGAGCGTAAGCAGGTCGGTAAGCGTCTGAGTTGGATGAAGATGACCTCCGTCGCCAGCATTTATTACCGGACATTCGGCAGTAAGCGCCGCTGCCTTTACCGAACCGGCAACAGGATGGCGCATAACGAGAATATCAGCATATCCGGATACTATCTTGGTAGTGTCCTTTATATTCTCCCCCTTTGCAACAGACGAGGTCGCAGGGTTATCAAAGCCTATGATCGTTCCTCCCAATCTAAGCATAGCCGTCTGAAAAGACATCTGCGTTCTGGTTGAAGGCTCATAAAAGAGAGTACCCATTATTTTCCCTTTACAGGCTTCACTGTAATCCTGAGGATCTTCCTTTATTGCATGACCAAGCTCCAGAAGCTGTTTCCACCACGAAACCGGATAGTCGTTCAGGTCAATCAGATGTATAAAATCATTATAGCCGCTCATATAAACCAACCTTTCATCAAAAACACGTTTCTGACATTATACCACAAATTCTCCCGATTTTCAATAGTTCAGCTGATTTTCTGAGGATAAAATATATAGCAATCAAATGGAATTTCAGGGAGAATGATATGATCCTTCCGTCTTTTTACGGCAGGACGTAAGGTAAAGAACTAGCCGACGTTCAAATATTAAAATCAAGACTGAATTATGTTTACTTTTACAGAAGTTCAAAGCTGCCGCTTCTGCAGAACTGCTTTATATCATACAAAAACAAGATCTGGTCATAGCTTTCAATATCTGCAACATCTTCAAGGGTCTCATTTTCAAGCTTATCAAGATCAACAAGCGTAATGCTCCTGTAGTGAGGCGTAAGCAGAGGGATCATGCAGTTAGCATAGCTGCCTTTTATAATAAGAATATCCGGCCCTGAGCTGACGGAGGTAGTTACAACATATTTTTTATACTGATCTCCGTTCAGAAAGATACCATACTTATCCCCGGACTGAAGCGCAGAATCGTAGTATACCGATTTAGACGTAAATTTCTGCTCATTCTTATAGCCTTCCGTACCGGTAACATAGCTTCCGTTTTTGTTTCTGAATATGTTAATGGTATCAGCGGATACTCCTCCGTAATAGGTTTTTAAATATAGGTTGCCGTAAAAGCTTCTGTCGGCATATTCAATATCGTAATTTGAAAGATCGACCGGCTGAAAGCCAAGCTTTGGAATAACGCTTTTATAGACTGCGTAAGCTCCAAACGAAGTCCATCTGCTGTCCGTCCTGAAATAAATATAGTCGTCCCTTGCCGCAAAAAGCGGATTAAATGCGTCAAGAGTTACAATACTTTTATCCAGACGGTAATAAATATCGTCAATAAGCTTTTGCTGATCTACTGCAGAAGCAAAGGACGGAAGCTGTGATTTATATATGCCTGAAGCCGTTGGAACGAGCATAGCGCAGACTGCGCTGTTTTTATGCTTTTCCTTAAAGCTGTTGATATATCCTACCGCGTTGTTTATCCTTTTTTCATCAGTTTTATCGAAAATTTCTATAAGCCTGTTCTCGTCAACATAAATACTGCCCAGACGATTCTGACCCGAGCCTACCATAACTGTACTGTAAAGTGATCTGAAATTGTTCCTGAGCGGAAAACGGCTGCTTATATAGCTTTGCAGCTGCTTCTGAACAGTATCACCCTCACGGATCTTATCTTTAGCCGATCCAGTATTACGGAATAAAACTGTGCTTACTGCAAACATTAAAATAAAAGCGAAAAACAGAAATGCAGATATATAATTCAATATTTTTTTCATTTTATCCTCCTGTCAGAAAGCAAAAGCCGCTCTGCTGTTTCCTGAAACCATAAAAGCAGTACAAAGAATGAGCAGAGCCAGTATTATCATAGGCTTTGAAAAGCTTATAACGCTGAATTTCAGATCATTTAGCTTTGAATACAGCGTCTTGAGCAAAGGTGACGCCAGTAAAATACATATACCGAACAGCAGGAATGAGGATCTGAGCCAATACCACAATCCGTTATCACCGGAGGATATTTCCCAACGGAACATAGCCCTTATATATCCGAATGTTTCGTGAAGATCTCTGCCCGCCAAGACCGACCAGCTGAAAAGCACCGTAAGCTGAGTCATTATGAACCTTATTACTGAAGGGATACGCGATAAAACGCTTTTCAGGCTATTCTCAGCTAATATGAGCAGAGCAATAAAAACCGTCCAGAGAACAAAGTTTATCCCTGTTCCGTACCATAAACCTACAGCCAAGGCACACAGCAGCATTTTTGCGGCAGCAGCAACAGAGGATATCTTACTTTTACCAAAAGACAAATATATATAATCCTCCGCCCACCTATTTAGTGAAATATTAAAGGAAGAACAGAAATCCCTTACCGTTTTCTTTGCAAACGGATGCCTGAAGTTCGGGTTTACCTCAAATCCAAGCATAAGTGCAAAGCCTCTGGCCATATGTGAAAAGCTAAGAAATTCAAAGTAAAACCAGAACCCGAAAACAAACAGCGCCAGCCACGCAGTTACAAGCGACATAGAATCTGTTCCTACTAAAGCTATATCCTTCCATAAAGCTCCCAACTGATTTGATATTATCACCTTTTCACTTAATCCGAACATAAAAAGCAGAATACCGTCTGACAGCTTTTGACTGTTGATCTGCGGAGATCTAAGTCCGTCAGATATATCACCGAATCTTACCAGAGGACCGCAGATAAGCGAAGGCATAAATCCCACATACGAAAATACGCAGGAAAATTTAATTTCAGGCTTTATTAACCCCCTGTAAATATCAGTACAGTAGGAAATGCTGTGAAGCGTATAAACTGTAACTCCAAACGCCGCATATAGTCTGAACCGCCCGTCAGCTTCGGATAACAAACCGAAAAGTCCTGTTCTGCTGAATCCGCTGTAGGAAAAAGTTATAAGCATTGCCGCGTTTACAGCGCAGCATAAGCCAAGCAAAATTCTGCTCTTTTTCACGTCCGTCCTGAAATTATATATCAATATCCCGCCTATGTAAGCAAGCAAAACAGCGGCAAAAAGGTTTATAAGTCCCAGAGGATCTTTCCACGCAGTAAAAAAACAGCTACCGAGCATAAGGATCTTCGCTCTCTGCTCAGGCTTGCAGATCCCGTATATCCCCATAAAAACAGGGAGAAAAAAATACAGAAACAATATGCTTGAAAAAGTCAATTTCAGCTCTCCCCCGTTTCGCTGTTCTCCTTCAGTTCCTTAACAAGCTTTTCTAAGCCTGTTTTATCCGTCATAGTATTGACCGCTTCCAACAAAGCGTTAGCCGTAATAAGCGACGGCAGTCCCAATTTTTCTGCCGTCCTTGCTCTTAAAGCTCCGCTGTTCGGCTTTCCGGACAGCCCCAGCTCGTAAAAATCGAGTTTAGAAATACAAGCCTTTTTCGGCTCAGAGGTCAGTATTCCCGCCCTTTCAAAGGTTTCTCTCAGAAGCTCTGTATCAATTCCCTCAACGCCCAGCTTCCCTTCCTTTGAGGGACGTTCCTTGCGCTTTTCCTTGCCGAAAATATCCGGTATATAAAGATTAATGATTTTACCCTCCGGGCATATCCCTTTTATATGTCCCCTGATTTTAAAGCCTGCCGAATCGGAGTCTGTAAGAATTATTATCCCGCAGTTTTCAGCGTAATGCCGAATAAGCTCCGCAGTTTTCTTGTCCTTAAATACGCCGAATCCGTTAGTACAGATAATAACACCGTCAATAAAGGAGGACAGCTTTATTTTATCATATTTTCCCTCGACTACGACAGCCTGTTTCAGCTTTATCTTTTCCATACAAATAACCATTACGCACTCAGGCGAATATGTTCTCCTTTATAGTTTTAAGCATCGCCCGTCAAAATATAACGAAGCCTTATATGTCAGTCAGTATTATCAGCACTGCAGCGCCATAGCCTTAGCGGCAGCCTGCTCCAGAACCAGTAGGTCGGCGCTTTTTCCGCCGGAACGCGTTTTCAGCAGTATATCCGTATCGGAAAATATTTTAAGCGACTGCCTGATCCTTTCACAGGTAATATTTGCGCATTCCGAATAAGCGTTTTTTACAGCAAATTCCCTGTTTCTTCCGTATTTAAAATCCGTCGTACAGTCGGAAACCGAACGTCCTGATGACCTTGCCAGCTTCGCTCTGTAAAGATCAGTCATGGAAAAGCTGATAACTCCCAATATTTCAAAAGCCTCATAATTCTGATCTGAAAGCTCCTTCATACGGTTAAATACCATAGGGGCGTTGCTCCTGAGTATATTGAGCGCCAACGCAAATCCGTCAGACTCGACTCTTTTTACGCATAAAGTGTCTATATCCTCACGAGTTATTCTCCTGCCTGCCGCATAAGAGGTAAGCTTTTCAATCTCCTGTCCGACAAACGAGGTATCGCAAAGACAGCAGTCCGCAAGGTATTCGGCGTCCTGCTTTGATATATCACAGCCTGCTTTTTTTACGGCTGAAGCTATGCTCTTTCCCATATCCGACACACGCCTGTATGAAAACTCGCAAACGCTTCCGTGCTTGGCGCAGAAATCCGCAAAACGCTTGTTTTTATCCGTTAGACTGCGCTTGTTTTTATACAGATCAACTCCTGTGGAATAAATGATCACCGTAGTCGTTTCAGGAAGAACGGAAAGAATTTTTCTGAGATCGTCTGCGTCTGACTTAACAACGGTATCCATATTAAGATCGTTTACAGCTACGACTACTCTCTGAGCAAACATCGGAAGCATTTCGCAAGCTCCTGCAATTTCGGCTATATCAGGCTTCCTGCCGTCAAAGCTGTGAAGGTTCATGGTCTGTTCTTCAGCTGGGCAAAGCCTTTTTATCAGCTTTTTTACATACGCCTCCAATGCTCCGGAATCATGACCGCAGAAATAATACAGGCTTTCAATATCCCCAGCCTTAATTTTTTTGGAAAGATCGCCTGCGGTAATAAAAGCCATAATAAATCTCCTTTACTTACTGCCGAAGCTGAACGTAACTGTTGAAGTCTGATCGGACAGATCGTACAGTATACCGTTAACGCTTATATGATCGTAATAAAGCTCAAGCCTGTTCCCGTAAGCAGCTACGATATAGCCGCTTTCAGTTGATCCTACAGAAAAGTCCAGAAACTCCGCCTTTGCGCCTGAGTCCATAATTAAGCTTTCCGATATTCCGGAATCGGAATAATAATCCTCCGGGGACGGTACAAGCGAACTTTCGTAAACGCTTTTGCTGTAATCTACTCCGCTGCTTATGAAAATTCCGGCAACCCTGTCAATTCCGTTGTATGAAATAAATCTCTGCACGGCCTGAGAATACGAAGCCTTTGATCTCAGATCAATAACAACGGCTTCCGAGCCTTGATATATTACTACGGTACAGCTTCCCTTCCCGGGAAATACTGCCGCATGAACGGTCCTTCTTCCGGCAAATTCAGCAAAGGTAACAGAAGCGTAGATCCCGCAGTATACAAGAACTGTCATAATTGCGTATACTCTGAATTTTCTGTACTTTACCGAATAAATTATACCTGCCGCCGCAGCTGCTGAAAATATCAGAATTACTGCAAAACGGCATGACGGAACCGCGGCAAATCTAAGAGCCGAAAGTCCGGAGGCAAATTTTATCACAATGCCCGTTATCAATCCGGCTGCTTTAAACAGGAATACCGAAACAGCTCCTCCGCCCAACAGCGCTCCCGCCGTAACCAGTATCAACGCTATTGTGCAAAGCGGTACTGCAATTAGATTGGTTATCGGCGCTATGACCGAAACCTCGGTAAAAAATGCCGCAGCTAAAGGCATTGTTACAAAAAGCACCGCTGTTACAGAAATAAAAGAATATACCGCTCTGCTAAACCTTTTTACCGATACCGTTTTGCAAAGCGCAGGACCGACCGTTCCCACAGCGAATGCAGCCGTAAGCGACATAACGAAGGACGCATTTCTTACAAGATACGGCTCGGCTGCACACATTACCGCAGAGCATATTCCGAGAGAGTTCAGAGTATCGGCACGTCTTCTGAATACACCCGAACAGTATACGGCAGACATCATTATCCCCGCTCTTAAAACAGACGGCGAAAATCCTGCAAACGCAATAAATACCAGAATGACCGACTCTGTTAGAATAAACCTTTTTCTTTTGGAGGAAACCAGACGGTTAATTATTACGCTGAAAAACATTGTTATTACCGATAAATGCGTGCCGGAAACGGCGAAAAGATGACCTATTCCGCTTCTGTAAAGCATTGTTTTAGTCAAATCGTCCAGATTCGTCTTATCTCCGCACAGCATAGCCGTAAGAAAAGCTCCCTCGCTTTCGCCGGTGCTGTTCCTTATGCTCTGTGATACATAATCCCTGAACTTCATTATACTGCGCATAAAGCAGCTTTTGCAGCCGCCGATAAATTCCACCTCAGGAACGGCATCGCCCTCAAGAAACACTCCCCTGGGACGGTTATAGCTTAGTGAATCAAAGCTTACGGTATCGCTTATAACTTTAACCTTTCCGGTAACTCTGACGTTTTGATAATATTCATAATTATCGTCTGCGGCAAAGTATGTAATGCTTGTCTTTTTTCCGCCGTTGATCCTGCCCTTGACGGTAATTCTGCATGAATCACCGCCCGTATACTGAAAATCCGTAATATATCCCTCGACCGAAACCGTCTTCTGATCGTAAGAGATGATCGGCTCATAGTATAAAACAGTATATATTTTTCCGACAAAAAGACCGGCCAATATGCAGACTGCCGCTGATAAAACATATACCCTGTATTTTTTCAGAGCTGTAAATAATATAACGCCTGCGGCAGAAACCGATATTGCAAACGGTGCAAAGCTTTTTCCCCAGTCGGCGGAAAACAGCAAAAGCCCTAAAAGGAAAGATAATCCCCACCAGGCGAATTTACGCGTCACAGGCGCTCCTCACATTTCACGGTCAGCCTGCCGGCCAGCCGAAATCTCTTCCTGCAAGCATATGAAAATGAATATGAAAAACGCTCTGTCCCGCACGTTCTCCGCAGTTTGACACTACCCTGAAGCCGTCCTTTAAATCCATTTCACCAGCAAGCTTCGCAATAACCTCGTAAATGTGAGCAACTACCCCGCTGTTTTCAGGAGTAAGCTCGTCAAGCTTAGCTATATGCTCCTTAGGTATAACAAGATAATGTACGGGAGCAGTCGGAGCTATATCCTCAAAAACGTATACCGTTTCATCTTCATATATCTTCTTTGACGGAACATCTCCGTTTATTATTTTACAGAACAAGCAATCAGTCATCTTTATCCTCCTTTGTTTCTCCGCTGAGAAATTCAGCGGTTTCCTGTTTCAGCTCAGCTTCGGTCTCCATCTGTTCCAGCATATACGAAAGTCTGCCTGCATCGCCGTATTCCAGAGTAAACTGGCTTAACATCTGATTTGCCTCAGCTACTGAATTTACAGCGCCTATATTTTTCAGCTTTCCTTCAGCTTTAGCTATCTCACCTGCAAATCGGTCATGAACCGTCTTTATCTTCTCTGCGTTTTCATGAGCTGTTTGATAATTCGACTCAAGGATCGCTTTGCTGTACTCCAGCTTTTCAAGCTTTTCGCTGAAAACCTCAGCATCGTCCGTATTTCCGGCCGCTTCCGCTTTGCTGCGGTATATACTGAACTTTTTACGCTCTGCGCGGTTTTCTTCAAGAGCCGCTTCCGCTTTTTTCTCCAGTTCTATCAATTCGTGCGCCTGACTGTTTATTTCGCTTAGCTTCAGACGCATTTCATATATGATCTCATCAGCGTTTTTTTCATCGTTCTTCAAATCACTTATATTTGACTTTATTATATCTCCTATTCTCGAAAAGATTCCCATATAAAACGCTCCCCCCTTTCGGCTATTCGTACTTTTCGGCAAGCTTCTCAGCTTCGCTGTCCTCAAAGGTCTCGATCGGAGTTTCAAGCAGCTTTTTCATATTCTCTTTTTTAAGACGGTTTTTCCGAACCGCTTTTTTGCACATATGCTGAGTTACCGCCAGAGCCGTGATTACAACGGCCATTATAAATAAATAGAATACAGCGGGTCTGGTTATTTTCATAATACGGATCCCCGTCTTTTCAAAGGCCTTGGATAGCTTCTTGGCACGGTTTCCGAAACGGGAATAATACTTTTCGATATGATCTGTCAGAATACTCTGGGCTTCCTTATCCATTACCTGTGCAGCTTCCTTTCCGCTGAAGCAAATGACCTTATGCTCCTTTTCATGCTCGAAAAAGACCACCAGCAAATGCTTTTCATCGCTGAAAAGCTCGCCGTATCTGCTTTTGCAGAATTCCTCCATATCAGAAACATCAGGCGAAGTTCCGCCGTTTATCTCTCCGGTAATATACAGATAAGGCAAAACCCCCGTTTTCTCTGAGAAAGCCTTCATACCCTCCTCAAGATCCGACGGAGCTTCTACCCAGCCAAGCTCATCTGTATAATACTCAGTCTGGACCGAAACCGTATTTTCAAGTTTCTCCCGTTTTACGGTTGACTTACCGATCTCAGTTTTATTTCCGCCAATAACGTTAACGGCAATAATGATCAATATTATTACCGCCGCTGCCGACCCGAAGCCGGCAGATTTTCCGCCCTTGCTCATAAATACCCCCGTATCCGACTGATACAGCCGTTGTGAATTACTTTATAAATTCCTCTGCAATAGAGCATACCTGTTCAAGCGCTTCGTCAAGCTTTGAGATATCGGCTGCTCCTGCCATAGCTGAATCGGGACGTCCTCCGCCCTTTCCGCCTGTTAATGCCGCGGTTCTTCCGACTATTTTTCCTGCATGAATACCCTTTGCAACGGCGTCCTTTCCTGCCGCTGCGGCAAAGTTCGCCTTTTCTCCGTCAATTCCTGCGATAACCGCCAGCACATCGCTTTCCCTGGCTTTAAGCTCATCACCCATTTTTCTGAGCATATCCGGTTTTATCCCTGTCATTTTAGCCGTTACTACCCTAACACCGCCTACATTTACAGCGCTGTCAAGCAGCGATCTCGTACGAAGCGAGGATATTTCCGACTGAAGCGAATCCCTTTCCTTTTCAAGAGTACGCACCTCCTGCATTACAGCAGCGCACCTGGCGGAAAGCTCAGACGGATTTGCAAGCTTCAGCGTTTCTGCCGAGCTGCGTATTATCTTCTCGTTTTCGTTGAAAAGCTCCAGCACTCCCGTACCCGTAACAGCCTCTATACGCCTTACTCCCGAAGCGACCGAGCTTTCTGAAATTATCTTAAATAATCCGATCTTTGAGGTATTATCAAGATGAGTACCGCCGCAGAACTCAATTGAAGCAGTCTTAGCTCCGCTGCCCATAGTAACTACTCTTACTGAATCTCCGTACTTTTCTCCGAAAAGAGCCATTGCACCCAGCTTCTGAGCCTCTGCAATAGGCATTTCCTCCATAGTTATTCTTAAAGAGGAGAGTATATAGCTGTTTACAAGCGCTTCTACTCTGCTTTTCTCATCGGCAGTCATTGCGCTGAAATGAGAGAAATCAAACCTCAGCCTGTTAGCGTCGACAAGCTGACCTGCCTGATGAACGTGCTCGCCTAAAACCGTCCTTAAAGCCGATTGCAGAAGATGAGCGCAGGAATGGTTGCGCATAACTGCAAGCCTGTTTGCTTCATCGACCTCAAATTCGGCTTTCTGACCAACAGAAATACCGCCCTCTATAACTCTTACCTTATGGGCAAACTTTCCTGCTGTGACCTTCTGTACATCAAGGACCTCACAGCGTCCGCTTGCTGTAACGATAACTCCCTTGTCGCCAACCTGCCCGCCGCTTTCAGCATAGAACGGAGTCTGTGCGGAAACGATATATACTGTTTCACCTGCTCCGGCATTTTCAATAAGCTCGTCGTCTGTCGCTATAAACGAGATCTCAGACGTTCCGTTCAGTTTGTCATAACCGATAAACTCAGTATGGAATTCCTTATCGATCTTATGAAAAACGGTTTCGTCCGCACCCATATACTTAGAGCCGCCTCTTGCTTCTCTTGCGGTAATTCTCTGCTTTTCCATACATACCGCATAGCCTTCTTCGTCCGCTTTAAGACCCTTTTCCTCAAGTATCTCACGGGTAAGATCTATAGGAAAACCGTAGGTATCCGAAAGCTTAAAGCATGATTCGCCGTCCAGAACGCTCTTTCCCTCAGACTTCACAGCTAGAATATAATCCTCAAGGATCTTCATTCCTCTGTCTATAGTTTTGTTGAAATTCTGCTCCTCGGTAGTAAGTACCTTTACTATATAATCATATTTCTCCTCAAGCTCGTTGTATTCACATTTATTACAGTCAACAACAGTCTTTACCAGATCCTTCAGGAACAGCCCGTTTATACCCAACAGCTTGCCGTGACGGACAGCTCTTCTTAAAAGACGGCGCATAACGTAGCCTCTTCCCTCGTTTGACGGCAGAACTCCGTCTGAAGCAAGAAATGTTACCGCTCTTATATGGTCGGTTATGACACGGATCGAAACGTCTTTCTTGTATTCTTCTCCGTATTTGCAGCCTGCAACGGCGCATATCTGATCACGGACAGCCTTGATCGAATCAACGTCAAATATTGAATCCACTCCCTGCATCATTGCGGCAAGTCTTTCAAGACCCATTCCTGTATCTATATTTTTCTGCGCTAGAGGAGTATAAGTCCCGTCCTCGTGACGCTCGAACTGAGTAAATACCAGATTCCAGAATTCCATATACCTGTCGCAGTCACAGCCTACTGTACAGCCGGGCTTACCGCAGCCGTATTCCTCTCCCCTGTCGAAGTAAATTTCAGAGCATGGGCCGCATGGACCGTCAACTCCCGCTTCCCAGAAATTATCCTCCTTGCCCATTCGGAATATCTTATCCATAGGAAGCCCTATCTTTTCATGCCATATCTTCTCCGCTTCCTCATCGTCCTCGTAAACGGAAACATAAAGCCTTTCAACAGGAAGCTTCAGCACCTCGGTGCAAAATTCCCATGCCCAAGCAATAGCCTCCTCCTTGAAATAATCTCCGAAGGAAAAGTTGCCCAGCATTTCAAAGTATGTACCGTGCCTTGCGGTCTTTCCTACATTTTCAATATCTCCCGTCCGTATGCATTTCTGACAGGTAGTCATTCTGTTCCTGGGAGGAATCTCCTGACCTGTAAAGTAAGGCTTAAGGGGAGCCATTCCCGCAACTATCAGCAGAAGACTGTTATCGTTCTGAGGAATAAGCGGATAGCTTTTATGCCTCAGACAGCCCTTGCTTTCAAAAAACTTGAGGTAAGCCTCCCTCAGATCGTTAAGACTTGTCCATTCCATAAATTTCATATCCTTTCAATAGCTATTTAAAAAGCTCCGCCCCACATAATATGGGACGAAGCCAGATACTCCGTGTTACCACCCAAATTGCTTCGTCATAAAATCTAATGCCGAAACCGCTCGAACCCTTTAACGCAGGAGATACGCCGCTGCTTTCACAGCGATGCTCGGGGCAGCCACCGAATTTCGGATCAAGGCTCGCACCAACCGCCTCTTCTCTTCGATCCTTAATTTCGGATAATTCCGTCAACGCCTTTTATATATACTTTAATTATATAGCCTGGATTTAAAATTGTCAATAGGCAGACAGCAAAAAACACGGAAATCAAATTACGATCGATCTCATTACATTTTTCAGAAATTTATTCCGTGAGCAAAAAGGCATTCTGATATCTTTCCTGTATTTTATTCACCGATACATGACTTGATATACGTTCTGAGTATCTCCTCAGCATAGATCAGCTTATCCTCCGGACACTTTTTCAGGAGCCTTACTATCTCCCCTGAACTGCTTTCATCCGATTCTCCGTAAAGAATATAGTCGGCGGAAAGCATTAAAGTATTGGAAAGCTTATTCAGGGTAGCAAGAGACATTCCCTTTGCTCCGATCTCAATATCAGAACAGAACTTCGGCGTTATATCCAGCATTTCCGCAAGCCGCTCCCGGCTGTAGCCAAGAAGCTCCCGCCGCTTCCGTATTCTGTTGCCTATGCTTATATAATCGAGATTTGACAATTTAACACCCCTGTCTATAGCATACACCTTAAAAAGTGTAAATAATATAATCTTATAGGGTTGACAAAATACAACTTTAAGGGTATAATTAATGTAAAGTTATTTTAAAGAGGAGCAATATTTATGAATTATAATAAATTCAGAAAAAAAATTAATGCCGCAAGAATATTGGCAGCTGTAATATTAACAGCAGGAACATTGTTCTGCTTTCTGCTCCAGTACATAGGCGTTCCGAAAGGACGGCTGGCGGATTACCTGTTTCTGCTTCCGATCGTCATTTCTTTGATGATTCTATCCGTATGCGAGCTGCTCCTAATAATAAAAAAGCCCATAAAGAAATCGACCGCATACGATTACAGCTGCTACATAAACGCCGCAAATAAGCATACTGACGATTAAAACTTCCGTTTAGATACGGGAGTTTATTTTTTTGTGAACCGGCATACTTTTTTCTTACTTTAGTAACGTTTTGCTCTTGTATGTTACGATCATGTATGCTATAATACATAGTAATTTACAGCATACTGAAAAACTGCGGAAAAGAAGGAGCTTTGAGTCAAAATGTATATATGCCCCGTATGCGGAAAGAGCCTTAAGCCGGACAAAAGCTCCTACCGCTGTAAAAACGGTCACTGCTTTGATATTGCCAAAAACGGTTATGTAAATCTGCTTACAACAAAAGGAATGAATCCGAAGAAAGCAGGCGACAATCCGCTTATGGTTAAGGCAAGAAGCGATTTTCTCGATAAAGATTACTATAAGCCGCTGGCGCTGAAAACCGCAGAAATAATCAAAGCCCTGCTTAACGGGATAACTAAGCCAATAATTATAGACAGCGGCTGCGGAGAAGGCTACTATACCGCCGTATATGCAGAAGAAGCTGAAAATGCAGAGGTTTACGGTATAGATATATCTAAGACCGCCGCGGCTCACTGTATGACAAGATGCAGATCAAACGGTATTAAAAATGCTTCATTTGCTGCGGCGTCATCATTCAGGCTTCCCTTTTGCAGTCTTTATGCCGATCTTATCGTGTGTACCTTTGCTCCCGTATCCAACGACGAATATGCAAGAGTGCTGAAAAAAGGAGGAGCTCTGGTTATAGTTTCACCTGCGGCAAGGCATTTATACGGACTTAAAAGCGTACTTTACGAGAAACCGTATGAAAACAGACCCAACGTTTACGGATTAAGAAATTTTGTAAAAGCAGACGAAACCGAGCTTACCTATACGGTAACTCTTGAAACAAACGAGGATATACGGAATCTTTTTACTATGACTCCTTATTTTTATAAAACTCGTGAGGATGCAAAAAACCGTCTTTTTTCTTTGGACAGTCTTGAAACCGAATGCAGTTTTCTTATAGAAACATACCGTAAAAAGTAAATCGGACTACTACAGCTTTGCTTAAAATAACTTAAAATAAATATGAAAGAGGGTGCTGCTCTGTGCCGCAGGTATCGGCGCAGGGTTTTTACATGAACAAGAATTTATTCTGTAAGGGATATACCTGGGGGTTCTTTTCTCCCAGCGGAATGATGCAGACCGAGGCGGCGGAAAGGTCTATGGAAAGACTGGCTTCAAACGGTCTTGACTGGATATGTATTCCCGTTAACGCATGGCAGGAGAGCTTTGCAGACACAAGGATATTCAGCGACTACGAAAGGACTCAGACTGACTCCGACCTGCTTTTTGCTATAAATAAAGCAAGAGCTCTGGGGCTTAAGATCTGTCTGAAGCCTATGGTGAACTGCTTTGACAGATCATGGAGGGCAAGGATCGACTTTCCTCCCGAAAATCCCGAATACTGGGACAAATGGTTCAAATCATATACCGCCTTTATGCTTCACTACGCTGAGCTTGCACAGAAAACAGGCTGTGAAATGCTTTGCACCGGCTGTGAAATGGCGGGAATGGACAAGCAGTCTGAAAGATGCCGTAAAATGATAGCCGAGGTTCGGAAGGTATACGGCGGAATAATTATGCATAATATAAATCACGGCGACGAGCTGAGGTTCGATTGGCTGTATGACGTGGACGTTATCGGTATTTCCGGATATTATCCGGTCACCGACGGGATAGACCGCAGTCTTGCGCATATGACAGAAGAATTTGAAAGACGTACAAAGATCCTGGAAAAGGCGCATAAGCATTACGGAAAGCCTATAATGTTCGCTGAAATTGGAGTAAGAAACGAACAAGGCTGCTCTCAGTACCCGTGGGATTTCCACAACAGACCTGAAATGCCTTCAGATGAGCAGGAACAGGCGGATTTTTATGAGGCGGCAATGACTGCTACCTGGGACAAGGAATGGTTCTGCGGCTACTTCTGGTGGGACTGGAAAGCCGCGCTTCCTCCTATCGAAAAGGCAAAGGAAAACCGCGACTTTACCATATACGGAAAAAAGGCTGAACAGGTACTGAAAAGCTGGTACTCTAAAGCCAGATAATATACAGCAAACTGATATCAGGATCAATTCCCGATATCAGTTTTTTATCTTCTGTATTTCCATTCGTATTTCAGTACAGACTGCACAAAAAAGCCTGTTTTTTTCAGATTTGGCAGTGCAAAATCCTTATTTTAATTATTAACACAAAATACATTGACTTATTATACTTTAAGACTTAAAATATACCTTGTGCCAAAAATAAGAATATATTAAACCTATGAAAGGAGAGGCTCTATGGTTCGTGATATGACTAAAGGAAAGCCTTTGAATCTTATACTTGCTTTCTGTATCCCAATGATTTTCGGAAACCTTTTTCAGCAGTTTTACAGCATGGTCGATACTATAGTGGTCGGACGCTATGTCGGAGTAAATGCTCTTGCCGCAGTCGGATCAGTAGGGTCGGTATACTTTCTTGTAATAGGCTTTGCGACAGGAATATGCAGCGGCTTTTCAATACCTGTTGCTCAGTTCTTCGGAGCTGGCGATTACGTTAAAATGAGAAAATATGTAGCTAATACCGCATATCTCTGCATTATTTTCGGAGCGGCGCTTACCGCTGCCACAATGCTGCTGACCAAAGACCTGCTTAAACTTATGAATACACCATCGGATATTTTCGACGATGCATACCGGTACATAATAATAGTTTTCGCAGGCATACCTGTAACAATCTTCTATAACATACTTGCAAGCATTTCAAGAGCCTTGGGTGACAGCAAAACTCCCCTTAAATATCTTACGATAGCCTCGGGGCTTAATATTGTGCTCGACCTTGTTTTTGTTCTTGTTTTCAAGCTAGGCGTTTCGGGAGTTGCATATGCAACTGTTATCTCACAGCTAATTTCCGGAATCCTTTGCTTTATCTATATGAAGAAAAATCTTGATATCCTATACTTTGACAGGCAGGAAGTCAGATGGGATACTGCCTGCGTTTCAAGACTTCTCAAGGTTGGCGTTCCTATGGCGCTGCAGTTTTCAATTACAGCGGTAGGCTCTATAATACTGCAAAGGGCCGTTAACTCCCTTGGTTCAGGGATCGTTGCCGCTACAACAGCGGGAAGCAAAGTCCAAATGCTTGTGACCCAGCCTATGGAAACCCTAGGAGTAACAATGGCAACCTACGGCGGTCAGAATTTAGGCGCACAGCGGGTCGACAGAATAGTAAAGGGAGTAAAGCAGAGCTTTATTGTTCAGATGATTTACTGTGCAGCCGCTGCTCTGATCATATTTTTCTTCGGAGTATATATATGCTATCTTTTCGTCGATTCCTCCGAAACTTCAATTCTTCAGAACGCTTCGCATTTCCTAAGAACTCAATGCATATTCTATCCTACGCTTGGCATACTGTTTATTTTCAGAAACCTGCTCCAGGGTCTTAGCTTCAGCTTTCTTCCTATGCTTGCCGGAGTAACAGAGCTTATAGCGCGTTCAGTCGTTGCCTTCGGATTTGTCAGTAAATTCGGCTTCAACGCCGTATGCTACGCCTCCCCTATTGCATGGATCGCCGCTGCCGTCCTTTTAACAGTAGTTTACTTTTTTAAGATCAAATTTCTTAAAAAGAGATATCCTTATAATTAAAAAGCTGAGTAAAAATAAAAACACGGCTGGTTACATATAAGTCCAAATTAAAGGACTATTACCGTCAGCCGTGCTTTTTTATATTTTAAATTCCGAAAGTCTATCCCGGTATTCCTCAAAGGGCATTGGCTTGGCAAAATAATAGCCCTGTATGGAATCGCAGTTGAGCTTTTTGAAAAACTCATACTGCTCGCCTGTTTCTACTCCCTCGGCTGTTACCGGAATATTAAGCGATCTTGCAAGCTCGATAACGCTTACAATAATCTTGCTGCCGCGCTTATCGTTATAATCGTCTACAAAGCTTTTATCCAGCTTCATTTTATCTATATGGATCGATTTAAGCATCATCATAGAAGAATAGCCTACGCCGAAATCGTCCATCAGTATTTTAAAACCACGCTTATGAAGCTCGTCTATAATGCTTTTAAATTCGTCCTGATTTTCAAACAGCGCACTTTCAGTGATCTCGAGCTCGACCAGATCAGTCGTAACTCCGTATTTTTTCATTATTTCCTCATAAATATCTATAAACGTTTTATCATAGAGAACCTGTCTTGACAGATTTACCGAGATCGGAACGGGCTTATAACCCTCGTCAATAAGCTGTTTTTGCCTGCTGCATACCATTTCAAACATCTGCCTGTCCAGCTTTACAACAAAGCTGTTGCTTTCGGCAAGAGGTATAAATACCGACGGAGAAACAACAGTACCGTCCGGTTTTATCCATCTTATAAGCGCTTCCGCACCTGTTATCTTCTGAGTTATCGTATTATACTTAGGCTGGAAAAACGGAACGAATTCATGATTCTTATCCGCGATCTCCATCTGGTTTTCAAGCTTCTTGTTATAAAGCATCGTATCACGGTAAATATCCTTGTAATAAGAAATAAATTCATCGTACTTATGCTTTATGGAAGCTCTTGCGATCGACGCGAGGTTCTGCATACGCTGAATATCCTCATTATGATTTTCTATAAGATAAACTCCGATAGAAGGCTTTATAATATACCCGCCCTCCATATCAGGCTGCTCCTTTTGAAGCGTACGGCATAAATTCAACAGCCGCTCATTAAGCTCCTCTCTTGTATCATAATATAGCAGCAGCACAAACCTATCAGCCGTACGCCTTGCATACAGACTGTCGCTGCTGGCGCATTTCTCTATTATCCTGTAAACATATCTTAATATCTCATCTCCGCGGTCGTTTCCGTAAACCTCTCCGATAAGCTTGAAGTTATCAAGATCAAAAACCGCATAAGCTGCATTTTTATCATTTTTCATGAGGCTCAGCTTTGCCTCTATAGAAAACTTAGTATATGACATACCTCCCGTAAGCTGATCAACATACAATATCCTGTCAAACATCTCTCGTTTCTTCTTATTGCTTCTGGCAAGATAAAGCATAAACAAAACTGACATTCCGGCAACTATAACACACAGAATATACGTTACATTCATTACAATTCTTACGCTGCGCTGTGCCACTGAAGTCGGAACCACATTCATTAGATACCAGTCATTTACGCCGAGGGGAGTATAATAAAGATATTTATCTACCTTATTTGAAAAAATAATATATCCGGAGTCGCCGTTATTCATACTGCTTTTCAGTTCCCTGCTGCATTCAGAATTTTCAGGATCCGCTATCATCATTGCTTCAAATATATTTTTCATTCCCTTAAAGCTTGTAGGATGACTCGAATCTACTACAGTATTTCCGTTCTGATTTACTATATAAGAATAACCTTCTCCGTCAAACGTATTGACAGACATAAGATTTCTGAAGCTCTCTATAGAATAAGTGGCAAATAAAACCGCCGCAACCTTATCGTTTTCATATATCGGTGTAGCGTATACGGTTATTCCGGCTCCGCCCGCTTTATCAGACAGGCGGTCGGACAATACGGTTTCTCCTTGAAATACGCTTTCGTAGTATTCCCTGTCTTTAAGATTCATTTTTATATCGTCAGTAGTATAAGCACTACCGTCAGGCATTATTATACCCATACGCTTAAACGGGTAACTGCCGGTTATTTCCTTTATTGTGTTAACATTTCTTTCAATATCAAATTCCCCGTAGCTTGTCAGGTGATGAGCCATAGCACGAATAAGATTATATTCCGAATCGACCTCATTATATATCGTTTTAACGCTTTGCTCGGCAACCTCTTTAAGAGTATTTTTAACGTCGTTATTAAGCTCTCTTTTAAGCATATGGGCATATAAAACAAGAGCGCCTATTATTACCAGACATATCAATACGCCGACTTTTACGCTGGCCAATGTTCTTTTACTCATACTCAATCCTCCAACAAAGGATTACAAATAAACCCAATATTTCCTTTTCGTTGATAACATTTTAACACATTTTTTTAATAAAATCAATAGAAATCCTTTTCCTCCGCTGATTATTTTTAAAATATTTTAAAATGCGACATAAAGTTCTTCACACCGCTATACATTATATGTATATTAATGATAAATGTTTATACATTACATAATTTAAAAGGAGAACAAGCTGACAACCTGTTCTCCTTATTATACAATATTTAATAAAAATGGCTTTACTTAAACACTGTTATACTACTCAGTACATCGGATTCACTCCAACTTTGTTAAGTCTTGAACAGCAATATAAAAATAAATGCGGCTATTTTAAAACACATTATTTACCTTGCCGCTTCAGCCAACCGAATCTGCTTCATCCGGTCATTTACCTAAAGCCATACAGCTTATACCTAAACCATTGGAATTACACCTTTCAGTAATTTTGATCTCACTCACAAATCACTTATACCATCGGACTCATACCTTTCGTATAAATTAAATTCCAAAAGGAACAAATATCAGAATCAAACTAAAGTTTCTGGCGGACTCACTCCAATCTTTTAAATATTCAAGCGCCTTGTGCAAGTCTTGATCATACTGCACCACTCCTGTAGAAACTTTATTATACCGGCATCCGCCGATTATCAGCATATCCTTCAAATCAACTTAAATTCTTGGGCGGACTCACTCCCGTCTTTCAGATATTCAGTCTTATTTCAAAGCACTCTTTAATCATATAAAGTACCCTTACTATCAAATATGCAGTTTGATAACTGTTTAAGCTAAAGTTTACATTGGACTCACTCTTTCAAGTTATTTCAAAAAACCCTTAAAAAACCTGAACTGTGCATTGGAAACACTCCTAACTAAAATTTATTCAGAAACCTCTTAGAGAAAATCATAATAGTTTCTCCTTTCAAAATATCTGAATTATTAAATTGTAATTGCAGAGTATCCAAACTTGTATAAACTTATTTGTTAATTTACCGCGAAACTCTCGAATCTATATTTCATAACCACTTTTACCGGTTTGAGTTTATCAGTCTTTACACCTGAGTTGTTACTCTTTGATTATCAGATTCTGCCGAGTCTCGGGATACTCTGGCCGATCTCTACTGCGTCCATGGGACTCGCTCCTTTCAAATCATTATTAAGCTGAACATCGGTATCCTGCAAATCCTGCTGAAACTGCTGTATGATGTGATCTGCCTGATATTTCTCCGCCGCCGCTTCGATTACAAGGTACTCGGAACATTCATTTTAAGAAATCCCCCGCTTCAGCCGCCTGAACCTCTGCCTTAATCGCTGTCAGATCCCTCTTGTCGGACTAATTCAGCTTCAGACGTTGACCTGTGAGATCCTGATGAAAACAAACTCCTGATATTCAATCGGCATCCCTCTCGACATATCGTCTGTCTTCATTTTCAAGATTTGTTTTTGAGGTTTTCTTTTATGTTCTTTCCTTTTCCTTGACTATACTATACCACAGTTTTTGTGCATTGTCAATAGTTTTTTTCAAAAAATCTGAGATTAATTTATTTAATATTACCTTTACATTATCTGCTTGACTTTCATTGCCAATAGTAGTATAATAAATATGTTGCAGTGCTGAAAAGAAGTTATATTTCTTACTCAGAACCGCATAAATACGCAGTTTAAACATACAATAAAACAAAACCGGTATGAAATTTACAGCCGGAGCGGAGGTACGATATGGCTCAAGAATATACCCCTGATCTTTATACTCTGGAGGACGAGGAAGGAAACGAGCAGGTTTTTGAAATGCTCGACGCTATGGAATACGAAGGCGAAAAATATTTCGCCCTGACTCCCTATTATGAAAATCCCGAGGAAACTCTCGGCGACGACGGCGAGGTCGTGATACTGAAATCCGATTTTGACGGCGATGAGGAAATTATGGTTTCTATCGACGATGACGAAGAGTATGAAAAGATAGGCAATATTTTCATGAAGCGAATAGAGGAAATGTTTGAGTTTGACGACGATGATGACGAAGAAAGCTCTTCATTCTCATAATAAGCGATAAAGCCGCATATAACTGTGCGGCCTTTATAATATGAAAATGCCTTGTCAATCGGTATGCTGTACAATTTTTTAACTGATTTTTGCACAAAATTACCTATTGATATTTCTGCGGCATTGTGCTATACTATATTCAGAAAACAAAACAGTACACTGCCTTGTACGAGCAAGCACAGTTTTTATAATCCAACACATTATATAAGGGAACCTCGCTCCGAAAGCGGATTGCAGACCTCCCGACCCGGACCGCTTCGGCTGCTTCGGGCAACGGACGAAGGGAGCGCGAAACCTAGGGCTGGTACCCACCTGCTGAGTGCGGGTTTTATTCGCTGGGCGACGGCAAGGCGGTAATTATTTGAAGCCGATTGCTCCGAAGATCTGCGGAGCATAATATAGAAATTTTAAGACGCTTTTTGTAAACTTACAAAAAGCGTCTTTTCGTTTATGGACGGTATTGACTTTCGCTGTTATCCTTGTTATATAGAATAATAACGAAAGAATATATCTGAGACTGGAGGTAATTATTTGTGAATAAGATATATACGGTCAGACTTATCCTGCGTCCGTTTCGAGATGGTGACGCAGAGGCTATATACCAAAACTGGGCAAGCGACTGCCGTGTTTCTAAATATTGCCGTTGGCATTCTAATAAAAATATTAAAGAAACTGAAGCTTTTTTGAAAATGTGTGTTGACGCTGAATACAGCTGGGCTATTACGCTAAAAGGTTCTGACGAGCCTATAGGAAATATTGACCTGGTTGGAACAAACTCTGACGGTGTGCCTGAAATAGGTTATGTATTGTCGTATGAGTATTGGGGTATGGGCATAATGACCGAAGCGGTAAAGGCTGTAATAGACGAGCTTTTCTTATTAGGATTTGATAAAATAGGCGCTTGTCATTGTTCTGATAACCCGGCATCGGGCAAGGTAATGGAGAAATGCGGTATGAAATATGTTAGGAACTGTATGACACAAAAAAAGTTTGGCTCTGACGAGCTATGTGAAGTCAGGTGCTATGAAATAACCCGATAATTTTCATACAATATATACGCAAAAAGCTCTTCGGCTTCCAGACCGCAGAGCTTTTATTTCTGATCACAGAATATTCTCAAGAAACGCTACCGTTCTTACGTCGTATCTCAGATCCTGAGCCGACATATCCTCCTCCAGCTGCCATAGCTTTGATACTGCAAATACCGAAGATACAAAGAAAGGCTGACTGTTAAGATAGCCGAGCGGAACAACAGCAGGCGAATCTCCGGTCTTAATACTCAGCTCCTTTACTCTGGCGAGCCTTGCCAGATTGGCGGTGCTTGTAAACTGTCCTTCAGGCAGCTTTGCCGCTGACAGATCCCCTTTCGCAAACTTTGCAAAAAAGCCTTTTGCCTGCGGAGTAAACGCCATTACCGGAAAATTATGTTTTCTGTACCAGTTGTATTCCCACATATTCATACACACAAGCGTAGGATCGCCGAAAGTATCGGTACTGGAATGAGCAAGGCTGTAATTGATCTGACTTACCCTGAAAGGCTCCATACCGTGAGCCTCCGCGTATTGGTTAGCCGCTTCGATACGGTTCGTAGTCCAGTTGGAAGCTCCGATAAAATGAACCTTTCCGCTCTGAACAAACTCGTTCAGAATCGGCATTATCTCGGAAACCGGGATTCTTTCGTCGTCCCTGTGCAGAAAATAAATGTCGGCATAGTCAGATCCAAGACAATCCAGACTTCTGTTAAGATCGCAGCGCAGCGATTCCGGATCAAGTCTTGAAGATGACATATCATCAAGCTGAGGATGTCCGCCCTTAGTTGAGATGATTACCTTATCACGGCAGCCGCGTGACCTAAGCCATCTTCCTATAACCGACTCGCTTGAATCCATACCCCCCTCAAGCCACGAGCAGTAGACCCTCGCCGTATCAATACACGAGCCGCCTAGCTCGATATATCTGTCAAGAAGCCTGAAATAAGCCTCGTCGTTATCCTGCCTTTCAAAATTCGCCGTACCCAGAGTAAGCGCCGGAAGCTTTATTGCGTATCGGCTGTTTTTTATATCAAAAGAAAACACTGAAAACACCTTCCAATCTGAATTTTTTGACCTGTAAAACTCAAAAAACGGAAGCTTGAAATATTAATTCAAACCTCTCCCCGAATTTAATAAACTATATTGATATGTTATTCAATATTAATAATGTTATCACAGCCCGACAGTCTATTTCAAGTGATATTTGTTAAAAAAATATTATTTTTGAAAAAGCGCTTGACAAGTCGCAGAACTTGATATATAATATGTAAAGCGGTTTTGCTTTACATAAAACATGGAACGGAGGAACGTCTGTGAATAAAGATCTTAATATGAGCATACTTCTTGATTTATACGGAGAACTGCTTACTGAAAAGCAGCGTGATGTTCTTGAGCTTTATTACAACGACGATCTTTCCCTTGCCGAAATTGCTCAGCAGTATGAGATATCCAGGCAGGGAGTTCACGATTCCATAAAGCGCGGCGAAGAGGCTTTGCTTAGCTTTGAAAAGGTTCTCGGACTTTCGGAGCAGCAGGAGCAGTATAAAAAACAGCTTGATGAATTTAAGCGTATGGCTCTGGATATTTTTGAGGAATGCAAAAAGGTTTCGTTCGGAAAAAATATTGCGGATAAGACAATTATACTGCTGGAAGAGCTTGATTCCAAGCTTGCCGAATACGATAATTCAAAATATCTTGAAGAATAATATTTGATATATAAATGCTGAAGAAGAGGTGTTTTCATGGCATTTGAAGGACTTTCCGAAAAGCTGGGAGGCGTATTCAAGCGTCTTAAATCCAGAGGAAGACTTTCCGAGGCTGACGTAAAGGAAGCTATGCGCGAGGTCAAAATGGCGCTGCTTGAAGCTGACGTCAGCTATAAGGTAGTTAAAGAATTTATTGCTAACGTTACCGAGCGAAGCGTCGGAGAAGATGTGCTGAAAAGCCTTACTCCTGGGCAGCAGGTAATAAAGATAGTAAACGAAGAGCTTATAAAGCTTATGGGGGAGGCTAACTCCAAAATAAACTTTCCCAATAAGCCGCCTTGCATAATTATGATGTGCGGACTTCAGGGTTCAGGTAAGACGACCCACGCCGCAAAGCTGGCGAAGCATTTCAGAGCTCAGGGAAAGCGTCCGTTGCTTATAGCCTGCGACGTTTACAGGCCTGCGGCTATAGAGCAGCTCAAAGTAGTAGGCGAGCGTGCCGAGGTACCAGTTTTTGAAATGGGACAGATAGACCCCAGAAAGATCGCCAGAGAGGGAATTAAGCACGCAAAGGATCACGGAAACGATCTTGTAATTATAGATACGGCGGGACGTCTGCATATCGACGAGGAGCTTATGAACGAGCTTAAAGATATAAAGAAGATCGCCGAGCCAAACGAGATAATGCTTGTAGTAGACGCTATGATCGGTCAGGACGCCGTAAAGGTAGCCTCCAGCTTTGACGAGGCCCTGGGTATCGACTCCGTAATACTTACAAAGCTTGATTCCGATACCAGAGGCGGTGCAGCGCTTTCAGTGCTTTCAGTAACAGGTAAGCCTATCAAATTTGTAGGTATGGGAGAAAAGCTTGACGAATTTGAGCCTTTCCACCCCGAAAGAATGGCTTCGAGAATACTTGGAATGGGCGATATGCTTACGCTTATCGAAAAGGCTACTCAGACTGTAGATGAAAAGGACGCCGAAAAGCTTGCAAAAAAGGTAAAAGAAAAGGGCTTCGATCTTAACGATCTGCTGGATCAGATGAAACAGATACAGAAAATGGGATCGATCAGATCCCTTATGAAGCTAATTCCCGGCGCAGGAAATATAAAGGACGAGCAGCTTGAACAGGGCGAAACTCAGCTTAAAAAGACAGAAGCTATGATAAACTCAATGACCAAAAAGGAAAGAGAAAAGCCGTCGATAATCGACCCTAAACGAAAAAGAAGGATCGCCGCCGGAAGCGGAACTCAGGTATCCGATATAAATCAGCTTTTAAAGCAGTTTGAGCAGATGCAGAAAATGATGAAGCAATTCGGTCTGGGCGGAAACCTTCACGGCAAGAAGTCCAGAAAGAACAGAGCGGCTCTGCTTAAAGGACTAGGCGGAAACGGCACAGGACTTCCGATGTAGCGGAAATTAAAATGTAAATTAAATGACCTTAAGTTCAATTCAGTTGATCAGTGCGAAAGCGTTGATATAAATAATGTTATCTGCGGAGGTGAATATACAATGGCAGTAAAAATCAGACTGAGAAGAATGGGCGCTAAGAAAGCTCCTTTCTATCGTATAGTAGTAGCTGATTCAAGATACCCGAGAGACGGACGTTTCATCGAGGAGATCGGATACTACGATCCTACTAAAGAGCCGACGGTTCTTAAAGTAGACGAGGAAAAGGCTAAGTCATGGATCGAAAAAGGCGCACAGCCTACAGATACCGTTAAATCTCTTCTAAAGAAAAACGGCACTATCTGATCGACGGCGCTAAAACCGGCAGGGCACCTATCCCACCGCCAGCCTTGCCGTTTTATCGGCGGGGGCAATTCCGCCGGATTTCTGTGGGAGGATCGAGGAAATAATTATGGATAAGCTTTTAAAGACTATTGTATGCGAGCTTGTTGAAAACAAGGACGCGGTCGAGGTTCAGGTTGACGAGCCTAATGAGGAAAGTATAGTTGTATATCATCTTCATGTTGCTCCTGAGGATATGGGCAGAGTTATCGGCAAGCAGGGCAGGATCGCCAAGGCGATCCGTACTGTTATGAGAGCCGGCTGCTCACGGATTAACCAGAAGATAATGGTTGAGATCGACTAGGCTTCTTAATAAGCATAATGAATAAATCATCGCCTTTTACTGATACTAGTAAAAGGTGATTTTTTATGAAAAAATATATGAAGAATATTTATCTGTATATAGTCGGAGCGCTTTCGGGCGCTGCAAACGGACTTTTCGGTTCAGGCGGAGGGATTATTACTGTACCAATGCTGGAACAAGGGGGAACAGAAACCAAAAAAGCTCATGCTACCTCTATAGCCGTTACTCTTCCCCTGAGCGTTGTAAGCGGAATAATCTACTTTTCCAAAGGCTCTATAGACCTTGCACAGTCATGGAAGTTTATACCCTTCGGACTTTTAGGTGTTTTCGTCGGCTCAAAGCTCCTTATGAAGCTTTCCGGTACGGCTTTGAAACGCATTTTCGGAGCGGTAATGATCATATTCGGAATACGTCTTATGAAAGGATAGCCTATGAACTGGATCACTATTGCAGCAGTGTCCTTTGCAACGGGAATTTTTGCTTCACTGGGACTTGGCGGAGGAATGATACTTATTATATATCTTACCCTTTTCGCCGGCGTTCCTCAGCTTCAGGCTCAGGGTCTGAATCTGGTGTTCTTTATTCCTATAGCCGCAGTTTCGCTTTATTTTCATACAAAACACAAAATGGTCGAATGGAAAAAAATCGTCCCCGTTATTATTTCAGGAACGGCTTTTGTTATAATATTCAGCCTTATGGCAAACTCAATGGACAGCTCTCTTCTTAAAAAAATATTCGGAGCATTCGTCATACTCGCAGGTATAAAAGAGTTCTTCTCAAAAAAAGAAAAGCCTGAGACTCATTCCTCAGACTCCAATGTGCATACTGCAAGATGAAAGGGATCAAGAAAACGTTTTGTATAGCCGCTGTTTCCGACTCCCCTGCTAACTATCATTTCCGTTCCGCTGTACTCGTAAACGCCCGAGGTATATTCAGGGAAAAAACCCTGCCCCGGCGCATATAACCCGAAGTTTCCGGCAGGAAATCCGATAAGTCCTCCGTGAGCGTGTCCGGTAAACAAAAGGTCTGCCTGACTTCCAGCTTCCTTAGATATAGCCGCAATATCATGAAAATCCTCAGGATAATGATGAAGCCAGACCGTAAACATTTTTTCATTCGGATAATCCTCAAGCATAGCCTGAACAAAGCTGCTGTCAGTTCCGCTTACAGTTCCGACCAGAAGCATTTTATCTCCGTCCCGCTCGACAACCGTATACTCGTTTTCAAGGACTGTTATGCCGTTTTCCGTACAGCATTCCGCCATTTTCTCCCGCTGCGCATCGGTTATATTGTAATCATGATTTCCCCATACAAGATAGCAGTCTGTTATTTTAGATACTTTTTCCAAAAAACCGTTTGCCTTGTCAATATCGGTACGCAGAGCGTCGGCAATATCTCCTGTAATAAAAATATAATCAGGCTCCTGCTCTTTTATTTTTTCAATAAGCCTGTCGTCATAGCCGCCTCCGTGATTATGATAATCCGAAAGCTGTACGATTTTTGCTCCGTCAAAGCCCTCAGGAACGCTTTCGCTTCTGAAAACAAACTTTTCCGTTTCAATACAGTAATTTGAACGAAACAGTTCGGCCGCCGATGCCGCTGCAATTACTGCAATTGCAGCAAGCAGAATTTTTTTACGCCTGCTGACAGGCTTTTTCTCAGCTGTTTTTATTCTTTCTTCTGTATTCAAGATAACCCTCCAGAATAACTACAGCGGCAACAGTATCAACGACTGCCTTTCTGTTCTTTCCTCTTACATTTGTCTGATTTAAAATCTGATGAGCCGTAACCGTCGTAGAACGCTCGTCCCACATATTTACAGGAACCTCCGTAAGCTCATTTAAAATATCAGCAAAATTCCGGCACTTCTCCGCTCTTGGACCAAACGAACCGTTCATATTTACAGGCAGACCTACAACTATCTCGCCTACCTCGTACTGCTTAGCCATATGCGCTATTTTCATTGCAAGCACCTGAGCGCTGCGCTCTTCTATAGTACCTATCGGAGAAGCCAGAAACTCAGTTCTGTCGCAAACCGCCAGACCCGTCCTTACATCTCCGTAATCAACCGCCATGATCTTCATATCAGTAATTCTCCTTAAAAATCAGTTTTTATCCGCACAAACAAATTTAAAATTATTATATCACAAAGCAATTTCAAAGTCAAACAGCAAATTTTATTACATATATTTACAGTAAATTAATTCTATTTGTTTTGTGCATAATATACAAAAATACAGTATTTAATTTGTAACACTATACAAATTTTGTTTTAACAAAAAACTTTTTCATTCATAGTTGCACATTTGCATGCAACTTTTGCCCATTTTTCGCCTATTAGTGAGGGGGTATGTTTTATGAAGCGTCCGAAAGCCGCCGAGGGACAAATAGTAATAGGATATTTTTCTTGCGGTTTTGAATCAATTCAACATCAGAAATTAAAATACGGAAATGATCTTATGTCTGTTTCTCGCCGCACAGGAAAAGACAACTCAGATTTATTCGTCTGTTCAAACGTTAAAAATCAAGGCTGTATCTATTGCAATTTTTTTCAGGAGGTGCTATAATGTTTTAAGTAAATATAAACATAGATGAAGGAGGGCTCACAGTGAATAAAGAACTTTTGGAGCTGCTGCTTAAGCTGGGCTTCGGCGTCGTTATAATAATGGCGGCGATCGCACTCTGCGCACTGCTTACGCCTAAAATCGCAAAGCTTTATGAAAAAAATCACCCTCCCGCAGATCCCAGTCCCGAAAGGGTGGACGATAAAAAGCTTTCCGACAACAACGAACCACCCGAAGTAAAAGGGCCGTACGATCCTCAGAAAGAGGATTACGATCTAAACTACAAAATTTATAATACTGATATATATGGAGTTGATTTTAAACATGGCAAAGAAAAACGAAAAAAAGGTTGAAGCTATTACCTCAATGGACGAGGATTTTGCTAAATGGTATACCGATATATGCAAGAAAGCGGAGCTTGTAGAGTATACAAGCGTTAAGGGCTGTATGGTGATCCGTCCCTACGGCTATGCTATCTGGGAAAATATCCAGAAGATACTGGATTCAATGTTCAAGGAAACGGGGCATGAAAACGTATGTATGCCGATGTTTATTCCCGAAAGCCTCCTGAATAAGGAAAAGGATCATGTTGAAGGCTTTGCTCCCGAGGTCGCCTGGGTAACCCACGGCGGAAGCGAAAAGCTGGAGGAGCGTCTGTGCGTACGTCCTACCTCTGAAACTCTTTTCTGCGAGCATTACGCAAATATAGTTCATTCCTACAGAGATCTGCCTAAGCTATACAACCAGTGGGTTTCTGTTGTGAGATGGGAAAAGACTACCCGTCCGTTCCTGCGTTCAAGAGAATTTTTATGGCAGGAGGGGCATACTATTCATGCCACAGCAGAGGAAGCGATAGAGGAGACCGAGCGTATGCTCAACGTTTACGCTGATTTCTGCGAAAAATATCTGGCAATGCCTGTTGTCAAGGGCAGAAAGACCGACTCGGATAAATTTGCCGGAGCGGAGGCTACATATGCGATAGAAGCGCTTATGCACGACGGCAAGGCTCTTCAGGCAGGTACCTCTCATTATTTCGGCGACGGATTTGCAAAGGCCTTTGAGATCCAGTACGCCAATAAGGAAAACAAGCTTGCATACCCTCATCAGACCTCATGGGGCGTTACTACCCGTCTTATCGGCGCGGTAATAATGACTCACGGCGACGACAGCGGACTTGTTCTTCCTCCTGCCGTTGCTCCTGTTCAGGCAGTTATTGTTCCTATTGCACAGCATAAGGAGGGCGTTCTTGACAAGGCAAATGAAATTTACGAAAAGCTGAAAGCAAACGGCATAAGAGTTAAGCTTGACGATTCCGACAATTCTCCCGGCTGGAAATTCGCCGAGTACGAAATGAAAGGCGTTCCGCTGAGAATTGAAATAGGGCCTAAGGATATTGAAAATGATCAGTGTGTGACCGCTGCAAGATATAACGGGGAAAAGAAAACCGTATCCCTTGAAAATATGTACGAAACTCTCCTGACCGAAGTAAAGGAAATGCTTGAAAAGAAAATTCCTCAGGGAATGCTTGAAAACGCTCTGGCTAACCGCAGAAGCAAAACTTATCAGTGTATGACAATGGACGAGATCAAAGCGGCGCTGGAGGAAAAGGGCGACGGCTTTGTTGAAGCTATGTGGTGCGGAAGCGAGGAATGCGAGGACAAGGTAAAGGAAATTACCGGAGTCGGCTCAAGATGTATTCCCTTTGAGCAGCATGAGATCTCAGACAAGTGCGTATGCTGCGGAAAACCTGCAAAGAAAATGGTGCTTTGGGGCAAGGCCTATTAAAGAACGCTGCGCCGTTTCAGATCGTATCTGCGGTCTGAAACGGCGTTTACTGTAATAATATTACCTGTCAGTTTCAATTTTCCCCCTGTCGCTTTATTCTTATTTACATAGCTGAGAAAAAAATATATAATGAAATTACAGGAGGCGGTAAGGTGAAGATCAGAATTGTTATAGACAAAAGCTTTGAGGAGGACGAGGTCGTTATTAAATGCAGAGAGCTGAATGAAAATATCAGGGAGCTTCAGAAGACGATAAGCTGTATTTCGGACGGACTGAAGATGGTATTTTACAAAAAACAGACCGAATACTTTATGCCGCTTGACAGTATTCTGTTTTTTGAAACCTCTGGCAAAGGAATAGACGCTCATACACAAACCGATGTTTTTCAGATAAAGCATAAGCTGTACGAACTGGAGGAAATACTCCCCAGTCAGTTCATAAGAGCCTCAAAATCCACAATTCTGAATATTAATCATATTTATTCGATCGAAAAGAACCTTGCCTCATCCAGTCTGGTCAAATTCAGGTATTCTCATAAGCAGGTATATGTATCCAGAAATTACTACAAGGCTTTGAGGATCCGCATAAGCGAAAGGAGAAATTATGAAGAATAAAAGTTATTTCTGGGGAACATTTTTTATTTTGTCAGCCGTTCTTTTAATATTGAACGCTCTCGGCCTGTTGGCAGGAGTAAGCATTGTAAGTCTTATTCTTACGCTTCTTTTGATTCCGCTGATAGTAAAAAGTATAAGGTATGCCAGCTTTTCAGGAGTTTTGTTTCCTCTTGCGGTTATAGCGATACTGTTTGACAAACAGCTTGGAATTGAAAAGCTTACGCCTTGGCCTGTTCTGGGAATTGCCCTTTTCCTAAGCATAGGCTTATCGCTGCTTTTTCCAAAAAGACATAAATGGTATAATAAGTACGGCAATATTAACGCTATTCCGGAAAACAAGTTTAATAACGTCAGCAGCGATGTTTCAGACGAAAGCGAAATTAATATCGGCGCAAAGTTCGGCGGCTGCATAAGATATATCAATTCGGAATGCTTAAAAAAGGTAAACGTCATCAGCCGTTTCGCCGGAATCAAGCTGTATTTTGACAATGCAGTTATAGACGGAAACTCGGCGGAGCTTGATCTCAATGTTGATTTTGCCGGAGTCGATATTTATATTCCCAAGACCTGGCAAATTATAAATCAGGCGAATTTTTATATAGGAGGAATAGAGGAAAAGGGCGTAAGAATACAAAGCGGCGAAGAAAAAGCGCTTATAGTCAAAGGCAGAATAAGCTTCGGAGGTCTTACTGTCCATTATGTCTGAAACGCTTCCGACTTCAGCGCTTAAACTGTGAACAACACGAATCCCTATTATGAATATTGCCCATTTCCATTATTTAAAATCAGCTTGATATGTATAATATCATGATTTTTTGCAGGATTATCAAAAACAACTTGCAAAATTGTTTGTAAAGGTATACAATAATACAAGGTGAAATATTATACAGATCATAATTTATATATGGTATGGAGGATTTTGTTATGCTGCTATCTGAAATGAATAAGGAACAGCTGGAAAAGTTCAGAGCCGACGCACAGGCTGAATACGACGGCTATAAGGAGAAAGGACTTTCTCTCAATATGGCTAGAGGAAAGCCTTCTTCCGGACAGCTTGACCTTGCAATGCAAATGCTTGCCGCTGTAAACAGCTACGACGCTGATTACAAGGCTTCCGACGGAACAGACTGCCGCAACTACGGCGGACTTGACGGAATTATTGACGCTAAGAATCTTTTTTCCGCTATGCTGGGCGTTTCAAACGACGAGCTTATCGTCTGCGGAAATTCAAGCCTTAACATAATGTACGATATGATTGCAAGATGTATCATCTTCGGCGTTGACGGGATCCAGAAACCTTGGAAGGACTATGAAAAGATCAAATGGCTTTGCCCCGCTCCAGGCTATGACAGACACTTCGCTATCTGCGAAAGCTTTGGGATCGAAATGATACCGATCCCTCTGGGTGAGAACGGACCCGATATGGACATGATCGAAAAGCTTGTTTCAGAGGACGATACGATCAAGGGTATCTGGTGCGTTCCAATGTACTCGAATCCTACCGGTATAACCTATTCCGATGAGGTTGTAAGACGCTTTGCAAGGCTCAAACCCAAGGCGGGAGATTTCAGGATTTTCTGGGATAACGCTTACTGTATCCACCATCTTACCGAAACCCCCGACAAGCTGCTCAATATACTTGACGAGTGCAAAAAGGCAGGAAACGACGATATGGTATATATGTTCGCTTCAACCTCAAAGATAACCTTTGCAGGCGGCGGAATTGCTGTAATGGCGGCTTCAAAGAAAAACGTCGGCTATATCAAATCGCTTATGACCGTTCAGACTATCGGCTACGATAAGATAAATCAGCTCCGTCACGCAAAATTCTTCGGCAGCTACGACGGACTTATGGCGCATATGGAGAAGCACCGTGCAATTATCGCACCGCGTTTCAAGGTCGTGCTTAACGAGCTTGAGGAAGAAATAAAGCCCCTTGGAATAGGAACCTGGCACAAGCCTAACGGCGGCTATTTCATCAGCTTTGACACCTTGGACGGCTGTGCAAAACGTGTTGTCGGTCTTTGCAAGGACGCAGGAGTAGTCCTTACTCCAGCCGGCGCTACCTATCCCTACGGAAAGGATCCTCATGACAGCAATATCAGAATTGCTCCTACATTTCCTCCGGTTCAGGAGCTTGAGGAAGCTATGAAGATCTTTGTCTGCGCCGTTAAGCTTGCAAGCGCCGAAAAGCTTCTGGCAGAAATAAAATAATATAAACATAAAAAAGCAGCCGTGCTTTAGTATTAAAACACGGCTGCTTTTTATTTACGGAAGTTAAATAAACATTCCCATTATTTTAGTTTCAAGATCGGTTTTCTTTACCGGCTCTCCGTCAATATCAACAGACCTTACGCTTACGCTGAAAAGCGCCTTGAATTCTATCTCATACTCTTCATTACGGGAATTTTCGCCCTTATAACTTGCGGTAAAAGTAAACGGATTATACGACCAGCTGCCCGACTCAAAGTATTCGTCAAACGCCTCGCCGTAATTATCACGGCTCATTTTCATATCCAATGAAAAATCGTAAGACGAATGTCTTATCCTGAAAACCTGAACCGCAAAAATCACAGCGTAAACGGCAAGTATTATTACTGCGGCTTTTATAAGCCTGAATAACAGCTTCAGCTTGGAGCTTTTCTTCCTGCGTCCTTTTTCAGAATGACCGCCCTGACGATGTTCTCTGCGTTCCTCAGATGAAATTTTAGCCGCACATGGCTGAGCAGCTTGTCGCTTAGGGTGCTCATAAACCCTCTTTGGTGCAGGCTGACGGCCTGCGGCATCATATTCCTTTCTTTCCGACGGCACTATCCTGCCGCAGTTAGGGCATATTTTCATTCCGTCGTCTATTCTCGCATGGCAGGACTGACATATTCTACCCATAGCAGAAACCTCTTTATATATATCTGATAACAGCTACGACCTTGCCGAGAATAGAAACCTCATCGGCTATAATAGGCTCCATAGCGTCGTTTTCAGGCTGAAGTCTGTAATGTCCGTTTTCTTTATAAAACCTTTTAACTGTTGCGCTTTCGCCGTCAACAAGACATACCGCAATATCGCCGTTTTCCACAACCGCCGCCTGCTCCGCAATAACTATATCTCCGTCAAGAATAGCAGCGTTTATCATCGACTCTCCTCTGACTTTAAGGGCAAACAGCGGATTTGCGTATCTCTTTGCCGGCTGAAAGCTTATGTAATCGGTAATGTCCTCAATAGCCGTAATAGGCATTCCTGCCGTTACCGTTCCTACGAGCGGTACCATTGTACCCTGTCTTCCTACAAGCTTTATCGCGCGGTTCTGGTTCGCTCCCTTTTCAAGCAGTCCTTTTTCTGTCAGAGACGCAATATACCTGTGAGCCGTTGAGGTAGATTTAAAGCCGAACTGAGCGCATATTTCACGCACTGTAGGAGGGTAACCCTCCTCAAGCCTCTGTTTGATAAACTCAAATACTTTTCTTTCATTTTCCGTTAATTTCATAAATGCCGTTCCTTTCCAAGCGGTACGCCGCTTTAAAACTAGTATTTATTCTTCCTTTTATTGCTGTTCCCTAAGCTTTTCGGCAAGCCTTTTAGCCGCCTTATAGACATCTCCGCAGCCAAGAGTTATTACCAAATCTCCCGGTTTTACGTTTTCGGCAAGATAATCTACCGCCTGACCGAAATTAAAGTCCTTCTGCTCTGCCGTCTGTCTGTCGACGATCTCATGCGGAGTTTCAAACCATACTGCTCCGTCTATCTGAGACGCCAGATCCTCCGTATAAATACCGTAGGTATTCTTTTCACGGCTTCCCATAATATCCGTAATAACAGCCTTGTCGGCGATTGACAGTGCGTCGGCAAAATCGTTAAGCAAAAGCTTGGTCCTTGAAAACGTAAACGGCTGGAATACCGCCCATACTCTTTTGAAATCAAGAGCTTTTGCCGCTTTTAAAGTACAGCTTATTTCCTGCGGATGATGAGCATAGTCGTCTACTATCGTGACCCCGCCTATTTCGGCTATCTTTTCAAAACGCCTTACTGCACCTGAAAAGGTTTTAAGCCCCTGAGCTATTCCCTCATAGGAAACCCCGCAGCAGCTTGCCGCTGCCGCTGCCGCAAGAGCATTCAGAACGTTATGATCTCCCGGAACATGGATCTCATATCCGCCCTGTCTTTCACCCCTGACATACAGATCGAAGCGTGTGCATAAGCCTTTCCTTGAAATAATTTCCGCTGAATAATCATTTTTACGGTCAAAGCCGAAGGTTATCAGCTCCTTACGGATCCCTTCAAGCGAACTCATTGTATTTTCGTCGTCGCCGTTGGCAATTACCGCTTTTTCAGCCTTTTCGGCAAACTCCCTGAACGACCTTTTTATATTGTCAAGGTTTTTAAAATACTCCAGATGATCCTCATCAACGTTCAGTATTACCGCTATATCCGGGTGAAGCTTTAGGAAATGATCCTCAAACTCACATGCCTCGCAGACCATTATATCGCTTTTACCGCAGCGTCCCGAACCTCCGATACTGGGAAGCTTTCCGCCTATTACGCAGGAAAGGTCTACGCCCTCCTCCACAAAGATCTGTGTAAGCATAGACGAGGTAGTAGTCTTGCCGTGAGTTCCTGAAACGCACACTGCGTTCTTGTACCAGCCGGTAACAAGACCCAGCAGCTCCGCCCTTTCGCAGACATATGCACCGCTGTTCTTTGCGGCTATCAGTTCGGGATTATCGTCCATTATAGCGGCGGTATAAACTATAAGCTCCGCTCCCTCAATATTTTCAGCCCTTTGCCCTAAGAAAACGGTTATCCCCATTTTTCTCACTGCTTCAAGGGTCTCGGTTTCGTTATTATCTGAGCCGCTGATATTGTAACCCTTGGCGTAAAGTATCTGAACCAGCGGATACATACCCGAACCGCCTATGCCGATAAAATGCACACGGCGGACTGATCTCAGTATCTTATCGGAAATCATTATCTAAGCGCCCGTCAGAGAGTATGATCCCTGCGGACTTGCCTCCGTTTCATAAGTTATTATTTTAAACGTATTCTTACTTTTTAACCGTGAATAAGAATATACGTTTTTTCTATATTTCTATTATAGTACATTTCTAAGAAAAAATAAACCCCTTTTTGAATATTTTTTTGTTTTCGGGCAAAAATTTTTCTGTAAGCATATTTATCTGCCTGAAATAATTAAACAGCAGGAAAGGACAAAAGCTATGGATATTACTGAAATCAAAGTCAGAAGACTGATGACAGAGGGTAAGCTGAGAGGTATAATCAGCATAACCGTCGACGGAGTTCTCGCCGTACATGACATCAAAGTAGTTCAGGGCGAGGAACGCTTATTTGTTGCAATGCCCAGCCGGCGTGACGATTCGGGAATGTTTAGGGATATTGTTCACCCCATAACCTCAGACGCTAGAGAAAGCATAGAACAGCAGATATTATCTGCATACCGAATGGAGGTCGACCGCCAGTCCGCCGAAAGTATCTCGGAGGAAAACCGCGAGATCAAATAGCGTACTCGGCATTCAGCCGATAATAAAAAAACAGACATCTTGTTTTCACTTCCGTACAGCAGCGCGGGAGGAGAGACCATGACGTCTGTTTTTTTGCATTTCAAAGCTTTGACTCAAATAACAGCATAGGGACAGTATTGGATATTATACCGTATACCGCTTTTCGCTGTTACAGCTGAGCAAGTTCGGCAAACTGTGCCTTCAGAGCAGGATATATCTCTCTGTAAAGCTGGTAATATTTTTCATACTCAGGTACGTTTTCAGCGTTCGGCTGCTGTATCTTATCCGTTCTGACAACAGCATTACAAGCCTCGGGAACGCTGGAATAAACGCCTGCTCCGGTCAGCGCAAGCAGAGCAACGCCGAGTGCAGGACCTTCCTTAGATGCCGCAGTCTTAACCGGACAGTTGTAAAGGTCGGCAAGCATTGAACGCCACAGCGGTGAACTTCCGCCGCCTCCGCAGGCCATCATATCGGAAACATTTATATTCATTTCCCTGAACACCTCAACGCAATCCCTGAGGGAATATGAAACACCCTCAAGAACGGCTCTCAGCATATCCTTTTTAGTATGCATAGCGGAAAGTCCGAAGAAAACTCCCCTTGCGTCTGGATCGAGGTGAGGGGTTCTTTCTCCCATAAGATAAGGCAGATAGAGAAGTCTGTTTGCACCGACAGGAACAGTCATAGCCTCCTTATCCATAAGATAATACTCGTCAACGCCCATGTATTTTGCAGTTTCCTTTTCGGCATTGCAGAAATTATCTCTGAACCATTTCAGCGAAAGTCCTGCGCCCTGAGTAACGCCCATAACATGCCATGAATTCGGAACAGCCGCACAGCAGGTATGTACTCTGCCCTTAGGGTCAATAGAAATTTCAGAAGTATGAGCAAAAACAACGCCCGACGTACCGATCGTAGTAAACGCTTTTCCGTCCTCGCATACACCAGTTCCGACAGCGGCAGCAGCGTTATCGCCTGCACCGCCGACAACTATAGTACCCTCGCAAAGACCGACCTTCTCAGCAATTTTTTTAGTAAGAGTACCTGTGACCTCACATGATTCATAAACCCTGCCCAACATTGACATATCGATTCCGAGAGTATCGCATACCTCCTTAGACCAGCAGCGGTTTGCTACGTCGAGAAGCTGCATACCGGAAGCGTCCGAAACCTCGGTAGCATATTCGCCCGTAAGAATAAATCTCAAATAGTCCTTAGGCAGAAGAATATGACGGCACTTTTCGTAAATATCAGGCTCGTTGTTTTTGACCCAAAGGATCTTGGCGGCTGTCCAGCCTGTCAGGGCAGGATTGGCAGTGATCTCAATAAACTTCTTTTCGCCCAGCTTCTGATTCATTTCAGCGACCTCTGCAGCAGTACGCTGATCGCACCAGATAATTGATCTTCTCAATACTCTGTTATCTGCGTCAAGCATTACCAGACCGTGCATCTGTCCCGAAATACCGATACCCTTTACGTCCTCCTTAGCAACGCCGCTTTCAGCCATAACCGCCTTTATTGTATTAAGCATAGCGTCCGCCCAGTCGGCAGGATCCTGCTCTGCATAGCCGTTTTTAGGCTGATACATTGGATACTCGATCGTTTTTGAAGCGATAACCGCTCCCTTTTCATCGAACAAAACGGTCTTTGTTCCGCTTGTTCCGCAGTCAACTCCGATTACATAAGCCATATGTTTCTACTCCTTTATGATTAAATTAAACGATTACAACTGATTATACTATATTCTTTCCGCAATTTCAAGTCCCGAGAGCAAAAAAACGACGGAAAGGATCATATTTTTAATTTGCTCCTTTTCCGCCGCTTACGCCTTTTCAATACTCGGCAGTATCAGATCTTAGCGCTGTTAGTTCAATTATTTTACAAGGGAAAAATCCTGCGCCCCGTGCTTGCAAACAGGACAGACAAAGTCCTCAGGCAGATGTCCCTCATAGATATAACCGCAGATATTGCAGACCCAGCGTTCCCTGCCCTTTTCTGCCTTTACCGCCGGCTTTGGCTTGACCTTGGCATGATAATACGAATAAGTCATGGGAGGCTTATCCGAAAGATTGCTGCAGTCGGTAACCTCGGCTATAAAAATAGTATGAGTTCCTAGATCAACGCTGCTGACTACCCTACAGCACATATACGCACAGGTATTTTCGGCAATATAGGGTATATTGTTTTCCGCTCTTACCGACGTAAATCTCCGAAACTTATTCTCCCATCTTCCGCTGGAAAATCCGAAATTCTGAAACAGAGAAAAATCTGCGCTTTCATCTATAACGGAAACGTTGAATCTTCGGCTCTGACTTATCAGATAGTGAGTATAATTGCTCTTATTTACCGTTACCGATACACGGTTCGGCTTATCGGTTACCTGTGACAGAGTATTTATAATACAGCCGTTTGAAAAACCTCCGCAGGCGGCGGTAAGAACATACAAGCCGTATGAAATTTTAAACATTGCAGTAATATCCACAGTTCCAGCCTCCAATCAATTATCGTATTTTTCAAGTACAAAAAATACGTCGTCATTATCCGTCTTGAAATCCTTGATAGACCAGCCCTTCTCCAAAAGGCCGTTCAGCTGCTCCACTCTCTGAAACCTATCCAGATCGGGAGCTGACATATCGCTTCTGTTTTCATATCTATCCGAATTTTTGGATATATAAAAAACCTTCTGCATACGCTCACCTCCGTTTTATTATGCCGCAATTCCCCATAATCATTATACGATACTTTCTTAAAAATAGCAAGCAGCCGAATAAAATTTATATATTTTTTAATAAAGAAATACAATGTACCGTCTTGTAAAAAGGGATCGCATATGCTATAATTATTGAAACAATAGCGGGGGTTGATTTCAACCCGGATTTTTTTGAAAGGAACGGTGTGCAGAAATGAAAAAATGGGACGGATATCAAAAAGGCATAAATCTCGGCGGCTGGTTTTCACAGTGCGATTATTCAGAGGAGCGTTTCAGCAGCTTCATTACCGAGGACGACTTCAGGGAAATTTCAAAATGGGATCTGGATCATGTAAGAATACCTATAGACTACCAGCTTGTGGAAACAGATGACGGAGAATTTAAGGAATCCGGCTTTGCCCATCTTGACCGAGCTGTCGGCTGGTGTGGCAAATACGGTCTGAACATGATACTTGACCTGCATAAGACCGCAGGCTATGCCTTCGATTCCGAAAGCGGAAAAAACACTTTTTTTGACGATACAAAACTTCAGGAAAGATTTTACCGCCTGTGGGAAGAGCTTGCGCAACGATACTCCGGATACAGTCAGCGGCTTGCCTTTGAGCTTCTCAACGAGGTTACCGACCAGTCTTATTCCGAAACGTGGAACAATATCTCCTCTGAGGTAATTGAAAGGATCAGAAAAATATCTCAGGATGTAACTATACTGGTCGGCGGCTACTGGAACAACAGCATAGACGCGCTTAAAGACCTCAGACCGCCGAGAGATGAAAACATCGTATATAATTTTCACTGCTACGGCCCTATCCTGTTTACACATCAGCACGCTTACTGGGCAGGCAGTCTCGGAAAGCTGCCGGAAAGCGTCCGCATAGTATTCCCGGATCAGGCGGAAAACTATATTAACGCTGTTAACGAATATATACCCGGTCAGCTTTTTACAGGAGATATAACAAGAGTCAAAAATTTAGACGAGAATTACTTTGAAGCCTGCTTTGCAGACGGAATCAGACTTGCCGAGGAAAGGAACGTCAGGCTTTACTGCGGCGAATACGGAGTAATAAACAAAGCCGATCTGCAGAGCACAGTAAACTGGTACAAGGCTATCAACGCAGTTTTTGAGAAAAAAGGTATCGGAAGAGCGGCATGGACATACAAGGAAATGGACTTTGGTATTTCAGACGCCCGTATGGAGCCGGTACGAGATGAGATAATAAAACTGCTCTGACACAACAGAGCAATGAAAGGAGTATATGTCTGTAGGGAGATACAGGCATAGTCTTTTATATGGCAAAAACCAAAAGCGTATATATATGCTCGCAGTGCGGCTACGAATCTTCTAAATGGAACGGGAAATGTCCCGGCTGCGGCGAATGGAACACCTTTGAGGAAACAATTCAGACATCTGCAAGAAACGGCTCCGCCTCCAAAGGCTCTTCCCGCTCGTCAAGAGATCTGTCGGACAGCATACATAATATTAGCGACGTTGACGCAAGCTTTGACGAGATCAGATACAAGACCGGACTAAAAGAGCTTGACAGAGTTCTCGGAGGAGGGCTTGTTAAAGGAAGTCTGGTGCTTCTCGGCGGAGAACCCGGTATAGGAAAATCTACTATGCTGCTTCAGATATGTGAGTATCTGGGAGAGGAGCATACTATTTTATATGTTTCCGGAGAGGAATCCGCCAGGCAGATAAAGCTCAGAGCGCAAAGACTGGGAGTTGACAGCGGCAATCTATACCTGCTGGCCGAAACCGACTGCGAAGCGATATGCGACGTTATTATAAAAGAAAAGCCTGAAATAGTAATTATAGATTCGATACAGACAATGAGCATAAGCTCTCTTTCCTCTGCACAAGGCTCGGTCACTCAGGTAAGAGAATGTACCAATCTTTTTATGCGTACCGCAAAATCGGAGGAGATACCGTTTTTTATTGTCGGTCATGTCAATAAAGACGGAGCGATCGCCGGACCTAAGGTAATGGAGCATATCGTAGACTGCGTACTGTATTTCGAGGGTCAGAGGAATCTTTCATACCGTATCCTCAGAGCTGTAAAAAACCGCTTCGGCTCAACTAATGAGATCGGCGTATTCGAGATGATAGACAAGGGTCTGGCGGAGGTTGACAATCCGTCAATGATGCTGCTCTCGGGAAGACCTACCGACGTTTCAGGCTGCTGCGTCGCCTGTATAATGGAAGGCTCAAGACCTATAATGGCTGAAGTTCAGGCGCTTGTAACAAAAAGCGGCTTCGCAGTTCCGAGAAGAACGTCTACAGGCTTTGATTACAACAGAATGGCAATCATAATAGCCGTGCTTGAAAAACGTCTGGGCTTTTTCTTCGGCGGACTTGACGTATATATAAATATTGTAGGAGGGTTCAGGCTTGACGAGCCTGCCGCAGACCTTTCAATAGCTCTTGCGCTGTATTCAAGCCTGAGGGATAAGACCGTAAGCGATAAAACCATAGCATTCGGAGAAATAGGCCTGGGCGGAGAACTTAGAAATATCTCTCACGCCTCCCAGCGGATCTCTGAGGCTGAGCGCATGGGTTTTGAAAAATGTATTCTTCCCGCTCAGTCGCTGAAAGGCATAGATACCAGCTCATACAGTATGAAGATCATTGGTGCACGTTCTGTACGGGACGCATTCAGCGCAGTATAGCCGCAGAGAAATTTCCGTGGCAAACAAAGGAGGACTGTTGTTATGGGCAGATATATACTTTCCCTCGACCAGGGCACTACCTCGTCAAGAGCGGTGCTGTACAATGAAAAAGCCGAGATCTGCGGTATCGAGCAGATAGAATATAAACAAATATTTACAGGAAACGGCTGGGTAGAGCATGATCCTGAAGATATTCTTAACTCTCAGATCCAAGCGGCAGGAAACGTAATTAAAAATACTGGCACCGACCCTGAAAGCATAGCCGCTATAGGAATAACAAATCAGCGTGAAACAACTATCATCTGGGATAAAAATACCGGAAAGCCTGTATATAATGCTGTCGTTTGGCAATGCAGGCGAACAGCGGATATATGTGAAGGTTATAAAAATCAAGGACTCGAAAAGTTTTTCCAGGATAAAACAGGACTTCTGATCGATCCCTACTTTTCCGCAACAAAAATAAAGTGGATACTGGACAATGTTGACGGAGCGAGGGAAAAGGCAGAAAAAGGCGAACTGCTTTTCGGAACAGTAGACAGCTGGCTTATCTGGAACCTTACAGGAGGTCTTGTCCACTGCACCGATTATACCAACGCTTCCCGAACTATGCTGTTCAATATTCACACTCTGCAATGGGACAAGGAAATAATGGGACTTCTCGGTATCCCTTCAGCGCTTATGCCCAAGGCTGTTCCTTCCAGCGGAAAAATAGGTATATGCCGCAGAGAAATATTCGGAACTGAAATTCCGATAACCGGCTGTGCAGGAGATCAGCAGGCAGCCTTGTTTGGTCAGTGCTGCTTTATTGAGGGCGACGTAAAAAACACCTACGGAACAGGCGGCTTTCTTCTTATGAATACAGGAAAAACGCCTGTAAGATCGTCAAACGGGCTGCTGACTACAATTGCCTGGGGCTTGAACGGAAACGTTACCTATGCGCTGGAGGGTTCGGTTTTTGTTTCAGGAGCGGTTGTAAAATGGCTGCGTGACGAGCTGGGAATAATCAGCTCCGCTGCCGAGACCGAAGCAATTGCCAAAAGCGTCAGCAGTACAAACGGAGTTTATGTTGTTCCTGCATTTACCGGACTTGGAGCTCCTTACTGGGAGCCGTCGGCAAGAGGGGCTATACTGGGACTGACACGAGGTTCGGGAAAGGCTCATATCGTCCGAGCATGCCTTGAGGCTATCGCATACCAAACCGTCGATGTACTCGACGCTATGGAGGAGGATACAAAAGCGCTTAACGTAATAAAGGCCGATGGAGGAGCTTGCGCAAACAACTTTCTTATGCAGTTTCAGGCAGATATTCTTGGAAGAACTATAACCCGTCCGAAGAATGTGGAATCCACTGCTACCGGAGCGGCTTATCTTGCAGGACTCGGTGCAGGAATCTGGACGGATACCGACGAGCTGCTTTCGCTGTCGGGAAATCTGGACGAATTCCGTCCGTCTATGGAGGACGCCGTCAGAAAAGACCTGCTCAAAGGCTGGAATAACGCTGTCAGAAGAGTTCTCCCTGACCGCCGGTAAATATAAATAAAGCTGTCGGATACGGTTTTCTGTCCGACAGCTTTTATTTATTGCGTTTATTGTTATTTTGTTCGGCTGATAACAGCAGCAGCATTGTCAGAAGCGGGATCACTATTGCGCTTACCGCAGAAACGATTGCAGCCGCCGCATTAAATCCCGCCTTTACCGAATATATCATTGCTGCGGCGAAAATAAGAATAGCCGCGGCGTCAAGCGCTGCAAGCATAATGAACCTTCTGAAAAAGCGCTTATTATGAACGCCGCTTTTTTTCTCTTCACAGCTATCGCCGTTTTCGCAGTATCTTCCTACATTTTTCAGCGTAGCACACCTCCGTTTTTTATTTAGTCTAAGTTATATTATCACTATTAGTATAAAATGTCAAGTGTATAAATGTAATAAATCATATAATAAAATATTATAATAATTAAAGCACAAGGCTCAGGAACTGATCGGCAACGAGTTTTGTGCTTTTTGCTACCGTTTTTCATTAGTTACATTAGTTAACGGATAAAAAAGGATGATTATAAATGAACGTTGCACGCAGGATTACCCAGCTGCGGGAGGACGCCGGATTATCTGTAAATAAGCTGGCAAATCTTGCAGGTATATCTCAAAGCCATCTCAGACAGATCGAGCTCGGACAGCGCAATCCGACAGTAGAAACACTGTCTTATTTCTGTGACGTTCTTAACGTATCGCTTTCTGAATTCTTCTCTGAGGAAAACGACGGTATTGATCCGGTTCTAAAGACCGCCTTAAATAAATTAAACACCGAACAGCAGCAGAAACTTGCCGAATTTATAAACTCTATAGGCAAGTAAATGTAAACTTTTTGTAAACTGCAAATCTTAAAAAACACTTTTCTTGACTTTGAGGCTTAAATATGATATGATATATAAGCCGCTTGTTTCCGGCACTTTAAGACGCAGTGAAATATTCTGCGCACCGGACGCAGCGAGTTTTATATGAAAAGGCAGGTGCATTTAAAGATGTACGCAGTAATTGAAACAGGCGGAAAGCAGTATCAGGTAAACGTCGGAGACGTTGTTTTTATTGAGAAGCTTGACGTAAACGCAGAGGATACCGTTACCTTTGACAAGGTTATCGCAGTATGCAGAGAGGACGGACTTAACGTCGGCGCTCCTTATGTTGACGGAGCTACAGTTTCCGCTAAGGTACTCAAGAACGGAAAATCCAAGAAGATCACTGTTTTCACTTATAAGCCTAAAAAGGGCGAAAAGAGAAAAATGGGTCACAGACAGCCGTATACTCAGGTTCAGATCGAAGCGATAAACGCTTAAGCTATGATCTGCGCCGATTTTTACAAAAACGGTTCCGACAAACTTACGGGATTCCGTATCACGGGTCACGCAGGAATGGCGGATTACGGACATGATATTGCCTGCGCAAGCGTGTCCTCAGCTGTTATGATGACAGCAAATACGGTTACTGAAGCTTTTAAAGTAAAAGCCGACGTAAGCGTTGAAGAAAACGAAATTAATCTGAAACTGATCTCAGATGAAAAGGAATACGGCGACAGGGTTCTGCTTGGACTGCTGACGCATCTGTACTTTCTTTCGGACGAGTATCAGGGCTGTATCAGGGTAAAGGTTATCAACGAATAGCCTCCCTAAGGATTACATGACGGAGGTGTAATTATAATGATCAAAATTTCCATGCAGTTTTTTGCACATAAAAAGGGAATGGGTTCTACAAAGAACGGCCGTGATTCAGAGTCAAAAAGACTCGGAGTAAAGAGAGCTGACGGACAGTTCGTTCTCGCCGGCAACATTCTCGTTCGCCAGAGAGGAACTCATATCCACCCGGGCGAAAACGTAGGCCGCGGTTCAGACGATACTCTGTTCGCTATGTCGGACGGCATTGTAAAGTTTGAAAGAATGGGAAGAGACCGTAAGAAGGTTTCAGTTTATCCACAGGCTTAATTGCTAAAGCTCTAAAACCCTGAGCCTCTCCTGAAGCGGAATGGCTTAGGGATTTTTTGTATAAAGCACGAAAGCTTGTGAGTCTGTCATTAAATCCGGAGGGACGGCATAAAAAGAGAGACCGACGATCCTATTGAAGAATCTGACAGGATAATTGAGCATGATCCGGAGAATCATAATTATAAAAACTGAATGCGGCATTAAGGAGAGATAGGAATGTTTGTCGACGAGGCAAAAATTTATATTAAGGCTGGTGACGGAGGAGACGGCTGCGTTTCCTTTCACCGTGAAAAATATGTAGCCGCAGGCGGTCCCGACGGCGGCGACGGAGGTAAGGGCGGCGACATTGTTTTCAAGGTAGACGACAATATTTCCAACCTTATTGATTTCAGATACAAAAAGAAATATACTGCGGAAAAGGGTCAGAACGGCTCTTCCAAAAACTGCACGGGCAAAAACGCTCCCGACCTTGTAATAAAAGTTCCCAGAGGAACGGTCGTAAGAGAAGCCGATACAGGAAGAATACTTGCAGATATGTCCTGCGACGAGCCTGTAATAATTGCAAAGGGCGGCAAAGGAGGACGGGGAAATACTCACTTTGCAACTCCTACAAGACAGATCCCCAGATTTGCCAAACCCGGCTTCAGAGGCGACGAATACGAAGTAATGCTGGAGCTGAAGCTGATTGCTGACGTAGGTCTTGTCGGCTTTCCGAATGTGGGAAAATCAACGCTTATTTCAGTTGTATCAGCGGCTAAGCCAAAGATCGCAAATTACCACTTTACTACCCTGACGCCTGTTCTTGGAGTAGTAAAGATAGAAGAGGGAAAATCCTTTGTAATGGCTGATATTCCCGGACTTATTGAGGGTGCAAGCGAGGGCGTTGGCTTAGGGCATGAATTTCTGCGTCATGTAGAACGGTGCAGACTAATAGTTCATGTAGTAGACGTATCAGGTATCGAGGGAAGAGATCCTATTGAAGATTTTGAAGCAATAAACCGTGAGCTTGCAGGCTTTTCAGAAGAGCTTGCCGAAGCGCCGCAGATAGTAGCGGCTAACAAATCTGACATGGCTGACCCAAAGCAGATAAAGAGATTCAGAGATTATGTTGAAAACGCCGGACTTCCCTTTTATGAAATTTCCGCAGCCACGACCTCCGGCACTAAGGAGCTTATCTACGGAGTCTGGGAAAGACTTCAGCAGCTTCCGCCTGTAAAGCAGTTTGAAGCGCAGCCGCTTACTCAGGAGGAGCTTGATGATAAACTGCTCTCCAGAAACGATTTCAAGGTAACAACTGAGGAGGGTATATATTTCGTAGAAGCAGACTGGCTTTGGGATATACTCCGCTCGGTAAATATGGAGGACTATTCCTCGCTTCAGTATTTCCAGAGAGTTCTGAGAACCAGCGGTATAATTGACAAGCTGCTCGAAATGGGGATCCAGGAAGGCGATACAGTTTCTATATTTGACTTTGAGTTTGAATTCGTAAATTAAGCAGGGCGGAGGTGCTTTAAATTTGACATCACAGGAAGCAAGGCAGTTTTCTCCTCTCGCCCTCGCTTTTATGGGCGACGCAGTATTTGAACAGCTTTGCCGCGAAAGACTTATGCTTACAGCAAATATGCCCGCAAAAAAGCTTCACGACCTTGCAGTCAGGAGAGTATGCGCCGAGTTTCAGGCAAATGCAGTAAAATATCTGCTTGATAATTCCCTGCTGTCTGAGGAAGAAGAGGATATTCTTAAACGGGGAAGAAATTCTAACGGAATAAACGCTCCGAAGCATTCAACGGTAAGCGAATACAGGGCGGCTACAGGACTTGAATGCCTTTTCGGATATCTTCATCTTACCGGCAGAAGCGACAGGATAGCTGAGCTTTTTAATACAGTCTGGGATACAGGTGAAAAGCTTATCTGAGCAAAACCTTCATAGCAAAAATACCGGTACATTAAAACGTACACTAATTTATTAAAGGAGTTGAATACATATGTCAGGACATTCTAAATGGGCGAATATCAAAAGAAAAAAAGAGGCTACAGACAGCGTAAAAGCAAAGATCTTTACCAAAATCGGCCGTGAAATGACTGTTGTTGTAAAGGAGGGCGGTCCCGACCCTGCCAATAATTCAAAGCTCCGCGACCTTATAGCTAAAGCAAAGGCAAACAATGTTCCTAACGATAATATCGACAGGATAATCAAAAAAGCGGCGGGTGACGGAGAGAAAAACAACTACGAAGAAATGGTATACGAAGGGTACGGCCCCAGCGGAGTTGCTGTAATTGTCGAATGTCTTACCGATAATAAGAACCGTACCGCAGGAGATATACGCCATTACTTTGATAAATTCGGAGGAAATCTTGGAACCAGCGGCTGCGTTTCATTTATGTTCTCAACTCAGGGAACGATAATTCTAGAAAATAACGGAGCAGATGAGGACAAGATAATGGAGGACTGCATGGAAGCAGGAGCGGACGATTTCAATATTGAAAATGACGTTATTGAGATCACCTGCAAACCCGCCGATGTTCATTCTATAAACGAAGCGCTTTCATCTATGGGCTACAAGGTTCTGTCCGCTGAAACCGAAAAGGTACCTTCAAGCTATACAACCCTGACTGATGAAGAAGCGATCAGAAAAATGAATCTTCTTCTGGAACATCTTGAGGACAACGACGATGTTCAGAACGTATATCACAACTGGGATATGCCCGACGAGACGGACGAAGACTGAAATTAAAGCATATAAAAAAATCCTGCCGGAAAATTCAGGAATAAAACCGGCAGGATTTTTAATTTTATTAATCTCTTTGATCTATAGGTACATATTCGCATTCGGATTTTACAGCCTTGTATGCCGGGCGTATTATCCTCTTGCCTGTTACAAGCTCTTCAAAGCGGTGTGCACACCAGCCCGCCATTCTTGATACGGCAAACAGCGGAGTAAACAGATCCTGGGGTATTCCCAGCATTCTGTATACAAGTCCGGAATACATATCTACATTAGCGCACATTACCTTTTCGTCGCCCTTTACCTCTGCAAAAAGATGAGGGGTTATTCTTTCTACAGTTTCAAGCAGTCTGAATTCACGTTCAAACTCAGTTCCCTCAGCAAGCTTTTTAGCGTTGGCTTTAAGTATTACCGCTCTCGGGTCTGAAAGAGTATAGACAGCGTGACCCATTCCGTAAATAAGACCCGTTTTATCGTAAGCTTCCTTTCTGAGTATCTTTCTCAGGAAATCTGCGACCTCACCCTCGTCGTCCCAGTTATTTACGTTTTCCTTTATACATTCCTGCATCTGATCTACTTTTATATTTGCTCCGCCGTGACGCGGACCTTTCAGCGAACCGATAGCCGCCGAATAAGCCGAATAAGGATCTGTTCCCGAAGACGTAAGCACCCTGCAGGAAAATGTAGAGTTATTTCCTCCGCCGTGCTCAGCGTGAAGAATAAGCATGAGATCAAGCAGCTTGGCTTCCTCGTCGGTAAACTGCCTGTCAGGTCTTAAAGCGGACAGGATCATTTCGGCAGTTGAATGAGAAGCGATAAGCGGATGCATTATCATGCTTTCTCCGTCAAATGTCCTCCTCTTTACCTGATAAGCCGATACCATAATATTCGGAAGCTTTGAAATAATTGATATAGCCGTAGCCATTTCATATTCCGGACTGCGGTTCTCGGGATTATCGTCATAGGAATAAAGGGCAAGGATAGAACGTGCCATTTTATTCATTATATTCTTAGACGGCGCTTTAAGTATCATATCCTCAAAAAAGCTAGGCGGAAGAGCGCGGTTTTCAGACATTATCTCATTGAACGCTTTAAGCTCCTCCCTATTCGGAAGATCTCCCATCAGCAGAAGATAAACTACCTCTTCATATCCGAAACGATTTTCTGCTACCGCATTATTTACAATATCATTTATATTATAACCACGATAAATCAGCTGACCGTCAATAGGAGATTTCTCTCCCTCGTTCACAACGTATCCGTGTACATTGCAGATATTCGTAAGACCCGCGATAACGCCGGTTCCGTCTGAATTTCTCAGGCCTCTTTTTACTACATACTTATCATAGTATTTAGGGTCTATCGAATTATTTGCAACAAACTGCTTGTAAAGCAGATTCCTCGCTGAATCATTTATCATGATCTTTCATCTCGCTTTCATAAAAAATTCGCTGAACTAACAGCAGGCTAACATATTTATTTTACTACATTTTATGTTAATTGTCAAGCAAAACGCATAAATACGCCGCAAAACTCTCAGCAGCTGCCAGTTGGCATATCTTTTAACGCTCTTCCTTCTGTCATATCTTTTGAATCACGGAATACAATTAACTATACGGACAATCTGTCATAAAAAAACTGTGAAAACGAAAGGAGAGCCGATAAAATGCTTGAGGTTCTGGAAAAAAAGGCGCTGTCCGAAGCCGCGCCGGATAAGCCGAAGGGACTGTCTCAGCAGGAGGCTGAAAGACTGCTGGAGATAAACGGTGAAAACCGGCTTGCCGCAAAAAAGAAAAGCAGCGCACTGAAAATATTTGCAAACCAGTTTCACGACATAATGGTCATGATTCTGCTTATCGCAACCGTCATATCCGTATTGCTGGGGGAATATACCGACGCCGTACCTATAATGATAATAGTTATCGTAAATGCGGTACTGGGATTTATACAGGAATATCGGTGTGAAAAGACCCTTGAAAAACTGGAGGAAATGACTGCTCCTACCGCCAGAGTGTATCGTAACGGACGGCTTGAGGTAATTCCCGCGTCGAAGCTCGTTCCCGGAGATACCGCTGTTATTGAAGCAGGTGACAGGATCCCTGCCGACGGCATAATAGTTAACTGCAGAAGCTTTACCTGCGACGAATCAATACTTACGGGAGAAGCCGTTCCCGCTGAAAAACGCGCTCACTTCGGAGAACGGGAGTTTACTTCGCTGAATCTTCCTTATATAGCCTATATGGGAACAGTCTGCACCAAAGGCAACGCCGAGATAGAAATAACCGCAACAGGAAGTCTTACCCAGATGGGACGTGTTTCAAAAATGCTGGAAAGCATTGACAGCGACCCTACTCCTCTACAGAAAAAGCTTGGAGAACTGGGAAGAACTCTGGCGCTGATATGCCTTGGAGTATGTATACTTGTATTCGCCGCAGGAGTAATAAGAGGCGAGCCAGTATTCGATATGCTTATGACGGGTATATCAATTGCAATTGCCGCAATTCCCGAGGGACTTCCCGCTGCGGTCACTATTGCTCTTGCGATCGCCGTAAGGAAAATGCTGAAAAGGAATGCTCTCGTCCACAGACTTCATTCAGTAGAAACACTGGGCTGCGCTACAGTTATCTGCACTGATAAGACCGGAACAGTCACAATGAACAGAATGACGGTCAAAAAGATATTTACCGCCGGCGAAAGGACAGAGGAATTTACTCTGGGCGCAGACAGCGAATCACAGGGCGTATTTACTCCCGACGGTCAGAAGCTTATGGCTTGGGACAGCCACGTTTTAAGCGAGCTTTTTATTTGCGGAACAGCCTGCAATAATGCACAGATGGCAAAAGCCCCGTCATATGATAAGCGGAACAGGCAGGGCAGAGTATTCAGCAGATTTTCAGCGGAAGGAGATCCGACCGAAGCCGCTATTCTTTCCGCCTGCGCACGCTGCGGAATAGATGTCGCAGGCTTTCAGCTCAAGCGTATCGACGAACAGCCTTTTGACAGCGAGACCCGCTTTATGTCTGTAACCTGTACGGATCATTCCGGAGAAAAATATATTTACAAAAAAGGCGCGCCGGACGTAATAATAAAAGAATGTGAATTTGTAATATCGGATTCTGAAGGGAATCTCAATACCCTTACTGCTCAGGAAAAAGCCGCCGTACTCCGAAAAAACGATGAAATGGCGTCAAACGGACTGAGAGTAATGGCGTTCTCAAAGATATACCGAGGAAAGACTATATTCCTCGGACTTATGGGACTTGCCGACCCGCCACGTCCGGAAGCAAAAAAAGCGGTCAGAGAATGCGAAAAGGCGGGAATAAAAACGGTTATGATAACCGGCGACCATAAGCTTACAGCCTGTGCGGTGGCTAAGGAAGTCGGAATAATGAGAGAAGGCGATCTGGCGTTTACAGGAGATGAGCTGGACAGAATGTCAGATGACCAGCTGTCAGACGCCGCAGAAAAAACTGCGGTATTCGCCAGAGTAACTCCCGCTCATAAGCTCAGAATAATCAAAGCCTTCAAAGACAAGGGTCATGTCTGCGCAATGACAGGAGACGGAGTTAACGACGCCCCGGCTGTAAAGGAAGCCTCTATCGGAGTTTCAATGGGTATCTCCGGTACTGACGTTACTAAACAGGCGGCGGACTGTATTCTTATGGACGATAATTTCGCTACTCTTGTAAGCGCAGTAGAAGAGGGACGCACTATTTATCAGAATATAAGAAAATTTGTGCGCTATCTTATTTCATGCAATATAGGCGAGGTCCTTACTATGCTGGGAGGTATAATAATGGGACTTCCGCTGGTGCTTCTTCCGGCTCAGATACTGCTTGTAAATCTTGTTACCGACGGACTTCCCGCCGTCGCACTGGGTCTTGAACCGTCCGAAAGATCAGTTATGAAAAAACCCCCGAGGAAAGAAAACGACAGCTTTTTCAGCGGCGGACTTCTCTCACGTATAATAATCAGGGGAATTCTGATAGGCTTGTGTACTCTTGCCGCATTTACCTGCTTGCTGAAAGCCGGCTGTACTTTGGACGCTGCCAGGACCGGCGCTCTTGTAACGCTTATTCTTTCTCAGCTTATTCATGTTTTTGAATGCAAGAGCGAAGAAAAAACCCTCTTCTCTGTACCATACTTCTCCAATCCGTTCCTTATCTTTTCAGTTCTTATATCCCTGCTTTGTCTTGGAGGCTGTATGTTTATTCCATTTCTCGGAAAAATATTCGCAATTGCTCCCCTCGGAGCTTCTGGCTGGCTGATTTCAGTCGGCTTCGCCGCAGCAATACCTATTATAGCAGGAATAGCAGGAAAGCTTTCACGCAAAACCTACAAATCATAAATTCAATCGGATAATATAAAAGACCGTTCCATTTTCCGGCAAGTTCGGGGGGACGGTCTTTATATGTGACATTAAAATTTATAACGAGAGCTATCATGTGTAATTATTGATATGCCATATATGAAAATTGGAATAGTTGTGCTATTTGTAAAGCTATCAAGCTTTACATACATTGATTTTTTCACCGTATATATTACCTGTACAAAAAATCAGATTAAAAAAGGGGTGTATTCTTAGTATATATTTACACTAATAGATTCCTTATAAAACGGCAAAGTATTTTGTATAAGCCTTTTATGCTGTAAAGTCCAATAGTTTTACAAGAAATATTCGGACAATTATTTTGTAAAGCAGCTGAGCTTTACACAGCCTCTGTAACAATCATTCTGAATCAAGAGGTAAATTTCCCCAAGGCAAGCTTTGTGCAGTGTATACAAAAGTATGTCGTTTTTTTTGGCACTTATCCACTTGACAATAAGTCAAGAATACTATATACTTGTTTATGGCAGTTCAAAGACCACAAGATATTGTGGTTGTCATCAAGCTTATAATATTAAATGGTTAAATCAACCGAACAATAAAAATGCTGTGACGAATCTATTATATATACGGAGGTAAGGGAATATGATAATCAAGATCAAGAAAAGGGACGGCAGAAACGTAACGTTTAATATAGAAAAGATTGCCGGAGCTATATATAAGGCTGCGCAGTCGGTAGGCGGCAGCAATTACGAAGAGGCTTTGGAGCTTGCCGGCAAGGTTGCGGATATGCTTATGGGAATGAATCTTACTTCACCGACGGTTGAGGAGATTCAGGACTGCGTAGAAAAGGTTCTTATTGAAGAAGGCCACGCCGCTACTGCAAAAGCATATATTCTTTATAGGTCTACCAGAACCAGAGCCAGAGAGATGAATACCCGTCTTATGAAGGTTTATGAGGATCTTACTTTCAAGCCGGCAAAGGAAATGGATCTGAAGCGTGAAAACGCCAATATTGACGGAGATACGGCAATGGGCACAATGCTCAAATACGGCTCCGCAGGCGCAAAGGAATTCTATGAAATGTATGTGCTTGATCCTAAGCACGCAAAGGCTCATGCGGAAGGCGATATTCATATCCATGACCTTGATTTCTATACCCTTACTACGACCTGCACCCAGATCGATCTGACAAAGCTTTTTAATAAGGGCTTCTCTACAGGTCACGGCTATCTCAGAACTCCTAACGATATATCAAGCTACGCCGCACTTGCCTGTATTGCTATACAGTCCAACCAGAACGATCAGCACGGCGGACAGTCTATCCCTAAATTTGATTTTGATATGGCAGAAGGAGTAAAGAAAACCTTCCGCCACCGTTACCGTGACAATATTCACCGGGCTCTTTCTCTTATGGCAGGTGTAACCGACAGCTATGAGATCTCAAGAAAGCTTGCTGATAAGCTTGAAAACGAAAAGGGACTTTTTCCTACTCTTGCAAACGACAACGGCTATCAGGAGGCTGAGGCAGAACTGCTGACGGCGTTTGCCGACGCTGCTACGGTCAAGAAAATACAAAGCTTTGCTTTTAAATCGTCCGTCAAAGAAACCGACAGAGCGACCTACCAGTCAATGGAGGCTCTTATCCATAACCTTAACACCATGAATTCAAGAGCCGGCGCTCAGACTCCGTTTTCATCTATCAATTACGGAACGGATACCTCTATTGAGGGAAGAATGGTAATAAAGAACGTCCTGCTTGCTCAGGAGGCCGGACTTGGCAACGGTGAAACGCCTATTTTCCCAATACATATATTCAAGGTAAAGGACGGCGTGAATTATAACCCTACTGACCCCAACTATGACCTGTTCAAGCTTGCGTGCAGAGTATCTGCTAAGCGTCTTTTCCCCAATTTCTCGTTTATCGACGCTCCGTTTAACCTCCAGTATTACAAGCCAGGCAATCCCGATACGGAAATCGCTTATATGGGCTGCCGAACCAGAGTTATCGGCAACGCATACGACCCTTCAAGAGAAATCGTGACCGGAAGAGGAAACCTTTCCTTTACATCTATAAATCTGCCTCGTCTTGCAATTAAAGCTCAGGGAAATATAGGCGCATTCTTTGATGGACTTGACGAAATGATGGAGCTGTGTATTGAACAGCTTATGCACAGATTCAGGATACAATGCTCCAAAAAGGTCAAAAACTATCCGTTCCTTATGGGACAGGGAGTATGGATAGACTCCGAAAAGCTCAGCATAAACGACGACGTAGCCGAGGTACTGAAGCACGGAACACTGTCAGTCGGCTTTATCGGACTTGCTGAAACTCTTAAATCGCTTATCGGCAAACACCACGGTGAATCTGAGGAAGCCAGAGAGCTTGGACTTGAAATAGTAACTCATATGCGTGAAAGAATGGACGAGGAAACAAAGCGTACAGGTCTTAATTTCTCACTGCTTGCAACTCCCGCCGAGGGGCTTTCGGGAAGATTTGTAAGAATAGACAAAAAACGCTACGGTGAGATCGCCGGAGTTACCGACAAGGATTACTATACAAACTCATTCCACGTTCCGGTTTATTATAATATCAGCGCCTTTGAAAAGATAAAGATCGAAGCACCTTATCACGCACTTACAAATGCCGGTCATATCAGCTATATTGAGCTTGACGGAGATCCGTCAACCAATCTTTCTGCATTTGAAAAAGTTATCCGCTGCATGAAGGAGCAGGGTATAGGTTACGGCGCTATAAATCACCCTGTCGACCGCGACCCTGTCTGCGGCTATACAGGAATCATAGGCGATAAATGCCCGATGTGCGGAAGAAGCGAAGCCGAACATTCCAAGATATGCAAGGAAAGAATACAGAGGATAAAGACCTCCGGCTGCTGCTGATAAAAGCTAAAACAGAATAAAAAACGGACGGATCGCTTTAGATCCGTCCTTATTTATCATACAGGCATGACCATATAAAGCAGAGCCTCAACTTTATTTTGATAGGCCCTGCTGAATGACGCTGAAAAATATGAAAGGATAACAAAGAAATGAAACTAAAAATAGCAGGCTTTGCGGAAGATTCTATCGTTGACGGCCCGGGAATACGATTTACCGTATTTACACAGGGCTGTCCTCACGGCTGTCCCGGCTGCCACAATCCGCAGACGCACGATTTTAACGGAGGAAGTATAACAGATACTGATGAAATATATAAACGGGTTACCGCAAATCCTATGCTGGACGGAATAACTCTCAGCGGAGGCGAGCCGTTCTGCCAATGCAGACCGTTAGCCGAGCTTGCTGGGAAAATACACAGGTTTAAGGGAAACACCCTTAACGTTATTGCATACACCGGATATACCTTTGAGTATCTTATTGAAAATTCAAATGATGATAACGGATACATGGAACTGCTTAAAGAGGTGGATTATCTGATAGACGGCCCGTTTATCCTCGAACAGAAAAGTCTTGAACTTAAATTCCGCGGCAGTGCAAATCAAAGGTTTATAGACGTTAAAAAATCTCTGGAATGTGGAAAAGCCGTTACTGCACAGGAAGAATAAACTATGCTTATAACTTCATAATCTATAAAGAAGCCCCCTGTTACAAATAAAACAGGGGGCTGAATTTAATCGCTGTCCGCTGAGCCTTCAGACGAATCTTCATAGGTGTAATCATGAGTTACTATCTCTGTACCACGCTGACTTTCAAGCGTTTCTTCAAGATCCGTATTCATCATATATGCACAGAAGGTTATCAGAACTATAAACAAACTTACTATGAGCAGAATATCTATACGGTATCTGAACCTTTTTGTCTTATTGTTATTTTCCTCGCTCATAAAATCAGCGCCTTTCAACTAATTTGCTTTTTGCCGTATAAAATCAGTAACAAAAATACGGTTTTTTCTCTAATATATATTATAGCTTATTTTCCGCCGTCTTGCAATAGAAATTTTTATTTTGTTCCTTTTTATCCGACAGAGGCTTACTTAAAATTTAAATATATACTATTGCAAAACCAGGGAAATTGATGTATAATTATATAGATAGCCGTACGGCGATAATTGTGCGGTAAATAATGCAGCGTTATGCTTTTTTAACGATTACTAAAGAAATGAGGCTATTTTATGTGCGGTTTTGTTGGCTTTACAAATAAAATAAACGACGCATCGATCGTTATAGGAAAAATGATGGACAGGATAAGGCACCGCGGACCTGATTCCGACGGAAAATATGTTGACGAGCAGGTAGCTATGGGCTTCCGCAGGCTTTCGATAATAGACCTTTCCGATAAAGGAAGCCAGCCTATTTTCAACGAGGACAGATCTATCGTTATAACCTTTAACGGCGAAATATACAACTACCAGGATCTAAGAGCCGAGCTGCTTGAAAAGGGACACAGCTTTTATACTCATACCGATACTGAGGTTCTCGTTCACAGTTATGAGGAATGGGGAACCGATATGCTGAATAAGCTAAGGGGTATGTTCGGCTTTGTTATCTTTGACAAAAATAAAGATCAGGTATTCGGAGCCAGAGATTTCTTCGGAATAAAGCCCGTTTACTATGCAAAGATGGGAGAAACGCTGATGTGGGGCAGCGAGATAAAAAGCTTTCTTGACCACCCTCACTTTAAAAAAGAGCTTAATGAAGCCGCACTGGAAAACTATCTTACCTTCCAGTACTCACCTACCTCAGAAACCTTTTTCAAAAACGTATATAAGCTCCCTGCCGCACATTACTTTATATATAAGGACGGCAAAATGGAGGTCAAGCGTTATTGGGAAGTAAAATTCACTCCCGATAACAAGCCCGATCTTGACGAATGGGTGGATAAAATCAGCGATACCTTCAAAAACTCCGTCGAAGCGCATAAAATAGCGGACGTAGAGGTCGGCTCATTCCTATCAAGCGGAGTTGATTCAAGCTATGTTGCAGCAGTTGCAGACGTTGACAAAACCTTTACCGTAGGCTTCGGTGAAGATGAAAAATACAATGAAATAGGCTACGCAAAGGAATTTTCAAAATATATACATAAAGAAAACAACTCCAAGGTTATTTCCCCCGAGGAATACTGGGGTAATTTTGCCAAAATACAGTATCATATGGACGAACCTCTTGCCGACCCTGCGGCTGTTGCACTTTTCTTTGTTTGTCAGCTTGCTTCGCAGAAGGTTAAAGTCGTACTGAGCGGCGAGGGCGCTGACGAGATATTCGGAGGATATAACATATATCACAACCCTGCCGATATGGCGGCATATAACAGGATCCCACGTCCTATCAGGCGCGGAATAGGAGCTGTCGCACAGCGCCTGCCCCATAAGCATGGAGTAAACTTCCTGATAAGAGGTTCACAGGATCTTCAGGAGCGGTTTATCGGCAACGCCTATATGTTTACCGAAAAGGAACGTAAGGAGCTGTTAAAGATAAAAACCTCCGCTCCTGCACCCACAGCTATTACAAAGCCGTTCTACGACCGCTGCAAGGACAGTGACGAAGTTACTCAGATGCAGTATCTTGACCTGCACCTCTGGATGACGGGAGATATACTGCTGAAAGCGGATAAAATGAGCATGGCTCACTCGCTTGAGCTGCGCGTACCGTTCCTTGACAAAGAAGTAATGGCGCTTGCAGAGCAGATACCGACAAAGCACAGAGTAACAAAGGAAAATACAAAATACGCTATGAGAATAGCCGCATTGAAAGCCTGTCCTCCGCAGACCGCAAATAAGAAAAAGCTGGGCTTCCCCGTTCCTATCAGAGTATGGCTCAAGGAGGATAAATACTATAATATTGTCAAGAAAAAATTCACATCGCCAAATGCCGAAAGGTTCTTTAATACAGAAAAGCTTGTAGAGCTTCTTGACGAGCATAAAGCAGGACATTACGATTATTCCAGAAAGATCTGGACAGTATTTACTTTCCTCGTTTGGTATGAGGTCTATTTCGGCAGTGAAACAGTTGCTGCAATATAACAAAAGCGGGATACCGGAGAAAATTATACCGGATATCCCGCTTATTTTTATTTCATCTCACAGAAATACAGTGTTTTCAAATACCGCTTATCTCCCTCTCAAGATAAGTCTTTACTTCCGCCAAACTGTCAAAACATTCTTCACACATCGAAAGCATAGCCTCTGTAGGTGATACAATATCCGGCACAAGCAGCGGTATCATTCCTGCCTGTCTGGCTGATAATAACCCGTTTCTGCTGTCCTCAACAGCTGCAGCCTGAGACGGCTCAATTCCGAGCTGTCTGCAGACAGCGAGATATATCTCAGGATCAGGCTTGCTGTGCGCTATCATATCTCCGCCTATAATAACCTTAAAATACTTTCTCAGTCCGGCACGCTCCAGATTCTCAATTATCTTACAATATTTAGTGGACGACGCAAGTCCTACGGTAAAATCAATACGGTAAAGATATTCAAGTATCTCCCTTGCACCCTTTTTTATCGGCATACCGCAGTTAATTATCCTGTCCTTAACGATAGAATCTATAATACCGTGATATTCCTCAACAGGAAAATCCTCACCGTAGGTAAGCCTCAGCAAAGCTATAGTATCGGTTACGCTTAATCCTATGCATTTTTTTGCAGTATTCTCGATATCTCTGATGTTTTTATCAGCGCCGAGTATTTTCCATGCGTCAAGATACATTCTTTCGGTATCGAATAAAACGCCGTCCATATCAAATACTACCGCTTTTATCCTGCTCATAAAGCCTCTCCTTTAACCATAAATATGATCACTTGAAATACATATAAAGAGTACACTTTATCATTCCGTTATAAAGCTTGCGCTTTTTATCCGCCTGTCTGCCGAAAAACTTTTCAAAATCCTCATGAGGAGAAATTATATAGCAGGCTCTGTCACGAGAGGGAGAAAGCGCCTGGCCAAGCCGTTTATAAAGCTCCTCAGCCTCCCTTAACTCCAACATTCTTTCACCATAAGGCGGATTACACAGCGTAATAGAATTATCCGGCTGAGAAAATTTCAGTATATCCTGCCTAGAAACATCAAGCTTAGATCCTACTCCGGCCTTCTTTGCGTTTTCAAGAGTGAGTATTACCGCCTCTTCATCAATATCAAAGCCGAATCCGTGAAATTTACCCTGTTTGTCAATAGAATCCATAGCGTCGCTGCGTTCCTGCTGCCATATATCCTGAGATATCTGTTCCCAACTCTGCGCCGCAAAACGTCTCCTCAGTCCGGGCGCAACATTTAAAGCCTTATAAGCTGATTCTATAAGAAACGTTCCCGAACCGCACATCGGATCACAGACGACCGAATCAGCTCTTACTCTCGCAAGATCTACTATCCCGGCAGCCAGAGTTTCCTTAATAGGCGCAGCATTGCTGTTTTTCCTGTAACCTCTTTTATGAAGTCCTGCTCCGCTTGTATCAAGGTATATGGTGCATATATCCTTGTGAATAGAAAACTGGAGCTGATGAACCGCCCCGTCTTCATCGAACCAATTAACGCCGTATTTTGATTTAAGACGTTCAACCGCCGCCTTTTTAATTATTTTCTGACAATCGGGTATGCTGTGAAGCTGAGAATTAAGGGAATGTCCCTTAACCGGAAATGCGTCGTTCTTACCAATAAAATTCTCCAGCGGCAGCGCCCTTACTCCCTGAAAAAGCTCCTCAAAGCTTTTGGCTTCAAAGCTTCCAAGCTCAATCAGGACTCTTTCTGCCGTCGAAAGGCGAAGATTTGCCCTTGCAAGGATATTAAAATCTCCGTCAAAGGAGATCTTTCCGTCAGATACGCAAAGATTTTCTCCTCCTATTTTATTAATTTCAAATTTCAATACGCTTTCCAGACCGAAATGACAGGGACAGCAAAGCCTGATCTTACTCATATTTATATATCCTTTCTGCTGTTACAGCAAAGCCTCCGCCGGATTTCCGAAACGGAGGCTTGAGTTTTTTATCAATGACCGCCGGCACAGTATTCCGGCACGTTTGTCTGCTTGTAATATCCTGTAGCAGTGCTTGAACAGCTGCCGCTTGCAAGCTTTCCTGTTTTTGTGCAGTATTTTGCTTCAACTACGGTATCGGGCATTTCAAAATCATGATCCTTTTCAGACTCGGCAATATCTCCAAAAATATTCTTCCAGATAGCGCCGATATTCTGATATTCATTTGTCGGGATCTTTTTCTGCTCATCGTAGCCGATCCATACTCCGCTGACATAGTCGGGAGTACAGCCTACAAAGGACAGATCCTTCCAATCCGACGACGTACCTGTTTTTCCTGCAACTACCGTATTGTTAAGGCGCGCATAACGACCCGTTCCCTCCTGCTGAGAGATTACCGTCTGCATCATCTTATTCATTACATAAGCGGTAGATTCGCTTATTGCCTGCTTATAGCCGTCATTCTTCTCATATATTATATTGCCCTCAGCGTCCTCTATCTTTGCAATATAGGTAGCTTCGTACTTTTTACCGCCGTTTCCGAAGATCATATACGAGCCTACCAGCTCTTCAAGCTTCGTTCCGTTTGTAAAACCGCCGACCGTTACAGGAGAATAGTTTACGTCAGAATCTGTAAGCGTTGAATAATCAAGTTTCTCCTTTAGGAAATTATATGAATAAGCCGGAGTCATCTGGTCAATAAGCTGAGCCGGACAGGTATTCAGTGATTTCATCAGCATCTGCCATGTAAAATAATTATTGTTCGACCAGTTTTCGCTGTCGCCGGTCTCCGAATAGTTTACAGGCCATTTTTTATCCTTGCCGTCCTCTTTAATAGTGATAGGCTCGTCTTTAAAGAAAGTAGACCAGGTCATAAGATCCTGTTCCAGCGCCGGAGCATAGGAGGCTACCGGCTTTATACATGAACCCGGCGACCTTAACGCATCTGTAGCATTATTCCAGATACGTGATTCGGTTTTTTCATCACGTCCTCCGACTACCGCCAGAACATTGCCCTCGTAATCCATTGCAATAAATCCTGAAAGCAGGTTATCCTTTTCAAGATAGTAATTCTGGAAATTAGATACGTCCCGCATTTCCTTCTCTATCTTTTTCTGCATATTTATATCTACGGTAGTATAGATAGTATATCCGCCGTTATAAAGTCTTATCTGAGCTTCAGAGGTATCTATTCCCGCCTTATCCGAAATTATATTTATTGCCTCTTCTATCGCTTCGTCCATAAAATAAGAGGTCGGTCCCTGATCCTTAGTTTCGTCCTCATAAACCGTTGCGCTTGAAAAATCAGGATCTCCCGTAACTACGATCTCCTCATTTATAGCTTCTTCATATTCATTATCAGAAATAGCGCCGTTTTCAAGCATCTGATCCAGACAATACTTCTGCCTTATCCTGTTATTTTCCCTGTTCGTCAGAGGGTTATAGTAAACGGGAGATTTATTCATACCTGCAAGACAGGCAGCTTCGGCAAGAGTAAGCTCTGATACATCCTTGCTGAAGTAATAATTCGCAGCCGCCTGAACTCCTACAATATCCTGAACTCCGTCGGTAAGTCCGATTATATTTAGATACGACTGCAGAATATCCTCCTTCGTATAAACTTTTTCAACATTTATAGCGCGGAAAATTTCCCGTATCTTACGTTCAACTCCGGCTGTTCCCAAAGCGTCATCATCACCGGTAATATTCTTAATAGTCTGCTGAGTTATCGTAGAACCGCCCTCTCGGAAGCCCATAAGCGTTTTCAGTATAGCCGAAAAGGTTCTTTTGAAGTCAACTCCGTCATGCGAATAAAAACGCTCGTCCTCAGTATAAACAAAAGCGTCCTGAACGTACTGAGGTATATCCTCCAGGTCTACCCACTGAACCTTCTTCTGCTGATTTTTCAGCGCATAGTAAAGCAGATATTCCTGTGAATCCTCATCGTCCTCATCATAATCCGGATTCTTATACAAAAACCTTGAGATATTGCTTGAAACTACGCCCTTATCCAGATTTACCGTATCGTCGGTATCGGTAAAGTTCAGAACGTATATCGTCAGCGCAGTAGCAAAAATAGAGCCGGTTATAATTACTATAAGAATAAAGGAAAGCACTAGAGTACCGAATATTTTCAGCGCCCTGACCGCAGGATTACTCTTTTTTTTCTTCTTTTTGCCGGATTTCGGAGCCGTCTTTTTTATCTCTTCCATAACGCAAACCTTTCATCGTTCATTATAACTGTGTTTAATAAGAAACAGCACGACTGAAGCAAACGCCGAATTTGTCCGCTGTTATATTTTGCAGAAAGCGCGGCATTATTCCCCGCCGTGCCAAAACCGATCTGTAGATCCGGCAGCAAATATAAGCCGCAGCTTTGATTTTACCGTCACAGACCCTGAATCTATTATACCACATATGAATAAAAAAGTAAAGGGGACGAAACCTCGCCCCCATGAGTTTTAAGAATTTTTTAAGACCGAAAAGACTTACTCGTCCGCTTCATCGTCATATTCAGCGGTATCAGCGTCGTCGTCTGTAAGCAAAGCTCTCATTGAAAGGCTGATCCTCTTCTTGTCAAGGTCGATCTCAGTGATCTGAGCGTCAACTTCCTGACCTACAGAAAGAATATCCGCAACGTTGTCAACCCTCTGGTTGGCTATCTGAGAGATGTGGATAAGACCGTCAATTCCGCTGATTATCTGAGCGAACGCACCGAAGGAGGTGATAGAAACTATAGTAGCCTTTACTACCTGTCCTACCTGATAATTTGTCTTGAAAATCTCCCATGGATTATCTGAATCCTTCTTGTATACAAGAGAAACCTTTTTGGTTTCGGGATCTATATCCTTTATCTTTACCTCTACCTTATCGCCTACGCTTACAACGTCCGAAGGATGCTTGATCCTGTTCCATGACAGATCCATTCTTCTGACAAGACCGTCTACTCCGCCGAGATCAACAAATACGCCGTAATCTGTGATAGACTTTACCTCGCCCTCAACTACGTCGCCTGCCTTAGCGGTTTCAAAGAACTTAGCCTGAGCCGCCTCTCTCTCCTCGCGCTGAACGGCTCTGATCGAACCAACTGCTCTCTGCTTGCCCTCGTTGACCTCAAGTATTTTAAAATTAACTGTCTGCTTTAGCAGATTATTAAGGTCATAATCTCTTCTCGGCGCTGCCTGAGATGCAGGGATAAATACTTTAACTCCGTTAGAAGCAACAAGCACTCCGCCCTTGACAACATTTGCCACCGTTCCGGTAAGAACCGAATCCTCTTCCTTTGCGGCACAGATCTTCTCAAAGCCGAGAGCCGCATCTACTCTCTTTTTGGAGAGGGTAACTACACCGTCCTGATCGTTAGTCTTAAGAACGATAAGATCGATAGTATCTCCGACCTTAACAACATCCTCAACCGACTTTGACGGATCGTCGGTAAGCTCTGAAACAGGGATAACGCCCTGCTGCTTTGTGCCGAGATCAACATAAACTTCACTGTTGTTTGTACTAAGCACAGTACCGGTTACTCTCTTTCCAATATGTATTGGCTTAAGAGAATTCTCCATCTCCTCCACCCAGTTAAATTCTTCTTCATTGTTCAACATTTCACTCATGGTTTGTTGTACCTCCTTGATTATATAAGCCGGAGTCGATGCACCGGCAGAAATCCCGATAAAATTTGCACCTGATAAGTCTATATCAGCCAGCTCACCGGCATCCTCTATAAGATAGCAGCGGCAGTATTCTTCGCATACGGCTTTAAGCTTATGGGTATTGGAGCTGTTTTTCCCTCCGACGATTATCATCACGTCTGACTTTTCCGCAATAGCCGCCGCTTCCTTCTGCCGCTCGGCAGTCGCGCTGCATATCGTATCGTAAATAAGCGCTTCCGGAATCAGTTTTTCAGCTAATCTGCGGCATTCGCCCCATATCTTTTTATTATACGTCGTCTGAGCGAGAATTACAACCTTTTCAGACTGTAAATTCTCCGTTTTCACCAAATTTTCAAAGTCCTCACAGCCGGCGAACACAAAAGACGGCCCAATACAGTGACCCCTTATTCCAATAACCTCGGGATGACTGCTGTCGCCTGCTATAAGCACAGTATATCCGCTCTCGGATTTTTCACAGGCAATTTTATGTATTCTGTCAACAAAAGGACAGGTTGCATCTACAACTGTACAGCCCAGCTGCGACAGGCTTTCATAAACTTTCCTTCCTACTCCGTGAGAACGTATAATAACAGTATGCTCCGGTCTGACCTCGTCAAGAGCTACCGACCTGCAGCCCCTTGCCTCAAGATCCGACACGACATTTTTGTTATGAATTATAGGACCTAAAGTTACAACATTATTTCGGTTATCTAATTCATTATACACTATTTTTACGGCTCTGTCTACACCAAAACAGAAACCTGCGGTCTTGGCAGTGCAAATTTTACATTTTGTTAACATTTAATATACCAGCTCGGTTATAGCGTTCATTATCTTGGTTTTCAATGTTTTCAGATCCCTGGGGCCTGTAGTTTTAACTGCAAGCTCCTCTGGCTTTATAGGCTTGCCGAACCGAACAACTACCTTTCTTCTGAATTTAAGCTTTCCCTCAAAATTAATTCCTACCGGAACAATCGGAACCTGAGCTATTGCAGCGATAAGAGCAACGCCGGTCTTGCCCTTTCCTACCTTTCCGTCTTTAGAACGGGTCCCCTCAGGAAATATAACGAGATTCCTGCCCATTTCAAGCTTTTCAACGGAAACATCAATAGCCGCCGTATCTCCCTTTCCTCTTGTTACGGGAAAAGCGCCGAACGCTTTTATAAGACCTGTAAAAAATACATTCTGATGAAAAAGCTCCTCCTTTGCCATATAAGAAAGCGGAACTCTCGTCGGAAGCGCAATAAATACCGGATCGGTATAGCTGCGGTGATTTGAGGCAAATATATTGCTTCCGTCCTTAGGAATATTCTCCGTACCCTCATAGGACAGCCTGAACCAAAGCTTTAAAATAAGCTTTACTACAGGTCTTAAAATACCGTAAAAAAACATTCTGACAGGGCTGAGCTTTCTGCCGCGCTTTACCGGTCTTACCTGCGCTATCTCCTTAGGTTCATGCTTTTTCGGCTTTTCCCCGTTTTTTTTTGCGTCTGTTTTTTCCGTAACTATTTTATAAATAGCCTCTACCGTTTCATCAAGGGTAAGACTGGTAGAATCAACCTCTATTGCGTCCTCAGCCTTTTTCAGCGGAGCGATCTCACGATGAGTATCGTTATAATCACGCTGCTTTATATCCTCCAATACCTGTTCATAAGTTGAAGGATCGCCCTTTTCCTGCAATTCCTTAAAACGCCGCTGCGCCCTTTCCTCTGCCGAAGCAGTAAGAAATATCTTTACGTCAGCTTTCGGAAGCACTACCGTACCTATATCTCTTCCGTCCATTATTATATCGTTTTCCTCGGCTATGCTTTTCTGAAGCTCAAAAAGAAACTCCCTTACCTCGGGCAGGGCGGATACCTGCGACGCCCCCATTGATATCTCAGGGGTTCTTATCTTCTCCGAAACATCCTCTCCGTTAAGTATGACCCTCTGAGAGCCGTTTATATATGAAAGCTTAATATCTGTTTCGCTTAAAAGCGGACAGACCTGCGTTGAATCCTTTGTATCCGCTCCCCTTGAAATAACACAGTACGCAATAGAACGGTACAGCGCACCGGTATCAGCATACACATATCCAAGCCTTTGAGCAAGCTTTTTTGCAATAGTGGATTTCCCTGCTCCGGACGGTCCGTCAAGCGCAATATTTATTCCCATCGTTTTTCCTCCTGTTATACAACATAATTATAAATCAGCAGCGCAGACATATGCCGTTGAAAATGCGATCTGCAGATTAAAGCCTCCTGTATAGCCGTCTACATCAAGAACCTCGCCTATAAAATACAGACCGCTTATCAGCTTTGATTCCATAGTTTTGGGAGATACCTCCCTGACGTCAACTCCGCCCCTTGTTATGATCGCCTCTTTGATAGGTCTGAGAGACTTAACGGTAAAACGCATATCCTTCAGAAGCTCAGCCAAATGCCTTCGCTCCGTTTTTGTTATCTGGTTTACCTTTTTATACGGCTCGATACCGCTGAGCTTAACCGCCGTATCTATCATTTTAGACGGAAGCAGCTTTTTCAGCGAGTTTGCGAAATCTCGATTAGGATATTCGCTGAAATCACGGAGAATACGCTCGTCAAGCTTTTCAATCGGCAGCGCCGGCTTTAAATCTATAGAAACCGCATATCTTCCCTTAGTTATCTTATCCATATGAGCCGAAGCCGACAGTGCAAGAGGGCCTGACAAGCCGAAATGCGTAAAAAGCAGCTCCCCAAGCTCAGAAAACAATGTTTTTTCCGACTGAACATCATAAAGAGTAAGAATACAGTTTCTGAGTGAAAGCCCCATCATTTCTGCGCAGTAGCTCTCCTCAGTTACTATAGGACAAAGAGACGGAGAAATTTCAGTTACGCTATGCCCTGCCTGAGCCGCAAACCTATAGCCGTCGCCGGTAGAGCCTGTAATAGGATATGACATACCTCCTGTAGCTACAACTACCTTAGGCGCAAAATATTCCGAAGCCCCGCACCTTACTCCCTTTACCGCATTATCCTCTGTAATAAGCTCCAATGCGTTATCGTAAACAAACCTTACGCCCGCCTGTCCTGCCGCACCGATCAGCGCATTCAGAACAGACTCCGCCTTATCGCTTTCAGGAAAGACCCTGCCGCCCCGCTCTGTTTTAAGCGCAACTCCCAGCGATTCAAAAAACGCCATTGTATCCTCCGGCGAAAATCGTGAAAGAGAGGAATACATAAATCTCGGGTTTCTGGGAATATTCTTCATTACCGTTTCCGTATCGCAGTTATTTGTAACGTTACACCTGCCCTTTCCTGTTATAAGAAGCTTTCTTCCGGGCTTTCGCATATGCTCAATAACAGTTACCTTATTTCCGAGCCATGCCGACTGAACAGCGCAGAAAAGTCCTGCCGCTCCGCCGCCTATGATAATAATTTCAGACATTAAATCTCTCCCGTGCCGTTTATCAGAACTTTGCAGTTTTACAGTAATACCATTTTTATATCCGACAGCCTACGGCTGATAAACATCGTATTCTTCCCAGATACGCTCCAGACGTTCAAAGCTTTTTGAAACCTTATCGACATTGCTTATGGAAACCGCCGCTATAAGTGCGTTAATAAGGCTCAGCGGCGCAACCAGAGAATCCACAAAGGAAGCCATATCGCTGCTGGCGAGAAGAAGATTATCAGCATACTGAGCTAGGGGGGATTCAGCCGAATCTGTTATTGCTATTACGCTTGCCCCTTTATTGCTTGCATACTGAAGAGCCTTTACGGTCTGACGGGAATACCTGGGGAATGAGATACCGATTATAACATCCTTCTCATCCATATGCATTATCTGCTCGAACATTTCGCTGGTAGTTGTATTTCTGATAAGCTTAACTCTGGGAAAGATAAGCGTAAAATAATAATTCAGAAAGCTTGCCAGCGGAGCCGCGCTTCTTGCCCCCAGAATATAAATAGTATTGCAGGCTATAATTTTGTCAACTGCGCTGTTGAAATCCTCCTTTGACGTTTCTTCAAGCGTACGGCGTATCTTATCAATATCAAGATTAAGCACCCTTTCAAGCACATCGTCCCGGTTCATTCGGTCGGAAGTAACCTCTATTCTCTGAACTGCTGTAAGCCTGTTTCTCATAAGATCCTGAAGCGCCCTCTGCAATGCGGGATAACCGTCATAGCCAAGCTCCGACGCAAATCTGACGACCGTAGACTCGCTTACTCCGACGGTTTTTCCAAGCTTCTGAGCCGTCATAAAAGCCGCCTTATCGTAATGTGCAAGTATATAATTGGCTATCAGCTTGTGACCCTTGGAAAGCTTTGGCTGACGCTCTTCTATCAGCGAAAATAAATCCTTTTTCATAAGTTTTCCCATGCGTCGGCATGGGTTCGCCTCCCTTTTTCTGAATTAAAGCGGCTTACTCCCAAAGGGAATCCAACAGCCTGTTTATTTTTTTACGGCGCTCGGCGGTTTCTTCCGCAAGAACGGTATAAACGCCGTTTTTGTATTCGATAATATCTCCCTCCGCCGCATTTTGAGCCTGTACGCAGGGGATAATTACTTTATTCCCAATTTCGTCCTCGCAGACAAAGCTTTCGCCCTCCCTGCGGTCTATAATAAGCTTCATATTCATTCTCCAGGCATTTAAAATTGCTTTGTTACTTTATTTCGTCAGCGACAGACCCTTTCCGTCGGAAAGAAAAACTATCGTTTTATCGTCGCGGGTTATGTATATATTCTCAGCGTACTTTTCAAGTCTTACCAGAGTTTCATCACTTGGGTGACCGTACTTATTGTCCAGTCCGCAGGATATCACAGCATATTTTGGGGAAACAGCCGTAAGAAATCCGCTTGATGACGACGTAGAACTGCCGTGATGTCCGACTTTCAGCACCTTTGCCGATAAATCGAAGCCCTGCTCCAGCATTTCCTTTTCTTCCTCAGTTTCACAGTCGCCGGTAACAAGAAAGCTGTTATCACCGTGAACTATCTTTACAAGAACCGAATAATTATTGAGATCACTATGCTCCTCCTTAGACGTAAACAGCTGTACTTCAGCGCTGCCCAAAGTAAAACTTTCGTCCTGAGCCTTAGTAATTTTCATTTTTCTGTTTTTAATGGAACTTAGCATATTTTCAAAGGTCTTTGAAGTTGGCGTCATAGCCTTTGGGATCTCAGGCATTATGAATTTATCCATTTCAAAGCTGTCAATTATTTCACTCATTTCTCCGATATGATCTGAATGAGGATGAGTCGCTATAATAACGTCAAGCTTTTTTATCCCCAGCTTTTGAAGATATTTGATTACTGTATTGTCCTCATCGCGGTCTCCGCAGTCTATGAGCATTGTTTTTCCGTCTGATATGACAAGTGAGCAGTCGCCCTGACCTACGTCTATAAAATGAACCTGCGTATCCGAGTTTTCAACTACAGCCGGCTTTTCCTCAAGCCCCAGCTTTATTCTCCAGTCGCTGTAGGTAAAGACCCCCGTCCTGTCAAGCACAAACAAAGCTGCCGCAGCCAGCGCCGTAATGATCAGCGCAGCAAACGTAAGCTTATGTCTGAACACGTTTGCAGAATGACCGGACTTCTTACGTTTGCGTGTATTAGACATAAAATACCTCCCGTCTGCGCTTTACTTTTGTTCCATTAAATTCCAAAACCGCAGTTTCTACAGTATTGAACCGGTGTTTTCTATTTCATTGCCTGACGTTCAAGCCATTCTTCCTTGGAAATATTTATTTTTCTCGGCTTAGAGCCTTCCTGAGGACCTATTATGCCCATTTCTTCAATCTCGTCCATTATCCTGGCTGCCCGTGGAAAACCAAGCTTGAGCTTTCTCTGCAAAAACGCTGTAGACGCATTGCCGGTTTCCACGATTATTGATATAGCCTGAGCGGTAAGATCGTCGTCAGTATTGACAGAAACGTCGCAGTCAGCGCCTTTATTTTTAGGCTGAGGAATATTCTGCTCAACCTCATGAATAACCTCTTCATTATATTCTGTTTTATGCTCACTTTTAAGAAACTTAACAAGATTTCTTATTTCAGCGGTAGAAGCAAAGCCGCTCTGTATACGCAGAGGCTTAGGCATACCTACCGGCTTATACAGCATATCTCCCTTGCCGAGAAGCTTTTCAGCTCCTATTTCATCAAGTATTACTCTCGAATCGGTATTGTTAGACACCGAAAGCGCAGTTCTGCTGGGGATATTGGCTTTGATAAGACCGGTAAGAACGTCTACTCTGGGCGACTGAGTAGCGATAAGCATATGCATTCCCGCCGCTCTTGCCAGCTGTGCAAGACGCATTACCGATTCCTCTACCTCGGATTTTGCCGCAAGCATAAGATCTGCAAATTCGTCTACTACTATTACTATCTGAGCAAGCTTTGTTCTTTCGAGCTCCGGATTTTCATCAACAAACTGATTATAATCCTCAAGATTTTTCGTTCCGTTAGCCTCAAAAAGCTTATATCTTCTCATCATTTCATTTACTGCCCAGCCAAGCGCTCCCGCCGCCTTTAACGGTTCGGTAACGACCGGGATAAGCAGGTGCGGAATTCCGTTATACATAGGAAACTCTACCTTTTTTGGGTCAATAAGAATAAGCTTTACCTCGTCAGGCGAGGCATGAAAAAGTATATTTAGTATAATCGAGTTGGTAAATACCGACTTTCCGGAACCGGTAGTTCCCGCAATAAGCATATGAGGCATTGAAGCAATATCTCCTATAACTATCTTGCCCTCAATATCCTTCCCCACAGCAAACGACAGCTTGCCCCTTGCACTGCGGTATTCCTCGCTGTCTATCAGCTCACGCATTGAAACGCTGTCCCGATGAATATTCGGTATCTCGATACCTATTGCCGCCTTGCCCGGAATAGGCGCTTCAATTCTTACTCCGTTTGCGGCAAGATTAAGCGCTATATCGTCGGCAAGATTGGTTATCTGCTTTACCTTTACTCCCGCCGCAGGCTGAAGCTCGTATCTCGTTACGGACGGTCCTCTGTGAATCCCGATAATTCTCGTCTTAACGCCAAAGGTTTCAAGAGTTTCAACAAGCTTTTGAGACTTTTCTTCTATTTCTCTCTGTGCAAGCTCCGGAGAAGTGGAATTAACGGAATATTTAAGAATATCGACTGGCGGATAAACATAGGCAGGAACGGTTTCCTTCTGCTCCAGTATCGAAGTCTGCCCTTCCTCGTCAACAAAAACCTCCTTGGGCTTAGAATGGTTTTCCTTTTCTAGCTTTTCTTCAATTTTTTCCTGTTCCTTAGCGACCGCCTTTTCGATAATGCGCTTCAGCTCCTGCTCCTCAGCTTTTTTATCGCTGCCTGAGCTGTTATCTTCAGACTTAGGCATTCTTACAGGATCGAAAGGAAGCTTTATATCCGGAGTATCATTATTTTCCTGTTTTCCTGCATCCTGAGCATAAGGAAATATTCCTGCGTCCTGGGTGTTATCTTCTTCCTGATAATATTTAGCTATATCTATACGAACCCTTTTATCAGATTTTCTGCTCTGCTTTTTCTCAGTTTTTTCTTTAGGAGGCTGCATAGCTCTTTCAATACGCTCTTCGCTTACCGCCTTATATCCGCCGACAAAAGGCTTTGAGATAATTTTAAACAGCTCGGGAAGCGTCAGGTTGGTAAGGAGCATGATAAAGGTAAAATCAAGCAGAATAATCATTATAGCTCCTCCGACACGCTTGAATGCCGCAAGCAGGGGCCAGCCAAGCGCTGCGCTTGCAATTCCTCCGCCGTTAAGCCTTATTCCGTCGTTGTACAGACCCTTGAGCTTTAAAAGAAACGTTTTCCCCTCAACCGTTCCGTTAAACAAGATCTGAGCCGTTCCGCTTAACAGAAGCATAAGCACCAATCCCTGAACGATCCTTGCAATTACGGCGTTATGAGATCTGTCCGATGCTATCTGAAGCGCAACGTAAATGATCATTGGCCCTGCAAGAAATACAGACATACCTAAAACGCCTCTGTTTACCTCATAAAGGCTTGTCCACAGACCGTCGCCTTTTATAAAGGTAACCAGAAGCTCCAGAACACCGGCGAAAAACAGTATGTACGACCAAAAGCGTCTTTGCTCACGTTCTCTTGCCGCTTGAACCGCACTTTTCTTGGCAGCCTGAGCAGAACCCTTTGCACCCTTAGGAGCAGGACTCTTAGCAGCGTTTTTATTCGTATTTGATTTTGAACCGGAAGCCGCTTTGCTCTTGCTTCCTGACGCTGACTTTGAAGCTGCAGGTTTCTTTGCCGCCGCCATTATATTTTTTCACCACCGTAAAATCTCATTAACAGCAATGCAGGACCGCACCGGGCAGTCCCGCGTCATAAATAGCATTATCCAATAGTTATTGCGTGTCCGATAAACTTCTCGATTATCGAAATAACGATAACTGTTATTCCAAGAATGAAAGTATAGTAACCGAAAATTTTAAATTTATCTGTCTTTACAAGCCAGCTTACCATTTTTATAGCGCATATTCCCACAAATGCGGCAACTATAAAGCCTACAAGACAGCTTCCCCATTCTATTTCAGCACCTGTTCCGACTGCGTCCTTGACCTCGGTAATACAGCCAAGCATTATTACCGGTATTCCTAAAATAAACGAATACTTTACCGCCGTATCTCTCGTCATTCCGGAAAACAGTCCGGCGCTTATCGTAGAACCTGAACGGGATACTCCCGGAAGCAGGGCAACTCCCTGAAAGAAGCCTACTGCAACGGCGTCCTTGCCGGTAATATCGGCGGGAGTCTTTCTGCCCTTCATACAGCGGTCTGACATAAAGAGCAGTCCCGCGGTATAAAGGAAGCAAAGTCCTTCGGCAAATATGCTTTTATCCTCAGATATACCCGTAAACCAGTCGAGGAAAGGTGCAAACGGCAGCAGGCAGGCACAGGATATAACCATCATTATAATCATTCGTCTTTCCGGATTCATGCTTTTATAAGAAAATTTACCTGTAAATATATCCTTTATAAGCACCACCAGTTCCTTAAGCATTGCCGCAATCGTAGTCCTGAAAGCAATAAATACAGCTACAAGCGTTCCGAGATGAAGCACAGCCGAAAAGAATAATGCTCCCTCGCCGTTATTTCCTGTAAAATGCTGATATAATGATAGATGCCCCGAGCTTGAAACGGGCAGAAATTCCGTCAGGCCCTGGATTATTGCCTGAAAGACCGCATTAATTACACTCATTATGTACTTTCCTTTCCGAAAATAAAATTCTGCAGTTATATTTTATGTAGCTAAGCCCTGTGATCAGGGCTTGAAAATCACTTTAAATATTCATACGGGTCAGTTTTTACCTCAAGGTAATTGCTGTGGCTGTTTTCATAAACACTGTCGGTGCGGAGAACGTCATATATATTTACAATAGTATAAAGCATTTTATTCCTCCTTGCCTCCGGCTTCTATCATTTCATAAAGGCACTCGATAGCGTCCGACAAACCGCCCAGCTGGTCAATAAGACCAACCTCTACCGCTCTTTCTCCGTCGAGAACTGTTCCGACGTCCATCATAAGCTCGCCAGTAGTCATCATAAGCTCTCTGAAAACATCAGAGCTTATTCTTGAATTATCGGTTACGAACCTGACAATACGCTCCTGCATCTTATCAAAATACGAAAGCGTCTGCGGAACGCCCAGAACCAGTCCGTTCATTCTTACGGGATGAATAGTCATTGTAGCTGACGGAACAATAAAGGATTTTTTAGCGCAGACCGCAAGAGGAACTCCTATAGAATGACCTCCTCCTACTACAAGCGACACTGTAGGAGTTTTCATTCCCGCCACAAGCTCTGCAATAGCAAGTCCGGCTTCAACATCTCCTCCGACGGTATTGAGAATAATAACTAAACCTTCAATGGATCTGTCCTGTTCTATAGCGACAAGCGCAGGGATTATATGCTCATACTTGGTTGTTTTATTCTGAGGAGGCAGAATATAATGTCCTTCGACCTGTCCAATTATATTAAGACAGTGGATAAGGTGCTTTGCATTCGGGGTCGCGATCTCCCCCATTTCCTTGATCTGTTCGCGCTGCTGCTCCGTATCCTCAGGCGCAGGATTATTATTGCTGCTGCCGTCATTTTCCTGCGGCGGCTGCTGGATCTCTCCGTTATTCTGATTATCCGGCATATTTTACGGTCATGCCTCCAAACGGAAGCACTGCTCCTTTCGCAAAGTTTTATATAACCTAGTATAATCAAACCTCTGCGTAATATGCAGGAAATATTCCAAACGTTTTTAAGCATAACATATTTAATGAGTTATGTCAACATTACGACGCCTTTATATGCAGGATTTCGCCATTGTCCTGCAAAAAGTTTTTGCTTTATTCATATTCTGCCGAAAGCGTTTCATTGACCCAATTGACAAGATCAATAAAGGTTTCACGGCTCAGAACCGAAAAATACTTATTTGCCGGCTGACCGTTGTGAGTAAGACTGTCCGTCAGGCAGTAGCCGTCGGCAGAAATAGTTACCTGTACCTGATCCTGAGTGCTGAGTCCGAAAACTATCTGAATAAAATCCAGAGTTTCGTCCTTGCTGGGCTGTCTAACTGCAGTTTCGCTTCCGAAGCTTGTTATCATTTTATTCAGCTCGCTGTAATGATCGCCGCTGAGAATATAGCATTCACCATATACGTTTCCTATTTTCAGCCTGACCATTCCGTAAACGCCCTCAAAAACTTTCACATTGTAATAATCGTCAAAGATTATAAAGTAATGCTGCCCTGAGGAAGAAGCCTTAAATGCAGCAGAGTATTTTTTTGAAGTAATTATTTCATTTGGGTCTATACGCTCAATACTATCCCATTTTTTATCGTATGCGGTTTTACCGTAAACCTTCAGCTCCGAAAGCTCCTTTTCCGCATCGTTGTCATATACGGAGGAAACGGTTATTTCATCGGGAGAAAACCTGTAATCCTCTATAAGCTTTCCGTAGCCTCCGCTTACTCTGAGATAATCGGGAGCCATTCCCGATTTGTCAGGATAGCTGAGCTTTATTAGATCGTTTGCCGCCAGTTCAGCTGAAGCATACTTTTCAGCTTCGATCACTACCGTTCCGTGCTTATTTATAATACCGACAAAGCCGTCCTTCTCAAATACATAATATGTATCAAGGTAGCATTCAATGCATGAATATCCTTCAAACGGCTGCTCGTCAACCTTGCTTACAAGCTCGTCTTTATTAAATGAAGAAAAGACCTCGTTTGACAGCATATCCATCGCTGATTTGTCTTCAAGAAATACGGGAAAAGAATAATCCTTGATCTCAACAGGCGAAAGCGTCGCATTTGCCCCCGGCTTTTTTGTTCCGCTCTGACTGCTCTGCGGGTTATTTTTATCTTTTTCGCAGGAGGTCATAGCTAATGCCGCTACCGCCGCACATAAAATCAACGGCAGTATTTTTTTTAATTGCATTTAAAAATTCATCTCCGATCTTTATATCCTTACACACGTTTTGTTATACACTATATATTATACCACAAGCCCTGCCATAAATCAAGTGGCAGCAGCCCTTGCATTTTTTTAGTAATATATAAAAATATGAAAGGGCAAAAAAAATGCAGAGCAACGGTGCTCTGCGGAAAATAAAATAAAAAAACTATGTGTAGAACAAAAGAAAGGAGACAACAAAACGGATGTTAAATCAAACAAATATTGTTCAATATCCTTAACATCAATTAGATTATACTCTATTTTTCCTAAATAGTCAAGGCAATGCGATAAACATTTTTAAACGCTTAACTTTTTCGGCGGTTTGTACAAATAACGCCTGTATTTACTGGACATTTTAACGCTAAAATAATATTTATTTTTAAAATAAGCTAAAACGCACTTAAAATAATAATATCTTTTAACTAAGTCTTATGTAAGTTTATGAAATAAAAATACAAATTTTTGAAATAAGGGAAGGAAGTCTGCTTTACAGCAGCTCCCCGCAATCCGCACCTAAAAGTACAGACTTCGAGGAACTGCCGTGAAGACGAAACAGAGCAAACCCGCTTACCTGACCGTCCTTCAGAAAACAGGCTCCCTTTCCTTATGTCAAAAATCAATTTTCACAGAAAACTGAATTAAGACATCTCCACCAGCTCGTTATCTCTGAAAAACAGTGAGATGCACCAGATCGCTGAAATTGCAACCAGTACATAAATAATTCTGCTGATTACCGCCGCAGAACCTCCGAACAAGAAGGCTACGAGGTCAAACTGGAAAATTCCGATAAGCCCCCAGTTGATCCCTCCGACGATTAGCAGAAAAAGTGCAATCTTATCCAGCATTATAAATACCGCCCTTTCTGTAAATGGTATGACCTGCTAAAGACAGCTTTTTTGTCCTTGCAATCTTATTATTGCCGCAGTAAAAATAAATATACGCAGCAAATAATATTTTTTGTCCGAAAAAGGTTTCGCTTTTTAGAAAATATTTGCCGTCAGTGTCTGCTTTTGTTCAGAATTGCTCAAAATAAGCTCTGAAATTCTATTTAATAATATACAAAAAACACTGGACATTGATTTTTAAATATGGTATAATTATTGATATTAAACGTTTACGTTCATTAAACTATACAGCGCTGAAAAATCAGCGGCAGAGAACGTACAGCAGGATATACCTGATTCAGTTATAAAAGGACAAAAAGGGGATATAATTAAATGAGCTGCACTGTCGATACGGTCTTTAATTTTAAAGGAATAAAATGCGTAAAGCTTGAAAGCAGAAAGTACTTTGCGGTAGTTTCTCCGGAAATCGGCTCCTCTGTACTGAGATTTTTTGACAAAGAAAACGGCATTGAAATATTCCGTTACAGAGAAGACTGCACGATAGCTGATATAAATAAAGCAAGAGAGATCTGGGGACTTCCTACCCTGTATCTTCCCAACCGCTTTGACGGCGGTATAATCAGAACCTCGGACGCAATCTACAAGCTGCCGATAAACGAAAAAAAGCTCGGCAATTTTCTTCACGGCTGGGTGCACAAAAGAACTCACAAGGTTGAACAAGCTTTTACCGACTGCGGAAAAGCCGTTCTTAAAACCTCATATACTTTCGGCGCAGAAGACGAAATGTACAGCTTTTTCCCTGTTGACTTTAAAATTTCATATACCTTTACGCTTTCAGACGAAAGAGGACTGGAGCAGGAAATATATCTTGAAAACAAAAGCAAAAAAAGACTTCCCGTTTCTCTCTGTACACATACCTGCCTAAACGCCCCTATGACAAAAGGCGGAAGCGAGGAAGCAATGCGTCTATGCGTACCTGTCGGACTAAAGTGCGAGCTTGACGAAAGATGTCTTCCTACCGAAAAGCTGCTGCCGCTGTCAGACTGGGATATTGAATACAAAAAGGGACTAAAGCGCCCTACTCTCCAGGTCATTTCAAACGATATGTACACCGCCGCTATGAATACGCTTGACGGTAAGGATTTTTACGGAACAGTAGTTACGGATACCGCAACGGGGCATAAGCTCTGCAACGAAGTATCTGAAGAATTCAAATTCTGGAATATGTGGAACCATGACGGTGATAAGGGTTACTTCTGCCCCGAGCCTATGACTGCGATGATAAATTCTCCTAATTTAAGTCTGCCCGAAGAAGTCAGCGGATATACAGAGCTTGCAGAGGGTGAGAAATTTACCTGTCGGCAGAGATTTTTTACCCGGCTTAATTAAAAAATAAGGAGCAACTAAAAATGAACAAAGCACTTCTAGCGCTTATTGCTGCGGCTGCTTTCGTAATGACGTCCTGCAGCTCCGGAGAAAGAAGTTCATCAAGCTTGCAGGCTGCGGAAAGCCGAGCTGAAAAGTCTTCCTCCGCTGTTTCGTCCTCATCTCAGGATAAAAACCTGCCGAAATCGTCATACAAGGATCTAAACGAAGAAGATAAAAAGCACGTCGATTCAGCAAAAAGCGTAATAAACGATTGGTTTTCCTATATGAGCAAAGCTGAATATTCAAAGGCAAATACTCTCTGCACGAGAGATTTTATCAGGCGCTTCCATTTTGATGAGTTTACCGACGGGGAAAACGCAAGCAAAGCGACCGCTGAATTTTATGACGACGCCCTTGAAGTAACCAGAGATCCTCAGGGAAGCGTCATTATCTCTGTCAAAACCAAATCGGTATCTCATGACTCCTCCAAAAGCTCGGCTTACGGAATATTTCAGGTTTTATATAAAGACGGCGCTTATCTTATCGCAAATATCGAAAATACCGATCAAGCAGAAAATAATTCAGGAAATTAATTAATGAAAATTAATTTACATATATAAATATTGAAAGGTGGATTTTAAAAATGAAATTCGGTTTTTTTGATGACGTTAATAAGGAATACGTTATCACCAACCCAAAAACTCCCTATCCCTGGATAAACTATCTGGGAACTCAGGAATTTTTCTCGCTTATATCCAATACCGCGGGCGGCTATCACTTCTTCAAGGACGCTAGGCTCAGAAGAATTACACGTTACCGCTACAACAATGTTCCCGTTGATATGGGCGGAAGATATTTTTACATAAACGACGGCGATACGATCTGGTCTCCTGGCTGGAGTCCTGTAAAGACTGAGCTTGACGCTTACTCCTGCCGTCACGGTATGGGTTATACTATTATCAAAGGTGAAAAGAACGGGATAGAAGCAGAAGTAACATTCTTCGTTCCTCAGAATTTCAACGGCGAGGTTCAGAAGGTAGTGCTTAAAAACACCTCGGACAAGTCTAAATCGTTTAAGCTGTTCTCGTTTATTGAGTGGTGTCTGTGGAACGCTCAGGACGACTCTACAAACTTCCAGAGAAACTTCAATACGGGCGAGGTTGAAATCGAAGGCTCGACTATCTACCATAAAACAGAGTACAAGGAGCGCCGTGATCACTTTGCTTTCTATACCGTAAACGCCGACATCTGCGGCTTTGATACCGACAGAGAAAGCTTTATCGGTCTTTACAACGGCTTTGAAAATCCTCAGGCTGTAGCTGCGGGAAAAGCCAATAATTCAGTTGCCGACGGCTGGTCGCCTATCGCTTCCCACTGCCTTGACATGACCCTCGGTGCGGGCGAAGAAAAAACTTTAGTATTCCTGCTGGGCTATGTTGAAAACGGCGCCGACAAGTGGAATGCCGACGGCTCAATGAATAAGTCAAAGGCATATGAAATGATAGAGTCTATGAACACTGCCGAAAAGGCTGACAAAGCTCTCGCCGAACTTAAAGAAACCTGGGACGCTCTGCTTTCACAGTATCACGTTGAAACAGGTGATGATAAGCTGAACAGAATGGTAAATATCTGGAATCAGTATCAGTGTATGGTTACCTTCAATATGTCGCGTTCAGCTTCTTACTTTGAGAGCGGTATCGGAAGAGGAATGGGCTTCAGAGATTCAAATCAGGATCTTCTCGGATTCGTTCACCAGATCCCCGAAAGAGCAAGAGAAAGAATTCTTGATCTTGCCGCTACTCAGCTTGAGGACGGCGGCTGCTATCACCAGTACCAGCCTCTTACCAAAAAGGGCAACAACGAGATCGGCGGTGACTTCTCAGACGATCCGCTGTGGATGATACTTTCAACCGCACAGTACATCAAGGAAACCGGCGACTACTCAATTCTTGACGAAATGGTCCCCTATGACAACGACGAAAGCAAAGCTCAGACAATGATGCATCACCTTAAGCAGAGCTTCTGGCACGTTGCTAAGTTTGTAGGTCCTCACGGTCTGCCTCTTGCAATGAGAGCCGACTGGAACGACTGTCTGAACCTTTCCTGTCATTCGGATATCCCCGGAGAAAGCTTCCAGACTTATACCTCTCCTAAGTACGGCGAAGACAAGTTCAGCCGTGTTGCAGAATCTGTAATGGTTGCCGCTATGATGTCCTTCATCGGTCCTGAATACGTTGCCCTTTGCAAATTTAAGGGACTTGAAGAAGAAGCTTCAACGGCTCAGTCTGAAATTGATAAAATGAACGAAAACACTATGAAATACGGCTGGGACGGTGAATGGTTCCTGCGCGCTTATGATGACTTCGGCAACAAGGTCGGTTCTCATGAATGTGAGGAAGGCAAGATATTTATTGAACCTCAGGGATTCGCGGTAATGGGAGGACTCGGAAAGGATTCCGGAAAGGATATTCTTACCCTCAACAGCGTAAAGAAATATCTCGATTCAAAATACGGCCTTGTTCTTAATAATCCCGCATTTACTAAATACTATAAGGAATACGGCGAGATCTCTACATATCCCGGAGGATATAAGGAAAACGCAGGTATCTTCTGTCACAATAACGCATGGATAATCTGCGCAGAAGCAGCTATCGGACGCGGAGATCAGGCGTTTGAATACTATTCAAAGATCGCCCCTGCATATCTTGAGGAAATTTCCGACCTGCACAGAACCGAGCCGTATGTTTACGCTCAGATGATCGCAGGAAAGGACGCAGGCAGACACGGAGAGGCTAAAAACTCATGGCTTACAGGTACTGCCGCATGGAATTTCGTAGCGGTCTCACAGTATATCCTTGGAATAATTCCCGACTACGACGGTCTTAAGGTAGACCCATCTATTCCGGAAGCCTGGGACGGCTATAAGCTTACAAGAAAATTCCGCGGAAACACTTATAATATTACGTTTAAGAATCCGGATCATGTTTCAAAGGGAGTAAAGAGCGTAACGGTTGACGGAGTTAAGATCAACGGAAACGTTCTGCCGGTATTCGACGAAGGTACAGTTCACGAGGTCGAAGTAGTTCTCGGCTGATAAAACAAAATATTATTTATCGGCGCGCCTGTTATTTTTAACGGCGCGCTTTTTTCTGCGGTATTACATGATGAATTTATTTTTTGTCCATGAAAACCATGAAATTTGTGCTAAATATCAATTTACGGCATTCAAAGACGGCGTTTTTCTATATCCTTTTTATTTATATAATTATTGACAGCATTTTTTCAGTATGATATAATATATCATTGGGATATGGTAAATTTACATATATTTTTAATGGAATAATTGTATGAATGACCAAAAAAGGAGAAGTGAACATGAAAAAAATAATTTCGGCATTGACAGGCGCTGCCGTTTCCGCCGTACTGGTATTTAGCTGTACGCTTGCCGTATTTGCAAAGGAAGACGTTGAAATAGACGTTTCAAACGCTAAGGAATCCTCAGATCACGGACAATCCTTTGAGCTTACCTCCGACGTATTTGATCCTTTAAGACTGTCGGCTAATTCTCAGATCAAAATAGAGTTCAGAACCGGTTCAGACTATGCAAAATCTCCTGTAGAGCTTATAATTAAAAGCAGTGACAATACTGATTCCCCAAACGCCGACGATAAAGGTGATGTATGGGCGAAGGTCGCTCCGTCAAGCTTCGGAGACGGAGAAGCTGCATTCGATTTTGAGGATATGGCGGCGGCGTACGGTACTAAGGATTTCAAGCAGGTCAAGGGTATCCTTATAGGAGATACTGGGATCACTTCCGTAAAGCTTACAAAAATGACTGTAACAAACTGCATAGCACAAGAAGATCTGGAAGACGGCAATGCGCTCAAATCTGTAAAGATAGACTGCAAAAACGCCAAAGAAGCTGCAAACTGGGGACGCAGCATGACAATTGAGTATTCTGATTTCGATACTACAAGAATGACCTCAAAGTCACAGATAATCGTAGATTATAAGATCGATAAAAAAGACATGGATACAGCTCCCTGCGAGTTGGTTTTTCAAAGCTGGGAAAATCCCGATACTCCGATGGCTGACAAGGACGGCAAGGTTTGGGCAAAAATAGCTCCGTCTGAGTACAGCGATACTCAGGCAACTTTTGACTATATAGATATAATTGAAGCCTACGGAACTGCAAATTTTGAAAAGGTAAGCGCAATAAGCATAGGCGATTCAGGCTTCTGCAAATTGAAATGCACCGGTATTACTATAACGAACTGCACAGATAAGGGAACTCATAAAATTGACCAGGCCCAGTCCTCGTCCGAAACCGAAGAGGTTTCACAGACTGTATCTGAGCCTGCCGAAGGAGCGGTATCTTCCGCCGCCGAAGCCGCCGCTCCCGTTCAGCCGCAGAACAATTCCGACAGCGGGAACAGCAATATCGTATTTATTATAGTAGGTATAGTTTCAGGAATAGCGCTGGCTGTCGGAGTTATCGTTATTATAATGAATAAAAAAAGCGGCGCAGCCTACGATGTAAATTCAGGAACATTTGTGGAAAAGAAAAAATCCAAAAAGCAGCAATAAGCTTATAACCGTCTTATGCGGATATTTCTCCGTACAGGACGGTTTTTCCGTTACACAGAAGCAAATTCAGTATGTAATGAATAGAAGTATAATTCTGATGATATTAATTACATTGCAGTACTATTCCCTAATATATAACTATAAACTGATTTGTTTATTTTCATTACCGTCTCTCTTGTTTTCTGAGTTATATTATGCTATACTATAGATAATTGTATAAAATTGAAAGGAGGGCTTCCCTGAATGCAGATAACAGATCAGGATAATCCAAGACTTCCCTATTTGAGAGAAAAAACCTCTAAGCTTACAGCATCTCCCGGCTGTTATATAATGAAGGATTCTTCAGCGAAAATAATATATATCGGTAAAGCCAAGAACCTTAAAAAACGAGTTACCTCATATTTCCGGAAGGGGCAGGATCATCTCCCCAAGGTCTGGAAAATGGTATCACATGTAAACGACTATGACTTTATAGTTACCGATTCGGAATTTGAAGCGCTGGTACTGGAATGCTCTCTAATAAAGCAGTATACTCCGAAATACAATATACTGCTTAAAGATGATAAGGGCTACAGCTATATCAGGATAACCGGCGAGCCTTTTCCGAGACTTCAGAGCGTACTGCAAAAATACGACGACGGAGCCGAATATATCGGCCCATACACAAGCTCCTATGCCGTAAAGCAGGCGGTCGCAGAAGCGAATAAGGTCTTTATGCTTCCGACCTGCAGCCGCAGATTTCCTCAGGATTTCGGAAAACAGCGTCCCTGCCTTAATCATCATATCAAACAGTGCATGGGTGTATGTACCGGACAGATCTCTCAGGAGGAATACCGTTCGGTAATACGTCAGGCTGTTGACTATATCAAAAACGGTTCTCAGGATTCAGTAGAGCGGCTTACAAAGGAAATGGAAGCCGCTGCGGAGGAGCTTGATTTTGAGCTTGCAGCAAAGCTTAGGGACAGGATAGCCGCAATAGCAAAAGCCGCCGACAGACAGAAAATAATAGACCCTGATATGAAGGATACCGACATAATAGCAGTTTCTCAGAACAGCGAAAAGGCCTGTGCCAGCGTTCTTATGTACCGTGGCGGAAGGCTCTTTGACAAAGCCGACTTCTTCCTCGGTGAAAAGGAGGATCAGATACAGATGCGGGAAAGCTTTATGACCCGCTTCTATTCAAATCGTGATTTTGTCCCTAAGGAAATACTGCTTGACGAGGATATTGAAAATTACGATCTGCTGGAAAAATGGCTGAGAGAAAAATCAGGGCACGCCGTACACATTTCTACTCCGAAAAGAGGGCATCTTCTCAGGCTTACTACTCTCGCAAAAAGCAACGCCTCCGAATATCTTTCAATAAAGGTCGGAAGAACAGGCAAGGAGATAGTCGCGCTTGAAGAGCTTGCAAAGGCTCTGGAGCTTCCGAAGCCGCCGAGATTAATAGAGTGCTATGATATATCGAATCTGGCTTCCGCTGATATGGTTGCGGGAATGGTAGTATTTGAAAACGGACGTCCCTGCAAAAAATTCTATAAAAAATTCTCTATAAAAACAGTTGAAGAGCAGAACGATTATGCCTGTATGTGTGAAGTGCTTGAAAGGCGTTTCAGAAACTATTTTGAGAAAACCGACGAGGGTTTCTCTGCTCTCCCCGACCTAATACTTCTTGACGGAGGGCAGGGGCATGTAAATACTGTTACCCCAGTTATACGGGAAATGGGCATAGACGTTCCTGTCTTCGGACTTGTAAAGGACTCAAAGCACCGCACCAGAGCGGTAGCTACAGGAGGAGGCGAAATAAGCCTGACAAGATCACGCAGCGCCTTTAATCTTGTTACAAGGATACAGGACGAGGTACACCGCTACGCAATAACCTATCAGGCACAAAAGCATAAAAAAAGTTCATATCAGCTTGAGCTTACCAAGGTAAAGGGAATAGGCGAGAAAAAGGCGGTAAAGCTTATGACCGAATTCAAGACCAAGGAAAACCTGAAAAAAGCCACTTCCCAAGAGCTTGCCAAAGCGGCAGGAGTAAACGCCGATACAGCTGAAGAACTATACAGAGTTATTCAGGATATGTAAACTTTACGGAAATTTTCAAAAGCAGATACTGCCGCCTAAGGGTTGTTTAAAATATTGAAAGGAGATATGCTCACTATCCTGAGCATAGCCGCAGAAATGACTGAAGCAGAAGAATATATCAACAGCTTTTCCAGAACGGGAAAACGCATATATAACCTTGACAGAATCAGATCACTGCTGTCCTCAGTCGGCGAGCCTCAGAAAAGCCTGCGTTTTATTCACATTGCAGGTACCAACGGAAAAGGCTCTATGGCTCAGATGTTCAATGAAATACTTTCAGACGTCGGATATACTGTCGGACTTTTTACCTCTCCTTATATAGTAGAGTATTCCGACAGAATAAAGGTAAACAACTGCAATATTCCATACGCTGAGCTTAACGAAATAGTCGGACAGATAATGCCTGTTCTTGAAGCTCACCCTCAGAGAAAGGAATTTTCCCAGTTTGAAATAACTCAGGCTATAGCCTTTCTGTACTTTGTAAAGAAAAATTGTGATATTGTAGTGCTTGAAACAGGACTTGGCGGACTGCTCGACAGCACCAATGTTATTGAATCGCCGCTGGTTTCGGTAATAGGCTCGGTTTCCTACGACCATACGGCAATTTTAGGAGATACTCTGGAAAAGATAGCCTATCAGAAAGCAGGGATCATAAAGCAGAACCGTCCCTGCGTACTTTCACCCGGAAACAGCATTGAGGTCATAAATACGGTAAGAGAAAAGGCATTACAGACCGGATCACTGCTGAATATTCCTATCTTAAACCTCTGTTCCGTAAAAAGAAGCGATATAACAGGAAGTGATTTCCTGTACAGGGGCAGGAACTATAAAACTTCTATGGCCGGACTTCATCAGGTATCAAACGCCCTTACTGTAATAGACGCAATGAAATTCGTATCCGAAGAGCTGCCGGTTTCTCAGGAAAGCATTGAAAACGGAATACGAAAGGCAAAGCTTTTCGGAAGAGTCGAGGTCATTTCAGAAGCCCCTCTGACGATATTAGACGGAGCTCATAATCCTGACGGAATGAAAGCGCTGGCTTATTCCCTCAAAGCTTTGAACGGAAAAAAAATCACTGCTGTTATAGGAATGCACAAGGATAAAAATGCACTTGAAGCGGTAAAACATCTAATTCCGCTAGTTAGCAGCTTTACAGCAGTAGACGGATTCTCCGACGAAAGACTTGACCTTGATAAAAATGAGCTTGCCGAACTTATCATAAAAGCAGGAGGAAACGCCCGTCCTGCACAGGACAGCATTATAAACGAAATACGCAAGGCGAGAGAAGAAGCTCCCAACGGTGCAGCTCTGATATGCGGCTCTCTGTTCCTTGCCGCTTATGTCAAAACAAACTCAGACAAGTTATTTAAGGAAAGCCATCTTAAAAATACAAAATGAACATAAATCAGAAGTTCAGCTAAAATAGTATGATCTTTTTTGCTTGCAGAACAGCAAGCTGTATTAATTTTATTATAATAGTTGACCTTTAAAACTGATTTCAGTAAATTATTTTATAAACCTTGACGCGGTTAAGTAAAAGTTGTATAATAATAAAAGTGTGCTGCACTAATTTATTCGTTTTAGGAGGAATTAAAATGCCTGAAAAGCCTTTTTACATTACGACCCCGATATATTATCCGTCGGGCAATCCGCATATCGGCCACTGCTATACTACGGTCGCCTGCGATTCTATTGCCAGATATAAGCGAATGCAGGGATATGATGTAATGTTCCTCACAGGTACCGACGAGCACGGTCTGAAAATAGAACAGAAGGCCGCCGAAAAGGGTATTACTCCGAAACAGTATGTAGACGAGATTGTAGAGATATTCAAAAGGCTTTGGAGCTATATGAATATAAGCTATGACAGATATATTAGAACTACCGACGATTATCACGTTGAAACTGTACAGAAAATCTTCAAGGCTCTTTATGACAAGGGTTATATATACAAGGGCGAATACAAAGGAAAATACTGCACCCCGTGCGAAAGCTTTTGGACTGAATCCCAGCTTGACGAAAACGGCTGCTGCCCCGAATGTCACAGAGAAGTAACCGAGGCTAAGGAAGAAGCCTATTTCTTCAAAATGAGTCCCTTTGCCGAGCGTATAGAAAAGCTTCTTACCGAAACCGACTATCTTCAGCCGAAAACCAGAGCTTCCGAGCTTGTAAATAATTTTATCAAGCCGGGGCTTGAGGATCTCTGCGTATCCAGAACTACTTTTAAATGGGGAATTCCGGTAACATTTGACGAGGGTCATGTCGTATATGTTTGGATCGACGCACTTTCAAACTATATTTCCGCTCTCGGCTATTGGAATGAAGAATATAAGGACTTTGATAAGTTCTGGCCCGCTGACGTTCATATGGTCGCAAAGGATATAATGCGCTTTCATGCTATAATCTGGCCCGCAATGCTTATGGCGCTTGAACTGCCTTTGCCTAAACACCTTGCAGTTCACGGCTGGATAACGTTCAACGGACAGAAAATGTCTAAATCAATGGGAAATGTAGTTGACCCGTTCATTCTGGGAGAGCGCTACGGAGCAGACGCAATAAGATACCATATTCTCCGTGAAATGGCGCTGGGCGCAGACAGCTCGTTTTCAAATGAAATAATGATAAACCGTATAAATTCCGATCTCGCAAACGGTCTGGGAAATCTTGTTTCAAGAACTACGGCAATGGCTGACAAGTACTTCGGCGGAACTCTTCCTTCTGAAAGAGAAGCTGAGGAAATTGACAGCGAACTTATCGGAGAAGCATTGGCTTTAAGAGCCAAAACCGATGATTTTATTGACAAAACACAGATAAACAACGCCCTTGCGGAAATATTCAAAGTAATTTCACGTGCAAACAAATATATCGACGAAACCGCACCTTGGATACTCGGCAAGGACAAAAGTAAAAGAGCCAGACTTGCAAGCGTACTTTACAATCTGCTTGAAACAATAAGAATAGCTTCTTCTCTGCTGAGCTGCTTTATGCCTTCGACTATGCCTGAGGTATGGAAGCAGATAGGCGCAAAGGAAGAGGACGTAACCTATGAGAACGCAGGAAAGTTCGGAATTCTTCCTCTTGACGTCACCGTTTCCAGAGGCGAGATAATTTTCCCGAGGATAGACGTTGAAAAGGAGATAGACGAGCTGAATAAGATAATCGGCTCTAATTTTCCTAAGGAAGAAAAAACGGAGGACTGCTTTGATCCTGCTCCGCTTTCCGACGAAATAGCTATCGACGATTTCGCCAAGGTAGATCTTAGAGTTGCCCTTGTAAAGTCATGTGATAAGGTAAAGAAATCCAAAAAGCTTTTATGCCTGCAGCTTGACGACGGAATGGGAGGACGTCAGGTCGTTTCCGGTATTGCTCAGTGGTACAAGCCCGAGGATCTTGTCGGAAGAAAGGTCATAATTGTTGCAAATTTGAAGCCTGTTAAGCTCTGCGGAGCTGAGTCCAATGGAATGATCTGCGCTGCGGACGCTCCCGACGGCTCGGCAAAGGTAATCTTCCCAGACCAGAGCCTTCCCTGCGGTTCAAAGATCAGATAATTACAAATAAGGAGCGGAAATTCCGCTCCTATAATAAGCGTCCGTAGCTCAGTTGGATAGAGCGTCAGACTCCGACTCTGAAGGCCGCAGGTTCGAATCCTGTCGGGCGCACCAGCTCCATTCCGTCATCACATCCTGATGACGGATATTTTTTTGCCGCTGAGCAAACACATATAAGTAAAAAATAATATTCTTCCTATCCTGCATATACTCGTATAACCGCTCCTTATTTATAAGTATTTAATTCTGATAAAAGGATATACTACATAAAAGTAATATAAAGGAAGTCAGACAAATGAGCAATAAACTAAAAAACGAAACAAGTCCGTACTTGCTGCAGCATGCGGAAAATCCTGTAGAATGGTATCCGTGGGGAGAGGAAGCGTTTGAAAAGGCAAAGTCAGAGGATAAGCCAGTTTTCCTGAGCATCGGCTACAGCACCTGCCATTGGTGTCACGTTATGGCGCATGAAAGCTTTGAAAATCAACAGACGGCAGCTATTTTAAATAAGAATTTTATCTCAGTCAAGGTCGATCGTGAGGAACGCCCCGATATTGACAGCGTATATATGTCGGTATGTCAGGCGTTGACGGGCAGCGGCGGCTGGCCTATGAGCATATTTATGAGCTGGGACAAAAAGCCTTTTTTTGCCGGAACATATTTTCCTCCTAAATCAAATTACGGAATGACCGGTTTTCCTGAACTGCTTACTATGATCTCTGAACAATGGAAAAACAACCGCAGCAGCCTTATGAGATCTGCCTCCGAGATCATTTCACACCTGGAAAGGCAGGAAAAAACCGATTCAGATTGCGTAAATGATCCGGTAACTGAAGCGGCAGAGCAGCTTGAAAACAGCTTTGACGAGGTCTTCGGAGGCTTCGGTAATGCGCCGAAATTCCCTGTGCCGCACAATCTGCTGTTTCTTATGCTTTATGCTGAGAAGAAAAATTATCCTGAAGCATTGAAAATGGCGGAGAAAACTCTTACTCAAATGCGCATGGGTGGTATATTCGACCATATAGGCTCCGGCTTTTCAAGATATTCAACCGACAGGTACTTTCTTGCACCGCATTTTGAGAAAATGCTCTACGATAACGCACTGCTTATTATTGCCTATTCAGCCGCCTACAGAATAACAGGCAGACGGCTGTACCTAGATACCGCTGAAAAAACTGCTCAGTATATCCTGCGTGAAATGACCTCTCCCGACGGAGGCTTTTACAGCGCTCAGGACGCCGACAGCGAAGGCGTAGAAGGAAGGTTTTATACATTCACGCTCAGCGAGATAATTGACGCCCTGGGCGAAGAAAGAGGCAGTCAGTTCGCAAAAACCTTTGATATAACAGCCGAGGGAAATTTTGAAGGAGTAAATATCCCCAACCTGCTGAAGCACAACGAGCTTACCTCAGAATTCAGCAAAGAGCTGAGTAAATTGTACGCTATGCGAAAAAAGCGTTTTAAACTATATCTTGATGATAAAATACTATTGTCATGGAATTCATTGATGATCGCCGCAATGTCCGTATTGTACAGAGCTTCCAAAAACCCTGAATATCTTGCTGCAGCTGAAAAGGCTCATAGATTTATTGAAAATAATCTGTGTTCAGGAAATGAGCTTTATACAAGCTTCCGCAGCGGAAAACATTCGAGCGGCGGCATTCTTGACGATTATTCATTCTATATTGCCGCGCTGATTGAGCTTTACTGCTCCGCACCTGATATACTCCTGCTGGAAAAAGCGGAGTTATTATGCAGCAAAGCGCTGGAAAAGTTCTCAGACAGAGAGAACGGCGGTTTTTATCTGTGTGATCCAAAGAACAGCGAGCTGATTATTAATCCTAAGGAAATATACGACGGAGCAATCCCAAGCGGAAATTCTGTCATGGCCTACAGCCTTGTAAGATTATATCAGATCACCGAAAAAGATAAATACCGTGAAGAAGCCGAAAAACAGTTTGCTTATATGATGTCAAGAAGCAGTGATCATCCCTCAGGACATTGTATGCTGCTGCTTGCCAAGCTTTTATATGACGATCCTCCGGAGCATATATCCATCGCTTATCAAGATAAACCTGATCTGAAAAGCATCTCGAAAGCTCCGCCGTTTCTGGCAAATATAACTCTTGTAGGAGAGAATGAAAAATATCCGCTTATCAATAACAAAACAACCTATTATATATGCAGAGCGCATTCTTGCAGACCTCCGGTAAACGAATATCAGCCTTAGACTTTTATCTAAAAAAATTCCCGGCAGCCGAACAGCACCGGGAATTTTTGCTTATTATAATTTTACTTTACATCATAATCTGAAAGCTCGGCGGTTATCTCTCCCCCTATCTCTAAACTGCTCACAGTGCTGTTCTTCACTTTAGCAGTAAAGCTAACGCCGTTTATTTCTCCGTCAAGTATAAAGCTGTCTCCCTTACTGGAACTTTTTACCCCTTTCCCTGAAATACACCTGTCGGCAGCCGAGGCAACAAGAGAGATCATTCCGTTCTGAGGAAGCTCCTCTCTTTCAGCGGTATAGGAAAGGTCCTTGAAATTGACCGTACACTGATCGTTCAGCAAAGAAAGCTCCATTCCCTCTATTGTTTCAGGCTCCGAAAATACAGCCTTCCACCCCGCTCCGTCTACCCTTTCAAGCTGCGCACGGTAAGTAGTATCCTCCTGAATGATAACCGCATTGCAGGTAAAGCTTTTATCCAGCTCCTCAGGCTTTTCCTCTCCTTTGGAACAACCCGAAAGTCCTGCCGTCAAACAAACCGCGATCGCCGCAAAAACACCCGTAAACGAAATCCTCGTCACAAGCAAGCACCCGCCTTTCATATATTTACTGCAAAAAAATACTGCCTTTCAAAGAAAGACAGCAGATAACGGAGCAGCTATACTATGACCCCTCTTTCAGCCTGCCACAGCATTTTCGGAAAGCAGGCTATAATGTCCTCGGCAAGCACTCCCCTCGGTGAATTAGTTTCACACAGAAGTTTCGCCGATCTGCCCATAATATAGTCCGCAAGCAGGCAGGCTTCCACAGGGGCAGAGCCCTGAGCGCAGAGAGATCCGATAAGTCCTGCCAGCATATCTCCCGAACCGCCCTTCGCAAGCGCGGAGCAGCCGAAATCCGTAATAAAGGCCTTTCCGCCGTACAGAGTTACAGTCTGTGTATTCTTTGCATGAACTATAACTCCGTATTTATCAGAAATACTTTCAGCATAGCCTATTACATCAGAGAGGACCTCCGAAACCGAAGCGCCGCATAACCTTGCAAGCTCTCCGATATGAGGAGTAAGTATTATCTCCGTCTGTTTTTCTTTTAATACATCTATATGCTCGGACAGACAGTTTATTCCGTCTGCGTCAATTATAAGAGGACATTTTGCATTTCTGATAACCTCGCATACGAGCTTGCAGGTATCCTCGGTTTTTCCCAGACCGCAGCCTATAACTGCAGAATCGGACTTTAAAAGCGATCCAAGTATTTTTGGTAAATTTTCAGCCGACGCAAAGCCGTCACGATCTGTAGAAAGCGCAGTAAAAATAATTTCGGGAGTTCTTGTTACTGCAGGAATAACCGCTCTTTCAGACGTGCAAAGCTCAACAATACCGACTCCTGAGCGCATTGCCGACATTGAAGAAATAACCGCCGCACCGGGATACTTTTCCGAGCCGCATACAAGCGTACACCTTCCGTATGTGCCCTTATGGCTGTTTTCCGTCCTTTTGGGAAGCAGCTCGGCAGCCTCAAAGGCCGTAACTGCCGAAATATCACGCTTTAACCCTATTTCCCAGCCGTCCGGGATCCCTATATCTGCGGTAATGACCTTTTTGCAGTGATCCTTTCCCGGAGAAAAAAACATACCTGTTTTCTTTCTGTGAAAAGTAACGGTTTCGTCAGCTTTGAATGCGTTCTCACTGACCTGTCCGCTGAGCGAATTTACTCCTGACGGAATATCGCAGGCAATTTTATACGCAGAAAGCTCATTCACTCTTTTAAAAAATAAGCTTAAAACTCCGCTAAGTTCTCCATGAAAGCCTGTTCCGAAAACGCAGTCGGCAATTATTCCGGCTGAATGAACTACCGCACAGGTGCGCTCATCGCTTATATCGAGAACTGCGATCCTTGACGGCATATTGTTGAAAGCCGCCTTTGCAAGCTCAGTCTTAGGCTCGCCGCAGCACAGCACGACTATCGGCATAACTCCCTGCTCTGAAAGACAGACTGCCGCCTTAAAACCGTCGCCGCCGTTATTACCGCTGCCCGCCAGAATCACGATATTTTTTTTCATTATCCTCTGAGATACTGAAAGTATTCTTCTTGCAAGCCTTGCCCCCGCATTATCCATCAAAACGTCAAGTCCTGTTCCAAGCCTTACCGACGCCTCCTCAGCCGCCCTCATCTGCATTGGCGTTAAAATTTCAAACATCAATTGTCACCCTTTCCGTAAAACTCATTTTTTATATGCTATACATACCGCCTGCGCCAGCTGCGCCGTATGTGTAATACTTACCGTAAATTCAAGACCCGCTTCCTCCGCTATTCTTTTAGCGCAGCCCGTAAGCTCAATGTACGGAGCGCCCAGCTCGTCACGAAGTACGGATACCTCGTTAAGGCTGAAATTCCTAACTCCCGTTCCGAGAGCCTTTGAAAAAGCCTCCTTAGCCGCCCAATTGCCTGCCATGGATTCAAGAGCATTTTTAATGGAAGAAAAAAGGGCGATCTCTTTTTCAGAGAAAACCCTTTCCGTAAACCTGCGGCTTTTAACGCTTTTTTCTATACGGGCGATCTCAACAAGATCTACGCCTACCCTGTACATATACGCCTCCTGCTTTAAAGCTTTGCCCTTATGTTTCTTGGAACATAAGGCTTTATAAGTCCGAGCATTTCCTCGTTAGGAGTAAATATAAGAACCGTATCTCCAAGGCTCTTGTGATTTAATCTTATAAAATAATCCGTCTGGTCCTCATCGTCGGCAGAGGCTCTTACATAGGTTTCAGCGCCGTCCGTATTGCTTCCGTCTTCTACCTGTCCGAATTCAACAGCAGCGCCTATTCTTACGGAGCAAAGACGTTTTCTTTTTCTCTGTGCGATAATTTTATCAACGTCAAGTTCCCCGTTGGTAAAAATATATTCGTATTCAACGTCTAAATTTGTCACAAGATAATAGCCTCCGTAAAGCGCAAGCCCGGCAAAAAGTATCCCGAACATTGCGAACTGAGTGCCGAAAGCAAATATAAAGCACATCATAGCCAGCGCTACCGCAGCTACAAGAATAAGTATTTTTGATATCTTCTCATTTTTACTGGGAAGCTTCCTCACGATCTGCTCCTTAAAAACGTCCATATCCGATAACCTTTCCTTCCGTATAATTCATATAAAATATTCCGCCCTGCGTTCAGCATATAAACAGACGCCTACCGCCGATGCAGACCTTATTATTTGAATTATATCATATTTCAGATTTCTTTTCAAGTCCGTATGAGGAAACAGATAAAATTATTTTCTCAGGCCTGAGATAATAAGTCTGTTTAGCTCGAATATCTTTACTAAAAGTATATAACGTATGTAAATTATCGCAAGACATAGAATATTCATTTGAATGTAGCACAAAATTAATGTGAATAATGCTATAATTATTTCAAACAATACAGGTTATTGTTGTGCAGTTTTTACATAAAGTTTACTGCATTCCAACATTATTGACAAGAATTGAGGAGGAATCAGCAATGGCTAGATTTACACTGCCGAGAGATTTGTATCACGGAAAAGGAGCTCTTGAAAACCTGAAAAACCTAAAGGGTAAAAAGGCAATTATCGTAGTAGGCGGCGGCTCGATGAAGAGAAACGGTTTTCTTCAGAAGGCTGAAGATTATCTTAAAGAAGCCGGTATGGAGGTAAAGCTTATTGAAAATGTAGAGCCTGATCCATCAGTTACAACAGTTATGAACGGCGCAAAGGTAATGCTTGATTATGAGCCTGACTGGATCGTTGCTATGGGCGGCGGCTCGCCTATCGACGCAGCTAAAGCTATGTGGATCAAATACGAATATCCTGACTGTACATTTGAGGATATGTGCAAGGTATTCGGTATTCCCGAACTTAGAAAGAAAGCTCATTTCTGTGCTATTCCTTCAACCTCAGGAACAGCTACAGAGGTTACGGCTTTCTCTATCATTACAGACTACGACAAGGGTATAAAATATCCTATCGCAGACTTTGAGATCACTCCGGACGTTGCTATCGTTGACGCAGAGCTTGCCGAAACTATGCCGCAGAAGCTTACTGCTCATACCGGTATGGACGCTCTTACTCATGCTATTGAGGCTTATGTTTCCACGGCTAACTGCGATTATACCGACCCGCTTGCTATTCACGCCATTGAAATGATCCAGAAGGATCTTATTGAATCCTACAATGGAGATATGGATGCGCGCGACAGAATGCACAACGCTCAGTGCCTTGCAGGTATGGCTTTCTCAAACGCTCTGCTGGGTATTGTTCACTCCATGGCTCATAAGACGGGAGCTGCTTTTGCAGATTACGGCGCTCATATTATTCACGGCGCTGCAAACGCAATGTATCTTCCTAAGGTAATCGCATTTAACGCCAAGGATGAAACAGCTAAAAAGCGTTACGGAGTAATTGCCGATTATATGCATCTCGGCGGCTCTGATGATGATGAAAAGGTTGCTCTTCTCATTAAGTATGTCCGCGATATGAACGATAAGCTGAATATTCCTCACGGTATCAAGACCTACGGACCCGACAGCTATCCCTGTGAGCAGGGCTTCGTTCCTGAAGAGGTATTCCTTGAAAGACTTCCCGAGATCGCAAAGAACGCTATCGGCGACGCCTGCACAGGCTCAAATCCGAGAATTCCTACTCAGGAAGAAATGGAAAAGCTGCTCAAGGCCTGCTACTACGATACAGAAGTTGATTTCTGAGATTGAGCTGAATAATATCGGCTCAGAAATGTTCAGTACCAATATAGTTAAAGCCGCAGAGAGTAATTCTCTGCGGCTTTTTTGTGTTTATCAGCTTTTAAATGAGGAGTTTATTACCGCCGCAAAACTGACCCTCCGTATTTTTATTTTCAAAACCTCTTGACAAATCGAAAAGTTTGTTATATACTTATTTACACAAGTAGTTAACCATTAAACTCTATGTGTATAAAAGAAAGCAGACAGCTCTACTTAAACGGAAGGAGGAAGAGTATGGAACTGAAATTTGAAAACGAAAAGCCTATATATATACAGCTTTCGGAATGGATATCCGATCTTATAATTTCCGGAAAAATAAAAGAAGAGGAACAGATCCCCTCAACAACGGAAATTTCGGTTAGCTACAAAGTAAATCCCGCAACCGCCCTTAAAGGAATTAACCTGCTTGTTGAAAAGGGCGTAATCTATAAGAAAAGAGGGCTTGGAATGTTCGTAGCGGAAGGTGCGGTCGAAAAGCTCAGGCAGGAACGGCAGTCTGACTTTTTTGACAGCTATATTAGATCAATGACCGAAGAAGCCAAAAAACTAGGGCTTACAAAACAGGAAATTATCAGACTTATCGAAAGGGGTTTTGAGGAATGAAAGGTATAGAATTAAAGAACCTTACAAAGAACTACGGAAAAAACTGTGCGCTTGATAACGTAAGCGTTAAATTTGACAGCGGAAAGATATACGGGCTTCTGGGAAGAAACGGAGCGGGAAAGTCCACAATGCTGAATCTTATTTCAAACAGAATATTTCCTACCTCAGGCGAAATTCTTATAGACGGAGAACCTTCTATAGAAAACGATCGGGCGCTCAGCAAGGTATACTGTATGAGTGAAAAAAATCTTCTGCCTGCAAATATGAAATTCAAGGAAGCAGTAAAAATAACAAAGCATTTTTACCCGAGGCTTGACGAAAATTACGCTTTTAAGCTTGCAGAAATGTATGAGCTTGCTCCGAAGAAAAAGCTGGGAAGCCTTTCTACCGGATATAACTCTATTTATAAAATAATACTTGCGCTGTCCTGCAATGCTGACTACGTTTTCTTTGACGAGCCGGTTCTTGGGCTGGACGCTCACCACAGGGATCTGTTCTATAAGGAGCTTCTTAAAAAATATATAGACATAGGCGGAACTTATATAATTTCAACTCACCTTATCGACGAATGTGCAAACCTTATTGAAAAAGCGGTAATTATCAGACAGGGCAGGATAATAGAGGACAGAGATACAGAAGCCCTGCTTTCCGGCTCCTATACCGTTACCGGACCGGCGGCGCTGATAGATATGTATTGCTCAGATAAGGATGTTTTAGGAGCCGACACTATCGGAGGAATTAAGTCAGCCTATATAAAAGGAACTCCGGAAGATCTGCCGGACGGACTTGAGGTTTCAAAAGCCAGCCTGCAAAATCTGTTCGTTCAGATGACTAACTGATCGGAGGGAAAACTATGAAGCTTTTTAAGGTCTATATAGCAGATAAAAAGAAAATCCTCTTTATTTATTTTTTTAACAGCATTAATTATTTTTATTAATTTCTGCGGTAATTATTATGCACAGCAGGAGATTCGCAGTCTTACTGAACAATACGGAACACGGCAAAGCATTCCGTCAGATGAGCTTAAAGAAATCGAATTTAAATTTTCGACTCTCGACTCCCTTTTCATTGGTGGATTAATAGGCGCAACCGCTTCAGCTTTTAACGAACTTTATACCATTTCACTGCAAAACAGCGTTTCAAGAAAAAGCCTGCGCAAGTCCTGTATCGCCTTGTCGCTGATTCTATCCATAGCCGCTTCACTGTCTATGCTTATAATTACCGCCGTAAGCGACAGATTTTTTGAGTATACTGAAACTCAGACATGGTTTACCGCTCTTAATTCAGGACTGACCGACAGCAAACCGATTATTTATCTGCTTTATTTTGCGCAGTGGCTTGCAGAGGGAATGCTTTTTACATTATTTACTGACTTAATTATTATGTCGTCTAAAAGGTATCAGTTCACACGCCTTTTCGCAGTAGCATTCGCCGCAATGCTTATACTTGTTGCCGCTGCGGTCAGCACCTTGGAGTATGAAACCTATGCATTGCAAATCGCTCTTATTGCCTTCGCTTTATTTATCCTTATAGGCTTTTGGAGACTTTTCAGATCAATGTCCCTTGAATATAAATTATAAGGAGGAATCCAAATGATGAGATTAAAAACGATGGTAAGCTGCAATCTGAAATTCTACTTTAAAAAAACGGCGGTTCTGATTATGATAATTACAGCCTGTCTGCTTGCAGTTTTGATGGCTGTAGGACTGCTGATAGAGCATTTTGAAATTAACGGCGGCTTTCAGGCAGCTGCGGTTTTTCAAAACGTAATGCTTTGGACAATATTATTTATTGCCAAGGAAGCATATGATGTGAATTATAAAATTTCTACAGCAAACAGTATTTCTAGAAAAACCGTTATGGCGGCAGCGCTTATATCTTTTTTTATTTTTATAGCCTTTCTTTCAGCGCTGACAGTTGCCTGCGAATATTTGCTTCATCTTTTCTACAGACACTTTGAATATTCAGAATACTCCTTAGTTTTATTCGCCGACGCTCTGAATATGAATATTTCCCCGATCGCCGCATTTCTTATCCAAATGCTGATATACGGTACGATCGCTTATGTAGTAATACTTATATGTACTCTTACAAGCCGTCTGCCGAATTACGGTATAGCGATAATGTACAGCGTTTTTGCGTTAATGTTTTTATTGATAATACAATATTTTAGCAGAATATACTTTTTCTTTTACAATAATTTCGGAATAAATCTTTTATCAGGAAACAGTATAACGGTCATGCTGTCGGCATTATTTATCATCTCTGCGGCGGTTCATTTCCTTATATTCCGCAGGCTATCATTTGTAAAAGCGGCAAGCAGATAAATGTGCTTTAAAGCTTAACAGCGTAAGTCAAACGGTTTTTATCCGTCAGCCTTACGCTGTTTTTAAATGTAAACTCATACTTAATAAATTCCGTACAAATTCCGTAAATGCATTCCAATGCCTTGAATAAATATCATAATGTGATATAATATTAATATATTAAAGCTGAAACGGAAAAGGCAGGTAAAATTGTGGGAGAAAAAAATAAACTTAAAAAGCTAAGAAACAGATTGATAGCCGTATATACCGTTCTGGGAATACTTCTGCTGTCAGCAGGTGCGGCTTCAATAATAAGCGCCGCAAAACGCTCGCTTGACAAGCAGGCGGAAAGCTTTACTTCCTCGCTTACTGCACAGCTGAAAAAAAGCGTGGATAATTATATTGTGAGAATTGAAAAATCATCAGCTGCCGTCTTTGAAAATGAGGAGGATATTTCCTACTGCCCTGCTGAAAACGGTGAGAAATCTATAGAAGATATAAAAAAGGAAGAACAGCTGACCAATAAGCTTATCTCCTTTAGCCTTATGGAAAACTACTGTGATTTCGGAATTATTTACAGAAACGGCGGTTCAGCAGGAAGAATATCAGACGGAACTACCGATCTCTTTGGTTCGGATATATTTGAAACTTTCTGCAGTTATCTTGACGACGGCTCGGACAGCAAATGGATCGCCGAAAATAACAGTCGGTTCAGTCGGCTTTACTACATCAAAAAGCTGAATGCAGGAGCGCTGCTGCTGACCTCAGTCTATACTACAGAGCTTGATACGGTATTTCAGAAATTCGGTCCCGACAGCGACACAGTTGCCTATCTTACAGATAAAAACGGAAATATTCTGTACTCCTCAGATAATGCGCCCGAAAAAACCGGAGAAGCTCTTCCCAAGGATATTTCGGGTTTGATTCAGGACAGAGAAAATATAGTGTTTTCAGACAGAAGTCTTACAGGAGCGGCGACGGTCTGCGAGCCTGACTGGACTGTAGTAACCTGCGTCAGGTCAAAAGGTCTGTTCAGCGGTAACTCGGATCTTGCCACACTGATGATCACTGTATTTTCAGCCGCAGCCGCAGTTCTTATCAGCGCCGGTTTTATTGCTTCAGGAAAATTTGCCTCTGAAACGGAAAAAGGTAAAGCTTCCTATGAAAATGAGGAAATAGACACTGTAACGGGACTTCTTAACGGAATGAGCCTTGAGGAAGAGATCTCCGACCGTATAGAAACCTGTCTTATGGGAAGTACCTACGCATTTATTCTGATCAAAATAAAGGATTTTGAAGATATAAAGCTTCGGCTTGGCTGTAACTACGCCAATGACGCTCTGCGAAAAATGGGTGATATGATAAGCGCCTCCTTCGGCGCAAAGGACATTGTCGGAATTAATGAAAACAGTGAATTTACCGTATTTGCCGATTTTTCCGACTTTGACCTCTTCAAGGCTCACAATAGCCTCAAAGCAAGGTGTAATTCACTTTGTTCAAGCTTTAAAAGCTTCTGTGCAGGCGGAAGTCAGGAGCATAAGCTTTACGCCGCAATGGGCGTATGCGTATATCCCGACAGCGGAAAAACCTTTGATGAGCTTTACGAAAACGCTTCTGCGGCGCTTGAGCTTTCTCTCCGTGCAGACAAAGACAGCTGTATATTCTATGAGGCTATGAGCAAACGTCAGTAATATGCGATACATTGCAACTTTTCAGAAAGGAGCCGCTTCCCGCGGAGACAGATAAATTATGAAATACAGTTTAAAAGCGTTATTGGCGCTGTCCGTATCAGCAGCATTATTTCTGTGCTCCTGCTCCGGTGAAGCTGAAATAAAGCTTGCCCGCCGTACCTCTGAAATTTACTTTTCATGGTGGGGAAAGGATATACGAAACGACTATACGATAAACGCCGTAAAACAGTTTGAAGCTCAGAACCCGGAGATAGACGTAATTCCTGAATACAGCGAATGGACCGGCTTTCAGAAGCGCATGTACGCTCAGCTTTCCTCTCATACGGAAGCGGACGTAATGCAGATAAACTATGACTGGCTGTATAAATATTCACCTGACGGAGAGGGCTTTTACGATCTGAACGACCTGAGCGAATATATCCGCCTTGATAATTTCAGTCAGGAAGCGCTGATGTTCGGAACTGTCGGAGGAAAGCTTAACGGGATTCCGACCGCGCTGAACGCTCAGACAATGTTCTATAACAAAACAATTTATGATTCTTACGAGCTTGAGCTTCCAAAAACGTGGGACGACCTTTTCCGAGCCGCAGAGGTAATGTCTTCAGACGGGATATATCCCCTTGAACTTAACCTTAAACAAATGTGGCTCGCCTCTGTTGCCTATGAGGAGCAGAAAAGCGGAATAAGCTTTATCGGAGAAAACGGCGGACTGAACTTTTCTGAGGAAAACGTCGCTGATATGCTCCTGTTCTATAAATCACTGATAGACGCAAAGGTTTCTAAGCCTATCGAAAAGTACAACAGGAACGATTTTAAAAACGGAAAAACCGCAGGAACTATGTACTGGATATCCGATGCGGAATATTACTGCGTTCCGGCTCAGAAAAACGGCTTTGAAATAGCTGCGGGAGATTATCTTACGATTGACGGTACGCTTTCGGGCTGGTACGCTAAGCCTACCAGTCTTTATGCAATAAAGCGTGATACCGAATCTCCCGAAGCAGCGGCAAAACTGCTGGACTTTCTGGTGAACAGCGAGGAAATGACGTCAGCTCAGGGACTTGAAAAGGGCATTCCGTTAAGCAGATCCGCTCTTGAAGTCCTTGAAGCTAAGGATATGCTTAGCGGAATACAGTTTGAAGCAAACGAAAAGCTAGCCGAGAATTCTGATAAGATCGGCTGTATTGATCCGGCGCTTGAAAACTCGGAGCTTATTTCCGAATTTAAATCGGCTTTTGATGAAATGTACTACAATAATGCCGATGTATCAGAGGTAAGCCCCGAACTTTACCGTAGTTTTACAGAAATTATCCAAACAAACGGCTGAAATGCAGGAAGGTGATATTTTGAAAGCTCTTCAGAAAATAATTGATGAAAGCCGTAATATCGTATTTTTCGGGGGTGCAGGAGTATCTACCGAAAGCGGTATTCCTGATTTCAGGTCGGCAGACGGCTTGTATAGCCAAAAATATGATGTTCCTCCCGAAACTATCCTGAGCAGAAGCTATTTTGACCGTAATACCGAAAAATTCTACGACTTTTACCGTGATAAAATGCTTTGTCTGAGCGCAGAGCCAAACTCGGCTCATTATAAGCTTGCGGAGCTTGAAAAATACGGTAAGCTGTCGGCAGTCGTGACCCAGAATATCGACGGACTTCATCAGGCGGCAGGAAGCAAAAACGTGCTTGAGCTTCACGGCTCTGTACACAGAAATTACTGCATGAAATGCCGCAGAATGTATACGGCGGAGTTTATGCTGAACTCCGCAGGGATACCACGCTGCTCCTGCGGAGGAATAATAAAGCCTGACGTTGTGCTTTACGAGGAACAGCTCGACGACGATACCGTAAGCAAAGCGCTGGCGGCGATTTCCCAAAGCGATACTTTAATTATAGCGGGAACCTCCCTAACCGTTTATCCGGCGGCGGGAATGATACGGTATTTCCGCGGAAAGAGCCTTGTGCTTATAAACCGTGACTCTACAGCTATGGACTCAACTGCAGACCTTGTAATTCATGATCCGGTAGGAAAGGTGCTTAAAAATATTGCGGTCTGAAATACACCTGTTGACAAAAACCCCGCAATGAAGTACAATAAAATTTAAGACAATACCTGATAATGATTGGCTAACGGCTTTATGAATGATCCTTGCGTGGTATTGCCTTGATAATCTGAAAGGAGAATGCTCCGTATCGGAGCGGTTTAATATGTCTAAAATTTGCAGATCCTGCGGAAGCTACTATGAAGGCAGCTACTGCACAAAGTGCGGCTACGGCAAAGAAGTGAAATCCAAATCCCTTGCAAAATACAAGAAAGCAACCAAGCCTGAACGTTTTATGACCGATGAGGAAAAAAAGGAATTTTACGACCGCAGACGTGAACAAAATAAGAAGAAAACCCATACAGAACGTACAGACCCGAGAGCCAGAAGAAATACCCTGATAATTATTGCAGTAGTTGCAGCTGCAATGGTGGTCTTAGTTCTGATAAAGAACGGTACGCTTTCGGGAGGAGAGAAAACCGACGTCATAAATCAGTATTTTACTTCTATAAGCCAACGCAGTTTTGACGACTTTACCGACTGCTTTCCGTCTGATATGAAAAAGGAATACGAGGACGAACGCGAAACCCTCGGCTACGAAAAGGACGAGTATATGCGCGAGTTTCTCAAAGACTTTACAGAAGAATACGGCGAAGGCTTTACAGTTAATGTAACCTGCGGAAAGGAAACTCTGCTTGAAGATTTCAGCCTGGCGGAATACAAAAGCAAATACGGCTCCGTTCCGTCCGTAAGTGAAGCATATTCAGTTATTGCCGACGTTACCTTCTCAGGTTCAAAGAAAACAGATAATTTCAGATATACCTGCTATGTCGGCAAGGTAAGAGGCAAATGGAAGCTGTTCAATCTTGAATACTCGGCAGGAATTATTGACCCGTCAATGGAAATAAAAAATCCCGAGCAGTATGAAAACAGCTCCGTACCCTCTGCGGAAAGCAAAATACAGTAATATTTAAAAACGGGCGAACGCACTATGTCCCCTGCAAGAACAAACGATATCACGTTGTTCTGCTGTTAGAGGGGAAACTGCGTTTGCCCGTTATTTTTATATGACTGCGAATATACCCTGCCGCTTTATACAATAAGCCCTGCGATCTCAGCCGTAATCTCTATAGGCGTTCCGTTCCCGTCAGCAGCTATATGAGAATTCTTTATATACAGCGGTCTTCGGTAATTATACCTTTCAAGCAGCTGTTCCCTTGTAGAGCTGTATGCTATAGGACGATTTTTGTCCTCCTTTATACGGTTATAGCATACCTCAAAGGGCGTATCTATAAATACTACCGTTCCCGTCCTTTTTGCAGCTTCGGCATTTCTGTCTGAAAGCAAAGCGCCTCCACCTGCCGCTATAACTCCTCCGCTGCGGCCCAGCTCCTCCAGAGCCTTAGCCTCTGCTTCCCTGAAATATTTCTCCCCCAGCTTTTCAAAAATATCGGGAATGCTCATTCCAACGCTTTTTTCTATGTAAATATCCAGATCGATAAAGCCTGCTCCCAGACGCCTTGCCAGAAGCTTTCCTACTGTAGATTTTCCGCAGCCCATAAAGCCGCATAAATAAACCGCTTTTGAGTTCAAAGACTTCACTCCCGTTTATATCTTAAAATTCTTTTCGACAGCCGCTTCCATTTCTTTGATTATGGCTTTTACTTCATCGTCGGTATACTTATCCGAATCCCATATTTCATGAGCTGATACCGCCTGCCATACCAGCATAGCCATTCCTCCCGCAGCTCTTTTGCCCATTGCCTTTGCCTTCTGTACAAGCAGCGTTTCACGGGGATTATAGATAAGGTCAAAAACGCAGTCCGCACGTTCAATAACTTCATCAGAAACCGGACAAGCGTTTACCCTCGGATACATTCCAACAGGACAGGCGTTTACAAGCAGATCATATCGCTTTGAAGCGTCTATTTCCGTATTAAGTACAATATTTACCCGAGCGTCAGGCTTTACAGCCCTGATCTCCTTTTCAGTCCGTACCGCAAGCTCCAGATCGGACTTTAGTACCGCAATATTCAGAGCCGCTCCCGCAAGAGCGGATTCGATAGCTGCCATTCTGCCTACTCCGCCGCATCCGATAAGCAGAACCTCTCCGGAAAGACTTGCTCCCATTGCCCTGACCGTATGAAGAAACCCGTCGCAGTCGGTATTATAGCCTGTAAGTACGCCGTTTTTATTATCAACGCAGTTTACTGAATTGTATCTCCTTGCAGATTCTCCCAGCCTGTCAATATATTTTATAATCTCAACCTTATGAGGAATAGTTATATTATAACCGCTCATTGAATTGAGATATTCCGCTTTATCAGCAAGCTCCTGAGCATTGACCTCGACTACCTCGTATTCAAAGCTTCTCCCCCTAAGCTCAAAAAGCCTTGCATGGATCGGCGGCGACATTGTGTGCCTGAGTGTTTCACCTAAAATAGCGTATTTTCTTGTCATTTTTATTCCTGCTCCTGCCTGCGGAAAGCTCCGCGATCATATGTATATCAGACTTATATTTAACGGTATTGCTTTAATTATATAACCGCAGTCCTTTTATGTCAAGAAAGATTTTATTAATTTCAAGAAAATCAATATCCCCAACAAATAAATCTGAGCTGTCCTTTTTACGCCATACGTCGGGGAAAAGACAGAGATCTCATATCATTTTCGCTGAAATACCCATTTATTTTATTTGTATATTTTAGATTTCCAAGTATTACGATTTGCAGTACAGATCTATAAATTTGTGCAGGATCTCTATAGATCTCCAAAAACATTCGTGCTAATTTATGAACATTAGTTCTTGACAAAATGCCGATAAAGCTGTATAATAAAGACAAAAGGAAGCAAAACCGCACTGCTTCAATAATAAGAATTGCCCTGTAATTCAGCAAACAGCCGAAGATCATATCAACTGCTTAAAGACAAAAATGCAGCCTGACGCTTTAGAGTCGGGGGGATATCAGCTTTGTTATATTAAAATAACGGGCAGCAGCAGACCGCCCTGTCTGCGCTTACCCGTTTTGCTGAAGGTCTTTATTATAAGCTTTATATAACATAATCCGAAGCCAGAGATCTCTGATATTCCGCCAGATCTTCAAGGGTTATGGAATCGACAACTCCGTTGATAGCCTCGTAAAGCTTCTCCCACACCATAAGCGTTGCACATTCATTTCTTCTCTCGCAGGTATTTACATTGTCGTCAAGACAAGCTACCGGCGCAAGGCTGCCCTCCGTAAGCCTGAGAACCATTCCTACCGTATAACTTTTCAGCGGATGAGCAAGCTTATATCCGCCGCCTGCTCCCCGTACGCTTTTTACATAACCTGCACGTCCGAGTATTGATATGATCTGCTCAAGATATTTGTCAGAGATCGACTGACGTTTCGCAATATCCTTTATAGGAATATAGCTTCCGTCGTCGTGCATTGCAAGATCCAGCATAAGCCGCAGCGCATACCTTCCCTTTGTGGAAATTTTCAAGAAAATCAACCTTTCTCAGATATTAACGTTCCATATTGATTATTTTACACCGTCCGCCGCCGTTTGTCAATAATACCTCATGTCTGAAACATGCAAATCAACTTTATTTAACGGCTTTACAAGTATCGATTCAGTTGCTTTTTGCCGTATATTCAAAAAATACAGAAAGCGATCTCCTACGATCAGGAATTAGCCATTATAAAGCTGTTTACAAACTCAAAAATTATCATAGCGAAATAAACAAGAATGAAAACGTTTGAAAATACCGCTCCGTACCGCTGAGTAGAGGTCATTGCGTAGGTTCGGTCGTTATTGAACCTGAGCCGCCAGCCGTTTGTGAAAAGCACATAAACGCCCATAAATATTACAAGTATCTCAAACGCCATATAAAATTCCTGAGCATATGCCCAGCCGTAAACGTCGGCAAAATCCATATAGCTTGCGAACATATTGTTGACTATATGGATAATTACAGTAGGAATTATCGAGTTGCACTGAATAGCTACCGCTCCGAAAATAAGCGCACTGGCGAACGCTGATGCCGCCTGAGGAATATTACCGTGCATAAGTCCAAATATAAGCGCCGAGAAAAAAACCGCCATAAATTTACCGAAGGGCTTTAAAAGGGTAAGAATTATCCCCCTGTATAATATTTCCTCAGCAATCGGCCCTAAAATTATAACATACGCAATCTGAAGTACGACCGCCGCCGTACTGGGCTGTCTTATGGAAAGATCACTTTCGGGAACGGTAACGCCCATTTGATCCATGTAAAAGGTAAAATAGGAAATTACAATACTGACAAGAACATTAAGCGTAAGGCAAAGCGGAAACCATTTTACTGCCTGAACGGCGTTTCCTTTTCTGGGACGCATCATTTCCGAAAAATTTATTTTCATTGCAAACCGCGCTATAATCAGAATAATAACAAGACTGACAAATATAATAAATAAATTTCCCGCCATTGAAAATACCGACGAGTTTACAAGCTCCTGCTGCTGGGATAAATATATCTTCGCCGTCCGAACGCTTAGCGTCAGGCTTCCGTTCTTATAAGCGTAAACGATAAGATAATAAACATTGAGAAATAAGGAATTGAGCAGATTGTAAACGATCAAAAGTATGCCCAGCTTGGAGCAGTTTATAAACATAGCCTTTTTTTCGCGTCTGCGGGCGTCCATAAGCTGATTGTAATAATCGCTCTGAAAATTGGTCCCGCCGAAATTGCTGTAAAACATCAAAGCCCTCCCGAACGTTATCTCATAGATTCTACTGCCGCAAATATCTTCTGGGCGATATACGGCTTATTCATTGTATAAAGATGTATTCCGTCAGCGTCGCTTGAGATCAGATCGACTATCTGGTCTATAGCGTAAGCGATACCGGCATCCTCAAGCGCCTTGGGATTATTTTCAAAGCGGTTGAGCATTTTCGCAAGCTTTTTCGGAATAGACGCACCGCACATTGAAACCATACGCATTATTCCGCTCTTGGAGGTAACAGGCATTATTCCCGCTTCGATCGGAACATTTATACCTGCTATCCTGCATTTTTCACGGAACTCATAAAAATCCTCGTTATTGAAGAAAAGCTGTGAAATAAGATGCTCAGCTCCGCAGTCTACCTTGTGCTTTAAATGAAGAATATCCGAGATCATATTCTCTGAATCCGGGTGCGCCTCCGGATAACAGGCGGCGGATACGCTGAAATCCCCTCTCTTCTTAATATATGAAACCAGCTCGTCGGCATGGCTGAAATCATTCTTAGGAGGACTGTCGGGATTTATATCTCCCCTCAGCGCCAGAATATTTTCAACTCCCGCAGATCTCAGCTTATCAAGGATATAATCAATATCCTCTTTAGTATTGTTAACGCATGTAAGATGAGCTATCGGCATAATATTGTATTTATTTTTTATTATAGAGCATATTTCGCAGGTTGAATTATCAGCGATATTTCCTCCTGCTCCGTATGTAACGCTTATAAACGCAGGCTTCAGTTCCCTTAGTCCGTCCAGCGTTTCATATATTGTTTCTATTCCTCCGTTTTTCTTAGGCGGAAAAACCTCCAAAGAAAACTGAGGTCTGTGAGATTCAAAAAGCTTTGATATTTTCATTTTTTACAGCTTTCCTTTCTGCTTATGCGCTGTACGGCAAATCCTGCCGCCGTATAGCATTAATTGGAAACACAGCGGTAATTATCAGGACTTGGATCGTTTTTACCGTAAACCTATTTTATCGCCGTTAACTTATATTATAACACATTAAGTATATGAAATGCAAATTATTGTGCGCCGGCAATTATTAAGTAAAAGTAAATAAAGAGTATCTATTTTATTATAACTATTGCATTTTATCAAAAGCGTTGTATAATAAGATTATAGTTAGCACTCTGGTAGAGAGAGTGCTAAAACTTCTGAAAGAAAGGTTTGATCAATAATGGAAACAAAACAGTTCAAAGCGGAATCAAAGCGGCTTCTCGATATGATGATAAACTCTATTTATACTCATAAGGAGATTTTTCTGAGAGAGCTTATTTCAAACGCCAGCGACGCTATAGACAAGCTTTATTTTAAGTCGCTTACCGATACCTCGATCGGCATGAAAAAAGACGATTTTGCGATCCGTCTTGAAGCCGATAAGGAAAACCGTACGCTTACTGTTTCAGACAACGGTATCGGAATGACCGATGAGGAGCTTGAAAACAATCTGGGAACTATCGCAAACAGCGGTTCCTTTAAATTCAAAAAGGACAACGATCTGGGCGACGACGTGGACATTATCGGCCAGTTCGGAGTCGGCTTCTATTCTACCTTTATGGTAGCAAAAGAAGTAACGGTCTATACTAAAGCCTATGGCTCCGATAAGGGCTGGAAATGGCAGTCAAACGGTGTAGACGGCTATACAATAGAGGAATTTGACAAGGAAGGCTTCGGTACTGAAATAGTTCTGAAATTGAAGGACAATACCGATGATGATAATTACGATAAATATCTCGACCAGTATCAGATACAGTCGCTTGTTAAAAAATATTCCGACTATATCCGCTTCCCGATCAAAATGGACGTTGAGCATACTCATTATCCCGACGACGAAAATGCCGAACCGGAAAAGCATATTGTAAATGAAACTCTTAACAGCATGACTCCTATCTGGAAGAAAAACAAAACCGAGCTTAAAGACGAGGACTATAATAACTTCTATACCGAAAAGTTTATGGATTATATGCCTCCTCTCGCACATATTCACAGCAAAAACGAGGGCGTCGCAACATATGACGCACTGCTTTATATCCCCTCAAGAGCCCCCTTTGACTATTATTCAAAGGATTATGAAAAGGGACTTCAGCTTTATTCCAGCGGTGTGCTTATAATGGAAAAATGCGCCGATCTGCTGCCGGATCATTTCAGCTTTGTAAAGGGTCTTGTTGATTCGGAGGATCTGTCGCTGAATATTTCAAGAGAGCTTCTTCAGCATGACAGACAGCTTAAGATCATTGCAAAGAATCTTGAAAAATCAATAAAGAACGAGCTTGCCAAAATGCTTAAAAACGACCGTGAAAAGTATCTTAAATTCTATGAGACCTTCGGCCTGCAATTTAAGTTCGGAATTTATCAGTCCTACGGCGCAAGCAAGGATACTCTTGAGGATCTGCTTATGTTCCCGTCCTCCTTCGACGGTAAGAACGTTACCCTTGCCGAATACGTTTCCAGAATGAAGGAAGGGCAGGAGGAGATCTATTATGCCTGCGGAGAAAGTATTTCGAGAATTGAAATGCTGCCTCAGCTTGAAAGAGTAAAGGACAAGGGCTACGAGGTGCTTTACTTTACACAGGACGTTGACGAATTTGCCATCAAGGTAATGATGCAGTACAAGGATAAGAAATTCAAGTCAATTTCCGACGGCGATCTTGACCTTGAAACCGAAGAGGAAAAGGAAGAAGCTAAAAAGACCTCAGAAGAAAATCAGGATATGTTCAAATTCATGACCGAGGCTCTTGAGGGCAAGGTAAAGAACGTAAGATTGTCCTCGAAGCTTAAGAGCCACCCTGTATGCCTATCCGCTGAAGGCAATATTACAATTGAAATGGAAAAGGTTCTTAATTCTATGCCGCAGAATGAGGGAAAAGAAGTCAAGGCAGAAAAATGCCTTGAGCTTAACGCTTCACACCCTGTATTTGAAAAGCTGAAAGAGCTTTATTCCGCCGATAAGGACAAGCTTAAAGACTATACGAAGCTTCTTTATTCTCAGGCTTTGCTTATCGAGGGACTCAGCGTTGAAAATCCCGTAGAGTTTGCAGATCTTATCTGCGGACTTATGGTCTGATATAAATATTATTGCAGCGCCGTATAATTTCAGCGGAACAGATACCGAAATTCATAGTTATAATTACAAAAACGCTCCGGAACACTATTGCTCCGGAGCGTTAACACTATAATCCTGCTTAGTTTATGACGTAGTGCTTACCGTAAATGTATCAGACCATGCGCCCTTTTTGTTTTCGCTGTCCGGTACTTTTGTATATCCCTGAATACGATATTTGTACTGGGTACTGCTTTTCAGTCCCGAAATTTTCAGTTCTGCCGTTCCGTAAGGCACGAGCTGAACCGTTTTCCACTCTTTAGATGAAGTATCGTACTGCTGAACTTTATAGCCTGTGCAGACAACCTCGTCCCAGAACAGACGGACAGATGTCGTTGAACGGTTAGCCTTAGTAAATGTGATCTTTTCCGGCGCAGTTGCAGTCGGCTTTTCTGAGGACGCATATCCCCAGTAAATCACATCATTTATACTTTTGTATGCCTTGACCTTATATTTATAAACTGTACCCGGCTTCAGCCCCTCGTCACGATATGTAAGAACGCTGTTATCGCTTATCGTCTGAATATTCACCCACGATTTATTCTTCTCATTATATCTGTAAATACGGTATCCCGTTGTGTTATCGACCTTTTCCCAGTTTATTCTTACCGCATCGGTAACCGAAGTGTATTCCTCCTTAAATACAGGAGTTTTCGGGACGATCTCAAAGGTCTTTGTTACAGTTCCCATATAATTTCCCTTGCCGGTTATAATTACGGAAGCCTTGCCTATAGCGGTATTCAATTTGTAAGAAACGCCGAAATCTGTATTTCTTACAAGCTGCTCTGCGCCGTATTTAAGCGTCGGTGACGGAACAATTGGGCTGCCTGTGTAAATATACTTATCCTCTATACCTCCGATGTCCAGGGAAGCGATACTTCTCGGAGATATTACAAAGCTCTTGATTACGGTTCCCGTATAGTTGCCAAGTCCTCTAATTATAATATTTGCTGTACCGGCGTTTATATTGCTGTTATAGGATACCGAATAATCACTGCCCCGTAAAAGAACCGTATCTCCGTTTTTTACGGTAACAGCAGGGCAATAAGCATTACCGCTGTACACGCAATTATGTGTATACGAGAAGGTCAGTCCGCTTGAAACGCTTCTGCGGCTGATAGTAAAGTTCTCTGTAACTGCCTCAATATAATTTCCTGTTCCGACTACCGTTACATTTGCTGTACCCGCATTTACATTATTACTGTAAACAAGGTAATAATCCTTACCCATCGACAGCGTCTTATCTCCGTCTTTAACGGTAATTTCCGGAGCAACAGGACTTCCGCTGTATGTAAAACCATCTCCTTCAACCGTTACCGAAAGCTCTCCTACCTTCTTCCGCAGTATCTTAAAGCTTTTTGTAACGCTTTCCGAATACCTTCCGATACCTTGTACAGTTACAGAAGCGGTTCCGGCATTTATATTGTCCGAATACTCAACGCTGTAGTCCTTATTTTCTGTCAGAACTTTCTCTCCGTCCTTTACTGTTACAGTAGGAGTTTTAGCGTTTGAATCATATGTAAATTCGGTCTGCGACAGCTCGGTACTGCACGTTTCTATTGAAGCCGCATACCTTTTTACATTTTCAACTGCCGAATTATTTATAATATCATACTCGTCAGCCTGAGTAATTAGATTGAACCGTATAAATTTTTCGGAATCATCATCGTTCAGAAGCTCGCTGACGGGAATATTAAATACTTCAATCCCCCCGCCTGATATTTCAGGAACTTCAATTGTCTTCAATACGTTTCCGTTCTCGTCCTCAGCCGAAAGCTTTGATCCGCTTACCGGAATATACGAATTGTTTTTTACGCTAACGGTCACGGTTCCTCCGTTTCCTGCTACAAACTCGCTTGTATTGACCTCAAGGTCGGCAAGTCCGCAGGAAAATACTGTTTCGTTATCGTCAGGTTTAATATCCTCTGAGCTGAGCGGCTGAACGCTTATCCTGTAATCTCCCGTATAGAAGTTTTCGTCAGTATCCAGCAGCACAAGAATCTCCTCTTCTGCACCTGAACGGATAACGTACGATATATCCTTTGCATAAACGCTCTCTTCGCCCTTATATATATTTACGCGTACGCCGTTTATCGTTTTGGTTCCGGCGTTTGTAACACTGATATACAGCGGCATCTGATAATCGGGCACCGCATATTCGTAATCATAATAAACCTTATTGACCCTGAGGTCGGTAACTCCGCAGTAACGATAGCTTACAATATCCGACTGGGTATTCAAGTCGTTATCGCTGATCTCAACTTTATTCTTGAGCATAACCGCAGTATCTCCCGCTGCCGAAAGCTGCTCGAAATAGCTGTCCGAAACCGACTTTGCAATACTTACCGGCTCGCTCCAGCCGTCCTCATAATTAACAAGCATAAGGTCTGTGGAATCATTGTTTCTTGATATAAAATATATTTTATCACCTGTTATGATATAGTCTGAACCTACGCTGTAATCCGCTCCCTCGCAAACAAGATCCGGATCTCCTGTTAAGCTGTTCAGATATTTGATAAATCCGTCCTCATACCAGGTCAAAGACTGAGAATCCGTTCCCGGAAGAACAGTAAACTGAACATTGTCAGCATTTCCTTCACACACCAAAGTATTTTTACCGTCCAAAGTGCAGATTTTAAGCTGTTTATCACCTTCGGTTACAAGGTCATTGTCCGAATCTGTAATATAAGAAACAACGGGTTTACCCGAAAGCATGCCTGCTGACAGATCTGTTACGCAGCTGAGATTTTCAGCCAATACCTCGGGAACGCTCCAACCGCTGCCGGAATTTGTGCTGTACATTATTTTATTTGTTCCGTTAAGTCCGAAATAATCAGGATCGTCATTGGATACCCATACCGCTGTCAGCACTCCGTCAGTATTTGTTATGATCGGCCTTGAGTCCATGACCCCATTATCCGTCAGCTTTTCAATGTTCTCAAAGCTTCCGGTTTCTTCGTTAAACCGAGCATATACTATCTCAAGCGACGCTGCGAAATCCTCTACTGTAGCGTTATCGGGAAGAACGCCTGACGCCTCCTCATACATAAGATATATTTTATCTCCGTCTGTATAAAGATGAGCCCTGTTGTCAAGCAGCTCGTTGCCGTCGACCTGCTGCGGCTCGGACCATTTATCCGTACTCTCATTATAAACCGAGTACATAAGCACGTTTGAATTTATATCCGTTCTGTTGCTGTCCTTATCAAGATAGAGCATAAGCGTTGTTCTGCCGTTTGAAATTATCTGCGGTCCGGCATTTGCGGTACAGCCGTTGATTATTTCTGTAACTGTATTAGAGGCTACCTCTCCGCCGCTGAAAGATCCCTCGGGTATATCCGTGCTGAGAGAATAGTTTTCCATTTTGAACAGAGCTGCCATATTATCAGCAGTTTTCATAGATTGCATAGCATTGAAAGAGGCGAGACGGGAAGATTTATAGCAGTCATAAATAACATAATCTCCGTCGGTCTTCCAAATAGGTACTTTAGCCTTAAACGGGCCAACATCTGCCCTCGCTCCTACTTCTGCGCCTGCGGTTATAAGGTTAAAGCCGTTTTTTGATTCTACATATGACATCAGAGTTGCACGGGTCTTTAAATTGATATTTCCATATAACCCCGCATTGAAATATTTCATTCCTACCGATATATAGGGCGTAATATTTACCGAGGAATCAAGCGTAAGCTCGTCACTCCAATCCTTAAGGCTTAGTCCCTTCATACTGTCAAACTCTACATCGCGAGTTACATGAACAGCAAAGTCGTAGCCAAGCTCCATATATACTGGCATAGTTCCGATAAGCACTGATTTTGATATGTTCCCGGCAGCCTCAAAGGTCAAAACGATAGCAACGTCTAAATTTACGCTACCGTCAGAATTAACCTTGCCTTCTCCATATCCTACTAAATTTATTTTTGCATTATCAAACATCAGAAATCTTCCGACAATTGCGTTTTTCTTTATTTTTTTGTACTCAACAGAGCCTTTAAAATCCCCGATATTAACATTCAGCTTCGCGCTGTTCACAAATTTTTTAACTTCTCCGAGATCGTCATCTTTTTTTACGAAGTTTTTGGTATCTCCTACAGCTACCTGAACTGTACCGTCTTTGTGATATTTTATTTTGACTGGCGAACTTGCTTTTCCCAGCGACATTTTACTTCCGCCTATAATGGGAACGTCGGCAGGTATTTGAAAATCAAGCGATCCGCTGGAAATACTGAACATCCCGTAGTCAGATTCTTTTACCCTTACTACTTTCATTGTCAGATCAGTATATGTGACCTTTCCGTCTGCCGATTCAACTTCTACACAGTAGTAATTACTTGCTTCAAGCTCGTTTGCTTTTACAGTCAGCTTACCGTCTTTTCCTGCTGAACCGATTTTTGTTTTATTTCCTTCTTCATCCTTTTTGCAAAGATTATAGCAAATAGCGTACTTCTCATGACCCAAAACCTTAAACTGGAACTCTATATCCTTTGTATACGAATCTGCGTCATCCTCATTTACAAGAATTGTCTGATCCTGATTAAGTATATTTCTAATTCCGTCAAGTTTTACATAGGCTGACTGCAGCTTATGAGGCTCATCGCTTTCCTTGAACAGCATTATAGTTTCTACATTAGTGCCGGTTCCTTCGTATTGCTTCAGGTCTATATTGTGATCATAATACCCGTCTGCAAAAACCGAAAACGATTTGCCGGTATCAATATTATTTAATATAATATATCCCTTTTCAGTTTCTCCTAAACCAAAACCATACATATAATTGAACTTCTTAATTTCCTTGCCGTTTATATCGACTACCCTTATGAAAAGAGAGTCCCCTTCCTCCGGCTTCTTCGGAACCTTAACATCTGTGATCTTAAACTTAACGGTCTTCTGCGACTTGTAATCGCCCTTGAATTTTACCGTTACAGACCCTGTTCCAATATTTACGTTGTCCCTGTAGGAAAGAGTATAATCTGTATTTTCCTTCAGCTTGATATCCCCGTCCGTTACCGTTACCGCCGGCTTTATCTCGCTTCCGGTGTAGAGGTAGGAATCCTTGTCGAGAGCTATAGTAAGCTCGTCGGGAGCGTCCGCATTGGTAAGCCTGTAGGGAATATTATTATCCTTAGCATAGGTGTGAGCATAGCTGCCTTTTTCGCAGATAAGAGTGAGGTTAGGGCAGTATGAAAATGCCCCATTTTCTATACTTGTTACACTATCCGGTATTGTTATTTCCGTTAAGCTTGTGCAATTATAAAATGCCCTATACCCTATACTTGTCACACTGTCCGGTATCGTTATTTCAGTTAAGCTTGTGCAATTATTAAATGCACTATACCCTATACTAGTTACACTGTCCGGTATTGTTATTTCGCTTAAGCTTGTGCAATATTCAAATGCCCCATTTCCTATACTTGTTACACTATCCGGTATTGTTATTTGGGTTAAGTTTTTGCAACTTCGAAATGCCCAATCTCCTATGCTTGTTACACTGTCCGGTATTGTTATTTCAGTTAAGTTTGTGCAATTAGAAAATGCCAAATCTCCTATACTTGTTACGCTATCCGGTATTGTTATTTCCGTTAAGCTCGTACAACCAGAAAATGCCCAACCTCCTATAATTGTTACACTGTCCGGTATCGTTATTTGGGTTAAGCTTGTGCAATAATAAAATGCATCAATTCCTATGCTTGTTACACTGTTCGGTATCGTTATTTCAGTTAAGCCTTTGCATTCAGAAAATGCCCAATCTCCTATACTTGTTACACTATCAGGTATTGTTACTTGAGTTAAGCTTGTACAATAATAAAATGCATATTCTCCTATACTTTTTACGCTATCCGGTATTGTTATCTTGGTTAAGCTTGTGCAATTATTAAATGCACTATACCCTATACTTGTTACACTATTCGGTATTGTTATTTCCGTTAAGCTTATGCAACTTTGAAATGCAATTTTTCCTATACTTGTTACACTGTCCGGTATTGTTATTTCGGTTAAGCTTGTGCAATAGGAAAATGCATAATCTTCTATACGTGTTACGCTGTCTAAGATATCAACAGATTTTTTCCTATCAGGACATTTAATTAAAGTCGTTTTATTTTTATTATATAAAACATTGTCATAAGAAGAAAACATTTTATTTCCTGCACTGACACTTATACTAGTTAAGCTTGTGCAATTATAAAATGCACTATATCCTATACTAGTCACACTATCCGGTATTGTTATTTGGGTTAAGCTTGTGCAATTATAAAATGCATATTCTCCTATACTTGTTACCAACCTCCCGTCAATACCCCCCGGAATATTAAGAACGCTTGCCGAGCCGTTATAATCTGTTATCTCCACCGTTCCGTCATCAAGCACATCATACAGATAGTCCCCATAAGTATACGCCCCTGCTCTCATAAACAGACCGTCGAATAAGTCCGCCGGCAGGCACAGACTTCCGAAGGTCAGTATAAGCGCAAGAAACGCCGCCGTAAATCTCTTCATTTTTTGGATAACCCCTTTACAATAATTTTTTACCTTTTCGGCTCTTAACAAAAGCCTTTAATTCCGTACAATTGAAATATTTGCTTTCGTTTCATATTGATGTCGAAATTGGTCGTAATTTATTGTAACATATATATCCATAAATTGCAATAGTTTTTGATAAAAAATATATACCTTTTAATATTTCGTCAGATTATACAAAAAAACGCCCCGCAAAATAAGCAATTTCACGGGACGCTTTCCTCTTCTGTTCAGTTTTTATATTTTATTTTCTGCAAACTGTTTTTGCGCTCTCTATATATAAAACAACTCACAAGCCTGATTTAATACCGTTTTTTATAAATTTTTTATTTTTAGTACGATTTTCGTATGACTGCACAAAAACGCCGCCGCAATTTTGTGCATTTTGCGGCGGTACAACTGACTTTATTTTGCAGACCTGCTTGTAATTTTAAGCCTTGCCATTGCACGATTAAGTGCAGCCTGAGTGTGATAATACTGCCTTATGCTAAGCTTCTGACGCAGACGCTCTTCCGCCCTTTCCTTTGCCGCCTCAGCACGCCTGCGGTCTATGTCTTCCGGACGCTCGGCAGTATCGGCAAGTATCTTAACGAACTTCGGCATTATTTCAAGAAACCCGTCGCTTACCGCCGCCGAACGCCATTCACCGTCTGTTTTGAACCGAAGCTCTCCCGACGAAAGACAGCTTATCATCGGCTCGTGTCCAGGGAGTATTCCGTATGAACCGTCTGTTCCGGGAAATATCAGCTCTTCGCATTCTCCGCTGAAAAAATATTTGTCGCTGGCTATTATATCAAGATGAAATGTTTTTTCCATTCATCATTCCCCCTCAAGCTGCTTCGCCTTTTCAATAACGTCGTCAATGCTTCCTGCCATAAGAAACGCCGCTTCGGGATATTCGTCCGTTTCTCCGTCGATTATCATCTTAAAGCCCCTGAGCGTTTCTTTCAGAGGAACGTACTTTCCTTTAAGTCCTGTGAAATTCTCGGCAACGTGGAAAGGCTGCGAAAGGAACTTCTGTATTCTTCTGGCTCTGGCGACCGCCAGCTTATCCTCCTCGTCAAGCTCCTCCATTCCAAGAATAGCGATAATATCCTGAAGCTCCTTATACTTCTGCAAAAGCTCCTGAACCTTTCTGGCGATTTCGTAATGCTCCTCTCCTACAACGTCCGGCTCAAGTATCCTCGACGTGGATTCAAGCGGATCGACTGCCGGATAAATTCCCTGTTCAACTATCTTTCTTGAAAGCACCGTTGTGGCGTCAAGATGAGCAAAGGTAATCGCAGGAGCAGGGTCTGTAAGGTCATCCGCAGGAACGTAAACCGCCTGGACAGACGTGATCGAACCGTTCTTAGTAGAGGTTATCCTCTCCTGAAGCTCTCCTACCTCGTTGGCGAGAGTAGGCTGATATCCGACCGCCGACGGCATTCTTCCAAGAAGCGCCGAAACCTCCGAGCCTGCCTGAACATATCTGAAAATATTATCGATAAACAGCAGAACGTTCTGACGCTCCTTGTCACGGAAATACTCCGCCATAGTAAGACCAGTCTGCGCTACCCTCATTCTCGATCCGGGCGGCTCGTTCATCTGACCGAATACCAGAGCGGTCTTGCCGAGAACTCCCGAGTCATTCATTTCATGCCATAGGTCGTTGCCCTCACGGGAACGCTCACCTACTCCCGTAAAGATAGAATATCCGCCGTGCTCTGCGGCAACGTTTCTGATTAGCTCCTGAATAAGTACGGTCTTTCCTACTCCCGCTCCGCCGAAAAGTCCTATCTTTCCGCCCTTTGAGTAGGGTGCAAGAAGATCTATTACCTTGATACCCGTTTCAAGTATCTCAACTGCCGGACTCTGCTCCTCAAATTTAGGAGGATTCCGATGGATCTCCCATCTGTCCTCTGCTTCAACAGGCTCCTTGCCGTCTATCTCCTGTCCCAGAACATTGAACATTCTTCCAAGAGTACACTTTCCCACAGGTACCTTAATACAGGAACCTGTCGCAGTAACCTCCATACCTTTTTCAAGTCCCTCGCTCGAAGCAAGCATAATTGAACGCACAATGCTGTTTCCCATCTGCTGAGCTGCTTCCATATAAAGCGTTCTGCCGTTAAGCTCGACTGTTAGAGCGTCCTTTATCATCGGAAGTCTGCCCTCCGGAAACTCAACGTCGACAACAGGTCCTAATATCTGAACGATTCTGCCCTTTTCCATATATCTTACTATGCTCCTTTCGGATCAGTGTTTTTTCTGCTGGCTCTTAGCGCCGCTGACTATCTCCGTTATCTCCTGAGTAATAGCCGCCTGCCTTGCCCGGTTGTAGAGAAGATCCAGTTCCTTTATCATATCTCCGGCGCTGGCGGTAGCGGCGTCCATAGCGGTCATACGGGCATTCTGCTCGCTTGAAAACGCCTCGATAAGCGCTCCGTACATAAGACCCTTAAGGTAATTGGGAACAAGGTGATCCATTACCTTTTCAGGCGACGGAGAAAAAACGGCAGAGTGATGAGGAGTTCTTCCCATAGCCGTTCTGAAACTTTCCCTTTCCATCGGAAGAAGCTTGATTACCTCAGGCTCAAGTTTTGCAGAAGAGATCATCTTTGTATAAATTACATAGACCTCGTCCAGTCTTTCCTTCAGATAAAGGTCTATAAGCGTTTCGGCAATGCTTCTTGCTCGGTAAAGCGTCGGATTCTGAGCGGTATAAAGGAATTCGCCGTCTATAGTGACCCTGCGCCTTGAGAAATACTGCCTTCCGACCTGTCCCACAACGAAAAGGCAGGTATTCTTATGCTTTGCCATTTCCTGTTCCGCAAGTCTGAGAACATTGTGATTATACGAGCCGCAAAGTCCCTTGTCGCCGGTAATTACAATATAGCCGTAGGTTTTCTTATCCTCCGGTTTACTTTCTCTGCTGTCAAAATAAACGTGTTCAAATTCAGGAGTATGCTTTAAAATATGATGTATCGTTGACTGAAGCTGCTCAAAGTACGGTACTGTCGCTTCAAGGCTTTTCTTTGCCTTTTTTAGCTTTGAAGACGATATAAGGTACATTGCGTTGGTTATCTTCATTATATCTTTAATACTGTCTGTCCGCTCTTTTATTTCTCTTACGTTAGCCATAGCCCTTACCTGCCTTTAAATTCCCGTGTACAGGCTATGATCCTTTCCTCCAGCCCGTCGGAAAGCTGCTTGGTTTCGTTTATCTCGTCAACTATTTCCTGATAATTTACCTCAAAATAGCTTATTATATCCGCTCTGAACTTCTTTATTTCCTTGATCGGAATATCCAGCATAAGCCTGTGCTTGGCTATACAAAGCAGAATTACCTGCTCATGAAGCGGAAGAGGTCTGCAAAGCGGCTGCTTCAGCAGTTCGACCAGACGGTTTCCATGCTCCAGCAGCTCTTTAGTCGTCTTGTCAAGCTCTGAGCTAAACTGCGTGAAAACTTCCATTTCCCTGAACTGGGCAAGGTCGATACGCAGCGTTCCTGCGACCTTTTTCATGGCCTTGGTCTGAGCCGCTCCTCCTACTCTCGATACCGAAAGTCCTACGTTTACCGCAGGTCTTATGCCTGAGAAAAACAGCTGTGATTCAAGAAATATCTGTCCGTCGGTGATAGAAATAACATTTGTAGGGATATACGCCGATACGTCGCCCGCCTGAGTTTCTATTATAGGAAGCGCGGTTATAGACCCGCCTCCGTGCTTATCGTCAAGCCGTGAGGAACGCTCCAAAAGTCTTGAATGGAGATAGAAAACATCTCCGGGATAAGCTTCTCTTCCCGGTGAACGCTGCAAAAGCAGGCTCATGGCCCTGTACGCCGCAGCGTGCTTGGAAAGATCATCATATACGATAAGTACATCCTTTCCTTTATCCATAAAGTATTCCGCCATAGCCGTACCTGAATACGGTGCTATATACTGTAAGGGCGCAGGATCAGAAGCCATAGCAGAAACTACAATTGTATAATCCATAGCTCCGTGCTTTTTAAGATCGTTCACCAGCTTTGCGACAGTCGACGCCTTCTGACCTATCGCAACGTAAATGCATATCATATCCTGATCTTTCTGATTGATGATAGTGTCTACGGCAATAGCGGTCTTTCCGGTCTGGCGGTCGCCGATTATAAGCTCTCTCTGACCCCTGCCTATCGGAAACATAGAGTCTATTGCAAGAATACCCGTCTGAAGCGGTACAGATACTGATTTTCTGTTAACAACGCCGGGAGCTTCTCTTTCAATAGGATAAAAATCCGCTTCCTTTATAGGCCCGAGTCCGTCAATAGGCGAGCCTAAGGCGTCGGCTACCCGCCCGATAAGCTCTTCTCCTACCGGAACGCCTGCCCTTCTTCCCGTTCTGACAACTTTAGCGCCCTCGGTAAGACCGTGATCCGAGCCTAACAGAACAACGCCTACTGTTTTGCTTTCAATATTCTGTACTATTCCCTTGACTCCCGTTTCAAACTCGACAAGCTCACCGTACATAACGTGATTAAGTCCGTATATATTGACGATCCCGTCGTTTATAGTTATGATCCTGCCTGTTTCAGAGACCTGCATCTTCAGCTCAAAATCCGAGATCTCGCTTTTAAGCACCGAAATAATATCGCTCTGACTCCTGCCCAAATCACTCACCTCCAAATTAATTGCCCTGCTCCGTCAGCTAACCCTCAGCAAGCTTTTTATGCAGAGCCTTCAGTGCGCCCGCAACGCTTTTATCGTATTCTGTATCTCCGACGCACAGCCTGTATCCTCCGATAAGCGAGCTGTCGGTACATATTTCAAGCTCAGCTCCGTAAGCCCCGTATTTGCGGCAGAGCATTTCACGGAACTTCTTTTCCGTTTCCTTATCGGGCGCTTTTGCGCAGTACAGGACCGCCTTAACTATCCCCCTGCTTTTAAGCATAAGCTCCTTATAAGCTTCAAATATCTCAGAAAGCGCATCTATATGACCGAAGCCGCATATTACCTTTAGAAATGCCCCGACGCTTGTTGGAAAAAGCTTATCAATTACCGAATACTTCTCTCTCAGCGATACCGCCGGACAGCAGAGCGCCTCCCGAAGCTGCGCCGAAACGTTCCACAGCCTCTCCGATTCAATAATATCTGATTCGGGTATATTTAAGGAATACAGCACTTTCCCGCAGTTTTCAGCAGCGCAGGTTATCATTCCGGCTCACCTGCCTCGGAAATAAAGCTTTCCGCAAGCTCTCGGCCGTCGATACTGTCTGCTTTTTGACTTAATACCTTTGCTGCGGCAAGCAGTGCAAGATCGGCGATCTCGTATTTAGCGCCGTCCATCGCCCTTGCTCTTTCGTTTTCAATAGATCTTTCAGCATCGCTTATAAGCCTTGCGGATTCGGCTCTTGCGTTTTCAAGCATTATTTCGCATTCCCCGGCTGCTCCGGCTTTTGCGGCTTCCGTTATCTCAGCGGCCTCCCTACGGGCATTTTCAAGCGCCGCCTTATAGTCCTCCCTGAGCCTTTCAGCCTCGGACTTTTTTTCCTCAGCCTCGTCAAGACTGTCCTGTATAAGCTTCGCCCGCTTATCCATCATTTCGCAGACCGGCTTAAAAAGAAACCTTTTCAGAAGCGCATAAAGCACCAGCAGATTTACTATTATCCACACAACGCTCCAGTCTAAACCCAACATAAATTCCGCTCAATACTCCTCTTTGACGAGTAAGAGCTCACCAGCCTTTCACTTTGAATTACTATCTTACGGTCATCTAAGGAACAAAATGATCATAAGCGCTATTACAAAGCCGTAAATAGCCGTAGCCTCGGCAAGAGCGCAGCCGAGCAGCAGCGCCTTGTTTATATCTCCCTTTGCCTCAGGCTGTCGTGCAATAGCCTCCGTTGCGTGAGAAGTAGCGATACCTATACCGATACCCGCACCAATACCTGTCAATACTGCGATAGCAGCTCCAATAGCAACCATCATAAAAAACACTCCTTTTCTCTCTGCGGCCGTATCGTCCGCAGTCTTTTCTATGTTATGCGTAAAATCACGCACAGCAAGCCTTCATATGTTTTGTACCGGCTTTATTCAATAGCTTCCTTGATAAAAAGCGACGTAAGAAATACAAAGACATAAGCCTGAATAAAACCGTCGAATATATCGAAATACGCCGAAAACGGAAGCGGAAGAACTGCCGGGCATACCGCTTTGACAAGCTCCATTACAACGAACGCTCCTAAAACGTTTCCGAAAAGACGCATACAAAGCGAAAGCGGCTTGATAACAAGCTCAAGAATATTTATCGGAGCAATAAGCGGTATAGGCTCTGCAAAGCTTTTAAGCCATTTTTTCGTTCCCTTTGCCCTTATTCCCGAAGCTTCAATAAGAATTATGCTCATTGCCGCCAGTCCTGCCGTTACGTTAAGATCCTTGGTAGGCGGAGTAAAGCCGAAAAGTCCGATTATATTTGCGGCGCCGATATATATCATTACCGTCGCAAGCCACGGAAAATAGCACATTCCCTCCTCGCCGAGTATATCCCTGAAAAAGTTCCTGAGAAAACCTACGAAGGACTCTATTATCATCTGCGGCCTTTTCGGCACAAGCTCAAGCTTTCGGGTAAATAAAACCGATGCCGCGACCACCGCTGCCATTATTATCCATGTGACCGCACAGGATACAGGAACGGGAATTATCCCGAACAGCTTGAACGCCGTTTCGTTATCCAGTGCGGCAAGCAGCTCGTCTGCAATTTTTTCCATATCAGCGCCTCCCTCGAAAATGACTGCAAAAAAATAAAACCACTGCGAATATCGCCTATCAATGTTGTTAACAAAAGATAATACTTTAAAATCGCCGTTGATTTTATATTTGTCTGATATTTTACTTAACAAATAATTTTCACTTGTAATTTTTATCTTTATATATTATAATACTTTTATAACCATTTGTAAAATACATATTTTCTATAGCTATCATACGCTGTCGCTATAGATGACCTTCAAAAATGCTGAACAACAGCTGAATTTTTCACATCCAAAGGAGTTTTTTATTATGTCGGCAATAAATTTTGAGCATTACAAGGTCTTTTACTTTGTTGCTAAAATGAAGAATATTACCTCCGCCGCCGCTGCGCTTTATCTTTCACAGCCAAGCGTAAGCCGATGCATATCAAATCTGGAGGACGACCTTAACTGCACTCTTTTTATAAGAAGCAAAAAAGGCGTATCGCTCACCCCTGAGGGCGAGCTGCTTTTCAAGCATATCCAGATAGCCTGCAAGCATATTTTTACCGCCGAAGAGGAAATATCTATTTTCAACAAGTCAAAGAGCGGAATAATACGCCTGGGAGTATCCGAAGCGGCAATGCACAGCTATACGATCAAGCACATTATTGAATTTCATCATCTGAATCCTATGGTAAAAATAAAAATAGACAATATGACTACTCCCGACGCAATTGAAGCGCTGAGGTCAAATCTTATCGACGCAGCGGTCGTTACCTCCCCCTTTGCCGATAAGGAGCAGCTGAGCATTACAGTTCTGGATACGCTTCAGGATATTCTTGTTGCCGGAAATGAATTTTCCTGCCTTCTGGGCAAGACTATCTCAATGCACGATATTTCAATGTACCCCCTTATCTCGCTTCAGGAAGGAACGACTACCCGCCACTATCTTGATCATATTTTCAGGCTTCACAATATCCTTCTCAGACCCGATATAGAGCTTGCTTCGTTAAGCCTTGTACTGCCGCTGGTAAGAAATAACCTCGGTATCGGCTTTATTCCGAAAAAGATCGCGGCTGACGATATAAAACGGGGAGATATATTTGAAGTAAAGCTGAAAGAGCCTCTTCCTCACCGAAGTATCTGTGCGGTTACCTGTACAAAGTACCCCGTTAATTCCGTAATGCGCGACTTCCTTGAATGTGTTTCAAAAAGCGCATCTGAATAATTAGTTTTTAGTTAACAATACATTATTGAAATATGCGAACGCTTATAGTATAATGATTAAAATCGTCAAGGGGGAATGGCTATGAGCTTTGTACAGTTTAAAAACGTATATAAACGCTACCGTATGGGAGAGATAACAATAAACGCTTCGGACGGTGTTGACTTTGAAATAAACAAGGGCGAATTTGCGGTCATAGTAGGCGCCAGCGGAGCCGGAAAAACAACTATACTGAATATGCTGGGCGGTATGGATACCTGCGACGAGGGCGAGATAATAGTCGATGGAAATGATATCGCCAAATACAGCCGCCGTCAGCTTACAGCTTACAGACGGTTCGATATAGGCTTCGTTTTTCAGTTCTATAATCTTGTGACTAACCTTACCGCACTTGAAAACGTAGAGCTCGCTACTCAGATATGCCCCGAAGCGGTATCTCCTGAGGAAGTGCTTAAAAGCGTAGGCTTAGAGGACAGAATGAACAATTTCCCCTCACAGCTTTCCGGCGGAGAGCAGCAGAGGGTCTCAATAGCAAGAGCCCTTGCAAAACGCCCCAAGCTTCTGCTTTGCGACGAGCCTACGGGAGCGCTTGACTACAATACGGGAAAAACCATACTCAAGCTGCTTCAGGATACCTGCCGCCAAAACGGAATGACAGTTATCGTTATAACTCACAACTCAGCGATTACCCCCATGGCAGATAGAGTTATCCATGTTAAAAACAGCAAAGTAGATAAGGTTGTCCTTAACGGAAGTCCCGCAGATGTTTCAACTATTGAATGGTAGATCCAGGAGAATTATTATGTATAAAGTAACAGGTAAAATACCATATATGTATAAAAACTGCCCCGTTCCGGGAGGGGGATATGTGACCGGCTTTGTTTTTCACCCTAACTTCCGCAATATTCTTTATGCCCGTACTGATATCGGAGGAATGTACCGATTCAGCTTTGAAAGCGGCAGCTGGAATTCCTTGTGCAGCCGAGTTACCGCCGAGGATACGGCTCAGACCTATCCTCTGTCAATGGCGCTGGACGAAAACGACCCCGATATGCTTTTCTTTGTATGCGGAAATAAAAAGAACAATTATCTTACCCTGTCCCGTGACGGAGGTAAGACACTTGAAAATAAGCCGCTTCCCTGCCCCGTTCACGGAAACGAGGCGGGACGTTCGACAGGAGAAAGGCTTGCGTATAAAAACGGCGTCCTCTGGTTCGCTTCTCAGTCGGCAGGTCTGTTCACCTCGTCTGATATGGGAGAAGAATGGGAAAGCGTTTCGGTAAACGGAGAGAAAAACCTTACCTTTATCCGAATTTCACCCGACGGCAGCATAATGCTTGCAGGAACCGACGGCGAAGTAAACTCCCCCGACGGCAGAAAAAGAGGGCCTACCCTTTATTTTTCAGCGGATTCAGGCAAAAGCTTTACCCCTGTTGAAACGCCTGAGGGCTGTGACGACGAAAGCTGCGACTATATAGGCTTCGTTCCCCAGAAAGCCGCCTTCGACGGAAGCTATCTCTATATTACTTTCTGTCAGAGCGGAAAAATACGCTTCGGCGGTATGGGCGCATATTCCTGCGATACCGGCTCGGTTTTCGACGGCCGCGTTTACAGGTACATTATAAAAAACGGCGCTGTAACCTTCGACAGGGATATTACGCCCTCTGACCCGAGTATAAGAGGAGAAAAACGGCGTATAAGGGGCGGCTACTGCGCCTGCGAGGTTTCAGACGGAACGCTTTATGTATCGACCGTTTGCAGGGAAAGCGACGATATAATATACCGCAGCTGCGACTGCGGCGAAAACTGGAGCATTGTACTGAAAGGCCTTGAGGTCGGCGTTATAGACTGGACGGTATCATACATGAAGCCAAAATACAACGGCGGACGCTCATGTATTCACTGGATAAGCGACTTCAGGGTATCGCCCTTCAATAAGGATTTCGCCGTTTTCAATACGGGAACAGGAATATTCTGTACCGAAAACCTTACCTCTGAAACAGTTCGCTTCGCCCCTCTATGCAAAGGACTTGAAGAAACGGTTCACCTAAACGTTTATTCTCCCCCAGGCGGTGATATTCACGTTATAGATATTATAGGCGATCTGGGAGGCTTTGCTTTTAAAGATCCTCCTGCGGAATGTGAAAACTCTTTTGCCGATCCGGAGGGGAATAGGTATATAACCTGCCTTAACGCAGATTTTCCGGACAATGACCCGAAATATGTAGTATGTACTCCTCGGGGAAACTGGACGGGTAAAACCAAAGGCGGAGTTATCCTCTCTCACGATCAGTGCAGAAGCTGGACAAGACTTCCCTCTCCCCGCGGCTTTACAGAAGAAGCCGACAATGCGCTTGACGCTATAAGTCAGCCTAATACCGATTCAGGCTGGACTGCCGTTTCAGCTGATTCAAAGCGGATAATCTGGACTCTGAGCTGTAAAAGAGTATTCCGCTCAGATATGACCTTTTTTACCGACAACGAGGGACTAAGCTGGAAAAGATCCGAATTTTACGATATAAACGGAGTTTCACCCGAAATTCCTGCCGATATAAAGATATTCTCCGACCGTACAGACGAAAACGTATTCTACGGGATTACGGAGGACTACAGATTCTTCGCCTCCTGCGACAAGGGCGGAAGCTTCAGGGAAATAAAGCTTGATATATCCATTCCTCACGGATTCAGGATAAAGCACGAAATACGGGCAGAAAGCGGCCGCTTCGGCAGGATATGGATAGCAAACGGAATAGACGGACTTTATCTGCTCGAATTTGATAAGGAGAGCTTTTCAGTCAGGATAAGCAACCTGCTCTGCGGCGGGGATCATGCCCGCTGTATAGGCTTCGGAAAGGGTGAAAACGGTATCCCCGCATTATTCACCGTCGGCAGGATTTGCGGAAAATACGGCTTTTACCGCTCATTTGATTACGGCGGAACATGGAGCCGTATAAATTCCGACGACCAATGCTTTGGAGATATTACCTCTGTATGCGGCGATCCCAGAATATACGGACGTATATATGTTGCCACAGGCACAAGAGGTCTGCTGTACGGAGATGAAAGTCGATAAAGACCTTGCTGTATAAAAAAATTAAGGGCGGGCGCAGCTGTGAACTGCGTCCGCCTTTTTTATCTGTAAATTTCAAAGTCCTTTCTGTTAAACTTTGCTTTTTTCCCTGACCTCTCTTACTACTCCGCCGACAGCAAAAACTACTGCCAAAAGAACGCATACCGCGCATATTAATGTCATTATATTTGCGTTAAGGTAATTCGGATCAGACCATCTTGAAAAATCAAACGGCTCAGGTCTGAACGGCTTTCCGTCAAGAAACGTACTTATAAGGGGTCTCTGGAAAACCGCAAAAGCTCCTCCTAAAACAAGACATACCGAGGTCTTGAGCATCGGATTTATATTCAGATACCTTATTACCAGCAGATATGCCCAAGGAACGATAAGCTCTGCCAGAGAAAGCCTGAACGCTGCCCCCGCTCTGCCGGAGACCCATAATACAAGCAGTATAAGCAGAACGCTGTCCGCCGCCATACATACTGCGCCCTTGTTGCTCCGTAACTTTTCAGGAAACAGACCGTCTTTAAGTATAAACGGCAGAAGTATTACCGACAGTCCCAGAGTAATGCCCAAAACCGCTGCTATAAGCCAATCTCCGCCGTTGTAAAGCCTGCATGAAACCAGAAGTGCAATAAGTGATGCATAAAAGCCGCCTGCCGTCCATAGACCCTTGTGATCTTTTACAAGTACAGGTAGATTGATCAGAGAAAACGCAGTCATTTCAGCAGTAAGCACAATAAAAAACCAGGTCGGCGCTCCGCTGCTAACAATATTTGCTATCAGGCACGGAACAAGCGATACAATATATACCGCTGCCCAGATCCATGTATAATTCTTCTTTGTTCTTTGAAGCGCAGCCGCCTGACTCTCGATTTCCCTCTGACGGTAATCGTCGCTTGCCGTAAGCAGCTCATGCTCAGAAATCTCCAGCGTTTCGCATATCCCCTGTATCATTGATATATCAGGATAAGATATTCCTCTTTCCCATTTGCTGACTGCCGATTCCGTAACGTAAAGCTGCTGTGCAAGCTGTTTTTGTGATAACCCCTTTGCTTTCCGTTTATCCTGTATGAACTTACCTAATGTAATTTTTTCTTTCATAGCTCTTCACCGCTTTCTTAAAATTTGCCTGAACCATGGTTTAAGGTCATTATAGCATCGCGGTGCTTCAAAGTCAATAAAACAAGTCCGAAAACGCACACGACCGTTAAGCCAGCCGCGTATTTTCGGACTTTTCTTATTACTACAGCTTGTTTATAAGGTTTACAAGCTCGTCGATCTTATCCTGAGCGTTACCGCTTTCGACAGCCTCCGTTACACAGCACTGCATATGAGCGGACAGTATCGCCTTGTTTGCCTTTTTTATAATAGCCTGCGCCGCAGAAAGCTGGTTTGAAATGTCAATGCAGTAGCGGTCGTCCTCTATCATTTTCAGGATTCCGTCAAGCTGACCTCTGGCAGTTTTTATAAGAGCCGTGATCTCGTTTTTATCAGCCTTCATCTATTCCTGTCACCTCGTATCCGGCTTCCTCGACTGCCGCTCTCAGTACCGAATCGTCAACGTCCTTATCCAAGGTAACATAAGCCGCCTTGTCCTCAAGCGAAGCCTGAGCCTTTACCCCGCCGACAGCGTTAAGCGCCTTTTCGACATGAGCCGTACAGTGACCGCACATCATTCCGCTGATCCTGATAGTTTTTTTCATAGTATCATTTCCTTTCATTTCTATAGCTTCTGTATTTACTCCTGCACCGACGTCAGGAGCATTAAACCTTACCGGCCTGAAGTCAGGCTTAAAGAATTTAAGCCTTAAGGCGTTGGTTACTACGAATACTGAGCTTAAACTCATTGCCGCAGCTCCGAACATAGGATTAAGCGTCCAGCCTGTTATCGGATAAAATGCTCCGGCAGCAAGCGGTATTCCAAGAGAGTTGTAAAATAACGCCCAGAAAAGATTTTCCTTTATATTCTTAATAGTAGCACGGCTCAGCTGAAAGGCGGCGGCGGCGTCCTGCAGATCGCTTTTCATCAGAACTATATCAGCAGATTCGATAGCTATATCTTGACCCGCTCCGATAGCGATACCTATGTCCGCCCTTGCAAGTGCAGGAGCGTCGTTGATCCCGTCGCCTATCATAGCTGTTATTTCTCCGCTTTCCTGAAGCCTTCTTATCTCCTTTTCCTTGTCCTGAGGAAGGACCTCAGCTACAGCGGTATCTATATCCACCTCTTTTTTTATCGCTTCTGCGGTACGCTTGTTATCTCCGGTAAGCATTACTACCTTCATGCCCATTTTCTTGAACTGAGCGACTGCGTTTCCGGTGGTATTCTTTACAGTGTCCTTAACTGCGATAACGGCTTTCAGGCTTCCGTCAGCGGAAATATACAAGGGAGTCTTCCCCTCGTCTGCAAGCTCGCTTACCCGTTCTTCAAGCTCGGAAACGTCAACTTCCTGCTCTGTCATAAGCCGTTTGTTTCCTGCACAAAGTACACTTCCGTTTACTTCTCCCCTTATTCCGCCGCCATGTATCTCCTCAAACGAGGTACAGCCCATATCCTCCGCTCCCCTGACCTCACAATACGAGCATATCGCCTTTGACAACGGATGAGATGAAGCCTTTTCAAGAGAATAAACAAAGCTTATTATATCGCTTTCCTTACATCCGAAATAAACGGTATCCGTAACCTCAGGAGTGCCGTTGGTAACTGTTCCCGTCTTGTCCAGCACTACAGTGGTTACCTTATGGGCAAGCTCCAAACTTTCCGCTGATTTTATCAGTATTCCGTTCTCAGCGCCCTTTCCCGTACCGACCATTATCGCCGTCGGAGTAGCAAGTCCCAGCGCACAGGGGCAGGAAATTACCAGAACGGCTATTCCTACCGACAAGGCGGCAGCAAAGCCTGCTCCCGCCGCAAGCCAGATGACCGAAGCTATAAGAGCGATCGCTATAACTATCGGAACAAATACGCCGCTTACCTTATCCGCAAGCTTTGAAATCGGCGCCTTTGAGGAAGCCGCCTCTTCAACAAGCTTTATTATCTGAGATAAAGTAGAGCCTTCGCCGGTCCTTTCACAGCTTCCCTTGCAAAAACCGCCGGAAAGTATCGTTCCACCGATAAGCTCTTCGCCCTCAGCTTTTGATACAGGAATACTTTCTCCCGTTATAGCCGACTGATCCACAGAACAGCTGCCTTCGATGACCTTTCCGTCGCAGGGAACAGTCTGACCTGCTCTTACTACAAAAATGTCTCCGGCTTTAAGCTGCTCCAGCGGTATAGATTCCTCTTTTCCGTCCCGTATTACAACCGCCGTCTTTGGAGCAAGGTCCATAAGCTTTTCAATTGCCTGAGAAGTTTTTCCCTTTGAGCGCGCCTCAAGAAACTTGCCTACGGTTATGAGCGCAAGTATCATTCCGCACGACTCGAAATACAGGTTCATCATTGCGTCATGAGCGGCCGTCATATTCCCCCTGCCCATATGATAAGCCATAACGAAAAGCTGAACTGCGCTGTAACCTCCTGCGGCAGCCGCGCCTATCGCAATAAGACTGTCCATATTCGGCGCTCTGCGAACAAGGTTTTTAAAGCCGTTTATAAAATAATTTCTGTTTATAAAAACAATAGGAGCAGTAAGAAAAAGCTGAGCCAGAGCAAATATCATCATATTTTTATGCCCTGTAAAAATTGACGGTATAGGTATATCCGCCATATGCCCCATACATATATAAAACAGCGGAACAAGAAAAACAAGCGACCATATCATTCTTCTTTTTATATCTCCGCTCATATCAGGAACTGACTTCTTAGATTTTCCTTCGCCCTGAACAAACGCCCCGTAGCCGCCCCTTTCTACAGCCGAAATTATATCCTCCGCCGTGACCTTAGACGGATCGTAGTCAACCGTCATAGAATTCTGCAGCAGACTTACCGCTGCGTTTTCAACTCCCTCAAGCCTAGACACGCTCTTCTCAACGTGAGCAGAACAGGCTGAGCAGGTCATTCCGGTAACAGAAAACTTTTCTTTCATCTATACGACTCCTTTCTTAGCCTTTATCCGTGCCAATTCGCTGAGTTGTATTAAAAATGCACAGGATCTGAAGCACGAAACCTTATTTTAGGGAATCCTACCCTCATATTAAGCTATACCATATATTTTCTGTATAAATCATATTTTTATACCCTATACCCCCACCCCCTGGGGGTATACTAGCAGTATATCATAAATACTTTTTTCTGTCAAGTCAAGCTTTTGCAGAAATTAATTTTTTCTCGGATCACGTCTTATTACCCAAAGCTTTTATTTCACCACTTATACAATTCCCCTCCTTGCTTGGTTTAAGAACAAAAGGCAATAAAAAAAGCAAAGCCCGCATATAGCGGACTTTACTCTCTTATCATTAAGCTTTGATCAGCTTAAATTATTTCTTCTTTGTAGCAACTACAGCAGCGCCTGCAAGAAGTACGCCTACTGTTGCAAGAGCAGCAGCGCCTGTTGACGGGTTCTTGTCATTACCCTTGTTGTCATTCTTGGAAGATGTTGTAGAATCTGTCTTGGAAGCTGTTGAATCCTTATCCTTTGAGGAATCCTTTGAAGGCTCAGAGGATTCTGTAGGCTCAGGAAGCTCTTCAGGAAGACCGTTGATCGTAAATGTAACAGCGATCTCATCCTCAGCTACAAGATCTGTAGCAAGAGCAGCTACTTCAGCAGGAGCAGAAGTTTTTGTATCACCGTAAGTGTTGTAGATCTCAAGTCTCAGATTTCCGTTGCCTTCAATATCAGCATAAAGAAGATCCTCGTCATTGTAAGTGTAGATAGTTTCGCCGTCTACGATAAGTGAAACGTCGCTGAATGTAACGCCTGCGTCCTTAACGAGCTGCATTTTTTCAGCATTGGTTACACCCTTGCCGAGATCTGCAGTACCTACGCCGAGAGCGTCAGCCAATTCAAGAATATCTACGCACCAAACATTAACGCCGGCTGCAGGTGCAGGTGTAGCGCCTTCTGTACCGGCAACAACAGCATTTCCTTCAGCGTCATACCAAGTAGCAACCTGCTCAGCTGAAATGCTTACAGTATATGTGCCGTTACCTGTGATCTCAGCGTCAGTTCCCTTACCGATATCGGAACCGTCTTCCTTTTCAACGCCGTTAGGAAGCCAGTTGCCCCAGCCCCAGTTAGCGTCTGTAAACATCTCTACAGCTGTGTAAGTTGTAGCAGGTGCAGGTGCCTCAGAAGAACCGTCGCCCTCAGACTCTTCAACAGGTGTATATTCCATTCCTGTTGCATATACAGTTACCTTACCGGCAGCGCCTACCTGGAAATTACAGCCGAATCCGTTATCCCAGCCCTGTACAGCAGAATAGCCATCATGATCCTCGAAAGCCTTGAGCTCTGTAAGAGGTATCTCAAATGTAAATGAAGTTCCGTCAGCCTCAGCTGTATATGCATGATTCGTATCATTAGTTGTATCGCCTATACGGAAAATGGTAGAACCTGCTGCAACAGTTTCGCTTGCTTCAAGCTTTAATACAAGCTTAGCATTTGTTTCATCAGCTGCCTGATAGCCTTCCTTGCCATAATCGAGCTGGAGCCACAATCCGTCCCAAGCAGCCATGTCAGCTTCCTTTAGGCTTTCAACAAAAGCCTGGCTCCAAGTTGTTCCGCCGTTGCCGAAAACAGCGTCAGCAGGATAACCGGTCTCAGCCTCAGAATCGCTTCCGCCTTCACTGTAACCGCTTACAGTAATGTTATAGGTTACTGAAGTGATAGTTGTAGCCTCATCGCCTACATAGAACTTGATAGATGTTCCGCCGTCACCCTTGAATGAGCAGCCGTCGCCTGAGAATACAACGTCAGCCTGACCTGCCGGATTCCAGATATTAGGCAGACCGTTTCCTGTTTCATCAGCAGTATTTACAGCGGATCCTACAGTTACTGTGTAATCATTGTTAACAACAATGCTGTTTACTGTTGCTGTTACAGCCTTTTCATCTGCTCCTACCGCAAAGAATCCAAGATTTGTAAGACCGTCAGCAATAGAAAGATCTCCTACTGTAATAGAATAGTCACCGTCAGCTGTGATAGCTGTCGTGTTGCTGTACTCTGACCAGCCCACTGCCTGCAGCTGAACTTTCAGCGTTGAAGAATCAGCAGCCGAAGCGGTGATCATTGTCAGCATTGAAGCAGCCATAGCCGCAGCTGACATACCGGCCAAAATTCTGTTTAACTTCATTTTTAATTTCCTCCAATTTTAATTAGATTTCAATCTTATCGGCGCCGAAAACCTCTCAGGAAAACGGCATAAGCCAAATACCCTTACAGCTTCCCCGCCAACTGTTGTAATACAATTGTAACATAATAACGTTTTCATTGCAATGATACTTTTCACCAAACTTTCACATTATCTTTTAGTGCTTTTGAACAAATTATTCAAAATAAAACGGGGTCTGATTTTAACAGACCCCGCAATTTGCAGAATTATATTAACGTTTTGTTACTTTCTCTTTACTGTAGCTACAGCTGCGCCTGCAAGAAGTACGCCGAGTCCGCCGAGAGCCGCCGCACCTGTGCTGGGGTTCTTATCCTTGCCCTTATCGGCAGCAGAAGACGCCGAAGCCTTTGAAGAGTCAGCCGCCGGATCAGAAGTATCGGTCTCTGCCTCGGAAGAATCGGTCTGTGACTCAGAGGAAACGTCCTGAGCTGAAGAAGTCTGCTCCTCGGAAGAAGCGTCCTCTGATGAAGATATCTGCTCTTCGGAAGAAGCGTCTGCTTCTGAGCTTTCCTCCGACGATGTATCTTCAGAAACGTTGAAGGTTACGGAATAAATATCATAAGAAGCTCCGCCGTACTCAACGAATCCGAAAGAGTACCAGTCTGTAACCTCGCCGCTTTCGTCAACAAGGCTGAGAGGGATCGTTATCTCAGATACCTCGGTTACTTCCTCTGCCCTAATTCCGATCTGCTGCCAGCCTGCGCCTGCTGAATTAGCCATCCATGCTCCGTTTCCCCACTCTCCGTTTGCGTTGGTAGCTTTGTATTCGATCGTAACAGATTCTATCGAAGCCGGATCTATTTCTTCAGGTATAGCAAACTCGCTCTCTACCTTCTGAGTATCCGTAAGATTCTGTCCTACCATACCAGCCGAGCCTACAGCCCAGTGTCCGTTTATTGTACCGCTGACCTCGTCCCAGGTCGAAGTTATCTGAGCTATCGGCGTAAGGTCTGCACTTGCCATGAGAGCAAGTGCGCCTGCAAGCGCCGCTGCCGACATTGCCGCTGAAATTTTTGTGATCTTCATCTTTGCTGTCCTCCGTTAATGTCATAATTTATAAGCTCTTATATGAGCTTATTTTAATTATATCATTATTAATATTCATATTCAATTGGATATTTATACAAAGATAATTGTCGAAATCAGTATGTTTTTTACGGATAACGTTTACAGTTTCTGATAAAATGACAGCTTTAGAGAAGTTTTGAACTGCTCAAAACAATCTGCTTATATTCAGAAACAAAAATTAAAGTTAAAAAAGACAGGAGTCTTCCGCCGCCTTTCAAGCGCCGAATACTCCTGCCTTAAATTTTAAGGAACACAGTCCTGTATTACATTTGTTTGTCAGTAGCTGCTGAGATTCAGTATGACCGGAAGAATATATACTATCCCGGCTGCTGCAATAAGCGCAAACAGGACAACGCTCTGAACGTTTTTCTCCGTCCTTTCGCCGAGTTTGATCTTCTTTCCGAAGATTATATAAAGCGCAAACAGCGCCGCTCCAGCCATAGAAATCATAAGTCCGGGATAAAATCCCTTAGGAACAAAGCTTATTTCTATTTCATTTTTTCCGTCCTGAAGCTTAAAGCATATAAAGTCCGAAATAGCCTTGCTGTATTCCGTCCTTTCGCCGTTTACCCGAACGATAAAACCCTCCTCGTAAGGAACTGAAACTACACAGGTCTTTTCTCCCGATACCTCACAGCTTGCTTTGAGCTTTCCTCCCTCGGCGGTAAAGCCTGCGCTTTCGGTATTTTCAACGGTACTCTCAAGCTTGTCCAGATCAAGACCGAAAACCCCCAGCGAATAGCAGTTTACAGCCTTTTTGCAGCTCAATACGACCTCTACCTGCTGGTTCTCGAACTCGCCCAGCTTTATGACCCCGTTATCTGTCGTAGTAGGATAATCCCCCGTAACCGAAATTCCGTTTACGGTTATTGAAAAGCTGTTGAAGTATTCCTCCGTCAGATCGTTTGAAAGTCTGTCGAAGCAGTCTGCATAGACCGACTGTCTGCCCTTTACGTCAAACTTATACTTGATTTTAGCGCCCTGTCCTGCAATATAGCGTTTGTTTACCTTTTTTATACCGGTAGACGAAGCGTCGAATTGATACTCCGAAATAAGCTCTCCCTGATTCGGGAACAGCTTTTCAAATACATACTCCTGTACCTCGGCTCTGGTAAGATCTGAAGGTATCTCCTCCGCTTCCGAAAGCTCGGCTTCGGTTATCATTCCAAGTCCCATCGAATACGGGATCCTGACGATCGAGTATGCTCCGTTTGAATACATCGAATCGTCAGCTCTGCCTCTTACTATTCTGTAACCTGCGCTGTAAAGAGCGTCGGTAAGCTCTGTTCCTCCGCATGAGCCTACCTCCATCCATACCGTTGTATAGCCTAGTCTTTTCTGAGTAAACATATACTCACGGTCGGTAAGCGATGTATAATGGCTTAAAGACGGGTAGCCAAGCGCTCCAACCATATTGTAATCCATTATCTTTCCGTCGGTTACCGCTCTGTAAAAGCTGTCGTCATCTATCCTGTCCGCAAGATCGGTTATCTGCCTTACCGACTGTGTCTTTTGAGTATTCCTTGAAGCCGCCGAGGTCATGTATATTTTTACGTTTCCCGCCGACTCGACAGCTACCGCCGCACAGAGCACTGCAATAAATATCCTCCTGTTTATATATCCCCTGCGGTAGATAAAATATATAGCCCCGAAGCATATGAGCGATACTGCGAACAGCTCGGCATTGCCCTCGAAGGAAGCGTCGTTTCCCCAAAGGGACGAGGTATAATGGCTTAGAGCATCAAAATTGCCGTCTATAAACCTTGTTGAAAAATAATAATACAGTGCGATAAGGAATGCCGTTCCGACATAGCCTATAAACCGCTCTGTCGATGACACCCTTTTTAAAACTCCCTCATGTCCCTCAAGGAACTCCGAGCAGCATACAAGGCCGATAAATATCGTTATAAAGCCGTACCTTGCAGGAAAAGACATATAGTTTCCCGTATGCCACATTAGATTTATCGGCTCGATAAAAAACGGTACCAGCAGCAGCGCAAACAATATAAGATATGTTCCCGTTCTTCGTGAGCGCTTTCTTCCGCAGACCGTATGATATCCGACAAGCATAAATATAAACGCCGAACAGAACAAAAGCGGAACTACCGTCTTATAGCTTGTTATAAAGTCGGAATTTGCTATAGTGCCTGTAACCGACTCTCCCCGTCCCGAGGAAAGGAACTGCATAAAGCAGGGCAGCCATACGACGGCTGAAAGCAGAGCAGCAATTACCGAGCCGGACACGAATTTTACGCATACCTTAGGCGTATTTTCACACCTTGCGTATCTGCACACATATACTGCGGTAAACAGAATAATAAAAACTACTGTCATATAACTGATATAATAGTTTACGATCATCATTGCGGTTACCGCTATTATATAAGGTATATTATTCTGCCTCTGAACAAGTATATTGAGCGAAAGCATAAGCAGAGGAAACAGATACATCATATCAAGCCAGATAAGATTCTGGTAAAACAGCATTCCGTAGCCGCAGAAAGCATAGATAAGGCTGAAAACTACAGCATAGCCCGGATCAAGCTCCTTTCTGCATACCCTGAAATAAACCGCCGAGGTAAACGCCGCCGTCATAAGCTTCAGCATAACGAGGATATTTACAAATGTAAACATATCCCCTTTGCTTACGAACTTTACAAGAAATGAAAAGGGACTTGCCAGAAAGAAGAAAAACACTCCGTAGAAATTCATTCCCCCTGCATTATTCAAATTAAGAAACAAGCTGGACTTTCCGTCAAGAACGTCCTTGAGATCCATAAGCAGCGGTACGACCTGCTGATTCATATCGCACCACGAAACCGAGCCGTCTCCGAACGGATACATTCCGCAGGCTTTGAATACTATCAGCATTATTGCGGCAACTCCGACCGGAGGAACGACAAACGGGATAAGCTTTTTGAGTTTTTCCATACTGAACTTCGCTTTCATACAAAAGCGTTTCTCCTTTCGATTTTACGGATATTATAAGTAAATATCCTTTTCTTTTGTTTTTATATCTGCAACAAAGTCCATTATACCTCTTAATAGTAATAAAGTCAATAAAATATACAAAAATCCCACACAAATTAATTTTGCCGAAATAATGGATTTGAGCCGTCTTTTCCACGCCGTAAAACATAGATAAACCACAAGCTTCATATTATTCCCGCTGAAATTATGAATGCCGTATGACCTGACAGGATCAGTACGCTCTTGTTCCCTGTATATGGATAAACCTTGCCCTGTCGTAAATATAACTGCTGAGCGGCCGGTCATAAGCGTCGAAGCTATGAGCCGCAACGTAAATGCGCCCGTTCCTTACCGACGTAATTACAGGCGAATGATAGAAGCTTCCTTCTGAATTTCCAAGCTGAACTATATCCCCCGGCTCAGCCTCGCTTTCGTCTGCTTCTGAGCCGTAAGGCCCTTCCCCCTTATTTGACGTAAGAAAATTATAGAAATACTCTACCCCCGTCCATGCTGGCGCTCTGTCGTCAGCCGAATAATAATACCAGCCGAAGGTTTTCGTATGATTCATTACTCCGCTGCCCGCATAAACGCACTGCGATGCGAAATTTGTACAGTCCCCTCCCAGCTTTTCAAAGTCAAGGTATTTGGGATTCCTTTTAAAAGCCCATTCTCGGGCATAGCCTACCGCCTTTTCACGGTCATATCCAAGCTCTCTCATTGCTTCTCCTCCCGTTTATTTTTCATAATACTGAGCGGCCGAAGCCGCCTCAATGCATTATATGCGAAAGCTTCTTTCTCCGATAAAGCAGGAAAGCGTCTAGGTATTGCCGTCAGGATAACAGGTTACCGTTGTTAATATCCTCATATCCCGTATATTTATTTCCACACGTCCTATTGAGTAAGTTCCGAAAGCGCAGACTCCCGAGGTCAGCGACGCCTTGTCGTAAAGCTCTTCACCGTTAAAGCCTATATAGGTAAGAAAGACCTGATTGCCTGCTCTCTGTGAATATTTTACCTTTGCAGTAAGTCCGGTAACGGGAGAGCTTAGCCACTGTCGGTCAAGTGCGTAATATTTTGTCCTTACTATATTTACCGATGAAGCTGAGGCGTTTTTATATGAATGGGTATAGTTTCCGTCCGCATCAGCCATATAAGCCTCTGAAATAAGTTTCCGCCTGTCGGTAAGCTTTCCGCAGCTTACTATCGGAGCGTCGTTATAGCTGATTTGCTTTTCCGATACCGGAGTTACTCTTACCGTATTTGTTTGGTAAATATAGGGGAAAATGCTGTACGCCTTATAGCCGTAAGCGGTTATTGCGTCCCATATAGTAGACTTTTCCTTGACGTAAACATAATTAACAGTTAAAGTTCCCCCCTGATAAACCACATTCGGGATCGTTTTGTTCATTTCCGCCAAAGAGGCAAGATTAACGTTGTAATTCATTCTCGGAACAGGCTCGTTCTGCCCCAGCATAGCCGTATAGCCCTTTGAAGAAAACTTATACTTCCATCTTCCTCCTGTGCGTTTTCTTTCAAGCCTGTCCAAAGGCCCTTTATGTATCGTTTTCCCGTTTACGCAGCAGGTAATCTCATAAAAAGAAATAAAATCTCCGTCTGACAGAAAGCTTCCCGAAACGCTGGTAAAGGGAATATATCTGTCTTTTTCAAAGTGAAGATCAACAACATTTTGGCAGGTCACCGTACTAGGACCTGTCAATATAAAATAGCATGACTGTGCCGTAATACCGCCTCCTATAGCTTCTTCAGCTGAAGAACGCATTCTCCTGCAAGACAGCCGTCGGAGAACCTGAGATTTCCCTTCGTAAGGGCAAGCCGGGAATACTCGGTTCCGTCTATTACCGCCGATCCTATCTCACTGCCTGAATACTGAGAAATAAGCTCTCTGAAATAATCCCTGTCGCAGGGCAGTACCTTTCCTCTGAGCGTTATTGTAAAAGGCTCTCCTCCGGCTGTTCTTCTGTCGCATTCACCTGTTATAAGCATTACCTCCGAGATCCTTGTTCCGCCTGAAAATATTGCCTCGCTTATAAAAAAAGCGTTTTCGTCAAGAGCCGCCCTTATGTTTTCCCTGCTTATGACCTGAGTCTGCATTTTTCTCCGCCTCCTGAAATTTCTTTACTCTTCATTTATCATCACCAGAATCTTTACTGACGCATTTACCGCAATTTCCAGCCTTCCCAGAACGCTTTCCCGATGTACGGGCGACCGTTCAAGCTTTGTTATTACCGCCCCGGAATTAAGACCCAGCGACTGCATAAATGCGTCCGCCATGCTTTCCAGATTCTCATTATCGCTGTAGCCGCACCGCTTTCCGAGCAGACGCAGCGAAAGAGAAAACTCCGCCTCCGTTCCCCATGAGCTACCGTCTGCCGCCATTATTTTCGGTGAATACACGGCTCCGCTTACTCCGCATAAGCAGAAGCTTTCCTTTGAACGCTGAGTAAGGCGAATATCCGAGATCCCGGGCACATAAACAAAGCTTCCTGCGGTACAGGCCTGCCTGATAATTTCTTTAAGACCGCTGTGCATTTTTATCCCTCCGTTCCCGAAAATACAAAGCCGTCGTCACGTATCAACCCTGCCAGAGCCGCAAATGCGCTGCTTTTCAGCTCTGCCGCAGCTCTCAGGCAGGCCTCGGAGCCAGTTTCTCCGTAAGCCGCTCCGTTTTCCGAAAGCATTACTTTCAGCTTCATGGAGCTTTCCAAAACATAATCGTAGACCGCAGCTGCACAGGCTGCATATTCGCACCTTGCCGCCGAAGCTTCGTCAAGCTCCGTACACAGCCTTTCTTCTATAAAGCCTATTTCCGCTTGAATAAGATCCTCATACTCAAAATCCTCCGTATCCATTCCTGTGATCCTGAGAAACAGCGCTTTTACGTTATCATTGCTTATCTTGACCATTTTTCACTCTCCTTAAGGTTTTCATTTATGCCGTAAGAGCCGGGCAGACAGAAGCTCCGTCCGCCCTGACCCTCGGCATACCGTTATTTAGCGGCGTTAAGTACCTTTACCGCTCCGTCGGTAAGCTTTGAAAAGCCTACGGCTACCGAACAGGCGATCTCGTCGCACTGAGTCGTTATAAGCTTGTCGAAATCAACTGTAACGTCTGTTCCGAAAACCATTTCGGCGGCGCAGGAGCTGTCTATTCCTATAGCTTTTTTGCTGTCAAGGGACGAGCATTTTACCAGCGTTACTCCGTAGGGGGTCTTTACCCTTCCTCCTGACATATAGTCGGAAACACAGAACTTCATCTCCTCAAGCGCAAGAATTTCCGCCATAAGCGCCGGACTGCACACCATTGCCGTCATATCGTTTTCACCCATCGAAGCCCAGAACTGAGCAAGATCGGCGTAGGTAACGGAGCTTCCTGCAATAGAAGCTGCCGTAACGCCGCTTGAAAGCTCGGTCACCGCAAGCTTGTTCACAGCTCTTGATATCTGAGCGCCCAGACTTTTGAGTATTACGCCGAAGGCTTCAAGACGCTGCTTTCTTATAGCTTCATAGGAGCAGGAAAGCTTTCTTGCAAACTTTGTGAGAGTTTTTGCCGAGGAAGCCAGCCTTACTGAGGAGGATGGCATTTCTCCGCCCTGAGCCACTCCTGCGTCAGTTCCGCTTTTTGTTACCGTAAGACCTCGGAAATCCATTCCGTCGGTATAGGAGACCGCCGCTATAATATCGGAAAGTATCGACGCTTCCTCCATTCCCTGCTTTACAGCTCTGCGGACGTATTCGGGGAAAAGCACGGCGGATTCGGTAGAAGCGAAAAATTTCTCCACCCTGTCTGAGCCTGCGCCCGAAACTTTTATGTCAAAACGCTTCAGCTGTCTTTCAAAAGCGTCCAGTCCGGCAAGCTTCGTATCCGCATAATTCTCGTCCGGATCAAGCTGCTCCAACGCCTGAGTAAAGCTTTTGCCTGTTATCGAATAAAGTCCCTTTTCAAGTTTGATCGTATCGTACATAAATCATTTCTCCTTTTTATTAAGTTTAAAATTATTGTTTTCTCCGCTTTTTTCAGCGGTTTTGTGAATATCAAGCTGAAAGGCGCTTTCCTCAGTAACGCACCTCTGCTTCAGCTTTTCGTACATTTTTTCAAGCTCCGCAAAGCTCATTCTTTCGGTAAGCGCCTTTACCGTTTCAACTGCGGCGGGAGGACGGCAGAGAAAGCTCAGCGACATAATTTCACGTTTCAGTATTCCGCAGGCTCTAGCATTGAGCTCCTCCTGCTTTTCAAGGCGGTCTTTAAGCGCTTTCAGACTAGCTTCTTCAGCTTTACTGCCGTAGGTCTTTGTTACTCCTGCGTTTTTTTGCGCAGGAACCGCTACGAACGACCACTCGTATGCGTCGTCAGGCTCGTCAAGGATAACGCTGCAAAGCTTTCCGTCATAGTATTTTCCCTTGATATGCCCGCACTGCTCCTCTCTCAGATCTGTTCCGCATACCGAGCAGAGCTTCCTTTTTACCGAACAGCCTACTGAAACCTCCTTTTTTATTCCTCCCTCTATTTCGGCAATAAGATCCTTTGACTTCTCAGTCCTTATCATATACGCCTTGGCGACAAGGCAGCTATAAGGCTCTCCCGCCTTGGTAAGCCTGTTCTGTTCGGCTTTTACCTCGCAGTCGAATATCCTTGCCGTCTGGTTTTCACCCTTAGGATCATGATCGAATATTCCGGTCTTTCCTACAAAAAGCTCCGAAAGTCTCTGCAGAGCGTCCGCCGAAAACCGCTCTCCGTCACGGTCTACCTCATTATCGCAGAGGATAACGGGAAAGGTATATACGTCCTCAGCCTTTACCTCCGAACGGGTAAATCTGTTAAGCTTTTCAAGCAGCGCTTCGTCAAGCGCAAAGTCGTTTTCCATTTTGTTCTCCTTTCATTTCTTAGTTTTTTGTTACTGGATTACAGTAACAGTCATTGTTTATAACGTTTTTTGAGTAACCTCCCTCCGAAAATATCAGCAGGCATAGAGCTTTCTTTTGACGCGGCAGTAAAGTTACCGTCTGCACTAGGACTGAGCTGCCTGAGCCAGAGCGTTATAGTAGTTGGCTTTGGCAAGCTCGGCTTCGTCCTGAAGATTTATGTTCTCCCATTCTATCGAGCAGCCGCAGGAAAAGCCGCTCAGCCTCAGGAAGGCCTGCGCCGCTTTCAGCAGTATAGGCGTAAGCAGACGGCGGTAGTATTCAAGCTCGCTAGTAAGAATATCCGCCTGCTGTGAGGACATACGCTCGGTAGTAGACCAGTTAAGCCCCAGCAGGAAGGGCGGTATCGACAGCTTGCAGATTATCTGCTCCAGAAGCTGGCGTACAGGTATTTCTGTGTCGATTATCTGGCTGTCCGCTCCGATCACCTTTATCTGTACGTCGCCTACCGCAACAAAGTCCTTGATAACACCGTTACCGGCGCTGCTCATTCCGTCAGACCACTCCTTGGCTATCTCCATTGCCCTGTCCTTTGCAAAGGCTTTGTCAGCCGGATCGTCGGAGGGCTTGTAGGTAACAGCGTAGCGCACGTTTCCCGCACGGTCGAAATTCTGACCTATACAGCGGTATATCTTCATAAGCGCCTCGCTAAGCGCAGGAGTTCCCCTAAGTATAGATACGCCCTCAGGGTGCTTTACCGACGGATTAAGGGTAGAGTACAGCAGAAGCTCGGGTGCGGAAAGCTTTACCTCGCTGCCGGAAACATTCTCTATTATCTTCATTTCAAGGGGAGTTTTTCCCCTTCGTACGCTGAACATTACCGGATCGGCTATGTAAAGACCGTTTATTTTCCTGCGCTTGCGGTCTAACGATATTTCTCCCAGCGCCTTTCCGTAGGTAAGCAGGGTATCAAGCCAGATGTCCGCAAAGCAGCTGAGTGAACAGCCGGAGATCCCTGCCGGAACGTTCATTGCAAAAGCGTCCATAAGCTTCTGCGCTCTCTTATCGCCGCACACTACCCTGAAATCATTGCAAAGCCTGATTATTTTTCCTATACAGGCATCAAGCACAGGGACTTCGGCTCTGAGGGTTTCGTAAAATTGAGTTTCAAAGCCGTTCCACGACGGTGAAAGCCTGAAAACCTCCCGCTGAGCCGAGCAGGATATCCTGGCGTTTTCAGCGGCTTCTTTTTTTCTGAATAAGTTCAATTCTGAGTCTTTCCTTTCTTTTGTGTCTTTTACTGCTATCTGCGCCTGTCAAGGGACATAACGCAGAACGGATCGGCTGTATCCCTTAAAAAGCGGGTCACGAAATAGCGGATATCGTCCATTGCGTGATCATTCTCCTTGACTGGGGCGTCGCATACTGTGCTTTTGTCCCAGCGGTAAAGGGAAAATTCCCGTACAGCGTCGGCGCAGGAGGAGTGTATCTTCAGCTTTCCGCAGCTCAGAGCGTCGTTTACTCTCCTTATTCCCGAAAGCACGTCGTTTGCCGCAGGTGCAACGGGGAATCGTCCGTGACGGCGTATACACTCGATAAACGAAGCCGCAGACGGGTCGCAGACCACAAGTTCTATTGTTCTTCCGGCGCAGAGCCTTTCTAGCGCGGCGTAATGCTCCTCGTCGGTACGCTGTCTGCCCTCTTTTCTGGAATCGTAGTAATACTCGCTTATACGGTACCAGACACCTCCGCTTTCTCCCCATAGTCCGAAGCTGGAGGGATTTACCGTTCCGTAGTCGCAGCTTACGGCAAAGCGGGAAAAGCTTTCGGGCAGAGTATTTACAACATGAAGCTTAGGGTCGAAAGCCGAGTAAACGCAGCCCGATACGTCAGTCCAGCTACCCAGCACAAAGCGCTGATAAAATGCTCCTGTAAACAGCGTCCGGTATCTTCTGATTATCGCCGGAGTAAGAGAGGGGTTGTCCTCCAGAGCGAAATGAAGATAGATAAGATTTTTTGAAGCCGCCTTGTCTATCCAGTCCTTTTTGAACCAGTGATACCTGTTCTCGGGGTTGCAGTTGAACCATAGCTTTGAGCCGGCTACCGAGCATCTTGCAACCGCCTGTTCCACAAAGCTTCTGGGCATAAGCACCGCTTCGTCCATAAGTATTCCGCTGAGAGTAATTCCCTGAATAAGCGAAGCCGAGCTTTCGTCCCTGCCGCCGAAAAGGTAAAAGCGGTTTTCCGCTCTCCCGAGCCTTATGTCAATATAGTTGCCTGAACGGTTCTCTTTTACCTCCATGCTCCATTCGGGTGCATTTTTCATAAGCGGCGCTATCAGATTTCTTCTTACGGAGGTTATCGTCTTTCCGCAGATACCGAACGCCGCATTATTGAAGTTCATTGACGCCCACATTGCAAAGGAAAGCGACATACATAGGGTTTTTCCCGACCTTACCGCCCCGTCGCAGATTATTCCATCCTTTTCACGGGTGCTTTTGTTCTTCCACCAGTTAAGCACCATTTTCTGCTTTGAGGAAAAATCCTGCCAGCCTATCCTGCCGTTTGTTTTAATCATCTCCGTCCCCCTCGAGAGGAGTGTCGCTCATAATTTCTCCGCAGTCTGTTCCGTATACCGCTTCTACCAGATTTTTCGCCTTTTCATCACTTTTCAGACGAGCGTCAAGCTCCTCAAGCTTTTCAAGCGCTTTTTGACGGTCGAAAAATTTGATCTCAACTCCTCCGCCCTTGACCCTTTTTATTTCCGATACGTTAAATAGATCGGATTCGGCAAGCATATGAGGAGTTATCTCTTCCGCAAACACAAGCGCCGCCGCATCATTTACCCTTCCGTAGGCAAGCCGCTCCAATCCTGCCCTTACCTCGCAGCGCTCCTTATCCCTCAGCTTGTCCGCCGCTTCAAGCTGACGTCGGCAGCGCCTGTCAAACAGCAGCCTCGCTCCCTCAAGCTTCGCTCTGAGAGGACTTATCCCCGCAGCTATCGCCGCCTCCGCCGCATTTCTTGTCCGTGAAAAGAACAAAGCGAAATCCTTAGTGTCAATAGGCTTCATAATCGTTCACCGCTTTTTTCGTAGTAGTTGTCATTGCAATCATCCTTTCTTGTCTATAGTTTTTTTGTGTGCCGAGCCAAGGAGCAGGGGGATAGGTTTACGGAGGGGAAAAACGGCAGCACAGAAGCAGTAAAGTTACCGTCCGCACTTTCGAGCGACGTCAGGAGCGATCATGCGAATTGCGCCGTCCGCGCCAGGACCGCCGTCTGCGATAGGACCCCCTCACTAATAGGCGAAAATGGGGCAAAAGTTGCACGCAAATGTGCAACTATGAACGAAAAAGTTTTTAATTAAAACAAAATTTGTAATTTCCTACAGTTTCAACATGGTCAATTTTAGCAATTTGACGAAAGAAATTGCATTTAATATGAATTTGTTAGTTTTGGCAAAAATAAAAAACGGGCGAAAAAATCGTCCGTTTTTAACCTGATATTCTTTTTGATTTGCAAATCGGAGAATAATTCTCTCCTCTTAAAGATATGAAAAACCAGTCAGCTGCTCTCTTTTGCCGCGGCAGTAAAGTTACCGTCCGCACTTTCGAGCAACGTCAGGAGCGACTGCGCGAATTGCGCCGTCCGCGATAGGACCGACGTCTGCGCCAAGACTTTGGCGATTACTATCTTTTGCCGCGGCATAAAAGCTGCCGTCCGCACTTTCGAGCGACGTCAGGAGCGATCACGCGAATTGCGCCGTCTGCGCTAAGACCGACGTCTGCGCTAGGACCGCACGGAAGGTTATGCCGCCGTTTTTGTATTCGGCTGAGATCTTTCCTTTGTGAGCTTCGCAGATAGCTTTGGCAATTGAAAGGCCTATACCGTAGCCTCCCGTATCTCGTGAACGGGAGGAATCGGCTCTGTAAAAGCGGTCGAAAAGCCTTGAAGGCTCGCACTCCGGTTCAGCCGAGCAGGGATTGTAAACGCTCAATTCAATAAGCTTGTGAGCTTTTTTGAGAGAAAGCTTTATCTCGCCGCCGTCATCTGCGTATTTCACCGCATTGTCAAGAAGTATCGAAACCAGCTGACGTATCATTCCCTCATCTCCGAAATATTCGATCTCGTTTTCAATATCGACAGACAGAGTCTTTCCGCCGGAGGAAGCAAGAGTCTTGAACGGAGAAGCCGCATCGTATACAGCGTCGCTTATGTTGAATTTTTCAAATACAGTCTTTATTTCCTCGTCAGTTCTTGAAAGAGTAAGCAGATTTTTTATAAGCTCGCCCAGCCTTGCTGTCTGATTCTTAATACTGTCAGTCCATTCGGAGCTTCCGCAGGTAAGTTCTAATACCTCGGCATTTGCTGAGATTATCGCCAAAGGGGTTTTTATCTCATGACCTGCGTCGGTTATGAACTGCTTCTGCTTTTCCATGCTTTCAATTACAGGACGGATCGCTCTTTTTGAAAAAACTGCGACAAGAACGCTTACTACTGCAAGTCCGGCAATTCCTATAGCCAGCGACACCGACAAAAACTGATACCTTGTTTCAAGCTGGCTGCGGCAGTCAACGAATACCAGAAGCTTTCCGTCCGAGCTTTCCGAAACGGCGTATTTGTAATTTCCGCACCAGCCCCTTTCGGCTTCCCTGTCAAGGGCTTCTTCGGCATATTCGGCCGCTTCGCCGGAGGTTACGGCTGCAATATGAGAGGTATCTATCGAAACTACACTTCCGCCGCCGTCTGTTCTTACCGTAAAGTAACGGGTTATATATTTTGTTTCGGGATCGAACCTTCCGTCAATGCCGCCGAACCGATCTCCTTCGGGCGGCTTATCGTGAATCCCCTTTACGTCGGGAAATTTTCCGTCGTTTTCTATTATCATATCAAGAAGATCATCCGATCTGGAATTGAGCTGACAGACATTGATAATATTTATTGCGCCTATTATCACAGTTTCAACCAGAAACAGCGACAAAACCGCTATCAGCACAAACTTTCTGCGCAGTCTTTTGATCATCAGACAACCTCCCCGTGATCAATAATTTACATAACCCTGTCAACCGGCAAGGGCTTCTATAACGATACGAAACACTATATTAAACCGCCTATAAGCCGAAGTTATTTTCTTCCTATCTGCTCCAGAGTATAGCCGACTCCTCTGGTCGCTTTTATCTCAACGTCTGCTTTTACCGATGCAAGCCTTTTACGGATATATGAAATATACACCCAGACTACGTTTATCTCCGCTTCGGAATCATATCCCCATATCCTGTCCATAAACTTTTCAGTGGATATGAGCATATTTGGGTTTGACATAAGCATTTCAAGCATTTGAAACTCCTTATTTCCCAGTCTGACCGAACCGCAGGGAGAGGACAGCTCAAAGCTTCCGCGGTCAAGCGTTATATTTCCGATAGTTAATTTATTAGGTGCAAATTCGCTTTTTCTCCGTGTAAGCGCTCTGAGTCTTGCCAAAAGCTCGCCCATTGCAAACGGTTTTGTAAGGTAATCGTCCGCTCCGGAATCAAGTCCCAATATTTTATCGTCAAGCTCCGCTTTTGCCGTAAGCAGGAGGACAGGCGTATCTATCCCGCGGGAACGCAAAAGCTTCAAAACGTCTATCCCGTTCATTTTAGGCATCATTATATCGAGGATAATTCCGTCATAATTCTGTGTCATTGCATAATTCAGCGCGTCCTCTCCGTCGTAAACGGTATCTACCGAATAATGATCATGCTTCAGGATAGCGGCTATGGCATTTGAAAGCTCACGCTCGTCCTCGCAAAGCAGCAGGCGCATAATATCAACTCCTTTTTTTATTGATCATACTCCCTGTGCCTTAAACCTACTTTAAAGTCCCGGTCCTGGCGCAGACGGCGGTCCTAGCGCGGACGGCGGTCCTGGCGCGGACGGCGCAAATTCGCGTGATCGCTCCTGGCGTCGCTCGAAAGTGCGGACGGTAACTTTACTGCCGCGGCAAAAGAGAGTGATTGACAAGACGGTGCTGCGGCTATGGGAAGTTATTGTTGAGATCGGTAATTCTGATCAGGATTTATGCGGGGGGCATTATTTTCATGTCGTAATATAGTAAGACAAGTATAGCACATAACTTGTGTAATTTCAACAAGCAGAGCATATTCCGCAATAAGAAAATTAACCTTTTTCCGATTCCGATGTACACGTTTTTACTGTTTTTAAAATAGGTTTATATGATTATTGACTTGCATTAAACAGATTTAAAATTCTTACAGATATGCAGAAAACGATTTCTTTTCGGGCAATGCTTCAAACGGTTTTCAAAATATTAATAATTTGTGCAGTTGTACCTGAACTGCGCTGTAAAAACGGCTTAAAACTGTGATAATGACAGTGAAATATTTCTTCAGCCCCCTTGACTTTATTAGAGTATAAGTATATAATACCAATAGCCTTGAAAGAAAACAAGGTTTCATATTTTTATATATCATGAAGTAAAAGAAAATCATAGTGCATAAATATGCAATATGAAAGGAGGAGTTTTCATGTTTCAGCTTCAATGGCTGTGGCACAATTTGAAGGGCTACCGAAAGGTATACGTTACAGCGCTTATTCTGTCGCTTGTCTGCAATGTACTGTATCTTACCACTCCGTTTTTCAGCTCGGAGATAGTTGACAGATACATAACGGGGGAAAATGCGGTGGAGAATCTCACCGCCGACCGACGCGGATTTATAGTTCTGCTGGTATGCATGATAGGCTTTACGCTGCTCAGAACGGTATTTCAGTATACCTGCAACATGACCTATGAAATTTCATCTCAGGGAATGATCTACAGGATAAGGAATCATCTGTTTCACCGTATTCAGAATCAGGACATGGACTTTTATGACAAAAACCGCACCGGAGATCTTATGACGAGACTTACGGGAGATCTGGACATGGTACGTCATGCGGTTTCGTGGGTCTTTAAGGGAATAGTAGAATCGTTTTCGCTTTTTACGGCTTCAATGATCTACTTTTTCGTTATTGACTGGAAGATAGCGCTTATGCTGTTTTCTGTTACTCCCTTTATTTTTATAGTAATGCTTATGTTCAAGAAAGCGGCTAAGCCGGTTTATGTAGAACTTCGTGAAAAGCTTGCGAAGATGAATACCGACGCTCAGGAAAATATTTCTGGAAACCGTGTGGTAAAGGCTTTTGCAAGAGAGGAATTTGAAAAGGAAAAATTCCAGAGAGCCAATCTTGATTATTCCGTTTCAAACAAAAGGGCCTCGCTTCTCTGGCTGAAATTCTCGCCTTATATGGAGAGCTTTGCAAACGTGCTTTCGGTAGTTATGCTTCTCGGCGGAGGAATGTTCCTTATAAAAGGCTCGATAACAACGGGTGAATATATTGCCATTTCGGGGCTTATATGGGCTATTGCCAACCCTGTAAAGAATCTGGGAATATACGTCAACGACCTCCAGCGCTTTATGGCTTCCGCAATGAAAATAATCGAAATATACTACGCCCGTCCGAGGATAGCTGACAGAGAGGACGCTGTAGACTGCAGCGAAAGGCTCAAGGGTGAAATAGAATTCAGGAATGTTACCTTCAAATATGGTAAAAAGACAGTGCTTGACAATATTTCGTTTACCGTAAAGCCTGGCGAAACTGTAGCTATAATGGGCGAAACAGGCTCAGGAAAGACCACGCTTATAAATCTTATTCCCAGATTCTACGATGCAGCTGAGGGTGAGGTTCTTGTTGACGGGGTAAACGTACGGTTCAGGAAGCTTAAACAGCTGAGGCAGAACATTGGAATGGCTACTCAGGACGTACTGCTGTTTTCGGATACTATCGACGGCAATATCGCTTACGGCGACTCGTCAATGCCGGAGGAGGACGTAAAGAAATACGCCCGTCTTGCCGCCGCCGACGGCTTTATCTCAAAAATGCCGGAGGGCTACGAAACACTTGTGGGAGAACGAGGAGTAGGACTTTCCGGAGGACAGAAGCAGAGAATATCCCTTGCAAGGGCGCTTGCGGTAAAGCCTGCTGTACTTATTCTTGACGACACCACCTCGGCTGTAGACATGGAAACAGAAAAGCACATACAGGAAAGCCTTGAAAACCTTGATTTCAACTGTACAAAGCTCATAATAGCTCAGCGTATTTCCTCCACCAAGGACGCCGACAAGATAATTATTCTTGAGAACGGAAAAATTAAGGAAATGGGTACTCACGACGAGCTTTTAGCCAAGAAGGGTTACTATTACGAGGTATTTATGCTTCAGAACGAGGGATTCGGGAAGGAGGCGGTTTAAATGGCAAGAAACAGATATGACGTTGACGAGATTCTTGAAACGCCGTTTGACTTTCGGCATTTAAAGCGTTCTTTCAAATACATGAAGAAATACCGCAAAAAAATGATAACGGCGCTTATACTCAGCGTTTTCGCCGCTGTTTCGGGGCTTCTCGGCCCGCTTATAACTCAGTATGCGCTTGACAAAACCATTCCCGACAAAAACGTTCCCCAGCTGTTCCTGCTCGGAGGACTGCTTATACTTACGCTGGCGGTTTCGATAGCTTTTTCAAATATCCGTTCAAGGATCATGACGGTAGTCGGACAGGACATTATATTTGACATAAGGACAGATCTGTTTGCTCACCTGCAAAAGCTTCCCTTTCAGTATTACGACGACAGGCCTCACGGAAAGATACTTATAAGAGTAGTAAACTACGTCAACTCGGTTTCGGATATGCTTTCAAACGGAGTTATCAACGTTATTCTCGAATTTTTGAATATGCTTTTCATAATGATTTTCATGTTTTTTGTTGACGTAAGGCTTTCGCTTGTGGTGCTTTCGGGACTCCCGCTGTTCGTACTGGTAATGATGGCGATCAAAAAGCGTCAGCGCAGGGCATGGCAGGACGTTTCAAACAAAAGCTCCAATCTCAACGCCTATTTGCAGGAAAGCATTACCGGCGCAAGAGTTACCCAGATATTTACCCGTGAGGAAGAAAACGAGGGTATCTTTGACCGTCTGTCCCAGCGCTACCGCAAAAGCTGGATGAGAGCCGTTACCTACTCTAACCTTGTCTGGCCCAGCGTTGACAATATTTCGACTCTGGTAAGGGCGGCTATATTTGCGGTAGGACTGCTGCTTTTAAGTCCCGCTACAGTTACTTTGGGAACTATAGCGGCTATGACGAGCTACGCCTCAAGCTTCTGGCAGCCTATTCTTAACCTTTCAAACCTATTCAACAACTTTATAAACAACGTTGCTTATCTTGAAAGGATATTTGAGACACTTGACGAGCCTGTTACGGTAGACGACAGGCCTGACGCTCATGAAATGAAAGCTATTGCGGGAAATATCAGCTTTGAGGACGTTACCTTTGCATACGAGGAGGACAAAAACGTACTTGAACACGTTTCCTTTGACGTAAAGGCAGGAGAAAGCATTGCTCTTGTAGGACCTACCGGCGCAGGAAAATCGACTATAGTATCCCTGCTTTCACGGTTTTACAATCTCAACAGCGGCAGGATAACGATAGACGGAGAGGACATAAGCGAAGTAACTCTTCACTCTCTGCGCTCACAGATGGGAATAATGCTTCAGGACAGCTTTATTTTCAGCGGAACTATTCTTGACAACATCCGCTACGGCAGGCTTGACGCTTCCGAAGATGAAATTATAAAAGCTTCAAAGACAGTATGCGCCGATGAATTTATAAAAGAAATGAGCGGCGGCTATATGACCGAGGTAAACGAAAGAGGCTCGTTGCTTTCCGGAGGACAGAAGCAGCTTATAGCCTTCGCAAGGACTCTGCTTTCAGATCCAAAGATACTGGTACTGGACGAAGCTACGTCATCTATCGACGCAAGGACGGAACGGCTCTTGCAGCAGGGTCTTTTACAGCTGTTAAAGGGCAGGACCTCATTTATTATCGCTCACCGGCTTTCGACCATAAAGAACTGCGACAAGATAATGTACATAAACAACAAAGGCATTACCGAATGCGGCTCTCACGATGAACTTATGGCAAAAAAAGGCGACTACTACCATCTCTACACCTCACAGCTGTCTTAGCGCAGACGGCGCAAGTCGCGTAGTCGCTCCTTACGTCGCTCGTATGGGAGGACGGGAGATTTTGTGCCGCGGCTATGGGAAGTAATAAAACAAAATACTTTCTAAGTACGTCCTAGCGCAGACGGCGGTCTTAGCGCAGACGGCGCAAGTCGCATAGTCGCTCCTTATGTCGCTCGTATGAGAGGACGGGAGATTTTATGCCGCAGTTATGGGAATATGAGAATTGATAACTTTTTCAGGATCTTACAGTTTTACAGCTCAGCTTATTCCCAGCCGGGCAGGCTTATGATTTTATTATAGCTTTAGAATGAATTTAACTATAAATTCGGGCATTATATATTTGCACAAGCCGAAAAGAAAGGATTTTAACATCAATGACAGAAAAGGAAAAAATGCTGGCGGGAATTCCTTACGACCCGTCGGACAAAGAGCTTACAGAGCTACGAGTAAGGGCGCACAAGCTTTCAAAGAATTACAGCGATACTTACGAAGATGAATTTGACAAGCGCAATGAAATTCTTGATATTCTTATGCCGAACCGAGGTAAGGAAACATTTTTACAGGGGCCTGTATTCTTCGACTACGGAGTTTTTACCGATGTAGGCGAAAACTTTTATGCAAACTTCAATTTTACCGTTCTCGACTGTTGCAGAGTCACAATAGGAGATAATGTATTCTGCGGTCCGAATGTAACCTTAGCTGCACCTATGCACTTTTTTGACGCTGAGGAAAGAAGAATGAGAACCCGTGCCGACGGAACTTCCTACGATATTGAATACGCCAGACCCATAACCATAGGAAACGACTGCTGGCTTGCAAGCAATGCCGTAGTCTGCGGCGGCGTTACGATAGGCGACGGCTGTATTATCGGAGCCGGAAGCGTTGTAACAAGGGATATTCCGCCTAATTCACTAGCAGCAGGAAATCCGTGCAGGGTAATAAGGAAGATAACCGAAAAGGATAAAATGAATTACTGAAAGCGAAAGCGTTTTAATACAGAAATTTAATATAACGAAACGGGCGGACACGGTTCTTCCCCTGCAATATTCCGCAGGGAAGAGCTGTGTTCGCCCGTTGTTTTTTTGTCTGCACGGTTTTCAAGCCTTGAAATGAGCTATAGATCTAATGCCGTTTCTGTCGTTCAGGATCCCTGACGCAGTATAGTTCCGCCGCCGAGAACGTAATCTCCGTTATAGAATACTACCGCCTGTCCTTTTGAAACCGCTCTGTGCGGAGAAGCAAAGACAACTTTTGCCGTTCCGTCGTCAAGCGGATAAACGGTACAGGGCGCTTCAGTCTGATGATACCTTGTCTGAGCGGTGCATTCAAAGGGCTTATCCGGCTTATCAAAGGGAATAAAATTAAGATCTCCCGCTATTAGTGAACGGCAGGACAGCTTATCCTTCGTACCGAGAATAAGAGTATTTTCAGCAGTATTTTTACCTGTAACAAAAAGCGGCTCGCTGTAGGAAACGCCTATTCCCCTGCGCTGACCGACGGTATAGTGAATAAGACCCTTATGCTCTCCTAAAACCGCACCGTCGCTGAGAACAATTTTACCTCGCTTCTGTTCGCCGGTAATGCCGGTAATAAATTTTGCATAATCGCCGTCAGGAATAAAGCAGATGTCCTGACTGTCAGGCTTTGAGGCGTTAACAAGTGAATTTTTAAGAGCTATCTGACGTATTTCCTCCTTGCTGCATTCACCTGCCGGAAAGAGCGTACGTTTAAGCTGATACTGAGTGAGTGAATAAAGCACATAGCTCTGATCTTTTGCAGCGTCCCTTGCCCGCTTTAAAAGCCAGCGCCCGCTTTTTTCGTCGTATTCCCTGCGCACATAATGTCCGGTAGCGATATGATCATACCCCAGAAGCTCCGCCCGCTCCAGAAACTTTCCGAATTTAAGATACCTGTTGCATTCTATGCAGGGATTGGGAGTTCCTCCGTTAATATATGTATTAACAAAATGATCTATGACCTTCTCTTTGAAATCCGCCGAAAAGTTGAACATATAAAATTCTATTCCCAGCTTATACGCCGCAAGCCGCGCGTCCTCAGCGTCCTTCAGAGAACAGCAGGTCTTATCCTCGTCAAGTCCTATATCTCCGTTTGAATACAATCTCATCATTGCTCCGGCGCACTCGTATCCCTTATCAAGCAGTAGTCTGACGGAAGCGGAGCTGTCTACTCCGCCGCTCATTGCGACGAGCACCTTTCTTATTTCATTACCGTTATGCATTTTAAGCTTCCCTCCCGTAATATTTACGCTCTGCCCGCAGGGGGCGGACAGGCGCATAATATCAGATCAATTGCAGCCGTGACATTCGCTGCAGCCCGGACATTTTCCTACGATAGGCTCAGGGTCTATCCCGTTTTTGCTGTAATAGTCGGCAATAGCCGCTTTCATAGCCTGCTCCGCAAGCACCGAGCAGTGAAGCTTTGCCGGCGGAAGTCCGTCAAGCGCCTCAACTACCGCTTTATTCGTAAGCTTTAACGCGTCCTCCACCTTTTTCCCCTTTATCATCTCGGTAGCTATAGATGAGGTAGCGACTGCCGCTCCGCAGCCGAAGGTCTTGAATTTAACGTCTGAAATGACCCCTCCGTCTACCTTAATGTACATTTTCATTATATCTCCGCACTTTGCGTTTCCTACCTCTCCGATACCGTCGGCGTTTTCAAGCTCTCCGACGTTTCTGGGGTTTGCAAAGTGATCCATTACCTTTTCGCTGTATATCATTTTAATTCATCCTTTCCTAAGATTCTATATTTTCCGTCCTGCATATTCTCTCCCATAGCGGAGACATTGCCCTCAGCCTTTTGACCGCTTCGGGTACTTTTTCGAGAATATAGTCTATATCCTCATCTGCGGTTTCTTCATTTATCGTCAGCCTTAGCGAGCCGTGAGCGGTTTCGTGCGGAAGTCCTATCGAAAGCAGAACATGAGAAGGATCAAGAGAACCGCTTGTACAAGCCGAGCCTGACGACGCCGCTATACCGTACATATCCAGCATAAGCAGCAGACTTTCTCCCTCAACTCCCCTGAATGAAATATTTACGTTTCCCGCAAGCCTGCGCTCCCTGTCGCCGTTGAGCCTTGTCTGAGGAATTTTAAGCAGTCCGTCTATAAGCCTGTCCCTCATTGCACGTATTTTCTCAGTTCTTTCGGGAATACTGCGGCTCGCTTCGGAAATTGCTTCGCCGAGGGAAACTATTGCCGGAACGTTTTCTGTGCCTGCTCTCCTGTTTCTCTCCTGAGCTCCGCCGTAAATAAGATTGGGAAGCGAAAGTCCTTTTCTTACATAAAGCGCCCCCACGCCTTTTAAAGCGTGAAGCTTATGACCCGAAAGCGAAAGCAGGTCAATATTCATTTTATTCACGTCTATACCGATATTTCCTACAGCCTGAACAGCATCGGTATGAAAAACAACTCCCTTGCTGCGGCAGACCGCTCCTATCTCGGCTATCGGCATTACTGTTCCTATCTCGTTGTTTGCAAACATTACCGTTACAAGACAGGTATCCTCACGCAAAGCGTTTTCAACCTGCTGTAAAGTAATAAGTCCATTTTCGTCAACAGGAAGATAGGTTACCTTAAAGCCCTGCTTTTCAAGATACTGACAGGTATGAAGCACGGCGTGATGCTCGACCACGGTAGTTACAATATGTTTTTTTCCCTTTTTAGCGCCGTTTTCAGCGCACCCTCTAATCGCCCAGTTATCCGCTTCAGAGCCGCCTCCGGTAAAATATATCTCGTTAACTGACGCTCCCAGCGCCTGAGCCGTCTGCTCCCTCGCCTTCAAAACCGCCTTAGCGGCGTTCATTCCGAGAGAATATATACTTGAAGCGTTTCCGAACTGCTCGGTAAAATAAGGCATAGCCGCCGAAAGCGCCTTATCCGAAACCCTTGTAGTTGCGGCGTTGTCGGCATATACAAATCTTTTTTCCATTTTATAATAATGTCAGGCTGAATGCCGGACATATCCTCCTTCCAAAAGCACTTTTCTGCCGCTGAGCATAAACGGCATAATATCTGCTTTTACGGTAATTATATCTTATACAACGGAATTTTGCAATACTTTTAAAGAAAAATTAACTATTTTCTCTATGAATAATAGGAATTAAAAGCAAAATAGCTCTTAAATCCCGAAAAATATCTAATCTCTTATTCATATCAGTTCAATATGAATTATTTCTTCATTGACTGAGCCGCTTCTACCGCAAGCCTATCGCAGCGTTCGTTTTCAGAATGTCCGGCATGACCCTTGACCCATATGAACGTAACTCTGTGCTTATCGAGCAGAGCCAGAAGCCTTTCCCAGAGATCCGAATTAAGAGCCTTTTTCTTATCCCCCTTTATCCAGCCGTTAGACTGCCATTTTTTTGCCCAGCCCTTTGTAACAGCGTCGATAATATACTTTGAATCACTGTAAAGCTCGACCTCGCACGGCTCTTTCAATGCGGAAAGACCGGTAATTACAGCGGTAAGCTCCATACGGTTATTTGTAGTTTCACGTTCCCCTCCGGAAAGCTCCTTTACCGTTCCGTTGTATCTGAGAATAACCCCGTAGCCTCCAGGCCCAGGATTTCCCGAGCAGGCTCCGTCGGTAAAAATCTCAACCCTTTTCATTACGATCTCTTCCTTTCCTATTGTGCATGAATCGCTATTAATTATACCATGTATTTTAACATTTGACAAGTACAGATGCTGCCGATATACGGGAATCAGTTTTGCCGATCGGATATCCGACGGGATAAGAGATCGGCTGACAATATTCCAGACACGCATTTACTAAACCCAGATTTAAATTGCGGCAGGATATGTATATTCCTTCGTCAGGGAGAAGCTGCTGAAAATAATTATATACGCTAAAAATATTATGCATTATTTACGAAAAAGTTATTGACAAAGCAGGGGCGTTTGGTGTATCATTATACTGTAAACGTTTTACTCCAACGAGTAATACATATAAAAAGAATTTTTATCGGAGGTATAATTTTATGGCTGAATTTTTTAAGGATATTCCAAAGATCAAGTATGAAGGACCAAAGTCGGAGAATCCGATGGCGTTCAAATATTATGATCCGGACGAAGTGATCGGCGGAAAAACTATGAAGGAGCAGCTTAAATTTGCGCTTTCATGGTGGCACACAATGGGCGGCGACGGAACTGATATGTTCGGCTGCGGCACAACTGACAAGACGTGGGGCGAGGCTTCTCCCGAAGCGAGAGCAAAGGCAAAGGTTGACGCTGCTTTTGAGATCATGGACAAGCTTTCCATCGAGTATTTCTGCTATCACGACCGTGATCTTTCACCTGAGTACGGCGACCTTGCTACAACAAACGCTAAGTTTGACGAAGTCGTTGACTATGTAGCTGAAAAGATGGCTGCCGACCCTTCAAAGAAGCTTCTCTGGGGTACCGCTAAGTGCTTCGATCATCCCAGATTCATGCACGGTGCAGGCACATCTCCTTCTGCCGACGTTTTTGCGTATGCCGCTGCTCAGATCAAGAAGGCTGTTGATTCAACCATAAAGCTGGGCGGAAAGGGCTACGTTTTCTGGGGCGGAAGAGAAGGCTATGAAACTCTCCTGAACACAAATATGGCTCTTGAGCAGGACAATATGGCAAGACTTATGAGAATGACTGTTGACTATGCGCGCTCAAAGGGCTATACAGGCGATTTCTATATTGAGCCGAAGCCGAAGGAGCCTACAAAGCACCAGTATGATTTCGATACCGCTACCGTTCTCGGTTTCCTGAGAAAATACGGTCTTGACAAGGATTTTAAAATGAATATCGAAGCTAACCACGCAACGCTTGCTCAGCACACCTTCCAGCATGAGTTGAGAGTTGCAAGAGATAACGGCGTATTCGGCTCTATCGACGCTAACCAGGGCGATATGCTCCTCGGCTGGGATACTGACCAGTTCCCGACAAACGTTTACGACGCTGCTCTTTGTATGTACGAGGTACTCAAGGCAGGCGGCTTTACAAACGGCGGTCTGAACTTCGACTCAAAGGCAAGACGCGGCTCATATACTATGGAGGATATTTTCTACAGCTATATTGCCGGTATGGATACCTTTGCTCTTGGTCTTAGAATTGCCGATAAGATGATCAACGACGGCAGGATCGACAAGTTTGTAGAGGACAGATACGCTTCATGGAAGACCGGAATCGGCGCAGATATTATTGCCGGCAAGGTTACAATGGAGGATCTTGAGAAGTATGCGCTTGAAAAGGGCGAGGTTACCGACAGCCTTTCCAGCGGCAGACAGGAAATGCTTGAAAGCATTCTCAACAATATTATGTTTAATCTCTGATTTTAATATTTCAAACGGCTGTGCTAAAGCATAGCCGTTTTTTGGTTTATATCACATATATGTAAGGTAAATTTTGTATTAGATGTATATTGACCGCTGTCGGAAAATGTTGTATAATATAGACGAACAGGTTTTAAATCAATTAATTTCAAATATTTAACAACGGAGTGAAAGCATATGAAAAAACAGATATTTTCCGTATTCCTAGCCGCAGCTGCTGCAATTATGGTTTCTTCCTGCGGCTCAGTTGAAACCTCAGGATCGAATAACAGTGACGCCCTGTCTGCCAATGCTTCAGTTACGAAAGCTTCCTCATGGGATATATCCGATACCGATCCCTCCTCCAAACAATCAGTTACCGATACGTCGTCACAGTCGGATGATTCCGGCATATCATCTCAGGCAGATGAAAAAACCTACACCATAACCGAAAGCTACGACAACAGCTGGGATATTACAGACAGAGAAACTATAGCCGAGATAGATACCTGGCTAAGCGAAGTAATGTCCATCTGTGAAGATCACAGGCTTGAAGAGGGGGATTATCCCGAAGTAGGCGGAACCGAGGGCTTTATAATTAAGACCGACGGCGATAATTATGAGAAAATGTACTTTGTTACAACGACTCGCCTTGATCTGGCTCAGTATACTGATAAGAAATATAAGCACCAGGAAAACTTCTCCGTAAACTATAATTCCTACGAGCTTCCCCAAGATTATATCGACCGCATAACCGAAATAATTAAAAAGGCAAAACAGTAAAATAAATTATTGAGATCCGAATAAAAAACAACAGGCAAAAACAGCTGACCCTGCGATAATACAGGGCCGGCTTGATTTTGCCTGTTTCTTATTTTTGCTGATTTGCGGATATCAAGACCGCTTATTTTTTCCTGCTTCTGAACATTACTGCAAAATTCAGCGCTGTCAGAACAAATATAGAAATTTCGATCAAAAGCATTTTCCGGTTTCCTTTCATTCTTCGTTCATTAGACAGTAAGAGCAGCCCCATGCTTTTTATCATGGGGCAGTATATTCTATATTATTCGCTGTAGGCTTTCATAAGCTCGCCCAGCTTTTCTCTGGCAATATCCGCAACATAATCCGGAGCTAATATCTTCGCCTTGCTTCCGAATTGGAAAAGCCAGCCCCAGAAAGTAGGCGCAAGCTGAACCTCGGTATTTATAAAAAAGCTGTTCTCCGAATCGGGATGACATATTACCCTTTCGCCGAAACGGTCTACTACTACGTTCATAAGGGAATTGTCAAATCTTATCCTCAGCGTTTCTTCTCTTCCTCCGTACATTGAGTAAAGTGACTTCTGATTTTTAAGCTCCTTCTCCTCCGACTCACTAAGCTCCCTGCGCTTCGTATCGGTCAGCTCAACCATAGTCATTCTGTCAACTCTGTAGCGGCATATCTTTTCGTGCTTGCTGCAATAACAGGCTAAGTAGTAATTATCGTTTTCCCATATAAGCTGGAAAGGCGATACGGTATAGGTTTCTCCGCCGTGCTTCAGCTGCTTTTTCTTTTCAAAATTAAATTCAAAATACTTAAAGCTTATCTGACGGTCACAGAAAATACCATTCTGGATAGTATTGATATTGTAGTAGATAGACTCGTTAAAGGCCTTTGTACGGTTGTCAACGTAGATGGAGCGCCTTAATTCTCCCGCCTTGTACTCGCTGGTAAGAGTCTGAAGCTTTTTTATAAGCTCGTTAGACTTCTTGATAGTTAGAAACTTTGACGACGCTACAGCGTCCGCAAGTACAAACAGCTCTTCGTCCTGAAACAGCCTTTCGCCGAGATAATAGGCGTTTGAATGACCCTTTTTGGTAGTTTCGATATTAAGACCGCTGTCGCAGAGCGTTGCTATATCGTCGTATATAGTCTTGCGCTCAGCCTTGATACCGTCAGCCGACAGCATTTCTATCAGCTGATTACCCGTAAGAGGGTGATTTTCATCTGTCTTGTTCCTGAAAAGCAATTCCATTCTCAGTAACTTTTGTTTTTGTCTGGATACTCCTGCCAATGCTTATTCCTCCCCGCTGCGTTTCAGATCCGAAACTTTGATTTTTGAACCGTCAGGCTCAATGATCGTCATACTTTCAAGCTGACGCCTTAAATTTCCCGTAACCGCCGCTCTGTACTCGTCCCTGAGGGTCTGCCTTTCGGTCTTTTCCTCAGCGGTAAGCTCACGCGTACGTGAAATTGCTGTCAGCTCCGACAATCTGTCAAGCTTTTTTTTCTCCATAAATTTTTACACCCTTACGGCTATGCCCTCTTCGGACATACCCTCTTTCTGATGTTATTGAGGACTGAATCTCTCAGCCCCTGCCGAAGCTTCTTACACAATAAAGCTGCGGTACGGCGCAAAGCATAGCTCCTTACGCCTTACAGCACATTTTTCTGATAACAGTACGCTTAATTCCGTATATCAAAGGGAAGCCTTTCTGTTTCTTTCTTTACATATTATTCCTCGTTGATATCAAGGCTCGGCTATTCTTTATTCTGCGCCGTTTTTTTGCCTCTGCTGTACATATTTTCGCCCAAATGTGTTGGTAAAAGATATTATAACACATCTTTTCGGATTTTTCAACGGCAAAATGCACAAACTGTCCATTATAATTCCCTCATTTTCACCAAAAATTATTAAATTTCTTTTACCTCTTGACAAATTGAAAATATGTGGTATTATATTACTTAGAAAGATAAGAACATAGGTTCATAGACTTGACCTATGTTAAGAGAACAAAAGACAACAAAACCGAAACAAAAAAGGAGAACAGAATGAAAGAACTTTACGAAAGCTACAGAAAGACGATCGACGAGCTTGCGGCTCATATTAAGCGGCTGGAGGATATAAAGCGAAGCCGCCCCGATCCCGACAGTCTCAACAGCCTCAACGCAAGGATAGAGCTGCTTGAAACCGAAAGAGCCGAGCTTATAAGAGTTTGCGCCCGCCTGCGCTCATACGTTGTCCCGAAGCCCGTTTCACCCAGCAGAGCGGCTTTACTTACAGGGAGCAGCGCCTCATGAGTACAAGAATAGCCTTGACCGAAACCGAGCTGTGCGAAAACGCTTACTGTTCCAGCGGCGGACGCAGACTGACTGAAAATATGCCTGAAATGCTGTTGCTCTGTATAAACGACAATTTGACGAAAACTCAGAAACGTTATATAATGTTATATTATAAGAGGAATATGACCGTACCGCAGATAGCCAATCTTTACGGAGTAAACAAGTCCACCGTTTCCAGAACGATAAACAGGGGGCGTCAGAAGCTTTCCAAGGCGGTAAGGCTGAAAATGCTGGAACGAATGGTCAGATCCTCAGACGAAAGGATGACTGACCTTGAAAGCTGAAGCTCCGATAAACAGCTTTGTACGGAGATATTACGAAAGCGGTATATCGCGATTTCATATGCCCGGACACAAAGGAAAAACTCTTCACGGGCTTGAAGCTTTGGATATTACCGAAATAAAGGGAGCGGATTATCTTTACGAAGCCGAGGGGATAATTGCCGCCAGCGAAGCCGCCGCTTCTGAAATTTTCGGGACAGGAAAAACGCTTTACTCTACCGAGGGTTCAAGTCTTTCAATAAAGACTATGCTTGCCCTGACCTGCCGCCGCCGCTCGGGCAGAATAAAGATAATCGCTCCCCGTAATGTTCACCGAGCCTTTATAAACGGCTGTATACTTCTGGACATAGATCCGGTATGGGTATACCCCTCCTCCGCTTCGGTATCGGTATGCGGCTGCCCCGTAACTCCGGAGGATATTGAGAAAGCGCTTGCAAAAGAGCCTGAAGCCGCCGCAGTTTACATAACCTCACCCGACTATCTTGGAAACCTGGCTGATATAAAGGGTATCTCAAGGGTATGCAGACGCTGCGGAGTGCCTCTGCTTACTGACAATGCTCACGGAGCGTATCTGAAATTCCTCTCGCCCTCGCTTCACCCTATAGACCTGGGTGCAGATATGTGCTGTGATTCGGCTCACAAGACCCTGCCGGTATACACAGGCGGAAGCTGTCTTCACATTTCCTCCTCCGCTCCCGAAGTATTCGCCCGTTATGCCAAATCCGAAATGTCATTATTTGCCTCAACAAGTCCGTCATACCTTATAATGGGCAGTCTTGACAGCTGCCTTGAAGAGCTTCGAGGATCTCTTCCTGAAAGGATACGGCAATGCTGTAAGCGTACAAGACTTGCCAAGGAGCGGCTTACCGCACTGGGCTGGGAAGTTAACGGCGGCGAGCCTATGAAGCTTACGGTTTTCCCCGGCTCCTGCGGCTACAGCGGACAGGCGCTTGCCGAGCTTATGAGAGCTTATCGCATTGAATGTGAATACTCCGACCTTTCGTCTATAGTATTCATGCCGTCGCCTTTCAACAGCGAAGAGGATTTTCAGCGGCTTGAAAGTGCGTTTGCAGAAATTCCACACAAAGCTGCTGCAAGCTCTCCCGTTCAGGTATTCCCCGTTGCCAAGGCCGCTATGAGTTTGCGTACGGCATATTTCTCCGACTCGGAGGAGCTTTCGACAGATGAAGCCGCCGGCAGGATCTGTGCCAGATCGGCTCTTTCCTGTCAGCCCTCGATCCCGCTGATAACAGGCGGCGAAATTTTCACACCGGAGATAATAAATATTTTAAAAAACTATAGCATTTTCACTGTAAATGTGGTAAAATAGACCTAGGTCCTAGCGCGGACGGCGGTCCTGGCGCGGACGGCGCAATTCGCGGTACGCTCGCCCTGCTCGCTTTGTTTATGCAGACGGGGGAGTTTTGAGAATTAAAACGGATAGTATCAATACAAAAAGGAGAAGCCAATGAAAAAGCTATTTATCGGTTTGTTTTTTGTACTTCTCAGCATAAGTATAAATATAGGCGAGATCTCTATTGATCTTATCCCTGATTTTATCGGGTATCTGCTGCTTATAAGCGGACTTCGGGAATTCACCGCCGAAAGCGGATACTTTGGCAAAGCCGCAAAGCTGAGCATAATTTTTACTGTTTTTTCTCTGGCGCTTTTTGTTGCAAATATCTTCGGCTTCTCATATTCCGACGAAGAGATAAAGCTAATTCCTCTTTTAGCTGAAGCCGTTTGTTCAGCAGCAGGAATATATACCGCCTATCTTATATGCCGCGGTATAGATCAGCTTGAAAATCATCATCTATGCAGCCTTAATTCCGACAAGCTTATTATTTCATGGAAGGTCATGACGGTAATGCTTATAATTGCGTATCTTACCTTCTTTATTCCGGTAATTACTGCCGGCTGTCTAATGGTAAGCTTCGCATTTTCAATAGTTTTTCTTTTCCAGTTCAATACGACGAAAAACAACTATAACTATATATTTAACAAAAACTGAACGGAGGTAATTTTATGAAACTTGTATATGCGATAGTAAACAGCGACGATACATACGCCGTTTCCAAGGGACTGCTCAAAAAAGGCATACGCGCCACAAAGCTTTCCTCGACCGGCGGATTTCTTTCCGCGGGAAACACGACATTTATGATCTGCTGTCAGGACGACGAGGTCGATCTGGTCATTGAAGCCTGCAAGGAGCATTCGCGCAAAAGAAAGCAGTTTGTTCCGTCGGCTACGGTTCTCGGGCCTGAAGGCGGCGCTTCTTATCCGGTAGAGGTAACTATCGGAGGAGCAACGATCTTTGTGACCGATATAGAGCGGTTTGAAAAGGTTTAGGCACAAAAGCGAAAGGAAACGCCGCATTAAAGGCGCGTAAATTTATATTATGAAAATATTCTCCAATGAAAATAATATAAAGCTTATATCCTCAATGCTTGAAAAAGGCAGAGAGCCTCATTCTATTGCGGTCTGCGGCGAAAAGGGACAGGGGAAAAAAACTCTGGCAAAATACGCAGCCGCTATGCTGCTGTGCGAAAGCGGCGGAGAAAAACCCTGCGGCCACTGCAGATCCTGCCGTATGCTGGAACATAACGCCCATCCTGACTTTATTACCGCAAAAGCCAATGAAAACGGAAACTATCAGGTCGAAACGATACGCTCGCTTGTTTCCGACGCAGTCATAAAACCTAACGAGGGCAGATTCAAGGTTTACCTTATTCCCGATCTTGACCGATCGGTAAGCACCTCCGTTCAGGTTCAGAACATACTGCTCAAGCTTATAGAAGAGCCGCCGCCGCACTGTATAGTTATCCTGACCGCTGAAACGAAGCAGACCTTTCTTAAAACCATAATTTCGAGAGTGCTTTGCCTTGCCGTTCAGCCGTGTTCTGAGGACGAAGCCGCCGGTTATCTTAGATCTCTTGAAAAATATTCTGAACCAAGGATAAGGGAAGCAGTTTCCTGCGGTCACGGAAATATCGGAAGATGCCTTGAATTTCTGGAGGGAGATATTCTCCCCGCCGCTTTTGATACCGCAAAAAAATGCACCGATGCGATGATCGCCAGAGATGAATACGAAATACTCCGCTCGCTTTTCGGTACGGACGGAAAAAAGGCCGTATTCCGCCAGTCGCTTGTATTTTTAAGCGAAATAGTCAGGGACGCCTGTGCCGCAAGGCTCGGAGTTAACAGCAGATTCGGCTGTTGTTCCGAAGGTTCAGGCAGACTTTGCGCAATGCTCAGCGAACAAGCCCTACAGCAGCTTTACGGACTTTTCAGGGAATATACAGTCAGGATAGACTCCAACTGCAATCTGACGCTTGCTATGAACAGTCTTTCCGGCGAGATCTGTACGATAATAAGCAGACCGGAATGACGTTTATTTTAAAATGAAAGGAAATGAAAAATGCTCAATATAATAGGAGTAAGGTTCAAATCAATAGGAAAGGTATACTATTTCGATCCTAACGGACTTGATATAAAAATGAACGATAAGGTCATCGTTGAAACTGCGAGAGGCGTTGAATGCGGAGAGGTAGTAATTACCCGGCGTGAAATAGACGAAGCTCAGTTTGCCAATCCGGTCAAGCCGGTTATAAGAATAGCGACAAAGCAGGACTTTGCGGCAATTGAAAGGAACAAGCAGAAGGAAAAGGAAGCTTTCAGGATATGCGAGGAAAAGATAAAGCTTCATAAGCTGAAAATGAGCCTTATAGACGTTGAATGCACCTTTGACAACAGCAAGCTTCTGTTTTATTTTACCGCTGAAAACCGAATTGATTTCAGAGAGCTTGTAAAGGATCTGGCTGCTGTGTTCCGTACCAGGATAGAGCTCAGACAGATAGGAGTAAGGGACGAAGCGAAAATGCTGGGAGGACTGGGGATCTGCGGTCAGCCGTTCTGCTGTTCAAGATTTCTGGGGGAATTTCAGCCGGTTTCTATCAAAATGGCAAAGGAGCAGTCGCTTTCTCTTAATCCGACAAAGATCTCAGGCACCTGCGGACGTCTTATGTGCTGTCTGAAATATGAGCAGGACAGCTATGAGGAGCTGCTGAAAACCACTCCGAAGGCAGGCGCTATTGTTAAAACCGCAGACGGAAAGGGGATCGTAGAGGAAGCAAATCTTCTTACGGGAAAGCTGAGAATAAAGCTTGACAAGACCGACGCTGTCGTTACACTTGACAAATCGGAGGTCGAGGTGCTGAAGGACGCAGTTATTAGGCTTAACCGCAACGAGATAAAGGCGCTGAAAGCTCTGGAGGACAAATAAGCTATTGAATAAAGACCTAGCAAAAAGAAAATTACCGCATAATAAAGCTAACGGACATGAGCAGACGCTCCTGCATTGTTTTATGCAGGGACGTACTGCAAACGTCCGTTTTTTCAAGGAAAATATCCTGTATTTATTCAGTTAAAGCTCAAAAAACATCTGCATCAGGGTATGTCCCTTATCTACGAAAAGTCCTGAGGCTTTCGCGGTTTCCTCTGTAAATTCAGGCTGTCCCTTGACCTCCTCCGCTTTATGATACATCATAAAGGGTATAGGATCGTTTGTATGAGTTTTCAGTGAAAGCGGCGTAGCATGATCGGGACAGATAAGAACTTTATAATCGTCATACTGCTCAAGCGCTTCAAGAACAGGGCCGAGAATTTTTTCATCTATAAGCTCCAGCGACCTTTTCTTGTTTTCGATCTCATGACGGTGTCCGCACTCGTCGGGAGCTTCAACATGAATATAGACGAAATCCTGACCCTTTGAAAGCTCGCTTATGCAAGCCTGAGCCTTGCCATCAAAATTGGTGTCTATATAACCTGTCGCTCCGGGAACGTCCACAACGTTCATGCCGCTGAATTTTCCGATCCCTTTAAGCAGATCAACTGCGGAGATCATTGAACCCTTCAGCTTATATTTTTCCTCAAAGGGCATAAGAGCCTTTCTTACTCCCTCGCCCCAGAACCACATTGAGTTTGCGGGACGCTTTCCTGCCGCTTCTCTCGCCTTGTTAACAGGGTGATCTTTAAGCAGAGCATAGCTTTTTACCATCATATCGTAAAGCTTTGCCGCATTCGGGGAGTTCGGTATGTACTCCTTTATAGGCTTTCCTGTTATATCATGAGGAGGGGTAAGCGTACCAACGTCAAGCGTTCCGTTGTTCCAGATAAGGCAGTGACGATAGGAAACTCCCGAATAAAGCTGAAACTCATCACTGTTGAAATGCTGTGCCAGATAATCTATAAGAACTTTAGCTTCCTCAGTCGAAATATCGTCGGCGCAGTAATCTAGAATAGTCTTATCCTCATAGTTTTCTTCATCGGAAAGCGTAACAAGATTGCACCTGAATGAAACGTCGGCAGGCTTCATATCTATTCCTATCGAACCTGCCTCCAGCGGAGAGCGTCCTGAATAATAAACTGCGGGATCGTATCCCAGAATAGACAGATTAGCTACGTCAGAACCCGGTTTTAGTCCGTCGGCAACGCTTTTGACCAGTCCTATAGTAGACTTTTCAGCAAGCCTATCCATATTCGGAGTATGCGAAGCGCCCATAGGGGTTTTATTTCCCAGCTCCTCAACAGGATAATCAGCCATTCCGTCGCAGAGCAGCACTACATATTTTGTCATAAGTCATTCTTCTTTCATGAAAATTTTCCGGCACAGCCGAAATATCATTTATATTTTATCATATAACAGCAAAAAAATCAAGGACTAAGGGCATGAATAACGGGAATCTATTCTAAGGGTTAAATATTGGTACAAATTCTGATCCAACCGCCGATCCGAATGAGTAATTGTCTTTTCCCTGACATTCGGCAGCGAAAAGCAGCAAGATCAGCAGAATTGTAATTTTTATCACAAGTTGAATCGCAAAGTCATTCGGATAAGAGGCACAATACGTTTCAATACTGATTATCTATCTGTATAACACAGTTGTATCTTCCGTCGGTATCCGAAAGGCTTTGCTTTATCCTGTCCAGATCATCTTCCAGTCTTTCGTCTGAGATACCGTAGGGTACTACCATATCAAAGATAAGATTTATCCTGTTTTCACCGTCAACTATCCTAAAATCGTGAATACTGTACTCCGGATCAGCTTCGGCGACTGCTTTGCAGACCTGCTCCTTTATCTTATTGGTTCGTTCACAGCTGACAGAAACCGGATCCATATGAATGACCATATGTATCCCGAGTTGAGTTTCAATATTTTTTTCAACGGCGTCTATTACCTCGTGAACCGCAACTATATCGGAATCGTCCGGAACTTCCGCATGAATCGACGCCATTACCCGCCCCGGCCCGTAATCGTGAACGATAAGATCGTGAACTCCGGTTATTCCCTCTCCTTTAAGTACAGCAGAGGATATTGCGCTGACAAGCTCAGAATCCGCAGGCGAGCCTAAAAGTATACCTACGGTATCCCTTGCTATATCAAAGCCCGTTTTCATTATAAGCAAAGCTACTGCCGTTCCGACAATGCCGTCAAGCGCCGGAAGCCTGACAAACTGACCGATAACAGTTGTAATAATTACTGCGCCTGTAGCGATAACGTCGTTAAGCGAATCCCGTGCCGCCGCCTTCAGCGTTGAGGAATTTATCTTGCTGCCCATATAGCTTCCGCTGAAATAAAGCCATACCTTTACAAGTACCGACAGCGACAATATTATAATAAGCGGCAGACTGAAATTCACTTCTTCGGGTCTGAATATCTTGACTGCGGAGCTTTTAAGCAGCTCAAAGCCCATCAGCAGGATAATAAACGAAACTATAAGCGAGGATATATACTCCAGTCTGCCATGACCGAAGGGGTGCTCCTTATCGGGGCGCTTTCCGCTCAGCTTCGTACCGATTATTGTTACCAGTGACGAGCCCATATCCGACAGGTTATTAAAGGCGTCGGATATAACTGCGATACTGTTCATAACCGTTCCTGCGCACAGTTTCAGAACAAAAAGAAAGGTGTTGCAGATTATTCCCAGCGCTCCTCCCAGAACGCCGTAGCTTTCTCTTACTCTTTTATCTCCAGTATTTTCGCTGTCTTTTATAAAGCGTTTTATTATTAGTTTTATCATAAGCCAAAGCCTTTCGATTCAGATACGTCGGAAGATATCCTCCGTAAAGTTTATTATACTATTATTGAAAACCTATGTCAATGCTTTTCGCCGGTGAATGCACGGCTTTTGTCAGAAGCAGGAGGCTGATTGAAAGCTTTTCTCCGAAACAGGCAGAGAAATATAAAAATTCAGCCCGCATTAATATACAGACTGAATTTTTCATATCGGTTATTTTAACCCGGTATCAGAAATGAACCGGCTCGGACTGAGCATGAGCGCTCTCGTTTTTAACGACCTGAACGTTATTGTAAACGTCCATACCTGTTCCGGCAGGGATCAGCTTACCGATAATAACGTTCTCTTTAAGACCCATAAGCTTATCGGTCTTGCCCTTAATAGCCGCATCCGTAAGAGCCTTTGTAGTTTCCTGGAACGAAGCTGCCGAAAGGAACGAATCCGAATAGCTTGAAGCCTTTGTAATACCCTGAAGCACAGGAACGGTAGTAACGAGCCTTGCGTTGATATCTCCGGCGTCGATCTCCTTCTGGATCTCCTCGTTGATAGCGGCGATCTCGTTCTTGTCAACCAAAGATCCCGGCAGCAGGAAGCTTGAACCTGAATCCTCTACCTTGACCTTCTTCATCATCTGGCGTACAATGACCTCAATATGCTTATCGTTGATGTCAACACCCTGAAGACGGTAAACCTTCTGTACTTCTGTAATAATATAGTTCTGAACAGCCTGAACTCCGTTGACCGCAAGAATATCGGCAGGATTGAGCGAACCCTCGGTAAGAGCGTCGCCGGCCTTTACAAGATCTCCGTCATGAACCTTTATCTTATAGCCGTAAGGGATCGAATAGCTTTCCTGATCGGGGTCGTTGAGATCCTCGCTTGTAACTGTGATCTGCTTTGTCTTCTTGACCTCTTCGATCCTTACCGTACCGCTTAACCTTGTGATTATAGCCGCACCCTTAGGACGTCTGCTTTCAAACAGCTCCTCAACACGGGGCAGACCCTGTGTAATATCCTCAGCCGATGCGATACCTCCTGTATGGAAGGTTCTCATTGTAAGCTGTGTACCCGGCTCGCCGATAGACTGAGCGGAAATTACGCCTACAGCCTCTCCGACCTGAACCTCCTTGCCGTTTGCAAGGTTAGCTCCGTAGCACTTTGCGCATACGCCGTGCTTAGCCTTACACTGAAGCACCGAACGGATAGCTATCCTGTCCTTGCCCTCGGCTTCAAGAGCGGCGCATACCTTTTCGGCGTCATGCTCGTTCATAAGCTTTGAGCGTGAAACTATCATCTCACCTGTCTTAGGATCCTTAAGATCCTCAACAAGATAACGTCCTACAAGACGCTCTGAAAGCGGCTCGATCTTTTCTCTTCCGTTGCGTATCTCAAATACATCGATACCGTGATGAGTTCCGCAGTCCTCCTCATGAATAATAACGTCCTGTGAAACGTCGACAAGACGTCTTGTAAGGTAACCGGAGTCAGCTGTACGCAGAGCGGTATCGGCAAGACCCTTTCTCGCGCCTCTGGAGGAAATGAAGTATTCCAGAATATTAAGACCCTCACGGTAATTGGCTCTGATAGGCATTTCGATAGTAGAACCAGAGGTATTGGCGATAAGTCCTCTCATACCCGCAAGCTGACGTATCTGATTGATAGAACCACGGGCTCCCGAATCAGCCATCATATTGATCGGGTTGTACGGATCAAGACCCTCTTTAAGCGCCTCTGTAACCTCGTCGGTAGCGTTGTTCCATATCTCAATGAACTTCTTGGACTTTTCCTCTCTTGAAATATAACCTCTCTTATACTGCCTGTCGATAATGTCAACGGCAGCGTCCGCCTTGGCAAGGATATCCTTTTTAGCGGCAGGTATTTCAGCGTCGCATACAGCAACTGTAATAGCCGCCTTTGTTGAGTATTTATATCCCAGAGCCTTTATTTTATCCAGCACCTCGGAGGTAGCCGCAGTGCCGTGCTGATGAATACATCTTTCGATAAGATCGGACATCTGCCCTTTCTTTACCAAGAACGATATTTCAAGATCGAACTGCTTGTCGGAATTGGTTCTGTCAACGTATCCCAGATCCTGAGGAATATGCTCGTTGAAAATAAGGCGTCCGACTGTAGCGTCTATGATCTTTGAAACCTGCCTGTCGCCTATCTGTCTAGTGATCTTGACCTTTATCGCAGCGTGAAGCGAAATAACGCCCTGATCGTAAGCCATAAGCGCTTCGTTTACGTCGCGGAATATCTTGCCCTCGCCCTTTTCACCCGGCTTTTGCAGGGTCAGGTAATAGGAGCCAAGCAGCATATCCTGAGAAGGAACTGCAACAGGACGTCCGTCGGAAGGCTTGAGCAGATTGTTTGCCGCAAGCATAAGGAATCTTGCCTCAGCCTGAGCCTCAGCGGATATAGGCAGATGTACAGCCATCTGGTCACCGTCGAAGTCGGCATTGAACGCAGTACATACCAGCGGGTGAAGCTTTATAGCTCTTCCCTCTACAAGAACCGGCTCAAACGCCTGAATACCAAGTCTGTGCAGCGTAGGCGCACGGTTGAGCATTACGGGGTGACCCTGTATTACATTTTCAAGTGCGTCCCATACCTCAGGCTTTGCACGGTCTACCATTTTTCTGGCAGATTTGATATTTATAGTAGGGTTGGTATCAACCAGTCTTTTCATTACGAAAGGCTTGAACAGTTCGAGAGCCATTTCCTTAGGAAGTCCGCACTGATACATTTTCAGCTCAGGACCTACTACGATAACCGAACGTCCCGAATAGTCAACACGCTTACCAAGCAGATTCTGACGGAAACGTCCCTGCTTACCCTTGAGCATATCCGAAAGGGATTTGAACGCTCTGTTGTTAGGGCCTGTAACAGGTCTGCCGTGTCTGCCGTTGTCGATAAGGGCATCAACAGCCTCCTGAAGCATTCTCTTTTCGTTTCTTATAATAATATCAGGCGCTTCAAGCTCCAACATTCTTTTAAGACGGTTATTTCTATTGATAACACGTCTGTAAAGGTCGTTAAGGTCGCTTGTAGCGTATCTTCCGCCATCCAGCATTACCATAGGACGAAGATCCGGAGGGATCACCGGAACAACGTCAAGTATCATCCATTCGGGACGGTTGCCCGAAAGTCTGAAAGCTTCTACTATCTCAAGTCTTTTAAGCAGCTTGATCCTCTTCTGTCCGGAGGGCAGATCCTTAAGCTCGGCTTTAAGCTCGGCTGACAGCTTATCAAGATCTATCTCTTCAAGCAGCTCCTTGACAGCCTCTGCGCCCATTCCAGCCTTGAAGCCGTCCTCCCACTTCTCGCGGGCCTCAACATAATCCTTTTCGCTGAGAAGCTGACACTTTGTAAGTCCGGTATCGCCGGGATCTATAACTATATACTTTGTAAAGTAGAGAACCTCTTCAAGCCTTTTCTGAGAAACCTCCAGCATTTGTCCTATTCTTGACGGCGTTCCCTTGAAATACCAGATGTGCGAAACGGGAGCGGCAAGCTCGATATGACCCATTCTCTCACGTCTTACCTTTGCTCTTGTTACCTCTACTCCGCAGCGCTCGCAGACCTTGCCCTTAAAGCGTATCTTCTTATACTTACCGCAGTGGCATTCCCAGTCCTTCTGCGGCCCAAATATCCTTTCGCAGAACAGACCGTCCTTTTCAGGCTTCTGCGTACGGTAATTTATTGTTTCAGGTCTTTCTACAACACCATAAGACCATTCCCTGATTTTTTCCGGTGATGCCAGTCCGATTTTTATTGATTCAAAAACGTTAAATTCCAAAAATAGTACCCTCTTCCTGTATAGTTTTGGTTGCAAATATCCGTTTGAACGCATATTACTGCGGACAAGAAGCGCCCGCAGCTATGCATATAAATCTGTTTATTTATACCTTTATACAACTTCATAGGTCGAAGCCCGATAAGTCGTCATATATCGGTATTACTCCTCGTCATCACTCAGAAATAAATCGGTATCGTCAATATCGTCACCAAAATCGTCTTCCGTATCAAGGTCAAGCTCGGAAACTCCGTCCTCGTCCTCAGCCATAAAGCCCTCGTCAAGATCTCCGTCATCAAGACTGAAATCCATATTCTCCTCAGCCTCGGCAGCTGCGTGAGGAACAAAATCGTCATCATCATCGAAGGACTGTTTAAGGTCGATCTCCTCATTATTGATATTAAGAACCTTAATATCAAGACCCAGCGACTGAAGCTCCTTGATAAGAACCTTGAACGCCTCAGGGATACCCGGTCTCGGAACATTCTGACCCTTGACGATAGCCTCATAGGTCTTTACTCTTCCTACCGTATCGTCAGACTTGACAGTAAGAATTTCCTGAAGAGTATAGGCCGCACCGTAAGCTTCAAGCGCCCAAACTTCCATTTCTCCGAATCTCTGTCCGCCGAACTGCGCCTTACCGCCGAGCGGCTGCTGTGTTACCAGCGAATACGGGCCTACCGAACGGGCGTGAATCTTATCGTCTACCAGATGGTGAAGCTTTAGATAATACATATAGCCGACAGTTACACGGTTATCAAACTTCTCTCCGGTTCTGCCGTCGTAAACTGTAAACTTTCCGTCCTCGCTCATTTCAAGAGCGCCGGGGTTGATCACCTCGTCCATTGTATGAAGAGTAAACTCATCATCCTTATGCTCAAGGTGCTTATTCTGCGCTTCTCTGAAGCACTCTCTTATATCCTCTTCGTGAGCTCCGTCAAATACAGGAGTCATTATCTTCCAGCCAAGAGCCTTTGCAGCCATTCCAAGATGTACTTCAAGCACCTGACCGATATTCATACGGGAAGGAACGCCCAGAGGGTTAAGCACGATATCAAGCGGAGTTCCGTCCTCAAGGAACGGCATATCTTCCTGAGGAAGAATACGGGAAACTACACCCTTATTACCGTGACGTCCGGCCATTTTATCTCCGACAGAGATCTTTCTCTTCTGAGCGATATAGCATCTTACCAGCATATTTACTCCCGGAGAAAGCTCGTCGCAGTTCTCCCTTGTAAATACCTTAACGTCTATGATAGTTCCTGCCTCGCCGTGAGGAACTTTAAGTGAATTATCTCTTACTTCCCTTGCCTTTTCGCCGAAGATCGCTCTCAGCAGTCTTTCCTCTGCGGTAAGCTCAGTCTCGCCCTTAGGAGTAACCTTTCCTACGAGAATATCGCCCGAACGGACCTCTGCTCCTATACGGATTATACCGTTCTCGTCAAGATCCTTCAGCGCGTCCTCTCCGACGTTCGGAATATCCCTTGTTATCTCTTCGGGTCCAAGCTTTGTATCACGGCACTCGATCTCATATTCCTCTATATGGATAGAGGTATACTTATCCTGTCTTACAAGGTTTTCGTTAAGCAGAACGGCGTCCTCGTAGTTATAGCCCTCCCAGGTCATGAAGCCGATAAGGGCATTCTTTCCGAGAGAAAGCTCTCCGTTTGAGGTAGCAGGACCGTCGCCTATTACCTGACGCGCTTCGACTCTTTCGCCCTTTTCAACAATAGGACGCTGGTTGGTGCAGGTTCCGGCATTTGAACGCTTGAACTTTGTAAGCTGATAGGTATGAAGCGCTCCGTCGTCCTCTCTTACAGCTATCTTATCAGCGTCAACGCTTTCAACAACGCCCGGCTTTTCCGCAACGATAGCAACACCCGAATCTACACACGCCTTGTATTCCATACCCGTTCCTACGATAGGCGATTCGGTCTTGAGCAGAGGAACAGCCTGCCGCTGCATATTAGAGCCCATCAGCGCACGGTTAGCGTCGTCGTTTTCAAGGAAAGGAATACACGCTGTAGCAACGGACACTACCATTTTAGGCGATACGTCCATAAAATCTATTTTATCCCGCTCGATCTCAAGGATCTGGTCGCGGTATCTACCGTTTACCTTGGCTCTTGCAAACCTTCCGTCCTCGGTAAGAGGTTCGTTTGCCTGAGCGATCATATAGTTATCCTCGACGTCCGCAGTCATATATACTACCTCGTCGGTAACGATCCCGGTCTCCTTATCCACTCTTCGGTACGGAGCTTCTATAAAGCCGTATTCGTTTATCCTTGCAAACGAAGCAAGGTAGGATATAAGTCCGATATTAGGACCTTCAGGAGTTTCGATAGGACACATTCTTCCGTAATGAGAATAGTGAACGTCACGAACCTCGAAGCCTGCACGGTCACGGGAAAGTCCTCCCGGTCCGAGAGCCGAAAGCCTTCTCTTATGAGTAAGCTCGGCAAGGGGGTTATTCTGATCCATAAACTGCGAAAGCGGCGAAGATCCAAAGAACTCCTTGATAGCTGCGGTTATGGGTCTGATATTTATGAGAGCCGAGGGGGTAACGACCTCCATATCCTGCGACTGGATATTCATTCTCTCACGGATAACCCTTTCCATCCTTGTAAAGCCTATCCTGAACTGATTCTGAAGCAGCTCGCCGACAGAACGGATACGCCTGTTTCCAAGATGGTCAATATCGTCCACTGTTCCTACGCCCTCGCAGAGATTGAGGAAATATGAAACTGTAGCTATAATATCGTCTATTGTAATATGCTTAGGCACGAGCTCGTCCGCTCTCGCCTTTACGTTTTCCATCAGCTCTTCTTCGGAATCCGACTCCTCGAGTATCTCTTTAAGAACATTAAAGGAAACCTTTTCGTTTATTCCGAACTGCGCAACGTCAAAGTCAACGTACTTTGTAATATCGACCATTCCGCTTCCGATGATCTTGACCTCGCGCTCCTCCATCTTAGCGATAGTTTCACCTGTAGACGGGGAAGTCACAAGCTCCTTTACCTCAACGGTAACGTACGCCTCGTAAACTCCTGCGGCCTCGATCTCCATAGCGCGCTCATAATTTATGAACTCGCCTGCCTCAGCCATGATCTCTCCGGTAAGAGGGTTTACAACGTCGCGGGAAACGGTATGTCCCGAAAGACGTGAGCCTACTCCCAGCTTTTTATTGTATTTATAGCGTCCGAACCTGGAAAGGTCGTATCTTTTAGCGTCAAAGAACAGATTGTTCAGATGAGTAACGGCGCTGTCCACTGTCGGAGGCTCGCCGGGGCGAAGCTTCTTGTATACTTCAAGCAGCGCTTCCTCTCTGTTGGCGGTCTGATCCTTCTGAAGAATAGTCTGGTTTATTCTTTCGTCGGTACCGAATACCTCTTCTATCTCCTCGTTAGTACCGAAGCCGAGAGCTCTTATAAACGTAGTCAGCGGTATCTTCCTGTTCTTGTCTATTCTTACATAAACAACGTCATTGGAGTCCATTTCATACTCCAGCCATGCTCCGCGGTTAGGGATAACAGTAGATTTAAACAGATCCTTACCGGTCTTATCCTTATCGAAGGAATAATAAACGCCGGGCGAACGAACAAGCTGAGATACGATAACACGCTCCGCTCCGTTTATAACGAAAGTACCGCTGTCTGTCATCATAGGGAAATCGCCCATGAAAACCTCTGACTCCTTGATCTCGCCGGTCTCTGTATTGTTAAGTCTTGCGGTAACTCTCAGCGGGGTAGCGTAGGTAACGTCGCGCTCCTTACACTCCGCAACCGAGTATTTGGGCGAATCGTCGAAACGGTAATCGACAAAGTTCAGCTCAAGCGTACCGTTGTAATCGGTAATTGTCGATACATCTCTGAATACCTCTTTAAGTCCCTCTTCCAGAAACCACTTATACGAGTTTTTCTGCACCTCGATAAGATTAGGAATTTCCAAGACCTCATTGATCTTCGCAAAACTCTTTCGGGTATTTTTGCCAAGCTTCACGTCCTTGACATTCACCATAGGCTCAATCACTCCTTAAATTTATCCGGTATACCGTTTGACGCCGGATATAAATAAAATATCCGCCGGCAAAGATTTACACAATATTCAGAATTTCCAGCGGTTTTCATTGATGAAAATCAACAAAAAAGGTGTAAAACTCCATTATGATACAGTATACTATTATATAATATACTGAATCAAAAGTCAAGAGCTTTACACCCGTCATATATCAGATTTTACGTTTTGCACAAAAACCGCAGAATTCGACCCTCAAAGTTCTATGATGACAGAACTGTTGATATATCGTAACTTTTTTATTAAGCCGACCTGCTACGCTTCAATACCCATAATACTTTCAAGCTCGCTGTAAAGCTCGTTATAGGTTTCGCTGCCGCACCTGTATGATGAATAACTAACATTCTCCTGCTTATTTCCGTCATTTACATTTCCTGAACAGCAAAGAATATTCCCTCTAGACAGCTTATTTTCATCATAGTTCTTATCTGCCTGAAGCAGTACCGAAATAACCGTTCCATCGTCCTGCGTCAGAGATAGTATAAGTCTTTCGCCGCCAATCAGGATATCGTAGTCTGAGTCAAACTCTATTTCCGTGCTTTCGTTAACAGCTTTATTATAAAGCGACAGTATCCGATTTTTCTGTTCAGTATCATTTATTGCATATTTCGGGCTTTCTTCGGGAGAACACTTTTCCATACAGCACTCGGCGGAATACTGAGGAAACTCGTCCCGAATCTCGGAAATCTGCTCCGCAGGCTCTGCATTCAAAGATTCGTCCTTATCGATCTGCCCGCAGCCTGCCGCTGTAACAGCCAGTGTTAATGCTAAAACAGTTAAAACCTTTTTCATATAATCACCTCATCAAATCAAGTACTCAAATATTGAAAGTACCCGCAATGATCCATATTTATAAATACTTTGGACTGACTCCAGCCATCATTTACAATAAAATCGGAACGAATTAATTTACTCCCAAGCGTAATTTTTCTGTAACCATAAGTAAATACCTCATGATCCAATAAACCGTTGTTGTCAGTATCCCAAGCTACTATTCCAGGAACACCTCCGGAGCATCTATACTGCATATAGTCGGGTTAGTCAATCATTTACTGAAAATTAAACAGATTTTTGTATAACCGTTCCATCGTCCTGCAAGCGAAGTCTTTACAGTAAATAATTGCCTCATTCAGCAGAAACTTCCTGAACAGCTTCACACAGCGCACGGTAATTTTCCACGCTGGTGCAGGTATAGTCCACGGCAGTATCTGAATCTGCTTCTCTTACCGTTACCTTGCCCGACTCTGATGAATTATGGTCAATATAATTTTTGTAACTGCGCAGATCTATGCTGAGAGTCTGCTTACCGTTCTCATAAACTTCAATGTTTAATGATATACCGCCTGCCCAGCCTTCATCTTTAGCCTGCTGTAAAGAATATTCCACCTCATCAGACCTATCCTCAAGAACAGCTTTGCACAAGGAGTCAAACTTATCGGTCTTATCCTTGCTTACCGTCACTCGCTCCGAAGTATCATTGCTGTCATTTTCAGGATCGTATATTCTATATTCCTTATTTACATCGGCAGCTGAACTCTAATCAATGTCTGATGAATCATCTTCTATAGGAAACTGCGTAATAGTAACCCAGTAATTACTCTTTTGAGACCAAACCAAGAAGTTATCTTTTTCTTCATTATACAGGAGAGCATCGCCTTCTTCAAAGTAATTACTCGTTAATTCTGTATCTGGCATTACCCATTTACCGTCCTGTTTATAATTCTCAAACTTACTTGAAAGCGTTCCGACAAAGTTGTACCCGTCCAGCAATGAATAGTCAAGTTCAGCAATTGAGCCTTCATATCGGGTGCCAATAACCATATGAGCATATAACTTTTTATAGTATATCGCTGTCATTGGTTCATCGCCGTCGTCAATTTCTGATTCGGATATATCTGAACTGATATCATAGGTTACAGTTTGACCTGAAGTGTTTTCATTATTTGATTTTAAGTCAGTCGATTCAGTTTCTGTATTCGCTTTTTCGGTATTACTGCACGATACAAGCAATAATGAAGTCATTGCCGCAAGCATTATCGTTTTTACTGTTTTCATAATCATCAACCCTTCCGACTATTTACCTGATCTTATTATTAATGCAACACCGAATTACTGGTATTCCCTAGTAAATCGTTCTATACCAATCAGTATATGAACCATAATAAAATTGTGATGGATCAGACATTGCCGCATAAGAAACATTCTGATATACCTTACTGTTTTTATTTGGATCACATATTGTATAAACCGAGTGATCAGTATAGATCGTAATTCCGCTAATTACTACAGCATGTGATGATGTACTGTTTTTAACACTAATTTGGACAGGTTTATTATTATTAATTGCCGTAGATACAGTTCCCGTTCCAACACCGTCCTCATAGTATGTAGCGCTTATTCCATAATACGGATACATTCTTTTATACCAAGTCATATTTCCGACAGGCTCACTGGAATATTTGTTATACATTGCATAGTAAACATCTCTTGCCGTTAAACTTTTCCCTTTCGTGTAATTGATTTTCATTGCGCCTGAAGCAGCCCAGCATAATCCTTCCCCGGTTTTGGGACTTATGCTATTTTTAACTATACCTACAGATAACTGTTTGTTAAAAACTACCGTGGCTCTGGTTCTGGGTGTTTGAATTGTAAATAAGTACTCAGCAGATATTGGTTCAAAACTACAGTTTGTTCGGTCAATCGACGAGAATAATGTATCGTCAAAAACATCAATCGAACTGTATAAAACGTCATCTTCGGATATTATATATAAAATATCATTCTTGTACCCGATCGCCACTGTTGTTCCTGAATCCAACGCCTCATTTATCTCCTCAGAGGTCAAGCTGAAATAATTCGATTCATAAGAATTATTGATCTCATAAACAGCATATAATCCGATAACTTCATCATCTGAGATAACAAAGTATTGATTTTCATTTTCGACAATTGTATTCGTGTCAAGATCCATAACTTCAAATTCATTGCTTAATTGATAACTATCTCCATTTTCATAGCCGTTTAACTGCAATATATCATTTAAAACGCTTTGAGCATAATTTTCGATGTTTCCATCACTTTCTTCTGCAAAAGATTTAAAGCCGCCAAATGAACACAAAGTAAATATAATTGCCGCGATTATCGTTAATGATACTAAACGTTTAAACATTTCGACCACATCCTTTCTATATACTATTATATAGTATATAGTCAGTCAAGTCAATGATTTACAGCAAATTAAACAGATATTTGTATAATCACCCAATTAACCCCTTGAAATTTTGTGTAATTCGACCCGTGCATAAACAGTAAATGCCCGCCTGCTACTTCCAGTATTTTCTGTCAAGACTTCGGTACTGAACAGCCTGAGCTATATGCGTCTTTTCAATTATCTGCGAGTCTTCCATATCTGCGCAGGTTCTTGCTACCTTTAATATGCGGTCGTAGGCTCTGGCGGAAAGTCCCAGCTTATCGAATACGTTTTTCAGCATTTCCCTTGCTTCCTCCGTCATAGGACATACCTCCTGCATTATATCGCTGGTTATACGGGCATTGCAGGTTATACCGGTATTTCGGAACCGTTTGTTCTGAATATCTCTTGCTTTCTGTACTCTGATACGGATACTTTCAGAGGATTCCTCCCTTTGCTTTGAGGACAGCTCGGAAAACTCCACCGGAGCTACCTCGGCATGAATATCGAAGCGGTCAAGCAGAGGCCCTGAAACCTTTGACAGATAACCTGTCACCTGCTTCTGAGAGCAAATGCACCTTCTCGACGGGTGACCGTAATAGCCGCAGGGGCAGGGATTCATTGCCGCAATAAGCATAAACGAACAGGGATATGTAACGCTACCCGAAACCCTCGAAATAGTTACCTGTCTGTCCTCAAGCGGCTGACGGAGTATTTCCAGTGCAGGACGTGAAAATTCAGCAAGCTCGTCAAGAAACAGCAGTCCGTTGTGAGCAAGGGAAATCTCCCCCGGTCTGGGTACCGAGCCTCCTCCTGACAATCCCGCCGCAGAAACAGTATGATGAGGAGATCGGAAGGGTCTTGAAGAAACCAGAGGATTATCCTTGTCCAGAAGTCCGGCTACCGAATGTATATTCGTCGTTTCTATAGATTCCTCGAAGGTCATTTCGGGAAGTATTGAGGGCATACGCTTTGCAAGCATTGATTTTCCCGAGCCGGGAGGTCCTACCATAAGTACGTTATGTCCCCCTGCCGCAGCGATCTCAAGCGCTTTTTTTGCGCTCTGCTGACCCTTTACGTCAGCGAAGTCAAGTCCTGCGTCTTTATGCCCCGAAGCAGGGACAGGCTTTGCAGGAAGCATTACCGCCCTGCCGGAAAAATGCAGTACAAGCTGAGCCACGCTTTCAACTCCGTATACCTTTATTCCGTCTATTACCGCCGCTTCTCTTGCATTTTCAAAAGGAACGTAGATCTCCTCAAAGCCGGAGTTTCTCGCAAGTATAGTCATGGGCAGTACGCCGTGAATACCTCTTATTTCACCGTTTAACGAAACCTCTCCTATAAATACCGCCTTTTCCGTCCGGCTCTCTGAACAGAGTCCGAGAACGGAAAGCAGGGCGACCGCTATTCCAAGGTCGTGAACCGAGCCTGACTTCTTTCTGTCCGCAGGAGCAAGATTTACCATTACTCTCATTACGGGGAAATTAATGCTGCTGCACCTCAGCGCCGAGCGTATTCTTTCACGGCTCTCCTTTACTGCGGCGTCGGCAAGTCCTACTATATCAAAGCTCTGCATTCCCCTGCTTGCCTCGATCTCAACGTCTACAGGAAAAGCATTCAGTCCCATAAGTCCCAGACTGTTTATTTTTGCAAACATATTATAACTTACTCCCTGATTTTATTTTTTGCCGCCGGTCAGATGTCCGAAGAAAACTGCCTGAAGAAATCCAGCATATCTCTGTAAACCTCTCTTCGGTTTGTTTCGTTTATAAGCTCGTGCCTTGCTCCTCCGTAAAGCTTCAGTCTTACGTCGCAGCCGTTTTCAAGCATATTACTGTAAACTTTCTTAACTCCTTCACCGTAGCTTCCGACAGGATCGCTGCCCCCTGACGCCAGAAGCACAGGAAGATCCTTTCTGAACGATGAATACCATTTATCATTGCTTACATACCAAAGCACCTTCATAAGATTTTCAAAGCCGTTAAGCGTAAATATAAAAGTACAAAGCCCGTCCGCACTGTATTTGTCAACTATCTCAGTATCCCTTGAGATCCAGTCATACGGCGTTCTGTTCCCCTCTATTTTTCTGTTGTAGGCGCCGAACGCAATATTATCCACCAGCGCACTTCTGTATTTATCTCCCCGTACCCGCTCCAGAGCGCCGATAAACGCAAGCATTCCCGGTATTCCGTCAATTCCGCCGCTTGTTCCGCAAAAGACTGCCGCGTCAAGTTCAAAGCCGTATCTGATACAGTACGCCCTTGCCATAAAGCTGCCCATACTGTGTCCGAACATAAAATAAGGAACTGATGGATAATTCTTTTTCATTATTTTCGTAAGGGTATGCAGATCGCCGACAGCTGTTTCCCAGCCGTTTTTTTCACAGAAGTATCCCAGCTCGTCCCGTGAGTTTACGCTTTCTCCGTGACCTAAATGATCATTTCCGCAGACAACAAAGCCATGTGCGGCAAGATACTCTGCAAAGTCACGGTAGCGCATTATATATTCGCACATTCCGTGCGAGATCTGCACCACTCCCCTGACAGCTCCCTGCGGAAACCATACATGATAGCTGATATTGTGAATACCGTCCCTGCTCTTATATGACGATCTTATATTTGTACACTCCATAAATTCATTTCCTCCTACAACTGATATATTTTGTCGTTTTTCATTATTATACCACGGCGAGTTATAAATTACAAGGTTTGCAAGCCGTTATTTTCTGCAAAAGCCGTAATATTTGCCTCTTACCTATAAGCTGAAACGTATCACAAAATAATAAAACGTAAATTTTTTATTATTCCCCTTGCTTAACGGCGGAAATGTGATATAATATTTATGGTTATTTTATTTTAATTCAGAAATTTAATTTATTATGAGGTGATTTTATGACAGAAATGGAGCTTTACAGGCTTTGGTGCGAAAAGGCCGTTGACGACCCCGATCTGCAAACAGAGCTTAATTCTATAGCAAATGACGAAGAAGCCATAAAGGATCGTTTTTACCGTGACCTTGAATTCGGAACGGGAGGCCTCAGAGGAGTTATCGGAGCAGGCTCGTACAGGCTTAATATCTATACGATAAGACGTGCTACTCAGGGACTTGCGGATTATGTAAACGGCGCATTTGAAAACGGAAGCGTAGCTATCGCTTACGATAGCCGTATCAAGTCGGACAAGTTTGCCAAGGAGGCGGCTGCTGTTCTTGCCGCAAACGGGATAAAGGTATATATTTATCCTGAGCTTATGCCTACGCCTATGCTTTCATGGGCGGTAAGATACCTTGAATGTCAGGCGGGAATCGTTGTTACCGCTTCACATAACCCCGCAAAATACAACGGCTACAAGGTCTACGGAGAGGACGGCTGTCAGATAACTCTGGACGTAGCAAATACCGTTATCGGAAAGATAAACGAAGTACCGATGTTCGGCGGAGCTAAGGTAATGAGCTTTGACGAGGGTCTGGCTTCTGGAATGATCAGCCTTATAGGTCAGGACGTTTTCGACGCTTATCTTGAAAAGGTACGCGAACAGGGTATCCATACCGACCTGGTAGCTGACAGCGGGCTAAAAGTCGTTTATACTCCTCTTAACGGAACCGGAAACAAGCCGGTAAGAGCTATACTCAAAAGTATAGGGATCAAGGAAGTTACCGTAGTTCCGGAACAGGAGAATCCGGACGGAAACTTCCCGACCTGTCCTTTCCCCAATCCTGAAATAAAGGAAGCTCTTGCAAAAGGACTTGAGCTATGCAGAACTGTTAAGCCTGATCTTCTGCTTGCTACTGACCCTGACTGTGACAGAGTAGGAATAGCCGTACCAGATCCTGACGGAAATTACGTTCTGTTCAGCGGAAACGAGGTCGGCGCAATGCTGCTTGAATATATCTGCGAGGAAAGAACAAAGCTGGGAACAATGCCCGAAAGGCCTGTTGCGGTAAAAACTATCGTAACTACCGATATATGCAGAAAGATCGCCGCAAAATACGGTGTAGAACTGAGAGAGGTACTTACCGGCTTCAAGTTTATCGGCGAACAGATCGGCTTTCTTGAGGACAAGGGCGAGGAATACAGATATATTTTCGGCTTTGAGGAAAGCTACGGCTATCTTGCCGGTTCATATGTAAGGGACAAAGACGCAGTAGTAGCTTCTATGCTTATCTGCGAAATGGCGGCCTTCTACAGAACAAAAGGCGTTTCCCTGCTTCAGGCAAGAGAGGAAATGTACAAAAAATACGGAAACTACGTTCATACCCAAAAGTCATTTACCTGCGAGGGCGCAAGCGGAATGGAAAGAATGAAGGAAATAATGACCGGACTGAGAACAGATACGCCTAAGTCTATCGGCGGATTGAAGGTCGTTGATTTTGCAGATTATCTCGCTTCTGAGGAAACAAATCTTGAAACGGGTGCAAAAACCGTTCTTACCCTGCCTAAGTCCGACGTTCTTGCATTCAAGCTGGAGCAGGGTGCAAGCGTAATAATCAGACCTTCGGGTACAGAGCCTAAGATAAAAGCTTATTATACGACTATCGGAGAAAACCGCAGCTGTGCCGAAAAGCTAGAGGAAACTATTTCGGAGGACTTCAAAAAAATACTCGGCTTCTGAATAAGCTGACCGGCGGCGCTGAAATATGCGCCGCTTTTTTAATTAATATAAATATATTAAATTGCGTTGTAAAGTTCTATTATACGCTCTGCATAAAATTAAAAACATAATTTGTGTAAATCAACTAAAATAAATCGGTTACAAAAAAATATATTGCAATTTTTAAAAAAATGTTGTATAATTATTTTAACCTTAATATATAAGGATAATAAACTAAAATATAAGGAGATTAGGCAAATGAACAATTTTGTTAAAAGAATTCTGACGTCTGCTCTTGCCGCCGCTACTGCGGTTTCTGGCCTGTCGCTTTCAGCTTCAGCTGAGCCGGACGGAAGCTTTACAGATCTGTCCGCCGCAGAGATCACCGACGCTATGGGCGCAGGCTGGAACGTAGGAAACCAGCTTGAAGCTTCAAGCAACGGAACACCAAGCGAAACTGCATGGCAGAGTACAAAGATCACAAAGGAGCTTATTGATACAGTAAAGGCTCAGGGCTTTAATTCAGTAAGAATACCCGTATCCTATCTTTCCAAGATCGGAGAAGGCCCAGATTATACTATCGACGAAGCCTGGCTCGGCAGAGTTCAGGAGGTAGTTGACTACGTTGTTGAAAACGATATGTACGCTATTATCAATATCCACGGCGACGGCTACTATACCGTTGACGGCGGCTGGCTGCTTGTAGACGAGGCTGACCAGGAGGGTATCAACGATAAGTTCAGCAAGGTATGGACTCAGATCGCAGACAAGTTCAAGGACTATGACGAGCATCTTATATTCGAGTCAATGAACGAAGTATTTGACGGCGGATACGACAACGACCCTTCAGCTGAGCAGTATGAAAAGATCAACGCCTATAACAAGACATTTGTAGACGCAGTTCGTGCTACCGGCTCCAACAACGCCAAGAGATGGCTTCTTATTCCCGGCTGGAATACAAATATCAACTATACAGCAGGCGATTACGGCTTTAAGATCCCGTCTGACGAAGGCTGTACAGCTGACGGAAACAGGATAATGGTTTCGGTTCACTATTACGATCCGTATGATTTCTGTCTTAACGAAGGCAACCTTGTAAAAACACAGTGGGGCAAGGACGCTGATTTTACACACCGCGGCGGAGTAGAAAGCACTGTTGTTTCCGATTTCACAAAGCTTTATGACGCTTTTGTAAGCAAGGGCTATCCTGTTGTTATCGGAGAACTCGGCTGTATCGACAAATCAGAGGCTGACCCGCTTAACGCTGAATCCAGAGAACGCTGGCTCTCATTCGTAGTATCGACAGCCAGAGAGCTGGGCTGCATACCCGTATACTGGGACAACGGCTGGAACGGTAAAAACGGCTTCGGTCTTATCAACAGAGCGAACTGCGAAGTAACTCAGCCTGAGCTTGCCGCTGCTATAGCAGAAGCTGCTCAGACAAAGTTCAACCCTCCGTCTGACGATAACAGCAGTGAGTCTGAAACTGATTCCTCTTCAGAAACTTCAAGCGAGATCTCCTCGGTTGATTCCGCAGACACATCTTCGGCTGCTTCAAGCTCTGAGACAGCAAGCGCAGCTACGAGCAGCAAGGCTTCTTCCAGCAGCAAGCCATCGGGCAATGCCGATAAAACTCCTGCTACAGGAAATTCAAACGCAGCTGCAATGGCCGCCGCACTGATACTTATTGCAGGCGCAGGTCTGACTGTCGCTAAATCCAAAAAGAAATAATTTAATAAGCTCTTAAAGCGTCTGATTTGATTCAGACGCTTTTTTTATCCCTTTGATACAAAAAAACGGTAAAAACAGTTGAAGCATAAGAATAAATGTGATATAATGTAAGGTAACAGCTTTTAAAGGACGTGAAGCGTATATGCAGAACGTAATAATTATATCCCTCGGAAACGAAATAGACAGATATGCTGAATTACTCAAGGAGGAATTCGGTATTATCCGTATGCCTGCCGATTCAGCGCTTACAAAAGACCTCAGCAGCGCCAGGTTTATACTTTACTCATTCCGAGCGATCCAGTACAGACTTGACAACCGGATAAAAACCGAACTGGAGCTTCCGATAATTGCAATAGTAAGCGAAAGCGATGTGTACGATCATGACGATCCTATCGGGAAACTGTTGTTCTATGGAATTTCAGAACCGATAGCCGAACCTATTCCAGACAAGTTATTTCTTCTCAGAATACGCCACGCTCTCAAAAGATACAGCAGCACTTATCAGGCAAGACTAAACTATTCCTATAAAATGTACAAAATGGAAAAGTTTATTTCCCGCATGGAATACTGGATAAGCTCATGCAAAAACGAAACCTTTGAAATACTATGTATTGATATAGAACGAATAAAGGTACTTAATGAAATATACGGCTATGAAAAGGTAGACGACCTTCTCTGTTACCTTGAACAGCGGATCATTAATCTGATCGGCTCAAAGCAGGCGGTTACCGGCCGCTACAACGCCGATATACTTATTTTTATAAATTCTTCGGAAAGCGAATTTCTATTCAGCCTTCCGCATCTTCTGGAAAGCTGGACAGAAGAATATAAATTCCCCGACAAGATAAATTTCAATATAGGTATGTGCGCTGCCGATAATCCCGCTATGCCTGCTATGAAGATAATAGACAGAGCAAAGCTTGCGGCGAATACGGTTAAAGAGGATTCATCGTCCAGCATAGCCTTTTACGGCAAAAATATCTACAGCCGTATCCTTGAGGAGCAGATATATTCCAGCGAGATCGAAAGAGCAATTGAAAACAGGGAATTTATTCTTTATGCACAGCCGCAGACTGATATGATAAGCGGAAAAACGGTAGGAGCAGAGATTCTTATCAGATGGAAACATCCCAAAAGAGGACTGCTTTATCCGGCCGACTTTATTCCGACTATGGAACGTACCGGTTATATACGCCGTATAGATCTTTACGTTTTTGAGGAGACCTGCCGGTTTATGCGTTCGATAATGGATAAAGGGATCGCTCCGCCCCCGTTTTCGGTAAACTTTTCCGGCATAAGCTTCTACTATGATGATCTTTGCAGAAAAGTTTGTGAGATAACCGATAAATACAGAATTCCCAAAAGACTTATTCAGCTTGAAATAACCGAAAGCACCTATGTTGACGGAATAAAAAACTTCAGAAGCACATTTCAGGACCTGAAAAGCAGCGGCTTTACTATAATAATGGACGATTTCGGAAGCGGATATTCTTCGCTGAATTCTCTGAGGAGCTATGACATCGACATTATAAAGCTGGATATAAACTTCCTTAAAAACTGGGATACCGAAGCGTCCGGAAGCAGATCCAAAATTATTGTCGAATCAATTTTACAGATGACCGGAAAGCTTGATCTGGCGGTGATCGTCGAGGGAGTGGAAACAAAGGAGCAGAGCAATTTCCTGATTAATATCTGCTGCCGTTACGTTCAGGGCTTTTATTACTTCAAGCCTATGCCCGCAGAAGAGCTGGCTTTGAAAATTGACGAGGGAAGCATTTCGGTAGATACTAACGGTATTCGGAAGCATGACCCTTCGTTCAGCGTTATCCGTAAGGATCTTTTTCACGAAAACCGATTTGCCGCAGCCGCTGCAGAGCTTGACGGCAGTACGATCGCTATGCGCTTCTGCAATCCTGCGTTTACAAGCCTTACCGGTATAGACTTAAACAAACCCGAAACGACAAGCTGTGATTTCCTTGATTTTATAACCGAAGAATCCAAGTCAGCGGTTCTGGACGCAGGTAAAGCGGTGATGGAAGGCAGGCTGAATATTGTAAATATCTCCGTTACTCTTGCACATAACGGCGAACCGTACAAAAACGTTGTACTGTATATCTTTTCACTGAAAAGAAACGGCGGAGATAATATGCTTGCTTTTATAGCCGATTCATATACTGAAAATACCGATCTGTTGCTTTCCTCAATAGCAAATATATTAGGACAGACTATCGACGTTATAACTGAGATAACCATTCCGTCGTTTACTTACAGACAGCTTACTTTAAGCAAAAAGAATTATTTCGACGTTGAAAGCTGCGGTGAATACGCTCCCGCTTATATGCATATGATCAACGACGAAATTGAACCCGGTGATATACCGTCGGTTTCCGCAGTGTTCAGTCCGGATAACCTGCAAAAGTTTATAGACGATCCTGAAACGAGTGATACCGTTTCGGTAAAATACCGTCTGAAAAATGCGCCTGAGACCACATGGATGGAAAGCAGTGCGGTTTTTATTCGGAACAGCGTACCACAGAAGATAATAGTCCTCGCCAAAGATGTTACGGCTAACGTTGAATTTAAAAAAGTAAGCGAGCTTGCAAAGCACGACTATCTTACTCATACAATGAACAGAAGCGCAATACCGAAAATAGAAAGCTTACTGCGTTCGGAGAAATATTCCGACGCAGATCACGCCGTATGCATGATAGACGTAGATAACTTTAAGATCGTCAACGATACCTACGGCCATTATGAGGGGGATAAATGCCTTAAAACGATAAGCGGAATAATCAAAAGCCGCTGCTCTGACAAAGACTCTATAGTACGTTTCGGGGGCGATGAATTTCTGGTATACCTTGCCGCTGTACCGTCTGAGCAATATGCCCTCGACTGGGCCAACTCCGTAATTGACGACATTAAGCATATAGACGGAAATGAAAACGGTTTGGTTTCAATAAGCGTCGGGATCGCATTTTCAAAGCCTCCTCACGATCTCTTCGGCAATGTTTACCGTGAAGCCGATAAAGCGCTTTACAAGGCCAAGAGAAACCGTAAAGGCAGAGCCGCAGTATACGGCGTAAAATAAATTGTACAGCTAAGGCTGCGTCCTATATAACGGACGCAGCCTTTATTCTGCATTTATTACTTTTTTAGTCCCCATATATCGCGGGCGTAATCCTCAACCGAACGGTCAGCCGAGAAAATTCCTGCGTTTGCGATATTGGCAAGCGACATTCTCTGCCACTTCATTTTGTCGTTATAACATTCTGAAGCGTATTTCTGAGCCTTCTGATAGGAATCAAAATCAGCAAGCGCCATATAGGTATCGGCATTTTTGAGAGAACCTGCGATCTCGCCGAACTGCTCGCCGTTGATACCGCTCTGAAGCCTGTCGACAGCCGACTTTACTACGCCGTTTGAATTATATATATCAATAGGCTTGTAATTTGACTTCCTCGCATTTACCTCGTCTACGTTCATACCGAATATAATTATATTCTCATCGCCTACCTGCTCATGGATCTCAACATTGGCTCCGTCCATAGTTCCCAAGGTAACTGCGCCGTTTATCATAAGCTTCATATTGCCTGTACCGGAAGCCTCCGTTCCCGCAAGAGATATCTGCTCGGAAATATCTGCCGCAGGCATAAGGATCTCGGACAGCGTTACGCAGTAATCCTCAAGGAAGATCACGCTGAGCTTCTCGTTCAGCTTCTTATCCTTTCTGAGCTCCTGAGAAATATTCCAGATAAGCTTGATTATCTGCTTCGCCATATAATATCCGGGAGCCGCCTTAGCTGCAAAAATATAAGTTTTAGGCGTAAAATCGGCGTCGGGATTTTCTTTCAGATAATTATATTCCGCAATTATATTAAGCGCATTAAGCTGCTGGCGTTTATACTCGTGCAGACGCTTGACCTGAACATCGAAAATAGAAGCTGTATTAAGCGCAACTCCGTATTCATTCTTGACATACTTTGCGAACCTGTTCTTATTGTCAAGCTTGATCTTTGCAAGGCGCTCAAGAACCTCTTTATCATCCTTAAAGCTGTTGAGCTTTGCAAGGCCGGATGCGTCCTTTAAAAATCCGCTGCCGATCTTCTCTCTGAGAAGCTCCGTAAGTCCCTCGTTAGACTGATAAAGCCATCTTCTGTAGGCAATTCCGTTAGTAACGTTTGTAAATTTTTCGGGAGTATACTCATATTCGTCCTTAAAGGTTTCACGCTTGATTATCTCAGAATGTATTTTAGCAACTCCGTTTACATGATGACAGGCGTGAACACAGAGGGTTGCCATTTTTACCTTATTGTTCTCAACGATAGACATTCTCGAAACCTTTGCCTCGTCACCGTATTTCTCCCATAGCTGACGGCAGTATCTTTCGTTAATTTCAATAATAATAGCAAATATTCTGGGAGTTACGCTCTTAAGCAGATTGCAGTCCCATTTCTCCAGCGCCTCAGGCATTACCGTATGATTCGTATAAGCAAAGGTATGCTGAACTATATACCAAGCCTTGTCCCACGAATATCCGCAGTCGTCAAGCAGAACTCTCATAAGCTCGGGGATAGCAAGCGTCGGATGAGTATCGTTTATATGAATAGCAACCTTTTCGTGAAGATTGTCAAGCGTACCGTAAACGCCCATATGCTGATTGACTATATCGCCTATCGAAGCGGCACACAGGAAATACTGCTGTCTTAAACGAAGAGATTTTCCCTCGGCGTGATTGTCGTTAGGATAAAGCACCTTTGTTATAGCCTGCGACATAATATTAAGACCCAGAGCCTTAGAATAATCGCCCTTATTAAACATTGTCATATCAAATGACGGGACCTCAGCCTTCCAGAGCCTCAGCTTTGAAACGGCTTCGCTTCCGTAGCCTGATACGAAGAGATCGTAAGGAACCGCCATAACCGAGGTATAATTTTCATGAGTCACGCAGTGATACTGATTATCCCAATACTCTTTCAGATCTCCGTCAAAGCGAACCTCAACAGCCTTGCTCGGAACAGGAACCAGCCATGCCGAACCGCCCGGAAGCCAGTTGTCGGGAAGCTCCGTCTGCCAGCCCTCATCAAGCTTCTGCTTGAAAATACCGTATTCATAGCAGATAGAATATCCCGTAGCATGATACCCGTCGGCGGCAAGGGCGTCAAGATAACAGGCGGCAAGACGTCCAAGTCCGCCGTTGCCCAGACCTGCGTCAGGCTCGCACTCATAAATTCCGTTTATAGAGATACCGAAATCCTTCAGCATTTCAATGGTTTCGTTTATCATTTCAAGGTTATATAGGCTTGTTTTCAGCGAACGGCCCATAAGAAATTCCATTGACAGATAATAAACCTTTTTATTTCCGGCAGAATGAGTCTTTACCGTAAAATGACGGCGCTTTGCTTTTAGAATACCGACAACTATTTTTGTCAGCGCTTCGTAAACCTGCTGATCCGAAGCGTCGTCCGGAGTCGTCTGAAAATCGTTATGCAGAATATCAACAAACTGTTTTTTAAGCTCAGCCTTTGATATAGTTCCTGCGCCCGGAGTATTTGATTTTGCCATATTATTTTACCTCCTGAAAAAATATGCCTTTGTATTAGACCCAAACAAAGACAGTTTATTGTAATTAATTATATCTTATTTACCGCCAGGTTTCATCAACCTGCTGTTAATACATAAAAACATTATACCTAATCGTTTTCGCTGCTCTGATTTTTTATTTATATATATTATTATATGGTGTTTTTGAACAAATGTCAAGTGGAAAAATTGTATAGTATGCCTAATTCGGGAATTTACACATTGCTTAAATGTTCAGACGAAGCATTTTTAACTATTATCACAACACAGATCATAAATGCTTAGGCAATTTACTCAAACGTTTTCGGAATATGCGGAGATATATTTATCCCTGCCTTTGCCGCCTGACTGTGCTGAAGCCTTCTTGGAATATTATAAAGCCTGTTATCCTTAATGAATTTAGCTCCCGTCTGCTTGAAATAAAATGATATACCGGCGCTGAGACACTGCTGCCGAAGTGAAAGTATCCAGTCGTAGCGGCAGGGGCGGGCATAGTATCCCGACTCCCCTCCTGCTATCACTTCAATTATTCCTGAACTCAGATACATAGACAGGTCGATCTCCTCAAGCAGCGGTTCACAGACTATTGATTTTTTCTTTATAGGCGCATCAAGAAAGATCGGCAGTCTGTAATCCGCCCTATCCTGATCCTCACAGGTACAGCAGATATGAACGTTATCGTAGCCCGCTCCCCAATCATGGGGGATACAATCGTAAAATCGGTGTATCCTTTTTGTTATAAAAAGAAATTCAAGCTCGGAGCGCTGTTTTATCATCTTCCAACATTCATTCCTCCAGCTGTCGGCGTCTTCAAGGAAAAAGTCACTTGAAAAGCAGAGATAAACTATTCCGTCCCCCTCGCGCTTCAGTTTATACTCTCCGTTTTTGTTCTTTTCTATCGGAAGATAAAAGGTTTTGTTTTTAGTGACCCTCGAGCTGTCCCTCTCATAGCGGGCGTCCTGACGGTATACATAGCAGTTCTTACAGCCGGGGCTTATTTTATGACATCCGTGCCACGGATTCCAGGTTACGTTCATAAAAAGCTGCGGTTTTCTCCGGAAAACGCCTCTCCTTTCACAAAATCTGCGATAGCTATTCCCTTCGGGTTTATTCCTTGTATTTATTATAACATATTTTCTCGCAAATGTCAAGAACAAATATTCGAGGTTTCTTTACTGAACAAGCTGTTACCTTGACGCATATAATGACGCAGGGGGGGAACTTATATGGAAGAAATAACGAATGAAATGAAAAAACAGCTTATTCATGCGTTTGCAAGAGGCTCGTCTATTGCAAATCTTGAGGCGTCTACGGGACTTTCAAGAGAATTTCTTGAGGAATTCGCAAGAACCAACGCAGACGAGATATGCAGACGGCGCAGAGAAATAAGAGAGGATTTCAACACCGGCCGTGAGGACGGCAGATATTACGGTACAGACGTATCTTCCTGGCAGGGAGTTATTGAATGGAACAGGGTAAAACGTGACAGAAACGGAAGCTTTACTATGCTCAGAGCGGCTTACGGACTTGAACGCGACGAACGTTTTGAGGAAAATTACCGAGGCGCAGTCAAAGCAGGGATAAATACGGGAGCTTATCTGTACTCGCTTGCGCTGAACAAGAAGGAAGCGGTAAGAGAAGCGGAATTTATGCTGGAGCTTATACGGGGAAAGGATCTAAAATATCCGATAGCTTTTGATATAGAAGAACGTTCTCAGGCGGAGCTTGGAAGAGAACGGGTATCGGAAATTGCCGAAGCCTTCTGCTCAAGAATTGAGAGAGAGGGCTATTATGTAATGATATACTCATATGAGGATTTCCTTATCAGCCTGCTGAATGAGGAAGTGCGCCGCAGATATGATATATGGGCGGCTTCTATAGGTCAGACTCCTTCAATACCCTACGGGATACACCAGTATTCCTTCCGAGGACGGGTCGAGGGAATAAGAGGCGACTGCGATCTTGACGTATCGCTGAAGGATTATCCGGCGATAATAAGCGAAATGAACCGCAGAAGAAGCTTGACTTAATTTCTTCGGTTCAGTACCTTGTTATAGTTATATTTTTACTGTAGGAGCGGATCTGACTGCTCCTATAGTATTTTATATTGAAAAAATATCCGCAGCGTGGTATAATAAATATCAATAACTAATTATTGCGAAACGGAGATACGCTATGAAACTAAAGGATAAGGTACTTTGTATACTTGAAGAAAACAGAGGAGCGCATATATCGGGGGCGGAAATAGCCAAACGCCTGGAGGTTTCAAGAAACGCCGTATGGAAAGCCGTTGAAGAACTGAGAAGCGGCGGAACAGGGATAGAAGCGGTAAGGAACGGCGGCTACTGTATTCCTGCTGATGAAAGCAGTCTTTCGGTTCAGGGGATAGAAGCGATCTTGGGACAGTCTGGTTATATAATAAACGTTGAGCAAAGCGTGACCTCAACAAATACCGTATTAAAAGAGCTTGCACAGCAGGGCTGTCCGGAAGGCTATGTTCTTATCGCACGGCAGCAGACCGCGGGAAAGGGCAGGCTCGGCAGAAGCTTTTATTCGCCTCCCGACAGCGGATTATATCTTTCTGTTGTACTGCGGCCGCACATGAACGTTGAGGACGCACTTTTTATTACTACGTCGGCGGCGGTAGCGGTTTCAAGAGCGATCGAAACCTGCTGTGATCACAAGCGGACTGCTCAGATAAAATGGGTCAACGACATATACCTGGACGAAAAAAAGGTCTGCGGTATACTTACGGAAGCCGCTATCGATTTTGAAAGCGGAGGTCTTGAATACGCTGTTCTTGGGATAGGCGTAAATATAACGCCTCCTGAGGACGATTTCCCAGACGGACTTTCAGATACAGCGACCTCGATATTCAGCAGCAGGAAAATCGGCAACCTCAGAAACCGTCTTGCCGCAGAAATTCTAAGAGAGCTTTCAGCGCTTCCTGACGGATTTATGTCCGAAAAAACGCTGGACGAATACCGCAAACGCTCCCTGCTCATCGGAAAAAATGCTTATGCATTGTTTAAAAATGAAGCAAAGCCCTGCCGAGTCCTCGGAATAGATGACAGAGCCAGACTTCTGGTAAGCTTCGGAGACGGCTCTGAACAGGCGCTTTCCTCAGGTGAAGTAAGCGTAAAAAGATCTGTACCGGAACACAACGGCGGCGGGGATCTATAACTGATTAACTGATTTTATAAAAACAGCAGACGGACACCGGCCTTTCTGCTATAACGGGATACTGCCGTTATAGCAGAAAAAGCCTGTATCCGTCTGCTTTATTTATTAATAACCTTGCAAAGCAGCTGTTAAATTCTTATACATAACCTATTATCGAAGAAATAAGAATTATAATAAGACAAATCGGACAAACGACCGAAATCATTATTCTGTAAAGCTTTTTCGACTTGAATTTTTCAGAGCGTTCGACCTCTTCTTCAATTGCTTTAGGCTTTATAATAAATGCTACGAAAATACAGGTAAGCAGAGCGGTTATAGGCATCATTATATTATTGCTGATAAAATCAAAGAAATCAAGGATAGAACGTCCCAACAGAGTAAAGTCAGACCATATGCTGTAGCCGAGCGACGACGGAACAGCTACTGCCGCAGATATTATCATTACACCTACACAGATTACCCAGCGCTTTACCTTCAGCTTGTCGCTGAATATAGACACTATCGTTTCCATTAGTGAGATCGCAGAGGTAAGCGCCGCAAGAAGAACCAGAATAAAAAATACCGCTCCGACTATCTTTCCTCCGTACATTGTGGAGAAAACCTTTGGAAGTGTAACAAACATAAGCCCCGCACCCTGATTCAAGGCTTCCTTATCTCCTCCCGAAAATGCGTAGACCGCCGGAACGATCATCATTCCCGAAAGAAAAGCAACGGCTGTATCAAAAATTTCTATCTGCCTGACCGAGCCTTCAAGATTATCCTCCCTCCGCATATAAGAGCCATAGGTAATCATTATTCCCATAGCAAGCGACATTGAATAAAAAAGCTGACCCATAGCTGCAACTACAGTTTTTATAGAAAAGTCCGCAAAATTCGGCTTTATATAGTAAAGAAAGCCCTCCCATGCGCCGTCAAGAGTAAGGCTGTAAAAGGCTATTCCGACGGATATTATAATAAGTACGGGCATAAGTATCTTACTTACCTTTTCAATTCCCTTCTGAACTCCCAAAAGAACTACTACAGCGGTAAGAAATATAAAAACCGCAGTAAAAATTATCGGAGAGACCGGTGAACCGATAAAGCTGCTGAAATAATCGTCTGCGGCAGCACTGGCACCGTTTCCCGAGAGATATACCATAAGATACTTTATTACCCAGCCGCCGATCACGCAGTAATATGGAAATATTATCATAGGAACTGCCGAGGCAATATAGCCGACGAATGCAAACTTCCTGCTCAGCGCAGAAAAAGCTCCTACCGCGCTCTTGCCTGTTTTTCTTCCTATAGCTATTTCCGTAACCATCAGCGCAAATCCGAAGGTAACGGCAAGGATCAGATATACAAGCAGGAAGATACCTCCTCCGTACTTAGCCGCAAGAAAAGGAAAGCGCCAGATATTGCCCAGTCCCACCGCAGAGCCGGCAGCGGCGAAAATAAATCCCAGCTTGCTTGAAAATCCGGTCTTGTGATCACTCATATTTAATACACTCTTTCAATTTGATTTTTTGCCTTATAAAGGTAAAGGCTATTACTCCCAGAGCAGTTAATGTTTCTGCCGTAAACAGCGATACCCATACTCCGTTCATTCCCAACAGATACGGAAGAATAAAAACTGCCGGAACTATAAGCACCAGACCCCTTATAACCGATACAGCAAGCGACGGCGCCGCCTTATTTACCGAGGCATAATACATCGCCGTTACCGTATTGAAGCCCAGCGGCAGAAACGCAGGAAAATACAGCCTCAGACCGTTATGGGCGAGCCGTGCGATATCCGGATCTCCCGAGCTGTTGAAGGCTGCAGCTATACCGTCTGTAAACAGGAAAACCACGGCATAAATCACAGCGGAAATGCATACACCTGTTAATACAGTCATACGATAGCAGCGTTTTACATAAGAGGTTTTCCCCTCTCCGTAAAATCTTCCGGTAAGCGGCTGCATTCCCTGAGCAAGACCGTTAAATACCGCCGTTGCCACAATAGCAGTATTTGCTATTATTCCGTAAGCCGCAACTCCGTCGCTTCCCTCGATTTTCATTATTACCGTATTGAAGCAGAAAACGACTATACCTGACGAAAGCTCCGCAAGCAGACTTGAAAAACCAAGAGAGCAGTTTTTCAAGCCGTCCCTGATATATGTCCTGCCCCTTGTAAAGCGAAAGCTGTTTCTGCGTTTTATAAAGTACAGCGACATTACGCACAGACTTATCAAAGGAGAAAAGCCTGTAGCAAGGCTTGCTCCGAACATACCCATATTCATAGGGAAAATAAAGATATAGTCGAGCAGTATATTAGAAAGGCTTCCGACTACCGTTGCCGCCATTGCAAGCTGAGGAGCTCCGTCATTGCGGATAAAACAGGATACCAGAGCGTTAAGCATAAACAGCGGCGAAAAGCTCAGCAGCACTTTAAGATACTGTGAAGCAAGGCGGTGGATTTCAGTTCCTCTGCCTGCGCCCATAACAGAGGCAAAAGTATCGGGAAACGAAAAACCGATCACCGCAAAAACAAGTCCTGCAAAAACCGCAAACTTAAAGCCCTGTGTAAACGTCCTGTCTGCGCTTTTATCGTTTCCGGCGCCCTTCTGTACGGCAAACCTGGCAGACCAGCCTACTGCGGTCATCAATCCCACGGCGTTCATTACATTAAACATCGGTATCGCAAAATTAAGCGCCGCCAGACCATCTGCACCCTTTGCGCGCTCTATAAAAATAGTATCGGCTATAATATAGCAGGAAATTCCCAGCATACCAAGTATACTGAGCGAAACATACTTTGCCAGAATACCGGCAATTCCTTTTTTATCAGACAACATTCATTCTCCCAAAAAAACAATCTCGTTATTTATGATAACACATTCTTTAATTAAAAACAATAGTTTACCTATGAAAAAATTATACAAAAATTAAGCCGAAATTTTTACCTCCGCTATTGCATGATACTATAATACTGCTTTAATTTACTATTACTATACTGCGATATAAGATTAAATATACTGCATACGCCCTCATAAATAATACCTTGTTATGCATATTGCTTTAAGGTATACCCATTTTTTGTTCATAATAACGAAAGATTTTTTTAAATTAGGGGTTGCGTTTTATGTGAAAATAGTATATAATTATACCATGCAGTTTGAATTTTATTGTGTAATTAGTACATAATCTGCAAATAGAATAACGTAAGGAGAGAACTGTTTTGAAAAACTACGACAGCACTGAAATCAAAAATATTGCCATTGCAGGTCACGCCGGATCGGGCAAAACATCGCTGACCGAGGCTTTGCTATATAAGAGCGGGGCGTCCGACAGACTTGGCAGGATCGCCGACGGAAATACCGTATCCGATTTTACGGCTGAGGAAATCAGGAGAAAATGCTCGCTGTACACTTCACTATCGTCATTTGAAAGAGACGGCTTTAAGATAAATCTGATCGATACCCCGGGGCTTTTCGACTTTGCCGGAGAAATGACAGAGGGAATTTATGCAGGCGGCTCGGTTATTATTACCGTTTCCGGAAAATCAGGCGTAAAGGTCGGAACCCGCAAGGCTTACGATACCGCCAAAAAATACGGCAAGCCTACTATGTTCGTTGTAACAAAGCTTGACGACGACAACGCAAACTTCAACAACGTTCTGACCCAGCTGAAGGCAGAGTTCGGCCCTACAGTATGTCCCGTTGTAGTTCCCGTTATAGCCGACAGAAAAATCGTTTCATATGTAAACCTTATTGAAATGAAAGCATACAAATACGACGATAAGGGCAGCGCCGTTGAAACGGAAATGCCTACTTCAGAGGTTTCCGAAAAAATGGAATACCGTATAGACGGTCTTATCGAGGCTGTTTCTGAGGCAGTTGCAGAAACCGACGAAGCCTTGTTTGAAAAGTTTTTCTCAGGAGAACCGTTTACGCAAAAAGAGCTGACAGACGGAATCCACAAGGGAATGAACGAGGGTATAATTACTCCGGTAACCTGTGTTTCGTCAACCGATCTTTCAGGTGTCGATATGCTGCTGAAGGAAATTTCCCTGCTTCTTCCTAACCAGGCTGAGAACACTTCGATCACAGCCGTTGACGCAAAGGGCGAGCCTGTGGAGATCGAATGCAGCGAAAGCGCTCCTCTGTCAGCATTTGTATTTAAGACCGTAGCAGACCCGTTTGTCGGTAAAATGTCATTTATGAAGGTATATTCGGGAACTATCTCCCCCAATATGGAAATAGTCAACGCAACTACAGGCAATACCGAAAGAGTTGGTAAGCTTGTAAGCCTTACGGGTAAAAAGCAGACTGAAATTACCCGTGCGGTCTGCGGAGATATTGCCGCCGCTATGAAGATGAACGTAAATACCAACGATACGATATGCGACCCTTCCAGAGTTGTAAAATTCCCTGCAATAGAGTTTCCGAAGCCCTGCTACAGAATGGCAGTTAAGGCTAAGGGACAGGGAGATGAAAGCAAGATAGCCGGAGCTGTTTCAAAGCTTCTTGAGGAAGATCTGACGATCTCCTACAAGCAGGATCCAAATACCGGCGAAATGATACTCAGCACCCTAGGAGGACTGCATTTGGATTCAGTTGCCGGAAAGCTGAAAAGTGATTTCGGTATTGACGTTGACATTACTGTTCCCAAGGTCGCTTACAGAGAAACGATACGCAAAAAGGTCAAAGTTCAGGGCAGACATAAAAAGCAGTCGGGCGGACACGGTCAGTTCGGCGATGTCTGGATCGAATTCGAGCCTTGCGTTTCAGATGAGCTTATCTTTGAGGAAAAGGTTTTCGGCGGCGCAGTTCCCAAGAACTTCTTTCCGGCAGTTGAAAAGGGGCTTCAGGAAAGCGTTAAAAAAGGCGTTCTTGCAGGTTTCCCTGTAGTAGGTCTTAAAGCCATCCTTGTAGACGGATCATATCACCCTGTAGACTCCTCTGAAATGGCGTTCAAAACAGCCGCTTCTATTGCGTACAGAGAAGGAATGCCTCAGGCTGAGCCTACGCTGCTTGAACCTATCGGCTCTCTCAGCGTTCTCGTTCCCGATGAAAATACCGGAGATATCATGGGCGATCTTAATAAGCGCAGAGGACGCGTTCTTGGAATGAACCCTTCGGACGCAAAAGGCTATACTGAGGTCATCGCCGAAGTACCGGAAGCTGAAATGCAGGATTTTGCCCTTGCCCTAAGACAGATGACTCAGGGAAGAGGCGAATTTACCTTCGAGCATATCAGATACGAGCAGCTTCCTTCAAACCTTGTTGCAGAGGTAATTGCAAAAAACAGAATAGATTAAAAACAACGGGCAGCGATCCTTATCAAAAGGACAGCTGCCCGAATTATTATTTACAGCAAAGGAGAGAACATTCTGAGTACCGCCGAAACCATTCTGCTCCACAGAGAACGCGAAGCGCAGTCCTGAACGGTTATCTCTACGCAGTTTTTCTCGAGAATATTAAGAAAATCAGCCTTTACGTCCATAACTGCCGGAACCTTGTACATATAGGTAGCGCATTCAAAGTGAAGATACAGGCTTCTGTAATCAAGGTTTATCGTTCCTACGACCGCAGTTTTATCATCTGATACAAAATTCTTCGCATGTATAAAGCCGTTGTATTCATAGATCTTTACCCCCAGAGCGATAAGCTCGCTGTAATAGGATTTTCCGATAGATCTGACATACCATTTATCGGGTATACCCGGAGTAATTATACGAACATCCACTCCGCTTTTAGCCGCATAGCCAAGCGCAGTTACTATCTCGTTATCCGGTATAAGATAGGGCGTTGTAATATAAACATAATCCCTGGCGCTGTTGATAATATCGAGGTATACAAGCTCGCCGACGTTTTCGGTATCAAGGGGGGAATCTCCGTAAGGAAGAACATATCCCGGCGCATTTTCTGGTATCTGAACGGTATCATCCGGCAAAAACTGATCATAATCAGAAGCCAGTCCCTCGCCGTCAACTATTTCCCACATCTGCAAAAACATCATAGTAAAATTCCAGACTCCGTCGCCCTTTATCATTACAGCCGTATCTTTCCAGTGTCCGAAGCGTTCCTTACGATTAATATACTCGTCTGCAAGATTGACGCCTCCGTTAAACGCAGTATGGCCGTCTATAACACAGATCTTTCTGTGATCGCGGTTATTCTGTATTGAAGAAAGCATGGGTCTGAAGGGATTGAATACATGACATCTGATCCCGGCTTTTTCCAGTTTTTTATCATATCTCATAGGCAAAAGATGCTGAGAACCCATTCCGTCGTAAAGCAGTCTTACGTCTACTCCCTGCTTTGCCTTTTGCTCCAGTATCTGATAGATCTCATTCCACATTTCCCCCTGATCTATAATAAAATACTCAAGAAAAATAAAATGTTCAGCCTTTTTAAGCTCTCTTACCATAGCGGCAAACTTTTCCTCGCCTATCTTGAAATATTCTACCGTAGTATTTTTATAGATAGGGTATCCGCCGTATTTATCAACATATCTTGCAAGGTGATATACGTTCTTGTCCTCTATATTAAGCTCGGTAAGAATATCCTGATCCTGTCTTAAAAAAGGCTTTGTTCCGGCACACTTTTTTATATGAGCGTTGCGTACTCTTTTCGTACTGTACTGATTTGACAGGATAAAATAAGCAATCGTCGCAAATACGGGTATTGCAAGCAGAGGTATTATCCATGCCAGCTTATATGCGGGATTTTCAGGCTTATTAAGAATATATACCGCAAGCGCAAGTCCGAGAACAGTAAAAGTATAATAGATCGCACTGGAATGCTCGCTGAGCTGAAAAAATGTAAACAGCAGAAAAAGAACCTGCGCAAGCAGCAGCAGAATAATAGTTGTTCGCTGTGAAAAAACTATATTCGCAAACTTTTTCCAAAACTTCGTCATCGAATTTCCTTTCCCTTTGGCATACGCCGTTTTTTATAATCTGTAAAAACTATTATAGCACGCCGTAATTCTTTTTGCAAGCGGGAAAATAAATAAGTTTTACTCGTTTCACCTATATTATGCAGCTGAATGTTTTACAGCTTTATAAACTGCGGTTTCCTTTCCCTGAAATATGCCAGATATTCAAAGCCTGCTTCCCTTGCCGCCTGTATACCTGCTTCCGTTCCTGCCGCAAGGTCGCATACTCTGTGAGCGTCCGAGCCTACAGTAATGATTTCTCCGCCCATTTCCCTATAAAGCCTTATATACCCGAGATCGGGAAAAGTGTTTTTATACTTCTGCCTTAAACCCGAGGTATTTATCTCTATACCCTTTCCGGAATAAATAAGCGTTCTGAATATCTCTCTGATTATTTCACCGTACCTGTTCATATCAGTCTTTATTCCGTAATCTCCCTCAATATACCGCAGAGGATAGGTAAGGTGACCCAGAACGTCAAATCTGCCCCACCTGCACATTTCAAGCATTTCCTCGAAATACGAGTCAAGCAGTGAATAAATATCATCCTCCCGCATTTCATTATATCTCAGAAAATAGAAATCCTTACTGCCCTTATTCTGATGATGAGAGCCTATTATAAAGTCAAGACGTTTGTCGGAAGCTGTTTTTTCAGCATTTTCAATATCCTGCAAAGGCTGTCCCAGCTCGATACCGCATAGGAAATTCAGTCTGCCCTCATATTTTTCTTTAAGCTTATACTGAGCCTCGATACTTTCTGCCGAGTATTTTCCTGCTCCGAACATATCAGAATCCTCTTCTGCGGCTTTGGAATAGCGCTCAGACGAATACCAGTAATTGCAGTCGCAGTGATCTGTAACTGCGTACGCCGAAAGTCCAAGCTCTGCCGCTCTTTCAAGCATTTGCTCCAATGAATCTTTACCGTCCGGCGAAAAGGAGGTATGAGTATGCATATCTGTCAGGATCCTTGAATTCATTGGTCATTCTCCTTTTCGGCTTTAAAATACGAGGAAAGCCTTTTCGCCGCCGCATATGCCCTTTTTATATAAAGCTCCGGTGTAAGAGCGTCGTAAAGCCTTGATTTATCCGTCATTACCTCAAGTGAGACGGCGCCTCTGTAATCAAGAGCGCACAGCTTTTTTACCGTTTCTGAAAAATCTATATTTCCGTCAAACGGAATAAGATGACTGTCAGCCTCGCCGTTATTATCGTGAATATGCAGAGCGCAGAGCCTTTCTCCGTACTCGGAAAGCATATCTGTTCCCTTTGAAAAGCAGTTTTCATGTCCCGTATCAAAGCAAAAGCCGATATTTCCGCCATGAAGCCTTTCAAAAAGCGTTTTAAGATATTCCGGCCGCTGGATATTTTCAAAGGCCGTCCTAACGTTTTTCTTCTCGGCATAGCTTACTATCCCCTGAAAATATTTCAGACCGCATTGAGATACCGAAGGCGGCTCGAACCCGTCCGACGGGTGAACAACGAGGGTTTTAATACCGTAAAACGAACAGCAGTCAATTGCGGAATGAATGAGCATAAGTGTCTGAGCCGGATTTTCATCACTCCAAAGCCGGTTCATCATACCGTTTCCGAAAGGACAGTGCATATTTTCGATCCTAAGACCGTTTTTTCTTATAATATCAATCTCGCTGCGGAACTCAGCGGGAGTTTTGAAATTCATCATTACGCTGTCAAAGCCGGCTTCTCTTATCAGCCTTAGCCTTTCCTCAAATGAGAGCCTGTCGGTAAATCCGGTATTTATACATAAGTTCATTTTTGTCCTCTCCTTCTGTATGGTTTTTTCGGTATCACTCAGATACAAAAGCGACCGCCCGTATTGATTCGCCCTGACGCAGGCAAATAATGGCGGCCGCCGAAGCTTAGTTCTTTAGCGAATGAAGCGGAGCGGGGATCTGTCCGCCCCTATTGATAAACTTAGAGGGCGATTCCTTTTTAAGCGGCATAACAGGACCGCAGCCGAAAAGACCTCCCCAGTCAAGCTCGTCGCCTACGTCCTTTCCGACGGCAGGTATAACCCTTACGGCAGTGGTCTTGCAGTTTACCATTCCGATAGCCGCCTCATCAGCAATAATTGCCGCAAGCGTATCCGGCTCGGTATCACCGGGAACGACGATCATATCAAGACCTACCGAGCAGACAGCGGTCATAGCTTCAAGCTTCTCAATTGAAAGCGTACCCGCCTTTGCGGCGGAAATCATTCCTGCGTCCTCTGAAACCGGAATAAACGCTCCCGAAAGTCCGCCTATTCTGGAGCAGGCCATAACTCCGCCCTTCTTAACTGCGTCGTTGAGCAGTGCAAGAGCCGCAGTCGTTCCGTGAGTTCCGCACTTTTCAAGTCCTATCTCTTCAAGAATGTGCGCAACGGAATCTCCAACCGCCGGAGTAGGAGCAAGCGAAAGGTCTACTATTCCGAACGGAACGCCGAGCCTTTCAGAAGCAGTAACGCCTACCAGCTGGCCGACCCTTGTTATTTTATATGATATTTTCTTTATTACATCGGCGATCTGCGTAATATCTGCGTCAGGGTATTTTCTCAAAGCCGCTCTTACAACTCCGGGACCTGAAACTCCTACGTTTATCATGCAGTCAGGCTCTCCTACGCCGTGAAAAGCTCCTGCCATAAAGGGGTTATCCTCAACGGCGTTGCAGAAAACCACAAGCTTTGCCGCTCCGAAGCAGGCGCTGTCCACAGTCCTCTCGGCGCATTCCTTAATTATCTTACCCATCATTTTGCAGGCGTCAAGATTAATTCCTGTCTTAGTAGAGCCGACGTTGACCGAGGAGCATACTCTCTCGGTACAGCTGAGGGCTTCCGGAATTGACTTTATAAGCTCAGTATCTCCCGCAGAAAATCCTTTCTGAACCAATGCGGAATAACCGCCTATAAGATTTACGCCGACGTCCTTAGCGGCTCTGTCCATAGCCTTTGCAAAAGGTACGGGAGAGCATTTGCAGGCGGCGGAAACGATAGCGATAGGGGTAACCGAAATTCTCTTATTGATTATCGGGATACCGAATTCCTTTTCAATCCCCTCGCCTACGGATACAAGGTTTTTTGCCTTTTCAGTAATTTTCCTGTAAACCTTATCGCAGGCCTTGTCAATATCGCTGTCTATACAGTCAAGAAGCGAAATGCCCATTGTAATAGTTCGTATATCAAGGCACTCGTCCTGTATCATTCGTATCGTTTCAAGCACATCGTATGTATTTATCATCTATAAAACATTCCTCTCAAATCAGATATGGTGCATACAATTAAAAATATCCTCATGCATTGTATGGATCTTAAGACCCATTGAATCTCCCAGCTCGGTCAGATCGTCCGCCATCTGAGAGAAATCAGAGCTTAGCTTAGAAATATCCACCAGCATTATCATAGCGAACATATCCTGAAGCACCGACTGAGTAACCTCTATTACATTTGCGTTATGCTCGGCACATTTTGCACTTACCTTTGCAAGAATACCAACCGCATCCTTGCCAATAACTGTAACTACTGCTCTCATTATATATAACCAGCCTTTCATTAATAATCATGTATACTTTATAATTATATCATATTTTTATCTGTTTGCCAACAAAAAATTATAAATAATTGATTAACGTATAATTTTACCGTAAGCCGCAAATACTCCTCCGTTTTTCAGCCGTCTGTCATATAGCTGTCACATTGAACGGGTATCATATAAACAACAGGTTAGAGGGACGCCTGAGCCGCGAGGGTTAAGCGACACGCGAAATCCTACGGCAACGGGTATTGAGCCGATAAGTCTTGAATGCATATGCAAAGACATACCTGAAGTCCCGACCACATATTATTTTTTCTCCATCATATAATAATATAAAGTGAGCGATCACTCAAAAAGCCTCCGTTCTGTTAAGAGCGGAGGTTTTTTGTTGTTATAATAGAAATAGCGTTTTCAGCCGTCTTATCCTGCCTGAGTTACAGAAAGGCTCAAATATCGGTCAGTCAATAACAAACACAGTAATTAAGCGATCTGTTCTATACGGCATTTCTGACATAATGGATATTCAGCAATAAACGGCGCTATCTTTTTCTTCATTTCAGCAAAAGATATTCCGTAGAAATAAAGGGCAGTATATGTATCTCCCTCCCAATAGCTATATAATCTGCCTATCCCTTCTATTGCGTGTTCCATTTGTTCAATTACATAATTTATATCGCAGGTGCGGTAAGTTTCAGCAGGCAGATCAATGGCGTTTAAATAGCACGCCAATCCCTCCAGCATTCCTAATTCAAGCTCCGTCTGTGAGCCTTGTAAAACAGAACCTTTGGGAATACCTATTCTGTTTAGCGCTTCCACCAATCGTTTTACACACTCTGTCTCGCTACTGAACAAACGAATATCAATTTCGCAATATGCAATTTCCCCGTCAGGCTTTTGAGCCGTACCTCCACCGGTGACTTCACCCAGCCGTTTTCCCTCCAATACCTCCTGCAGAGCGTCTTCCAACTCAAATCTATGTATTGGCTGAAGCCTGGCATTTAGTTTTAGTGACAGATCCATTGCGCTCCCTCCCTACATATTTCAAATTTACATTCTTATACTTGTTATCATTTAATGAAATCATCTTATCTTTCCTATAGGAATTAAACAATAATAAATCTTCTAGCCTATCTTTTTTTCCTCCAAAAGATTCATAAATTGCAACTTTCAAATTATTACCAAATTCTTTGAAAAATATTTGGTATTTTTCCCTATCGTCTTTCATCATATCCATTAAGTGAGATCTGATTTTATTATTTATTTGTTTGGCAATAAATCTTAGTTCTCTGGTTTCTTGAAGGGTTTCTCTTGAAATATTTAAGGAAATATCATCGCTTTCAACAACGCCTTTTGCAAAAGAAAATTCATCTTCAAGTAAATCTTCATGCCTATCTTTTATTTTTACTCCTGATGAATAAAGTTGTAGACCCTTTTGATAATCTTTTGAATAAAAATCAAAAGGTGCTTTTCTTGGAATATAAATTATTGCCTTAAACTCAACAGTTCCTTCTATATTTAAATGAATCCATGATAAGGGATCATCAAAACCAAAGCCTTGGTCCTTGTAGAAATTTATATAATCCTCATCACTTAAATCTTTTTTAGATTTTTTCCAAATTGGAATTTCAGAATTTAAAACTTCTACTTCCTTGTAATCTTCATATTTTGGATCTTCGTCTGTTGAATCTTCTGTTTTTCTTGACTTTGTTACTTCCATTTTTATTGGATATCTGATGTAATTTGAATATTTTCTTACAAGTTCTTTGATT
>OHTI01000030.1_pt1 | contig 113247 bp, 100 predicted proteins | sample 1578941 | NCBI WGS metagenome assembly OHTI01 (sample SAMEA3879609, study PRJEB24766) | human gut metagenome | biome: human-associated habitat; feature: feces | place: USA | collected 1985/1987
ATACCTTGTTTTTATTTGTTTTCAGTTTGGCAGCTTTTGCTTATCCTGTCTTTTTGTATGAACCTTCTTTCCCATTCATATATTTTTTTGGATTTTCTTTTAATGTAGATACGATTTCGCATGCTGTTTCAATTTCATTGATTGCTATTAATTGTTATTTATTAGGTAGTGTCTCTTTGACGAAAAAAGAGGAAACGGCAAGCCGAGTAATATATGTAAATAATCGACTCCTGATTTTTTTATCTTGCCTACTGTTTGTACTATTTATTTGTTCTGGAGGGGTTTCTTATTATCAAGCTATGTACGGTAAATCTGCCAATGCGGAATTGAGTGGACCTATCAATCAATTACAATCTTTGCTCCAAGCGACCCTTATCGCTACCATTGGTACAGAATTTTATAATCTACGGGCTTGTAGGAAAAAACCGAACAAACTATTCTTGTTGGTTTGTGTTACGCTTTCCTTCTTAATGCTTTATGCCGGGAATCGAACATTTGCCATGCAAATTTTATTGCCGACTTCTTTTTTCCTTTTTTATTTTTATTATCAAATTAGTTTTTCTCGTTTTATTCTGTTGGCAATCATAGGATTTTTTTCTATGTGGTTTATACAAATTAATAGAACGGGAAAAACTATTGATGAAAATATTATCATTAATTCTGCGTCTGTAATTAGTGATATTGTCATACCTTCAAGGAGTAATTTTTTGGTTTTTGAGGTGGTCGATAAAACCGGATTTACATATGGATATAGTATGTCTGGAGGGGTTATAGGAGTGATCCCGTCTCTAGAACGCTTTTTAAATTTAGTGGGGCTTGATTCTAAAAATACCGGTTCTGCCACTCTATTTACCAGATATACATTAGGGGATAATCCCTCGGTTGGGTTGGGAACTATGCTCCAAGCTGATATATATCTTTCTTTTGGTTTGGTAGGTATTCTCCTATTCTTTTGGGGTTTAGGAAAATTTGTAAATCGTATCCAAATGCAGCTTCAACTAAACGTATATTATTCGTATATTATCTACTCGGCATTGATGGCACATGCTGTTTTCTGGGTGCGTGCAGAGGCTACTTATCCTTTAAGGATTATAATTTGGAGTTTGATTATTGCTTATTTAAATAAACTATATTGGAATTGTTATGCAAAAAAAGATAATGTTTTTTACTCCAAGTCTGCAAATAGGAGGAATAGAGAAAGTGTTCACCACTTATGCTAATTGCTTGGCAATAAGTGGATATAAAGTGTATTATGTCTTCGGGAATGATCACTTTGATTATAGTTTATTTAATTCATATGTAGTAAAAATTTCTCTTGGTAATATCAGGTTAAGAGCTTCCTTATGGAGGTTGATGAAAAATGTAATAAAATATTCTCCTGACGTGTTGGTGACTGGAGGAGATTATCCTAATATATATTGCATAATTTCCTCTTTGCTTACTTTTAAACGTAGTAAAATATTAATTTCTCATCATAGTTACTTTAATGTTGAAGTAAATCATACTCTTTCTCGAATACTAATAAAATATTTTTATAACATGGCGGATGGTGTATTATCTGTATCAAATGGTATTACAGCGCATTTGGAATCTTTAGGAGTCAGGAAAAGTTTGTGTACTACCATCTATAATCCGGTAGATATTAATTATGTGATAAATTCTTCTAATGAACCGTGTAATAATCTGGATCATCCCTATATAATATTTGTAGGAAGATTAAGCAAGGTGAAAAACTTGAAACTGTTAATAGATGCTTTTGGGATTTTACGAGAACGATTAAAGGATACAAATTTAGTGATTGTTGGTGACGGAGAAGAAAAAGAGGATTTGGTGAATTACGTAGAGAGTCTTGGATTGGACAAAGAAATTCTATTTACAGGTCCATTGGCTAATCCGTACTCTTTAATGGCTAAATCTATGCTTATTACGTTAACTTCTATTTCAGAGGCATTACCCACTGTGATCATTGAAGCTTTTGCTTTGGGAAAGACGGTGGTTTCAACGCCTACTTGTGGAGCTATTGATCTATTGTCTGGTGGAGAATATGGATATTTAACAAAGCGGTTTGATAATCCTATTGAATTTGCTGAGTTAATGGAAAAAGCAGTAGCACTACCTATTGATCAAAAAAAACTGGTAGATAGGGCTAATTTTTTTGCTGTAGAGAACCAATCAACCGAGTTGATTCACTTATTAAATCATTTATAATTTTTAAGCTGTTATGTTTTTTGACCGTTTGTTTAAAAATAGAATATGGGAATTATGGTGCTTAAGAAAATATTCATTCATAACTCTTGGTCATATTGTTACAGAACAATCTGTTATAGCCGTATCTGATAACTCTGTACCGAAATGTGGAGGACTGGTGGATCGATTGAAAGGGATTATTTCTTTGTTTCATTTTTCAATCGTAACCGACAAACGTTTTTATATTAATTGTACATTCCCGTTTGATCTCAACAAATACTTGATTCCTAATGAATACAATTGGGAAATTATTTTAGATAGATATCCTATTTATCAGTTCAGAACACTCTATTTAATCGGTGAAATGGATGGAGAACGATTATTCAGCTATAAAGGGAAACGCTCTTTGTTGATCTATTCAAATTTTAATTTAATTTCTCAGCTAAATGCTTGTTATAAAACTGATTTTTCATTTGGGGAATTATTTAAGATATTATTTAAACCTTCGGAAATGGTTAAGGGAAAAATTGAATATGTAAAAAATCTTTTTTGTCTTGATAATTATGTTGCTGTACATTTTAGATTTCAACAATTATTGGGTGATTTTAGGGATGTAAATGGCAATGTTTTAGATCAGAATGGACAGAAAAAGATGATAAGTGATTGCTTGTCTATGCTAAATCAGATACAAAACAAACATCAGGACATGAAGTTTCTTATCTTTTCAGATTCATCTAAATTTATAGAAAAATGTGGAGAATGTGGTTATACGATAATTCCTGGGACAATCGGACATATTGATTTCTGTGAAACAGATGATGTGTTCTTAAAAACATTTGTTGATTTCTTTTTAATAAGTGAAGCTAAGTATACCTATTCTGTTATTTTGGATCAGATGTATCCGTCTGCTTTTCCGGAATATGCCTCTTTATTGAATAATGTCCCTTTTCAAAGAGTATACTCTTTGGAATCCGAAACGATTTAAAAAGAAACGATTACTAACCTAAAAAAATGAATATGCCTGTTCTTTTACAAATAAATGTTGTGGTGAATAGTGGTTCGACCGGTCGTATTGTTGAGGAGATTGGTCAAAAAGCAATTTCATTAGGTTGGGACAGCTATATTGCTTATGGACGTAATAAATGTCCAAGTCAATCAAATTTGATAAAAATAGGGACCAATTGGGATTTGAGATTTCATGGTTTGCAAACTCGATTGTTCGATAGACATGGTCTAGGATCGAAAAGAGCTACAGAGAGGTTAATTAAGAAAATAGGTGAAATACATCCGGACATTATTCATCTTCATGTAATTCATGGTTATTATTTGAATTATAAAGTGTTGTTTAAATTCCTGTCAGAATCGAATATTCCTGTAGTATGGACAATGCATGATTGTTGGGCATATACTGGACATTGTGTCTATTATACCTCTGTAAATTGTGAAAAATGGAAGACTGAATGTAGCCATTGTCCTGTTTCTACTTCCTATCCACAGAGTGTTTTATGGGATAGGTCAAAACATAATTTTAGGAATAAAAATGAAGCATTTACTTCTTTGGATAGAAAAAAGTTGGTTATTGTACCTGTTTCAAAGTGGTTAGCGGATGAAGTGGAAGGTTCTTTTCTTAAGAAATATCCGATAGTTCCTATATACAATGGAGTGAATACGGATGTTTTTGTTCATTCATCTATAAATAAAAAGAAATATGGAGTTGATGGGAAGTTTATGATTTTAGGAGTCGCAACTCAATGGACGGAAAGAAAAGGAATTCAAGATTTTATAAAGCTTTCGAAATTTATTTCTGAGGATGTTGCGATTGTATTAGTAGGACTTACTCACAAACAAATAGTAGGTTTGCCTTCTTCCATAATAGGTATTTCTAAGACTGATAATGTACAACAAATGGTAGAATTGTATTCTTCCGCAGATCTTTATATAAGTTTTTCTATGGAGGAAACATTTGGTTTGACTATTGCTGAAAGTTTATCTTGTGGTACTCCTGCATTAGTTTACAATACGACTGCTACTCCTGAAATAGTCTCTGAAGAAACTGGTTTTATTGTTACTCCTGGGGATTTTAATGCTGTTATAGATGTGATAAATACAGTTAAATTACATGGAAAAACAAATTATTCTGAAAAATGTCATCAACGTGCTCTTACTTTTTTTTCAAAAAAGAGTAAATCTAGTGATTATATTTCTCTTTATAAATCTCTTCTGGGAATATAAAAAAATATGAATTCTACTGTTCTGATTATTTCTGCAGTTTTTCCTCCCGAACCTGTTGTTTCGGCTAAATTGTCGTCAGATATAGTTAATGACTTGGTGGCATTTGGCATACATGTGACAGTTCTGCACCCTAAACCGACTCGTCCGTTTGGTTTTTATTTTAATCGGGAAAAACGTGCTGGTCTTAACTTTCAAGAAGTGCTGTTGCCTTCTTATACATGTCCGAAATCGAATGTTTTTGGTAGATTATTTGAAAGTTATAGTTTTGGATGTAAATGCCGGAATTACATACAATCTCATCATTTGGAATTAGCTTGTATTTATGTTAATTCTTGGCCTCTTTTCTCACAAGCTATTATCGTAAAAACGGCTTCAAAATACGGTATACCTTGTATTATGCATGTACAAGACATCTACCCTGAATCGTTTATTAATAAAATGTCGTCCGGATTGTGGGCTATGTTATTTCAAAGAGCCTTACTTCCTATTGATAAATATATATTGTCTCATGCAGATTACATTTTTGCAATATCTGCCAATATGAAGGAGTATTTAGTGAAGACAAGAAAGATTGATTCAACAAAAATTTCAATTATTGAAAATTGGCAGAATGAAGATGAATTTATAGCTTACCATAATAAGCTACAGATGAAAAAAGAGAACAGGCCTCTGACTTTTATGTATTTAGGGAACAATGGTCCAATAGCAGGAGTAGAGTTTTTGATACATTGTTTTGTAAAGGCGAATATTCAGGGAGCACGTTTAGTGATCGCTGGGAGTGGATCAAGAAAAGTAGCATGCATGGAATTGGCTAAAACTTATTCAAATGTGGAAATTGAGTTTTGGGATGTTCCAGATGGGAAAGTACCGGAAATTCAAGATCAGGCGGATGTGATGTTGCTTCCGATCAAAAAAGGGGCAGCGATGAGCTCAATTCCTTCTAAATTACCTGCATATATGTTTTCTAAAAAGACGATTCTGGGATCTATGGACATGGAGAGCGATACTGCAAGAGCTATAGAGGATGCTGGGTGTGGAATAGTAGTTCGTCCGGAAAATGAAGAGGAGTTAGTACGGGCATGGAAAGAGATGGCGCAATGGAGTAAAGATGCGATGGAACAGAAAGGGTATAATGGTTTTATATATGCCATGAATCGCTTTTCTAAAAAATCTAATTTACCGATAATAACGGATATCATTAAAGAAATATGTATCAAGTAAGAATCGTTGATTTTATAGAAATTGACTCTATTGTTGCAATTCATAACAATGCTTTTCCCGGTTTCTTTCTTACGCTATTAGGGAATCGTTTTTTGAGACTATATTACCGTTCTGTATTGAGGCATAAAGATGGTATTCTATTGGGGTGTTACGACGAGACTGAAAAACTATCTGGTTTTTGTGCCGCAACAATCTCTGCTAAAGGATTTAATACTAAATTGATAAAGACGGCCTTTTTCTCTTTTTGTAGTGTGGGGATCTATCTCTTATTTACAGATGCTAATGCTTTGAAACGTTTGTATCTTAATTGGTCCAAAAAAGATAATATGCAGGAGGATACAAAAGACTATGCCGAATTACTTTCAATTGGAGTTAATTCCTCCAGTCAAGGTAAAGGATTGGGGAAATTTATGTTGTCTGAATTAGAAAATATGGTTTCTAAGAAGGGGGGTGGAAGAATTTCCTTAACAACAGATTGTCATGATAACACTAAAACTATAAAATTTTATAAATCAATGGGCTATGAAGTATATTATGAGTTTATTACGTATCCCGATCGGAAAATGTATCGCATGATAAAATTATTAAAATGATTAGCTTATGAAAATACCATTTTCACCACCTTATATTGACGAGGCGGTCATCAATGAAGTCGTTGATTCGTTACGTTCCGGTTGGATCACATCCGGTCCGAAAGTGAAGGCTTTGGAGAAAGAAATAAAATCTTTCTCGGGAGCAAAAGAAGTACTTTGTGTCAATTCCTGGACATCAGGAGCTATTATGATGTTGCGTTGGCTGGGAGTGAAGGAGGGCGATGAAGTGATTGTTCCTGCCTATACTTATAGTGCAACGGCATTGGCAGTGCTCCATGCCGGAGCCAAACCGGTAATGGTGGATTCCGGAACTGATTTTAATATTTCGGTGGAGGCTGTTCGTAAAGCTATTACTCCTAAAACAAAGGCGATTATACCCGTAGATATTGCTGGTTTTCCCTGCGATTATGAAAGAATCATGGCACTGGTGCAGGAACCAGAAATGGTAAAACTGTTCCGTTCGGAATCTCCTGTGCAAGAAAAATTGGGACGCATCTTGGTGATGAATGATGCTGCCCACTCTTTGGGAGCACGTTACAGTAGCCGTCAGCGTACCGGTTGTGAAACTGATGTGGCTATCTTTTCACTTCATGCCGTGAAAAATGTGACTACTGCCGAAGGTGGGGCCATTTGCCTGAATCTGCCTAAGCCGTTCGATAATACGGAGTTGTATAAAGAGCTACGGATGACAAGCTTGAACTGCCAGACCAAGGATGCTTTTTCGAAATCTAAAGCCGGAGGATGGCGTTATGATATTGTCGGTTTCGGGATGAAAATCAATATGGCCGATGTAAATGCCGCCATAGGACTGGCACAGATACGAGAATATCCGGAATTGCTGAAAGAACGAAAGCGGGTGTTTAATGCTTATAGCGATGCTTTTTCGGCTTGTGACTGGGCCATCGTTCCGCCTTCTGTGGATGGGGAAAAGGAAAGCTCTTATCACATTTATGCTTTGCGTATTAAGGACTTTACCGAAGAACAACGCGACCGGATGATTGATGAAATCGCTAAAAGTGAAGTGGCTGTCAATGTGCACTTTATACCGATGCCGATGTTGTCGTTCTTCAAATCGATGGGATATGATATAAAGGATTATCCACAAGCTTATCAGAACTTTAAGAGCGAGATATCATTGCCGATATATCCCCAATTGGATAGTGAAAAATTGAATTTCATTATTGAAACTGTAAAGGCGGCCTATGCGACCGTAATTGCAGAAAACCGATAGTATATTTACAAACACTAAATAGATAAGTTTCTTGATCCGTTTTTTTGATATCGTTTTTTCCCTTTTGGGAATTCTTCTGCTTTCTCCCGTTTTTCTTCTTCTTTATATAGCCATTTGTCTCGAAAGTAAAGGAGGTGGTTTCTATAAACAGCTCCGTGTGGGAAGGTACGGAGGGGATTTTTATGTTTATAAATTTCGTTCGATGCGTGTAGGGGCTGATAAAAAGGGGTTGATAACGGTAGGAGGGAGAGATCCGAGAATAACTCGTACCGGATACCTGATCCGGAAGTATAAATTGGATGAATTGCCTCAGTTGTTTAACGTACTGAAAGGAGATATGAGTCTGGTAGGGCCTCGTCCTGAGGTTCGTAAGTATGTGGATTTATATACCGATGAACAAAAGAAAGTATTGAGTGTACGTCCGGGGATTACGGATTATGCTTCTATTGAGTATGTAGATGAAAATATGATTCTTGGAGAGGCTTCGGATCCTGACAGAGCATATATAGAACAGATTATGCCCGATAAGATACGGTATAATATGAAATATATCTGTAATCGTTCGGTGAAGGAATATTTTAAAATTATATTTCTGACATTTTGGAGCATCATTCGTTAGGTATGTTTTTAAGGAAACTGGGGGAAGTTCTTCTTTTTGTTTTCGTACCCTATTATGTGAGAAAGAATAAGGAGTAGACGGAAGTTCCGAAGAGAAGTTAATTCAATAAAAAAGAAAGGATCGGCAATTGCCGATCCTTTCTTTTTTATTGAGCCTCTTGTCGGATTCGAACCAACGACCCCGAGATTACAAATCACGTGCTCTGGCCAACTGAGCTAAAGAGGCGTCATTTCTGTTTTGCGGGTGCAAAGGTAGGAAAAACTTTTAAACTTGCAAATACTTTGAAAAAAAATGCTTCATAAAAATAGTGTTTGATAAGTCGGATTCTTTGTTTACTTTTGCAAATCAATTAATTATAGGAAAGTATGAAGAAAAACTTTTTTTATGCAGGTGGTCTGTCATTGCTTCTTTGGGGTATGGCAGCATGTTCCGGACAAGGAAAAGCGGATAAAGCAGCTGTTGTTGCGGATAGTGTAGTGGTGAAAACGGATAGTGTTGCGGCAGACAGCACAGGATATATTGTGAAAGTGGGAGAGCCAGCTCCCGATTTTACCATTACTCTGACCGACGGAAAGCAGATGAAACTCTCCGAACTTCGCGGCAAAGTGGTGATGTTGCAATTCACAGCCAGTTGGTGCGGAGTATGCCGTAAAGAGATGCCTTTTATAGAGAAAGATATCTGGCTGAAGCATAAAAACAATCCTGAGTTTGCTTTGATAGGCATTGACCGTGACGAACCTCTCGATAAGGTGATCGCATTTGGAAAGTCGGTAGGGGTGACGTATCCGTTGGGATTGGATCCGGGAGCGGATATCTTTGCGAAGTATGCATTGCGTGAATCGGGCATCACCCGGAATGTCCTGATAGACCGGGAGGGTGAGATTGTGAAGCTGACTCGTTTATATAACGAAGAGGAGTTTGCCTCACTGGTGGATCAAATAGATGAAATGCTGAAAAAATAAGTTGAACAAGCAGGGGTGATTTTCTGTTTTTAACATAGATCACCCCATCTTTTTATTTTATGGCTATAACGATTATCATTCTCGTACTGTCGGCTGTCTTTTTTATGAGTGGAAAGGTACGTTCCGACTTAGTGGCGTTGTGTGCGCTGGTATTATTAATCCTTTTCAATATCCTCACTCCGGAGGAGGCGCTTTCAGGATTTTCTAATTCTGTTGTTATTATGATGGTCGGCCTGTTTGTTGTAGGTGGTGCCATCTTTCAGACGGGGCTGGCAAAGATGATCAGCAGCCGTATCCTGAAATTTGCCGGAACAAGCGAACTGAAACTTTTTATCCTGATTATATTGGTGACGGCTGCCATCGGCGCTTTTGTCAGCAATACGGGAACGGTGGCGTTGATGCTGCCTATTGTGGTCAGTATGGCCATGAGTGCCAATATCAATGTAAGCCGTTTGCTGATGCCTCTTGCTTTTGCCAGTAGTATGGGGGGGATGATGACATTGATTGGTACACCGCCCAACCTTGTGATACAAAATGCCTTGATTGAAGCCGGCTATGAACGTCTCTCTTTCTTCACTTTTACTCCTGTAGGCTTGGTGTGTGTCACTGTCGGGCTGATTGTGCTGATTCCGCTGAGTAAGATCTTCCTGACGAAGAAAAGTGATAAAGAGGCACGGGGAAAGCGCAAGAATAAGTCGCTTCAGGAGTTGGCGGGTGAATACCAGTTATCACAGAACCTTTATCGGGTGGAGGTTGAAGAGTCTTCCGGTTTTGTAGGTAAGACCATACAGGAGCTAGGGATTCCGCAGAGGTATCATGTGACGATTTTGGAGGTTCGCCGCCGTTCGGTTTCGTCCCGGCACTTCTTCAAGACAAAAAAGCAGGAGATGGCAGAAGCCGGAACCCTGATTGAGGCGGAAGATATTCTTTATGTATTAGGAGAATTTGAAAATGTGAAACGCTTTGCAGGTGAGAACCGTCTGTCTTTATTGGATACACATAAGACCGAGGGGAGTCTGCATGATACGGACGAGGGATTCGATTTTCAGGAGATAGGCATTGCTGAAATTCTGTTACTGCCTACCGCCAATCTGATAAACAAACCGGTGAAAGCTTCCGGATTCAGGGAGAATTATAGCATCAATATATTGGGTATTCAGCGTAAACGTGACTATCTGCTGAAGAATCTGAAGGATGAAAAGATGCATTCGGGAGATATCTTGCTGGTGCAGGGAAGTTGGGCAAACATAGCCAGGCTTGGTGAGGATCAGTCACAGTGGGTCGTTCTGGGGCAGCCGTTGGCTGAAGCGGCCAAAGTAACCCTGAATCATAAAGCACCGGTAGCGGCACTGATCATGTTGGGTATGATTGTAACCATGATGTTTGACTTTATTCCGGTGGCTCCTGTGACGGCCGTAATTATAGCGGCACTGCTGATGGTACTGACCGGATGTTTCCGCAATGTGGAAGAAGCTTATAAAACAATCAACTGGGAGAGTATTGTGCTGATAGCGGGTATGCTGCCCATGTCATTGGCATTGGAGAAAACCGGAGCTTCGGAGGTGGTGTCGCAATCGTTGGTGAATGGGCTGGGGGTCTATGGGCCTTTTGCTTTGTTGGCAGGTATTTACTTCACAACTTCGCTGATGACAATGTTTATCAGCAATACGGCCACTGCTGTGCTGCTTGCTCCTATCGCTCTTCACTCGGCCGTACAGTTGGGGCTGAGCCCTTATCCGTTCCTGTTTGCCGTGACAGTGGCGGCAAGTATGTGTTTTGCTTCACCTTTCTCCACGCCGCCTAATGCGTTGGTGATGCCGGCAGGACGCTATACGTTTATGGATTATGTAAAAGTAGGTCTGCCGCTTCAGATCATTATGGGCGTGGTAATGGTGTTCGTATTGCCGCTACTGTTTCCGTTTTAGTCTTTTAGGGAGGGACGGTTTGTTGGAAACATTCCCTCCTGTTTATAAGGCAACAGTCAGCCGGGCCAGATAGTCATAGTGCTTACCCTCTTTTATCATTTCGGCCTTGAAGCCATTGTCGGCAGCATAGGCGCTGAGGGTCTGGAAGTCGATATACAGCCAGTCGAAGGGATCGCCTTGAATATCTTTATATTGCATGCGGAAGTCGATTTCTCCATAATAATCTCCTGCCAGGTCGATCAGGAAGCTGCCGTCTTCATCTTCGAACAGATAGCGGAGGTCACTCGAATCCATCAGGATGCAACCATCCGGGCGGAGTAATTGTTTCATCTTGCGGAAGAAGAGAGGCATATTCTCCAAACGTCCGATAATGCCGGAACCGTTCATCAACATAAGGATGGTATCGAAAGTCGCGGCAAAGCGTTCGTCGAACAGATTGACTTGGCGGGCATCTTTCACTCCCCGCAGTTTCATCACTTCGACGGATAAAGGGGAGATGTCGATGGCGGAAACTTCTTTACCGCTCTCTTGAAGGGCAAGAGCGTGGCAACCGCTTCCGGCACCTACGTCGAGTATTGTTCCGGTAGCCATTGCGAGGGCTGTGCGTTCGAGTAGAGGCATTTGTCCGGCTTTGCGGAAAAGTTGCTTGATGGGTATTTCGTCTTCATCGAACTGAGAAGAAAATACGCGTAATCTGTCTGCTTTTTGGCGATGATAAAAATCGGCTATGGCAGCACCCATCGGGTCTTTTTCTGCCGGGAGCAGGGATGTATTCATTGATTGGTTTTTAGTTGTTACAGCGGGCAAAGATAGGGAATTCACAGAAAAAGAGTATCTTTGTCCACGGAAAATATAGAATAAGAAAGGAAAGATTATGAGCTTAGAAGATGCGATTATGGGTGGAATTGTCTTTAAAGGAAAGAAAGAAGGCCCGAAGAAAGATGAAAATAAAGTGAAAACAAAAGCGAAGAAAACAACCTATATAAAGGGAACTCACGGTTCCGGAGCTGCCAAGATGAAAGCTGAGATCCGGAGAAAGAGGGCGAACAGACATAAACGGTAAATAACGAATAACGATGAACGATAAACAGGCTGTGCGTCGATATCGCAGTGAATTTATCGTTCATCGTTATTCGTTTTAAAGTCGTTCCGGTAATATTTCAATCCAGTAGTCATCCGGATCATTGATGAAATAGAGCCCCATGGAAGTATTCTCAAAGCATACACAGTCCATTTCTTTGTGATATTGGCGTACGGCATCATAATCTCCCGCTACACGGAAGCAAAGATGGCTTTCGTTCTCTCCCAGTTCATAGGCTTCGGTATGGTCTCGCAGCCAGGTGAGTTCCAATAAAAAACCGGTGGTGTTATCTGTGAGATATACCAGGATAAAAGAGCCGTCGGCTGCCTCTTTCCGGTGATGTTCTTTCAATCCCAATGCTTTTTCGTAGAAAGCAATGCTACGTTCCAGATCAGTCACATTGATATTGAAGTGGTCAAATCTACTTTTTATTTCCATTGTTTCTAAGTTTGTTTTTTAGATTAAAATAGAGCTTATAAAGTTTACACCACAGGTTACACGGATGATTTATGGCAATGATCCGGTCAAAACTCAATCTGTGTAACCTGTGGTGACTGATTTATTTCATAAATGCTTTGGTTATTTTACCTGCATAAGTTCTGGGCTGTCCTTCCATAGGTGTCGGGGCCGGTAGTTTCTGACATTCCAGTATGACGGACGGTTCTTTTTGTCCGGTAGGATAGAAGCGTATGCTGTATGTTTCTGCTTTCTCCAACTGTTCGTAAGGCTGGTCGGGAGAAAGGATACTGAATACAACAGGACTTCCCGAAATTTTTCCTATGGATCCTCCGGCGTTGGCTGTCATCATGGTCATATTGAAAGGATCGGAACCGATAGCAATCACCAGTCGGCCTGCACCCATCTGAATGGTATTGGCAGGAACCTGGTCGGGGGCTACTTCTTTATAACCCGGCATCGTGCTTGGAGAGGTAACGGGAATTGCAGGGGTAAGTTCTGCTGCTTTTTCTACTTTTCCAGTCTCTTGATTATCACCGATAACCACGACTTTCGGAGCGGTTACTACGGCAGGCTTTTTCGGAGTGGCTTCTGCTTTTGCTTCCATGGGTTTCTGACTCAGTGCCTTTGCAGCTTCTTCAAAGAGGTTGTCGGCAAAGTTGACTGTCTTTCTGCGCCATTTGGCTAGACCACGTACCATTTTCGTTTTCGCTTTGTTTAGAGCGTATTTATCGGTGATCCATTCTTCAGCCGCATATTTTTCTTTTTCACGATAGGTGTACCGGATTTTCTCTACCTCCATTGTACACTTTTGGGGCTGGCAGTTTACGGTGACTTGGTATGTCAGCCAGGTGCGGTCCAGAGAAAGGGCGGTAGAACTGAATACCAACCACTCTTCACCGGCTGCGGCGATGACTCCTTTTTCTTTATATACCACCCGGCTATTGTTTTTGTTCTGGGCCATGCGTCCGTCAAGCCACTTGAGCATCCGTTCATAGATTTCGTCTTGCGACATACCGGGGATACTGAATTCGCGGCTGAAAACTACCCGTCCGTCAACTTCGGGCACGGCGCCTGCAAGGTATCTGCTGTCATCATCATCTTTGTCATTGTCTGCCCAAAGTGTCACGGGCAGGCAAATCATAAATAACACGAGGAAAATTTGTGTCAGTTTGTTCATAATTGTATGTTTTATTTAGTTATATATCAAAGCTTTCGCCCCGGTGGGTGATGGTTATGAAACGGCATCCGCCGGCTTCGGCTATAGATCGGAAGGCATTGCCTCCTTCGTAGTCTTCGCTAAAGTGCATGGGTACAAATATAGTAGTTTTTATTCGTTCGATGAATTGTTGGGCTCCTTTCATGTAATCTTTTCCCATTCGGCGGTCTACGGGAAACATTACCAGGTCGATGGTCGGAACTGCTGCCTGAAGATATTTTATCTCTGCCAGGAAGTCTCCTTCTGCTTTGCGTATCTCTTGTTCGGTAGATTCTTCGCTCCAATGCCAGTTGTTCAGGTCACCGGCATGAAAAATGCTCTTGCCTTGCAGATGGATCAGAAAGGAGATGCCCACATCCGTAGAACCGAATGCCTGAATACGTAGCATATCATCTTCGTATTCCTCACCTTTATTAATATAGATCGCATCTTCTTTCTGTGCCCGATGGTGTTTCAGAATGTCTTTTGAGAAGATATAGATGATATCCGGACGTTGCTCTTTCCATGTCAGTACTTCCCGGTTGAAGTGGTCGGGATGGAAATGTGAGGCAAGCACATACAGTTTTCCGGGACGTTGGAGCAGACGGTCGTGCACGATTCCTTTATTCAGTTCCGTTTCTGAAGAGTCTTTGTAATAATCAATGATAAGGGTTACACCTTCTGCTTCGATGGCGAACCCGCTGTGGTATATATAATCCAGAATCATAGGCGGATGTATTTTATGGATGCAATATTACGTATTATTTGTTGGTTGCGCAAGTACAATAACCGGAAATATCAAGGAGCAAGCCTCTCTTTCTGCCAGCTTCCGTCCGGTTGAAGGGAATATAGAAAGCGATCGTGAAGCCGGTTTGCCCTACCTTGCCAGAACTCGATCCGATGCGGAGTGACGGCATATCCTCCCCAGTGTGCGGGGCGCTCTACTTCTCTGCCTACCCATCGGGCTGCTTCTGCAACGAAATTGCGAATCAGTTGCATCCGGCTTTTCAACGGACGGCTTTGAGGAGAGATGCGTGCTCCTATACGGCTTTTGTAGGGACGTTGGCGGAAATAGGTATCAGACTCTCCGGCAGGAACTTTTGAGGCAATGCCTTCAATGTGTACCTGCCTTTCCAGCGCGTGCCAAACGAAAGAGAGGGAAATATACGGATTCTTTGCCAGATGGGTACCTTTCCGGCTTTCGTAATTGGTATAAAAGATAAACTTTCCATCATGCAAATCCTTTAGCAGTACGGTACGGGTCGATGGTTGCCCTTCGGGAGATACGGTGCCTACCAGCATGGCAGTAGGTTCGTCTACCTGTGCATCGATAGCTTCGTGGAGCCATCGGTTGAAAAGAGAAAGCGGGTTGTCGGGAAGATCTCCTTCCTTCAGCCCGCCTTTGGTGTACTCCTGCCGGATGGCAGCGAGGTTGATAGCCTCACTCCCGATCCCGTTTCCGTGAAGAGGGGAGTCGGGATGTGTGGATACATGATCGGTTGACATAAGCGATTACTTTAAATTTACATCGGTACTTCTATCAGTAGTATTTTAGAGTCTTTCAGAGTTTCTATCTCAAAATTCTTGATTTCGGATATTCCCAATCCGTCGCGTCGAGTCAGGATCACATCATCTATCTTTACTTCTCCTTCGATCAGGAAAACGTAGACTCCCATATCCGTCCCATGCAGTGTATATTCAACTGTCTTTCCGGCTCCTATCTCACCCATCGAGAACCAAGTGTCCTGCAATAGTTTGGCAGGTGTACTTCCGTCAGGTGATAGTATGAAGGCCAGTTCGTCTTTTTTCAGTAATCCCCGGATGTCATAATCCTGATAGAGGGGATGAGTGTTCCGTTCTTTCGGTATGATCCATATTTGCAGAAATTCCACCGGTTCCGATTTGCTGCCGTTCATCTCGCTATGATAAATGCCTGTACCGGCACTCATCACCTGAATATCGCCTACTGTAATGGTACGACTGTTCTTTTTACTGTCGCCATGTGCCAGAAGACCCTTTAAAGGTATGGAGACGATTTCCATATTTTTATGGGGATGGGTCTGAAAACCTTCACCCGGGGCTACCCGGTCATCGTTCAGTACCCTCAGAGCACCGAAATGAACCCGTTCGGGATTGTAATATTCGTCAAAGCTGAAACTGTGATGGCTGTCGAGCCAGTCATATACGGATCGTCCGCGGGTATCTGAGCGGTGAACTACTTTTTTCATGATGTATATCCTTTCTTTTATAAATAGATTTTATAAATCAAACAATCGGGGGATGTAAATGGTTTGAGACGTTCACTTTTTATAGGAATCAGAAGCTATAATAAGGAAATAGAAAAGAAATGGACAACTCTCTGAAAGCCGGCAAACAGAAAAGAGTTGAATACGTTCGGTAAATAAGAGATAGGAAAAATTTTGTTGTCAATATCATTGTCTTATTTTTGTGCTTCTAAAATTAGCCAATAGATAAGAGATATGAGAAAGTTATTGTATGTTATTCTGTTACTACTTTTCCGTTTATTGATGTTTCCGGGGGCTGTTTGTGCCGAAATACTCTCTTTGCCGGACAGCTTGATAACGGATGATAACGTATATAAATATACTTTCTCCGATTTTGATAAGGCACAGCAGGTTATGGAACAATTGAGAAAGCGGAAATCTCTTTCCATGTTCCGGATGGATGTGGTGGAAGGTGATTTATATTTCAATGTCGGCCAATATTATAAGGCGTTGAAGTTCTATAAGCGTGCTTTGGACAGTGACTCGGTGCGCAATAATGATAAGAACTATATGGAACAGGTGCATCGCATGATCTCTTGTTACGACTGTTTGCATAATGAAAATAAAAAATCGCTGTATGTCTATTTACTTTTAAAAAGGGCAGAGCAGTGCGGGGATAAAGCCATGCAGTCCGTTGCTTTGTTCAATATGGGTAAAATGCTGTATTATCAGGGTAATAAGGAGAAGGGATATGAATATCTGGAACAGGCGATTGAAATGATGTCAAAGACGGACTATCGGTATAAATACGATAATCTGCGTTATGATTACAACACTTTACTAATATTCCAGAAGTCGGACAGGCGTAATGAGGAGGCTCTCAGGACACTGGCTGCGTTGGAAAAGGTGGTGACCGAAGAGACCGGCAGTGAAACTCCGATGGAGGGGTTGAGTGCAAAGGAGAAAAAAGCAATGTATGCCCATTATGCTGTCGTTCTTTTTCGGTTGGGGCAGGCGGAAGAGGCCGAACGTTACTACCGGAAATTCCTGGCGGCAAGTGAGGAATATGACCGTGACGATTACCTGATTATGCCTTATTTGTTCGACAGGAAGATGTATGACCAAGTGATCCGGATGAATGCCGCCCGTGAGAAGATGTATATCATGCGGGGGGATACGGTGAACTATTACATGATTACGATAAAGAGATCTCTTGGATGGGCTTATCGTGATAAGGGCGATTACCGTACTGCTGCAAGATATTTTGAGCAGTTGGCTGTGTTGCGCGACAGCATTAAGAATCGTGAACAAAAAAGTGCGGCATTGGAATTGGCAGCTGTTTATGAAACAAACGAAAAGGATTTGTTCATCCAGCAGCAGGCGGCTGATATGCAAAAGAGGAATCTCTTATTGGCATTTACCCTCTGTATCGTTTTTCTGTTAGGTGTGCTTTTGTGGCGGACGATACGGCATAACCGGATTATACGTCGCAAAAATAAGGCGATGGTAGGCACTATCGAAGATTTGCTGATACATAAAGAAGAATTGTATCGGAAAAAGGAGGAGAATCTTATTCTGAAAGAGCAATTGGAGAGGGAGCAGAATTTAAGGATGTCCGCAGGTGGGAGATCGCTATCAACCGATAAGGATGGGAAAGCGGAAACAACTGTTGTTCCGGAACCTCAAGCCGGAGATGGAAATGACATACACGATAGGATATTGTTCGACAAGTTGGAACACGAGATCATTAGCCGTCAGCTCTATCTTCAGCCGGACTTTTCGAGGGAGGAACTGATCAAGACAATCTATATTCCCAAAAATAAATTTGCTCCTCTTTTCAAGCAGTATGCGGGAATGAGCTTTTCGAAGTATATTAATAATCTTCGTTTGGAGTATGCGGCTAAGATGTTAAAGAACTACCCCGATTATACAGTAGATACGATAGCCCAGGAGTGTGGCATGTCGACTCAATCTCTTTATCGCCTCTTTTCGGGAAAGTTTGGAGTGACTCCGACAGATTTTCAGGTGGGGGTACAACATATTAATAATAAGAATATTACTGAGGACAAGTGAAAAAATGAGAGACTCAAAGTGAAAAAATGAGAGAATAACCTACTCGAAATGTTTTGATTTGAAAATCCTTCCTTCTACCTTTGAACCACATCAACGAAACTGGTTTAGGTGATGTACAGTACCCAATCTGCCGGGAGGTCTCTCTCGGCAGATTATTCTCGATAAGGCTGATCGGCATATCAGACCATTAGAAAACCTTTCTTAATGAATTAATCTTTCAAAAAACACGTATTGTTATGATTGAAAAAGTATTCAAAGTGGGTGATACAATCACCATCAAACGTACCTCACAAGCAGGTACTGGTTATCGTTACGCTTTAGTACGCCTGACCGGCGGAGTTGCCCTTGTAGAGGAATTGTCAGAAGATGCCGATACTCCGGGAGGAACGTCTGTACAGTCTTTTATCTTCCGGTTTTTACAGCCGGGGCAGGTAGAGATTCAGTTTGCCTATTACCGTGACTCTGAGGAAGTGCTTTACGAAGATGTATTCTCTTATGAGGTGGTTACTTCGGAGAAAGCGAACCCGATAATAGGGGGCTGGGGAGAATTCAAACCGTTGACGGATCAGGAGAAAGAGATATTCCGTACTTGCATGACATTGAAGGGTGTGGACTATACTCCGCTTCTGGTTGCCAAGCAATTGGCAAGCGGATATAACTACCGCTTCATCTGTATGACTGAATTACTAATCCGCGAACCCAAGTATGGTTTTGCCAAAGTCACTATTTATGCTCCGCTGAGAGGAGAACCCATATTAGAGAGTATTATAGAGTGTTGACTCTGAACAGAGGAACCGAAAATTCATAATAGAGTAGGAACTTGATTTAAAAAGAAATAGTTATGAGTCAATTATATTTTTCGTCTAAGAAAAGGAATGATTGATGAACAGCCATCCCGGACATTATGCGTTAAAGTCCGGGCAAACCTGATAAGGTCTGCCGCTTCTTTCGCAGGAAGCGGTGGCACTATTGCAACCGAAGCTTCTTTTTGATGCCTTTAGGCATTGCTCAACTTGACTTCGTTCACCAAAGGCTTCTGATTTTTGAAATCCCGTATATTCTCCAGAGTCGTTGCTGCGATGTTGGCCAGCGCTTCACGGGTAAAGAAAGCCTGATGGGAGGTTACGATTACATTATTGAACGACAGCAAGCGTGCCAGTACATCGTCGTCAATGATACGGTCCGATTTGTCTTCATAGAAGTACTCGCTCTCCTCTTCATATACATCCAGTCCGGCCGAACCGATCTTTTTATTTTTCAGTCCCTCGATCAGTGCATTGGTGTGGATCAGTTGTCCACGGCCGGTGTTGATGATCATCACGCCGTCTTTCATCTTACTGATGGAGTAGTCGTTGATCAGATACTTGGTCTGCTCCGTGAGGGGGCAGTGTAGTGAGATGATGTCCGAACTGTGATACAACTCGTCGAGTGTGGTGTATACTATTTGATTCTCTCTGGCAAAGTTGTAATCCGGATAAAGGTCATACGCCAGTATGTTCATGCCGAACCCTTTTAATATATGTATCAGTATTTTGGCTATCTTTCCCGTACCGATGATACCGGCTGTCTTTCCATGCATATCGAAGCCTAACAGTCCGTGCAGTGAAAAGTTTCCATCCCGGGTGCGCCATGATGCCCGTGGAATTTTCCGGTTGAGCGAGAGCATCAGTGCCACTGTATATTCGGCTACTGCGTATGGAGAATAGGCAGGAACACGAACAACGGTTACACCGTTGTCGGCTGCAGCTTTCAAGTCTACATTATTATAACCAGCACAACGAAGGGCGAGTAGTTTTACTCCGTTGGCAGCCATTGTTCTGATTACTTCGGCATCTGCGGTATCGTTGACAAAGATGCAGACGGCATCCACTCCCTGAGTCAGCAATACGTTGTGTCGGTTCAGATGACCTTTGAAAAATCGGAGTTCGAATCCGAATTCCTTGTTTTTCTCGTTGAAGGAAGCTTCATCATAAGGTTTGGTACCAAAAAATGCGATTGTATATGCCATAATTTTCTTATTTACATTCTATAATAATAGAACGTTTATGGGGGGAGTAATGTTTGTGTCCGGGGGTGGCATTTCTTTCTCCGGATTCTTATTCGTTTCAGTAGAAACAGTTTGTGTTTTCAATTAATTTGTTTGTGAAATGGAAATTAGGTGCACAAAAATATTCGTCATGTGCAATATTATTGTACCTTTGCGCCCGAAATAACTTAAAAAAGATTTAGATGAGAAAATTATTCTTGATTAGCATCGGGTTGCTAATCGTTTCAACTTCAACTTTTGCGGGAGGTCTCCTGACGAATACCAATCAGCACGTATTGTTTTTGAGAATGTTGGCTCGTGATGCTTCTACACAAATTGACGCGGTATATTCCAATCCGGCGGGTGTAGCTTTCATGGAAAACGGCTTTCACTTGTCACTCAACGGACAGAGTGCATTCCAGACAAGAACTATCACTTCTACTTTCGCTCCGTTTGCAGGGTTTGGAGGAAACGCTACCAAAGTATATAAAGGAGAAGCTTCGGCTCCGTTCATTCCCAGTGTATTTGCAGTATATAAGAAGGATAAGTGGGCATTTTCGGGGAATTTTGCGGTAACCGGTGGTGGCGGTAAGGCTACTTTTAATGAAGGGCTGGGTTCATTTGAGTCATTGGTATCTGTAGTACCCGGCATGTTGGTAGCTGCGGGCAATGAAATGGTGGATAAAGGTGTTCTGCCGATTAACATTTTTAATGGAACCAATAAATACTCTGTTGACAGCTACATGCGTGGTAAGCAAATGATTTTTGGCCTTCAGCTGGGTGCCACATATAGAATCACAGATTACTTGTCTGCATTTGCCGGTGTGCGTATGAACTACGTAAGCAATGGTTACGAAGGACACATTCGTAACATTGAGGCTAACATCGGTGGTGGAGAAATGGTAAACGTGAATAAGTATTTCAGTGATTATGCCAAGCAGGCCAGAACAGCCGCAGATGCTTATCTGGCTGCAAATGATCTGGCTAATTATGCAAAATATGATGCCATTGCAAAAGAAGCAACCAAGGTTGCCGGACTGACGGCCGATAAAGAACTGGATTGTGACCAAACCGGTTGGGGAGTAACTCCTATTCTGGGTCTGGACTTTAAGATGAATAAATGGAACATCGGTGTGAAATACGAGTTTAACACCAAATTGAATGTAGAGAACAAGACCCGTATAGATAATACAGGACTGTTTGCAAATGGGGTAAATACTCCGCATGACATTCCGGCTCTGCTGACAGTAGGTGTTTCTTATGAAATTCTTCCTGTACTTCGTGCTTCAGTTGGCTATCATCATTTCTTCGATACCAATGCACGTATGGCCGATGCTAAAGATCCTGTGACCGGTCAGACTATGGGCAAACAGCATTTCATCAAACAGGGTACCAACGAGTATCTGGGAGGTATCGAATGGGATGTGTGTAAATGGGCTCAGGTAAGTGCCGGTATGCAACGTACCAAATATGGTGTGGGTGATAATTATCAGAGTGATATGAGTTTTGCAGTCAGCTCTTATTCATACGGTTTCGGTGCCGGATTCGATATTGCGAAGAACCTGAAATTGAATGTCGCTTATTTCTGGACCGATTACGATAAATATACAAAAGAGACTCCTAACTATGGGGGTACTGGAATCGCCGGAAAAGATGTCTTCACCCGTACCAACAAAGTGTTCGGTATCGGTCTCGACTATAAGTTCTGATGCAACCTTTATAGGCTAATCTTTATTTATATAAACCTCAAAAAGGGATCGGATAGACTAAATTATCCGGTCCCTTTTTTTGATATACTGCTTAATTGAATTTATCTTTGTTTTTCTAATCCCGCAAGATATGAAAAACACATTTATTCTTTTCCTCGTTGCTCTGAGCTTTGTTTGCAGCTCTTGTAATCGGACTCCCTCTGTGGAAGAGCCCGATGTTCTGAAAGTAGAGTTGAAGGAAACTCCTGTTTCTGTTTCCGATTTCTTTTCTAAAGTTGAAGTGATTCCGTTGGAAACTTCGGACAGTTGTCTGCTGGCCAGAATCTTGAGAGTACGGGTTTCTGGGGATACTACTTATATATTGACTCAGGATTATCCCACCTTCAGGCATATCACGTTGATGGCTTTTGACAAGAAGGGGAACTACCTTCGTTCTATCGGGCGAGTAGGACAGGGTCCCGGTGAATATTCACAGGTTTATGATGCCGTTATCAGTGAGCAGCGGAACCGGGTATATATGTTATCTCCTTTCGGATCGATGTATACCTATCGTTTGGATGGTTCGTTTATAGACAGAAAGATATTGCCGCAGAAAATGAACTTTCAGGAGATTGGACTGACTCCGGATGGCGATCTGCTGACGTGGTCGGCGCAGAACAAGGATGACGGGGCTTGTATCATGCGGTTGGATGCCGATTCGGCGAAGTTGATCAATGAGTTCTGGTCCGATGATTTCTGGTTGAACTGGGCTTGTAGGGATATGTTCTATTCCTATCAGGGCAAAGCTTACTTTGCTCCCGCTTTTTATGAAGAGGTCTACGAACTTACGAGCGATAGCTTCCGTGTAGCCTATCGCTGGGATATGGGAGAACAGAATATAAATATAGCACAATATCATTTCAATTCGAATCCGGACACACGCAGGGAGGAGGACAGGCGGCTGAACGAATATCGTGAAACTGGTAAAATAGCCTTTAATTTCACCAATCAGTACCAAAACGGAAAGTACTATTATGCTCAATTGCTCAGCTTGGCATCCAAGCCCAAATGGAAATACACAAATCTTTTTTATCGCAAAAAGGATGGAGCTGTCTTCTATTTTGAGAAGACACGAGAGGGTATCCGAATCGATCCGGAAGTGTTAACCGAGGATTTTATGCTTTGCATCGTTCCGACAGAAGAGCTGGAGAATTATAAGAGTATCCTTCCCGAGGAAGAATATCGGGTGCTGAGTAAAAGGGTGGAAGATGATAATCCCTGTGTGGTGAAATTTTATTTTTAGCCCCATCTCCGTAGGGTAACAACAGAGACGGGGCAGGGTTCGTCCTTAGACTTTTTTTACGTTAGAGTTCGGAGAGATTTATAAAAAGTTAGAACGAATATTGTACCAATGCATTCATACGGTTGGCATGGCGGGTATTGCTGCTGAAGTCTGTGCGCCAGCCCCTTAGATATTCGGCACCTACCTGCAAGTTGCTGGTTACATTCCAGAACAGGTTGGCTACCAGGTATTGGCCTTTCCGGTACATATCGGGCTCGTCGCTCGGATAGGTATGTTCCGAATAAAGACGTGACAGACTGTAAGTGCCCGATACAAAGACGTTTTTGCTGATGTTATATTGCAGCCCGGCGAACCATCCCAACATGGGGAGCGTCTGCATACGCCCTTCTTTCTCCGGATTGGGAACGATATCCACATTCAGGTTACTCAAATCATTCAGATATTGTCCGATTCCTTTTCCGTAATTCACCTGTCCGTATACCTGCCATTTCGGAGTTACGTTGAAGGAAGTCGAAGCCTGAAGGCCGTATCCGGCTTTTGAATGTGCCTTGTTGTCCACAGAACTCGAGTAAGTCATGCTGCGTACGATAGCAGCCAGTTTCAAGTGGCTGTTGGCATTCCAGTTATACTGTGCTGAAGCGGTAAAGTCCGGCATACGCTGGGTGTTGATGGTAAGATACTGGTTCGTGGTACCGTCTACCGAAGGCATTTCGACACCGACGCCGAATTTCCAATTTTTCAGTTTGTCACACATGTAGCTCAATTGGGTGGTACGATAGAAAGCTGAGCCGTTAGGGCCGGCGAAGTCGATGGTGGGCGGTAGGGCGGCCAGGTCCATAAAGTTACCATAACTGTATCCCAGGGTAAAGCCGAGGAAGGTGGCATAAGCATTTTGCAGTTCGAAGGTTTTTCCGTCTCCACGGAAGTTTGCAGCGGTGTAAACAACGAAATCTCCTAAACGTTTGGTATGTCCCACCAGCTTCAGGAAGAGGGTGGAAGTGCTGATATCCATCTGGAACTGGTTGCGGGCACGGTCGGCAGAACCTTTGTTGGGGATCAGTGCCGGATAGAAATCCACATCCTTCACAATACCTCCGAAGTCATATTCGGCAGTTGCCCGGACATATCCACCAATACCCAGTGCGAATTTTCCTTGTCGGTCGGTCAGTACAAAGCGTGGAGCCTTCGGTTCGTGGAAACGCGGGAGGCGTGTTTCGTTCATTATCCGGATAATCTCGTCTCCGGCTTTGTTTGTCGATACAAACATCACGGAGTTCGGTTCTTCATCTTCGATGATTACTTTTTTCTGGGCATGTGCCGCTACAGGCAAGAGTCCCAGTCCGAGTAGCATAGCTACAGATCTAAAAAATGTTTTCATTATAAGTTAAGTTTTAGGTGAATTGCCCTATTGAACAACTTAAATGGGAAATGGTTGAGGGGGCGAGGGAAAAATCGCCAAATTATGCGGAAGAATTGCTATAGCATAGACCGTTTAAAATGCGAATCTTTGCATATTCGATAATTAGAAAGGAAAAAGAGCAATGGAAAAGATGAATATTACCCATAAGATAGTGGCTATGCAGCCCGAACTGGAGCATTTTGCGTATAAATTGACTGCCGACAGGGAGTCGGCCAATGATCTGGTACAGGATTGTCTGTTGAAGGCATTGGACAACAAAGAGAAATTTGTGCATACCCAGAATTTCAAGGGATGGATGTACACCATCATGCGCAATATCTTTATCAATAATTACCGTAAGTCATTGCGCGAAGTAGACATGACCGACTCTACTTATAATCTCTATGCGCAAACCATGACGGAAGGCGAGGAGGGGAACCGGTTTGAGACGATCTACGACCTGAAGGAGCTCTACAAAGTGATCAATGCTGTTCCCGAAGACCTGAAGAAGCCTTTTATGATGTTCGTGGCCGGGTTCAAGTATCGTGAGATAGCCGAGAAGATGGATTTACCGGTAGGGACTATCAAGAGCCGTCTGTTCCTGATCCGTAAAAGATTGCAGCAGGATTTGAAAGATTTCTCGTAAAGGATAACGGTTTAGGCACGTTAAGTGATCATTGTATGATGTCCTATTCTGACGGGGCATTACATTATATGTTATTCCGATAACAATATATGTAATGCCCCGTTACATATATTGTTATTTTGTCGATTAAAAAAGAATTGTTACCTTTGCCGCCCGAAAACGTATGATGCCGTGAATAACGGTCGTGTATTCTAGAACACCACGTAAAAAACAGGAATTATGAAAGAAAAAGTATCCGTACCCTTCATGTTGCTCGGCATTCTGTTCAATGTTTGCCTGATTGCAGCCAATCTTCTTGAAACCAAAGTTATTCAGGTAGGCAGTATCACTGTTACTGCCGGATTATTGGTATTTCCCATCTCTTACATTATCAACGACTGTATAGCCGAAGTATGGGGGTTCAAAAAAGCCCGTTTGATTATCTGGAGTGGCTTTGCCATGAACTTCTTTGTAGTAGCCCTCGGACTGATCGCCGTGGCATTGCCGGCGGCCCCTTTCTGGGAAGGCGAACAGCATTTTGATTTTGTATTCGGCATGGCCCCCCGTATCGTAGTAGCCAGTCTGCTGGCTTTTCTGGTCGGTTCGTTCCTCAATGCCTACGTCATGAGTAAAATGAAAGTGGCCAGTGGCGGACGTAACTTTTCCGCCCGTGCCATTTGGTCGACGGTGGTGGGAGAAACTGCCGACTCACTGATTTTCTTCCCCATAGCATTCGGAGGGCTGATTGCCTGGCCGGAACTGCTGGTGATGATGGGTACTCAAATCGTACTGAAGTCTCTCTACGAAGTGATTATTCTTCCGATTACCATCCGTGTCGTGAAAGCCGTTAAGCGAATTGACGGAAGCGATGTCTACGATACGGACATCTCCTACAATGTACTGAAGGTAAAGGATATCTGATAGGAGAATTTAAAACAACATTTTCAAGAATATAAATGATGAAAAATGATTCAGCAGTAGTCCTGTTCAGTGGTGGACAGGATTCGACAACGTGTCTCTTCTGGGCGAAGAAACACTTTAAGAAAGTATATGCGCTCAGTTTCCTGTACGGGCAGAAGCATGCACACGAAGTGGAGTTGGCCCGGGGAATAGCCGAAAGGGCAGGAGTGGAATTTCATGTAATGGATACCTCTTTTATCGGAAGCCTTGGCAGCAATTCATTGACAGATACCAGTATCTCGATGGACGAAGACAAGCCCAAAGATTCATTTCCGAATACTTTTGTGCCGGGACGCAACCTGTTTTTCCTGAGCATTGCCGCTGTCTTTGCTCGTGAGCAGGGAGCTTTCCATCTGGTTACGGGAGTTTCACAGACCGATTATAGCGGTTATCCCGATTGCCGGGATTCGTTCATCAAGTCGCTGAATGTCACCTTGAACCTGGCGATGGATGAACAGTTCGTCATTCACACTCCGTTGATGTGGATCGATAAAGCCGAAACCTGGGCGCTGGCGGACGAACTCGGTGTGTTCGATCTTGTGCGGAACGAGACACTGACCTGTTACAACGGGATTCCCGCCGACGGATGCGGACATTGTCCGGCATGTAAGTTACGCAAACAGGGACTGGAAGAGTATTTAAGTAAAAGAAACCGTTAATTATTAATAGATTATGACCGAATTGAAAGAGCAGCTTTCTTTGTTGGGAAGAAAGACCGAATATAAGCAGGATTATGCTCCCGAGGTATTGGAAGCCTTCGATAACAAACATCCTGAGAATGATTACTGGGTACGTTTCAACTGTCCGGAGTTTACCAGCCTATGCCCCATAACCGGACAGCCGGATTTTGCGGAAATACGTATCAGCTACCTGCCCGATGTGAAGATGGTGGAGAGTAAGAGCCTCAAACTTTATCTGTTCAGTTTCCGCAATCACGGTGCCTTTCACGAAGACTGCGTAAACATAATCATGAAAGATCTGATCCGCCTGATGGATCCTAAATACATTGAAGTGACCGGCATCTTCACCCCTCGTGGCGGCATTTCGATTTATCCGTATGCCAATTACGGTCGTCCGGGGACGAAATACGAAGAGATGGCAACCCACCGGTTGATGAATCATGAATAGGGGATGACCCTATTCATGGTGATAGGGTCCGCCGTTCAGTATGGTCATGGCCCTGTATATCTGTTCTACAAAGATCAGGCGGATCATCTGGTGCGAAAAAGTCATTTTCGACATGGATATCTTTTCGTGTGCCGCGTCATATACCTTTTGTGAAAAGCCATAAGGTCCTCCTATAATAAATACCAGGCGTTTGTTGACGTTTACCAACTTTTTCTCCATCCAGCGGGCAAACTCCACCGACCGCATCTCTTTTCCGTGTTCGTCCAGCAACACAACCACGTCTCCCGGCTGAAGGGCTTTGGCTATCAGTTCGCCTTCCTTCTCTTTCTGTTGCTCGGGTGTCAGGCTTTTCGTATTTTTCAATTCTGGAATCACCTCCATATCGAAAGAAATGAAGTGTTTGGTACGCTCTATGTAATCGTTGATTGCAGTGATATAATGCTGCTCTACAGTCCGTCCTACGACGATAAGGGTTGTTTTCATTCAAGTGCAAACTCTTGTTTATTGCACAAAAATAAGAAAAAAATATTGTTTTTAGCATTAAATACTTACCTTTGCGTATCGATAATACTTGTGATTATGAAAAAACGGGTACTTTTATGGATGGCCGGACTCGTATTCGCTGTAACTTCGCTCTTCGCACAGGACATACCGGTGGGCGTGGTCGTTGCGTTTAAGAAAGGAAACTCCCAAGAGCTGAACAGGTATTTGGGAGAGAAGGTGAATCTGGTGATTCAGAATCGCTCGGAGAGTGTAGACAGGCAGGCAGCTCAAGGAACACTTGCCGCTTTTTTCAGTAGCAATAAGGTCAGTGGTTTTAATGTAAACCATGAAGGTAAGCGGGATGAATCGAGTTTTATTATCGGTACCCTGACCACTGCCAACGGCAATTTCCGGATAAACTGCTTCTTCCGCAGAGTACAGAACAAATATTTAATAAATCAAATAAGAATAGATAAAACCAATGAATGAGTTAATAGACAGACTGATCGATCTGGCCTTTGCCGAAGACATAGGTGATGGCGACCACACAACACTTTCCTGTATTCCCGCCACTGCAATGGGAAAATCGAAACTTTTAATCAAAGAAGCAGGCGTGTTGGCCGGCATCGAAATTGCCAAAGAAATATTCCACCGTTTCGACCCGACGATGAAAGTCGAGGTATTTATTAACGATGGTGCCGAAGTGAAACCGGGTGATGTGGCAATGATTGTGGAAGGTAAGATTCAGTCTCTGCTCCAGACAGAACGTCTGATGCTGAACGTGATGCAGCGCATGAGCGGTATTGCCACTATGACACGCAAATACGTGAAGCAGTTGGAAGGCACGAAAACACGTGTGCTGGATACCCGCAAGACTACTCCCGGACTCCGTATGCTTGAAAAAGCGGCGGTAAAGATTGGCGGCGGCGTGAATCACCGTATCGGACTTTTCGATATGATTCTCTTGAAAGACAATCATGTGGACTTTGCCGGTGGCATTGACAAAGCTATCAACCGTGCCAAGGAGTATTGCAAGGAGAAAGGAAAAGATCTCAAGATCGAAATCGAGGTGCGCAACTTCGATGAACTCCGGCAAGTATTGAGCATCGGCGGAGTAGACCGCATCATGCTCGATAACTTTACTCCCGAAAATACAAAGAAGGCTGTTGAGATGATCGGCGGAAAGTATGAAACCGAATCGTCGGGCGGCATCACGTTCGATACGCTTCGCGACTATGCCGAGTGTGGTGTAGACTTTATTTCAGTTGGTGCCCTTACCCATTCGGTGAAAGGACTCGATATGAGTTTCAAGGCATGCTGATTTCCAAACGATGAATGATCTTTAACAAGTAATGATGAACGGTGGACAAATTGTGCGTTGAGGCTGCAAGTTGTTCATCGTTTATTGTTTGAAAAAAACACTTCATCGCAGATCACATTCATCGTTCACGGTCGATCGTTTGAGGACCTTGATCGTTAAAACGATTATTTTAACTTCTTTTTTCATTTTCGTTTGCAGCATTCGCTGCATCCTTGCGTCTAATAGACAAACGACGCAGACATACGTTCGATTTTAAAAAGGCAATTGACATTGGAAAACGAGATAGAACTGATAAAGGGCTGTCGGGCAGGAAAGGATTCGGCTCGGAAGGAACTTTATACCCTATACTCGAGGCAAATGCTGGCGGTATGTTTCCGCTATACGGGCGATATGGAAGCGGCGCACGATGTACTGCATGACGGTTTCATCAAAATATTCACCAACTTTTCGTTTCGTGGCGAGGCTTCGCTCGGAACGTGGGTTACCCGGGTGATGGTGACTCAGGCACTGGATTACCTGCGAAGGCAAAAGCGGGTCAGTCAGTTGGAGGTACACGAGGAACAGATACCTGACATCCCCGACCTTCCGGAAGGAGGGGAGGCAGGGCGAATTTCCGAAGAACAGTTGATGAAGTTTGTCGCAGATCTGCCCGATGGGTGCCGGACGGTTTTCAACCTTTATGTGTTTGAAGAGAAGTCGCACAAAGAGATAGCCGATATGCTGGGTATCAAAGAGCATTCATCTACTTCGCAGTTGCACCGGGCCAAGTTTTTATTAGCAAAAAGGATTAAAGAATATAGAAACCATGAAGAAAGAAAATGATGAAATAACCGATCTGTTCCGTTCCCATCTGGGAAATGCCGAAATGACCGTGCGGGACGGTTTCTGGGAAGAACTGAATTCTGAGATGATGGTGCGCAGCCATCACCGGAAAGTAGTTTTCTTTCGTGTAGCGGCAGCAGCTTCCGTACTGCTGGTATTGGCTGCTTCGTCGGCTGCTTTCTGGTTCTTCTCTCCGAAAGCGGAGATAGAAGAAGCTTTTACCCAAGTGGCGGTTGTCAGCGGAAATACAACACATCTGGATGGAGACGTGGTGAAACAGGATTTTACCCCTATGCGCTCCGAACCGTTTTTGGGTAAACCGGCTCCCAAGCGTTCCGGTGTTTTGGCACAATCATCGGGAGAGGAAGATGATTCGGTATCGGTTACGGTCTCCATGTCATTCAGTTTCTCTTCTACGACTACACGCAGGAGACAAAATAATCATCCGGACAAAAGTTATTGGCAAGCTGGTGGAGAAGGTGGGGCTTTGGTAAGTTCTGCTGATGGACCCCGGCCGGACGATCACACAGTTGTGGCGGACAAATCGAGGACATGGGCTGTGAAAGCTGCTGTGGGTACCGCTTTGCCTGCCGCTAACGGTAAGTACAAGATGCCCGTAACTGCCGGACTGACGGTAGAGAAAAAAATAAATAAACATTTAGCTGTCGAAACCGGTTTATTGTATTCAAACCTGCGTGCCGAACAGAATCTGCATTATCTGGGAATTCCCGTAAAACTGAATGTGACGCTGGCGGAAACTCCCAAATTTGATCTATATGCTTCGGTAGGCGGAGTTGCAGATAAGTGCATAGCGGGAGCGCCGGATAACAGTTTTAAGAATGAACCTGTGCAGCTGGCTCTGACTGCGGGCGTAGGAATGAATTATAAGATTAATGATAAACTGGCTTTATTTGCCGAACCGGGAGTAACGCACCATTTCAAGACAGACTCCAAACTGGAAACAGTACGTTCGGCGAGGCCTACGAATTTTAACCTGATTTGCGGTCTGCGTATGACCTATTAACCATTTAGTACGGATGTTATGAAAAAAACATTTTTAATGCTGCTCACACTTGTTCTGTCATTGCTTACTTGCGTAAGTTGCAGCGAAGAGACATTAGATTACAACAACCCCGATGTAGACCTTTTCGTAAGGCAACTCAAAGCGGGAAATTATAATACCAAGAGTCCGAAGGGCTTTGTAGAAGTACCTAAATTTACGGAGAAGGATATTCCGACATTGCTCAATTATGCCGAAGATCTGACTTTGATCACTTCTTTTCCGCTGCCGCCGGTGTCTGCTTATTATAGTGGCAAGGTCCGCTTGGGTGAATGTATGTTGTGGGTTGTGGAAACCATCCGGTTAGGTCATTATGCTTCGTTTGGCTGCAAAATGGTGAGAGCCAATGCCGAGAACTATGAAGGTATCTATTTCCTGACTGATGAAGAGTTGCTCGATGCTGCTGCCCGATACCGTCGCTGGTGGGAAAACAGACAGTATCCTCGTACGGCATGGACCATCGACGCATGCTTTGACGAGCCCCTTTGCGGAAGCGGATACCGTTGGTGGTAAAAAATTAAATCAGATGAAACGTATTGTCTTTCTGATGCTGTCTTTAGGGATGGCAGTGACCCTTCATGCCCAATGGACCGCGAAAGATTCGGTGAATCTGCAGCGCATCCTGAATGGCAAAGAGGATATTAAGCTGAATATGGATGCTGTGAAACAGATTGATTTCAACAGTTCGCCGACTGTTCCTAAAATGTCGAAGGAACGGCCCGGTCTGAGATTGGATGAAACGCTTCCGCAGGTGCTTGAAAAGAAGAAGGTGGTGCTGACCCTCCGTCCCTATACGGCCAATACCAGATATAATTGGGATCCTATTTATCAAAAGAAGATTCGGGTAGATGCCGATACATGGAGGGGAGATCCGTTTGTCGAGTTGTATCAGACGGTTCCTTCCAACTGGGCTAAGAATGTATATGATAAAGGTATACGCAGTTCATACGAAGAAATACGTTCCAGTGGATTGAGGCATAATCTGTTTGGCGAACGTGCCAATGGAATGATGGTGCCTACGCAGAGCATGGTACATACCTCTGCCATGAAACTTGGAAAAAGCGGTGTGACCGTGAATGGAGGTACGATTGGCGGACTTGATTTAATGACCATTTTTACAAAGGACTTCTGGGACAAGAAGGGACGCAACCGGAGATCGCGCACGTTGGAGGTGCTGAAGGCTTATGGCGATTCAACAACAGTGCTGCTTCCTGAACCGATTGTGCACTGAATTTGTTAAAAGATAAACAAAGGCATCCTTGTTCCTTTTTCAAAAAACGATATAACTATGAACAGAATTTCTTCTCTTTTCGGTATTCAGTATCCCATTATTCAGGGGGGTATGGTGTGGTGTAGCGGCTGGAAGCTTGCTTCGGCTGTCAGTAATGCCGGTGGTCTGGGACTGATAGGCTCCGGTTCGATGTATCCCGACGTTTTGCGTGAACATATTCGTAAATGCCGGGCGGCTACCGACAAACCTTTCGGGGTAAATATTCCGTTGATGTACCCACAGATAGAGGAAATCATGAACATCATGGTGGAGGAAGGAGTCAAAATCGTATTTACCTCCGCCGGAAATCCGAAAACGTGGACCGGATGGTTGAAAGAGCGCGGCATCACAGTGGCACATGTCGTTTCTTCCTCCAAATTTGCCATGAAATGTGAAGAGGCGGGAGTCGATGCCATAGTGGCTGAAGGATTTGAAGCCGGCGGACATAACGGGCGGGAAGAGACTACAACGCTTTGCCTGATTCCGGCAGTGCGTGAAGCCACCACTTTACCTTTGATTGCAGCCGGAGGCATTGGTACGGGAGAGGCGATTTTTGCCCTGATGGCGTTGGGAGCCGAAGGAGTTCAGATGGGCACCCGTTTTGCTTTGACGGATGAAAGTTCGGCAAGCGACATTTTTAAGGAGTATTGTTTGCGGCTGAACGAAGGCGATACCAAATTATTGCTCAAAAAACTCGCACCGACCCGGCTTGTGATCAATTCGTTTCGTGATAGGGTAGAGGCCGCTGAAGGACGGGGGGCTTCTGCCGAGGAGCTTCGTGAACTGTTGGGTAGAGGTCGTGCCAAGAAAGGAATCTTTGAAGGAGACCTGGAGGAAGGAGAACTCGAGATAGGACAGGTTGCTGCCCTGTTCCGCCGTAGACAAAGTGTGGACGAAGTGATGAAAGAACTTTTAGAAGGATACCGGAGGGCTTCGGACAAGATACGTTCTGCCGGGTTATAAACAGTGCCGGGAGAAGCACTGCGGATTTCACCACGGGGTAATCACAGGGTAGAATAATGATGCTTAACCCTCTGTTACTCCGTGGTGAAACTCGTTTATTCTAAGTTCAATTGCTCGTATTTCAGGCCGAATACATCGGCTATCGCTCGATATACCACTTTCCCTTCTACCACATTCAGACCTAAAGCCAGCGCCGGATCTTCCTTGCATGCCTTTCTCCATCCTTTGTTTGCCAATGCTATGACATAGGGCAGAGTGGCGTTGGTCAATGCCAATGTAGAGGTGTAAGGCACTGCCCCCGGAATATTGGCTACAGCATAATGTACGATTCCATCGACTACATATGTCGGTTCACTATGAGTTGTGGGATGCGAAGTCTCGAAACATCCTCCCTGGTCGATGGCTACATCTACCAATACCGTACCCGGTTGCATCATTTTCAGCATATCACGGGTGATCAGGTGCGGAGCCTTGTCTCCCGGAATCAGTACCGAACCTACTACAAGATCCACGTCCGGCAACTCTTTTTTCAGCCTCACTTCCGAGGCATATAGTGTTTTTACATTTTTCGGTAACGTCTCGCTCAGGTAGCGAAGACGGCTCAGGTTGATGTCTGCAATTGTGACATCGGCTCCCAATCCGGCTGCCATCTGGGCCGCATTACTACCTACGATCCCTCCACCCAGGATTAACACTTTTGCCGGCTTTACCCCCGGTACACCACCCGGCAAAATGCCTTTTCCACCTTGTGGCTTTTCCAGAAAACGGGCACCTTCCTGTATGGCCATGCGTCCTGCTACTTCACTCATAGGTATCAGCAGCGGGAGAGAATGGTCGGCTTTTTCCACTGTTTCGTAAGCCAGGCAGACCGAGCCGTTCTCTATCATGGCAAGAGTCAACTCTCTATCGGAAGCGAAATGGAAATAAGTGAACAACAACTGTTCTTTGCGGATCAGTCTGTACTCCGGTGCGATAGGTTCTTTTACTTTTACTATCATCTGGGCCATAGCGTATGTCTCTTCCATAGTGGGCAGTATTTGTGCTCCTACGGCTGTATATGCCTCGTCCTGAAAACCACTGTTCTCTCCTGCGGTGTGCTGTATGTATACAGTATGTCCGCGTTTCACTAACTCGGCGACTCCCGAGGGCGTCATGCCCACACGGTTCTCGTTGTTCTTAATCTCCTTAGGTACTCCGATAATCATAACGTTACTCTATTAAGGGTTAAACATGGCACAATGTAGGAAAATTCTGCTTACGTTGTTATCCATGTAGGGATGTTTTACAGCAGAATGATAGTAGGGTGGCGGATAGGAATAAAATCCACCCTTCTGTTTTCTAATATGGCAGGAATGATGTATTTTTGCAAAGATTCCATTTTTAAGCAAACTACATGAAACAGTATATAGTTGCCTTGATGCTTGCCTGCAGCATTCAGGGACATTCACAAGATGTGAAGCAGGCTACTTTTGTTCCTCCATTTGACTTTACACTGACTCTGAGCGGCAACTTCGGAGAAATCCGGGCTAACCATTTTCATGGAGGGCTCGATTTCAAGACTCAGGGTGTCATTGGCAAACCGGTACGTGCGCTCGCCGACGGATATATTTCCCGTATTCGCGTCACCAATGGGTCGGGACATGTACTCGATGTGGTGTATAACAACGGTTATACGACAATCAACCGACACTTGAGCGGTTTCATGCCCGATATTGCCCGGAGAGTGGAGAAACTGCAATATGAAAAAGAAGATTGGGAAGTCGAGATTGTTCCCGAGCCGGGTGAATATCCGGTGAAGGCCGGGCAGCAAATAGCCTGGAGCGGTAATACCGGTTATTCATTCGGTCCGCATCTGCATCTGGATGTGATGGAGACCGCTACCGGTGAATCGATTGATCCGATGCCCTTTTTCAAGTCGAAAATAAAAGATAACACCGCTCCCCGGGCAGAAGGAATCATGCTGTTTCCACAGCCGGGAAGTGGGGTAGTGGGAGGGAGCCCGGAACGGCAGAGCTTCCCGATAAACACAGCGCGTCCCATCGAGGCATGGGGAGTGATCGGGTCGGGCATCAAGGCCTACGATTATATGGATGGTGTGCACAACCGTTATGGAGTGCATACCGTTGTGCTTAGAGTGGACGGTACGGAAGTGTTCCGCAGTGTGGTCGACCGTTTTTCACAGGATGAAAACCGGATGATAAACTCTTGGACCTGCGGACAATATATGAAGTCGTTTATTGATCCGGGCAATACGCTCCGCATGCTTCGGGCTTCGAACGACAACCGGGGACTGGTCACCATTGATGAAGAGCGGGACTATAAGTTCGAATACGAATTGAAGGATGCTTTCGGCAATACTTCCCGCTACCGTTTTACGGTGCGTGGAAAGAGACAGCCGATTCAGCCGCTCGGGCATCGGGAGAAATATTTCTTTGCCTGGGATAAGACGAACTTTCTGCAAGAACCCGGATTGACCCTTACCGTTCCCCGGGGAATGTTATACGATAATGTGCCTCTCAACTACGAAGTGCATTCCGATAGTGGGGCGATAGCCTATACTTATCAGTTGAATGACGAGAAAGTGCCGTTGCACGGGGAATGTGAGTTGCGTATCGGTCTCCGACGTCAGCCGGTTGCCGACAGCACCAAGTATTATGTGGCACGTGTCACTCCCAAAGGAAGTATGTACAGTGCCGGAGGTACTTACGAGGATGGATTTATGAAGACCCGAATCCGTGAATTGGGAACTTATACGGTTGCTGTAGACACAGTGCCCCCCGAAATTACCCCGGTAGGTAAGAATACCTGGGGCCGTAATGGGAAGGTCGTTTACAGGTTGAAGGACAAAGAAACCGGCATCCGTGCCTATCGTGGAACTATCGATGGAAAATTTGCCTTGTTCGGACGTCCCAACTTGACCAAATCCCATTGGGAGTGTAAGCTCGATCCTAAGCATGTCAAGAAGGGGGTACGTCACACTGTAGTAATGACTGCGACAGACGATTGCGGAAACGAAACAACGGTTCGAGACACCTTTGTCTGGTAGCTTTCCGGATAAAGACAGAATAAAGACAATGTATTAATAATTTATTATATGAAAAGAATCTTTCTCTTTGCCGCTCTTCTGACTGCGGCAGTGGCGGAAACCTTCGCCTGTACTAACTTAATTGTCGGCAAGAATGCGTCTACTGACGGTTCAACCATCGTTTCCTATTCGGCCGACTCGTACGGACTTTTTGGCGAGCTGTATCACTATCCGGCAGCCACATATCCCAAAGGCACCATGATGGATATTCACGAATGGGATACCGGCAAATATCTGGGACAGATCGAACAGGCACGCCAGACTTATAATGTAATCGGTAATATGAACGAGTTTCAGGTAACCATCGGTGAGACGACTTTTGGAGGCCGTCCCGAATTGGTGGATACGTTGGGAATTATCGACTACGGAAGCCTGATTTACGTGGGGTTGCAACGTTCGCGTACTGCCCGTGAAGCCATCAAGGTGATGACTGAACTGGTGCAGGAATACGGATATTACAGCAGTGGCGAGTCGTTCACCATTGCCGATCCCAATGAAATATGGATTATGGAGATGATAGGTAAAGGTCCCGGCATCCGGGGAGCCGTATGGGTAGCTGTCCGAGTGCCGGACGACTGCATTTCGGCACATGCCAACCAGTCGCGCATCCATCAGTTCGATATGGCTGACAAGGCCAACTGCATGTATTCTAATGACGTTATTTCTTTTGCCCGCGAAAAAGGATATTTCAGCGGTGTGAACAAAGACTTCAGCTTTGCCGATGCTTATGCACCGCTCGATTTCGGTGCCCGCCGTTTCTGTGAAGCCCGTGTGTGGAGCTACTTCAATATGTTTACCGACCAAGGTGAAGCCTATCTGCCTTATATCCAAGGAAAGACCAATGACCCTATGCCTCTGTTCGTAAAGCCGAAACGCAAACTCTCCGTTCAGGATGTAAAGAATGCCATGCGCAACCATTATGAAGGAACCGCCCTCGACATCAGCAATGATTTTGGTGCCGGACCTTATAAAACACCTTACCGCCTCTCTCCGCTGACTTTCAAGGTAGGCGACCAGGAGTATTTCAATGAGCGTCCCATCTCTACACAACAGAGCGGTTTCGTTTTTGTGGCTCAGATGCGTGCCAATCTTCCCGATGCTGTAGGCGGTGTGCTTTGGTTTGGTACGGATGATGCCAACATGACTGTTTTCACTCCCGTATATTGTTGTACTACCAAAGCTCCGGTATGCTATACGCGTGTAGACGGTGCCGATTACATCACCTTCTCCTGGAACTCCGCTTTTTGGATTTTCAACTGGGTGGCCAACATGGTATATCCCCGCTACGATTTGATGATCGGCGATGTACGTGCTACGCAGAACGAACTTGAAACCACCTTCAACGAGGCACAGGAAGGTATTGAAGCAGCTGCTGTTAAGTTGTACGAGAAGAATCCGGAAACGGCTGTGAAGTTTCTGACCAACTATACCGACATGACAGCGCAAAGCACTTTCAATACTTGGAAACGCTTGGGCGAATTTATCATTGTGAAGTACAATGATGGTGTCATCCGTAAGATGAAGGACGGCAAGTTCGAGCGTAATGCCATTGGTCAACCCGCAGGCGTGGTACGTCCGGGCTATTCAAAGGAATTCCTTGAAGAGTATGTGAAGCAAACAGGAGAACGCTATAAGGTAACCGAATAATCGCTTCCAAAGAGTTTTCTGATTAAAAGATAGGAATTTCAAACTTATTCTTTTACATTTGTATTTTAAATAAACTAATTATTAATCTCTAAAATATAGATAGAACCATGGGGAATGAAGAACTAATCAAACAGGTGACTGAGAAAGCCGAAAAGTGGCTGACCCCGGCGTATGATGCCGAAACTCAGGCTGAAGTGAAACGCATGCTGGAGAACGAAGATAAGACAGAATTGATCGAGGCCTTTTACAAAGATCTCGAGTTTGGTACGGGCGGACTCCGTGGGATCATGGGCGTAGGTACCAATCGTATGAACATCTATACTGTCGGAGCTGCTACCCAGGGACTCTCTAACTATCTGAACGCAAACTTTAAAGATATGAAACAGATTTCGGTTGTAGTCGGATACGATTGCCGTAACAACAGTTCTCTGTTTGCCAAGATCTCTGCGGATATTTTCTCGGCCAATGGCATTAAGGTATATTTGTTCGAAGAGATGCGTCCCACTCCGGAGATGTCTTTTGCCATCCGTCATCTCGGTTGCCAGAGCGGCATTATCCTGACTGCTTCACACAACCCGAAAGAATACAACGGTTATAAGGCTTATTGGGACGACGGTGCGCAAGTACTGGCTCCGCACGATAAGGGCATTATCGATGAAGTAAATAAGATTGCTTCTGCTGCCGATATCAAGTTCCAGGGTAACCCGGATCTGATTCAGATCATCGGAGAAGATGTCGATAAGATATATCTGGATATGGTGAAGACTGTTTCTATCGATCCTGAAGCGATCGCCCGCCATAAAGATATGAAGATTGTATACACTCCGATCCACGGTACAGGCATGATGCTGATTCCGCGTGCACTGAAGATGTGGGGATTCGAGAACGTATATACCGTGCCCGAGCAGATGATTAAGGACGGTAACTTCCCGACAGTTGTCTCTCCGAATCCGGAGAATGCGGAAGCTTTGACGATGGCTCTTAATCTGGCTAAAGAAATTGATGCCGACCTTGTAATGGCTTCCGACCCGGATGCCGACCGCGTAGGTATCGCTTGTAAGAACGATAAAGGCGAATGGGTATTGATTAATGGTAACCAGACTTGTCTGATGTATCTTTATTACATCATCACTCAATATAACAAACTGGGCAAAATGACCGGTAATGAATTTTGTGTGAAAACTATCGTTACTACCGAACTGATCAAGAAGATTGCCGATAAGAATCACATTGAGATGCTCGATTGCTACACCGGTTTCAAATGGATTGCCCGTGAAATTCGTTTGCGTGAAGGCAAGAAGAAATACATCGGCGGTGGTGAAGAAAGCTATGGCTTCCTGGCTGAGGACTTTGTTCGTGATAAAGACGCTGTTTCTGCTTGCTGCCTGATTGCCGAAGTGGCTGCTTGGGCCAAGGATAACGGAAAGACTCTGTATCAGTTGCTGATGGACATCTACGTTGAATATGGATTCTCTAAGGAATTTACTGTAAACGTTGTGAAACCGGGTAAGAGCGGTGCGGAAGAGATTAAAGCCATGATGGAGAATTTCCGTGCTAACCCTCCGAAAGAGTTGGGTGGTTCGAAAGTGGTTCTGTCGAAAGATTACAAGACTCTGAAACAAACCGACGCAGCGGGCCATGTGACTGACATCGATATGCCGGAACCATCGAATGTACTGCAATATTTCACAGAAGACGGTGGAAAAGTATCTGTTCGTCCGTCAGGAACGGAGCCGAAGATCAAATTCTATATCGAAGTGAAAGGTGAGATGGGATGCCGCAACTGTTTTGCTACTGCCGATGCAGAAGCTACTGAAAAAGTAGAAGCAGTGAAGAAGTCACTGGGTATTTAAAGGAGCTATTTTAAATACTCTTTTGACGGATACTTAGCATCGTATAAATGTATCCATAATATTATTGGAATGCCTTGTCCTTCATTGGATGGGGCATTTCTTTTGGGACTATTCTCTAAAAAGCCGAGGACTTGTGCAGTGCCTTCCACTCGGACAATGTCTCCTATCCGCGTGCTGATTTTTCCCGTTTCTACAATGATAGGGAGAGTGACAGGGAAACGATCACTGTCGTTTTCCTGGATAAATAGTTCTCAGGACCTGGCGAGAACTTATTTTTTCCATCGAATGCAAACTGACAGTCAATTACTTGGGTACTGTCATAGAGGGATGTGCTGTGAATTGTTTTTTAATTATACTTTCTTCTTTGTATTTTATTTATTCGGCTGAAGTTCTATTTCTATATTTTTACGGTACTTTTAGTCGTAGTCCAAAGGTCTTTAACTTAGAGATATTGCCTGAGACACTTATATAACTTTGCGACTTGAGGTGCTGATATATTCATAACATTACTTTAGAATATGAACTCTTATTTGCACTTTATCCTTGATGCTGAATCAGTCTAGGTTCAGAAGATCTATTAGAATATAACTAATAGAAGTATGGCCTTCTCCGTCAGTGAGTATAAATCTGTTTTTTCACGAGTATGTATCCTCCATCCTAAAAAAGTGGTTAATGTGTTGATAGTGTATAAGTAAAGTTTTTTGCAAATTATAAATGATAATTAGCCATTTTACTATCATAATATATAATATTATATATTAAAATCTTTTTAAATGTTCTTTGTTTAATAATTAATTTGTGACCTTCGCACGTCAAAGATACACAACGAAATGAAGGAGTCTTGTGCGATGTTTATGAAAATATTTTTAGAACCTTTTAATCCTATGTAATGCATATTAAGACTAATCCGAAAGATAAAATGTCTTTTAATCAGCTATATAATGATTATCAGACACGTTTTTTGAATTTTGCTAATACCTATGTCAGAGATTGGGATGTAGCGGAAGATATAACAACAGAGGCGTTAATTTATTATTGGGAAAACAGAAATACTTTATCTGAAGTATCCAATATTCCTGCATATATACTTACCATCATAAAAAACAAAAGTCTTAATTATCTTCGTCATTTGCAGATACGGGAAGAACATTCTGAAAATATTAGAAAATATATTGAGTGGGAACTCAATGCACGTATCGTTTCTTTAGATGCTTGCGAACCTTATGAACTTTTAGTCAAAGAGATGCAAGAGCTGATTCAGCAAACTTTGGATAAACTGCCGGAGCGTACACGCAAAATATTTATTTTAAGCCGTTATGAAAACAAATCGTATAAGGAGATTGCTGCTCTAATGAATATGACAACCAAAGGTGTAGACTTTCATATTTGTAAAGCTTTAAAGGCATTACAGATTAACCTAAAAGATTATTTTCCATTATTTCTTTATTTTTTGATGAAATTTCACTAGGATACCTTTCCCATGAAGTGCCTTATACATAAAGGGACATTAATACATTGTCATGGACAAAGATTTACTATATAATTTTTATAAAGGAAAGGTTTCCATAGAAGAAGGACAAAGGGTCAAGGCTTGGATAGAAGCATCAGACGAAAACGAGCGCGCCTTCTATAGGGAACGTAAAATTTTTGATGCCTTGATGCTTAATAATCCGCTTCCGGTAAAGAAAACCTCTTTTTTCAATTTTACACATTATAAAAAAATAGAGTGGCTGAAAATTGCCATGACTGTAATATTGACATTTCTGCTTAGTTATTTCTATCAGGAGTATAAAGCCGGTCTGGATTCAGTGGCAATGAGTACGATTTCTGTTCCTGAAGGACAAAGAACCAATGTCACATTACCCGATGGTAGTAATGTTTGGTTAAATGCATGTACAACGATACAATATCCGACTTCTTTTAACAGCCGGGAGCGTTTCGTTATACTAAAAGGAGAAGCTTATTTTGATGTGAAAAAGAATAAAAGCAGACCGTTTATAGTGCACACAGATGCTTATAGCATCGAAGTATTAGGTACGAAGTTTAATGTGGATGCATATCCGGAAACAGAAAAATTTGAAACTACATTGATGCATGGCAGTGTTAAGGTCACTTTGAAAGTAGATTCATCGCAAACAGTAATATTAAAGCCTGATCATAAATTGTCATTAGAAAAAGGACGGTTTGTAATGACTAAAGTGGAAGATTATAATCCTTATCGATGGAAAGAAGGGCTTATCTGTTTCTCTGACGAATCTTTTCCTAATATTATGAAAGACTTTGAAAAGTATTACGGAGTGAAAATAGTGATAGAGAATAAAAATGTATTGCAGATTAATTTTACGGGGAAATTCAGACAAACCGACGGAATAGATTATGCGCTTCGTATCTTACAAAAAAATATAGATTTCCAATATGAGAAAGATAATGAAAAACAAATTATCTATATAAAATAAAGTATTAATTCTTAAAAGCGAAATGCCTATGAAAAATGATCTGAGTTAACCTATTGAGAATGCCGATAGGTGTTCCCGCACCTACCGGCATAAGAAATCAACACAATTTTTTATTAAAAATGTATCAATTTAAAATCTATACAAAGGTATGAAAAATAACACTTTGTCGGGGTCATATTACCCTAAAAATCCCCAAATAAAACATTTTTTTAGAATTATGAGAATTACATTGTTCCTATTGATGGCATGTGTTTTTTCTTTATATGCCGGAAATTCCTATTCTCAAAATACAAGAGTTAGTTTTGCCATGGATAATGTAGGACTCAATAAGGTCCTAGAGGAGATAGAGAGTCAGACGGATTATCTTTTTATTTATAATAGTCAGATAAATGTAAATAAGCTAGTTACTATTAAGGCAAATAAGCAGACGGTTTCAAAGGTATTGGATCAAATATTACAGAACACTGGTATTGAATATAAATTGGAAGGCTCGCATATTATATTAGAAAAAAAAGTAGAAGAAGTTCACAATAGCTCGTCCGCCGTTCAGCAACAGCAAACTAAAAAGATAACCGGAAAAGTTGTCGATAAGACAGGAGAGGCTATTATTGGAGCGAATGTCAAAATACAAGGTACAGATAAAGGAACTATTACTGATCTCGATGGTAATTTTATCTTGGAGGTTGCTCCAAAGGATATGCTTGCTATCAGTTACATAGGCTATTTGGATACGAAAGTTCCCATAGCTGGGCAAAAACAGATCCATGTGGTGTTGTCTGAGGATAATAAAATGTTGGACGAAGTCGTTGTAATTGGTTATGGTACTACTTCTACACGCAAGATGGCGTCTGCTGTTACAGCCGTGAAAGGTGAGAAACTACAGGACTTGCCATTTAATAGTGTAGCAGCTTCACTGGCCGGACGTGCAACAGGTGTTATTGTACAATCATCAGGTGGTGAACCGGGATCTGCCCCTTCTATTTCGATCCGTGGCGGTGGCGCACCTGTCTATGTCATAGATGGTGTTATTTCCGATGCTTGGGATTTCAATACGTTGAATCCGAATGATATCGAAAGCCTTTCAATTCTAAAGGATGCAGCATCTCTGGCTGTTTACGGTTCACGGGCTGCCAATGGTATCGTGATGGTGAAAACCAAACAGGGAGGTAAGGGAAAGACAGCGGTGAATTATACGTTTAATGCTGAATTCAGCCAACCTACCAAATTACTGAAAAAGACTCGTGGTTATGACTATGCTTACAACCAAATGCTTGCCGGTATCAATGATGGTTTGGACGAGGCAGATTTACCTTTTAATCAGGAAGTATTGGATATCATTAAAAATCAGTCAGATCCTTATACATCCGGACACGCCGATACAGATTGGCTGGGAGAAGGATTGAAAACTGTTGCTCCTCAATACAAGCATACGGTATCATTGAGTGGAAGTGGCAATAAGGTGAATTACTATATTTCTCTGGGTATGCTCAATCAAGGTAGTATCTATACTTCGAATGCATTGAACTATGACCGCTATACAGTTCGCAGTAATGTTAACACGACTTTTGATAAGATTGGTCTGAAGGTCAGCCTGAATCTGAACGGAGCTTATGAAAAAAAGGAATACCCCTCTTTCTCAGCGGCAAAAATCTGGGAAGATCTTTATAACCAGTCTCCGCTGAATCCGGCTTACAATAAGGATGGTACTTATGCCGCAGTTACTGACCATCCGTTGGCGGAAATGGACAAGCGTTCGGGATATAACAGGAACTATGGCAAATTCATAAATACCCAAGTGGCTGCAGACTGGACATTGCCTTGGTTAAAGGAGTTAACCTTGGGTGCTATGTTCAACTATCGTCTGAACGACTCACATGTGAAGAAATTCAGTACCAAGGCTCCTCAGTATTACGCAGATGGAGCTGTATATCCAATAGGTAAACCGACATTGAATGAAGAAGGCTATTGGGGAGAGTCCTACAATTTCGAAGTAAGTGCCGCTTATGTGAAAACTTTTGCCGAAAAGCATACGATTGATGCTAAATTCGTTTATAATGTTGCAGAAAATACTGGATGGAATTTTAATGCATATCGTGGGGAATACTTATCTACGGTTGTGGACCAGCTATTTGCCGGTGCAGCAGATACGCAGCAGAATGGCGGCAATTCGGATGAAGGAGGACGTATGGGATTGGTAGGCCGTTTGAAATATGACTTTATGAATCGGTATATCGTGGAAGGTAGTTTCCGTTACGATGGATCGGATAACTTCACTCCAGGACATCGTTGGGGATTCTTCCCCTCCGGAGCGGTGGCGTGGACCATCAGTGAAGAACCTTTCTTCAAAGAGTGGGATCAACATGTATTCGATTTGCTCAAGCTACGCGCTTCTTATGGACAGACCGGTACGGAAAATGGAGTAAATCGTTTCGGCTATCTTTCTACCTATAGTCTGGATGAGAAAAAAATAGTGATCGGGGGAAAACTGCAATCAGGATTTAGTGAAGGGGCTTTGGTGTCTCCGGAACTGCTGAGCTGGTATCAGGTGAATTCCTTTAACCTGGGATTGGATATGGCTTTCTTCAATAATCGCTTGAAAGGTACCTTTGATTATTTCTATTACGTAACCAAAGGTGGTTTGATGAGTCCGGGAGACCGTTATACAACTCCTTTGGGTAAACCTTTACCACAAATAAAATCGAATAGCGAACAACGTCGCGAAGGTGTGGAGTTGACAATGCGCTGGTCAGATACGACTCCGCGTAAATTCACTTATGAAGTAGGGTTCAATATGACCTACTTTAATAGCCTGTGGAAAGTGAAAGCGGATGAAGCATTATCTGACTTGATGAATCCTTACAAACGTCAAACACATCAGACCGATTACTATGGGTTGGGATACATAGATACAGGACTTTATCAAAACAAAGAGGATATCCTGAACTCTCCCCGAAGATTGGGATCTACCCAAACTAAGCTCGGAGACATTGGTTATACGGATGTGAACGGTGATGGTAAAATAGACGGTGAAGACCAGGTACGTATCGGAAAGCCGACAATGCCTCACTTTACTTATGCCTTTGATTTTTCTTTGGGTTATGAAGGATTCACTTTGTCCGGTTTACTTTATGGGACAGGTGAACGCTACATGACTTTTGGCAATCGTTATCAGTCAGGTGAAGGAAAATACCTGTATTATGAAAACCAGTTGAATTATTGGAGACCGGACAATACAGGTGCGGATTTTCCTAGAATTTCGATCAGTTCCGGTGTAAACGGAAATAATAATAAGGCAGGATCGACTTTCTGGATGCGGAATGCATCATATCTTCGTCTGAAGGATTTGCAGTTGAGCTATGACTTTAAATATAAATACCTGAAAAAATGTGACTGGTTGCAGACGTGTCGTGTGAATCTGAGTGGTAGTAATCTTTTCACTATTTCAGGTGTTAGCAAATTTTTCGATCCGGAAACATCAAGTACCAGCGGCGACGGCTATCCTGTACAAAGAGTTTATTCAATTGGTGTAACAATAGGTTTTTAATAGGGAGGAATACATATGAATAAGATAAAGAATTTATTTGTAATTATACTATTTGCCTTGGTCGCCTTTTCCTGCAGTGATATATTGGACAAGGGACCGCTTGACAAATATTCGGAAAATGATGTGTGGAAAAGTACTGACCTGACACAAGCATTCATTTATACTGCGTTGGCAAATGCTACGAATATGATGGTTTGGAAAGACAATTGGACGGATAATGAAGCTATCATGGAAGATGGGCGGGATGTGAATGCAGAATTGATAGACCGTTATTATGATGCCGGATGGAATAAGTATGAAGATATCCGTCGTTGCAATATGGTGTTGGCACGTGTTCCGGAAGCATCCTTTACGAATGCGGAAAAGGCTAATTTTATAGCACAGGCTAAGACGATACGTGCTATGATTTATTTTACGCGTGCCCGCTTGTTCGGTAAACTAATGTTAGTAAAAGAACTTATTGATCCGGAAGCGGATATGAAATTCCCTCGTACGGCTACAGTGAAAGAAACTTATGATTTCATACTGAACGACCTCAGGGAGGCTGCTCCTGATCTGTCTGTAGATGCTCCGTCCGGTGCATTGTCACGCGGTGTTGCCTACGCATTGTTGGGAGAAGTAGCTTTGCATGGGGCTGCATATATTGAGAATGGACAGGAGGAGTATTACCGGATAGCGGCAAAGGCCTGTGAAGATCTGTTTGCACTGGACAAATACTCACTGGATGGTAACTACGCCGGTATGTTCAATGATTACGATCATTCATTGGTCTCAAACGAGATCATTCTGGCACAATGGAGAAGTGCTGAAAATACGAACTTTTCAGATACGTGGATGCAGAGACTGGTTCCTAATATTGATCCCTCTAAATTGATTGCCGATGTGCAGGCAAAGTATCCCTTGGTAGAGGAGATGGCAGGTTGGCCGCAAAGATTTCCTTCTGTTGATTTGGTAAATGATTATCTTGTAGTTGATGAGGATGGAAAAGCCAAAGAGTGGGACCAGACTTCTTATTATAAGAAATTCTTGGTTGACGGAGGGACGGTTGAAGATGCTATTTACAAGAATCGTGATAAACGATTCAAAGCTTCTATCGTTTACGACGGATGTTCTTATTTCGCTAATAGGGTGTGGCTTCGTGAGGGAGGTAATCTTTATTATACTTCTAAAACGACAGAATTCTGGGGAATGCCGGTATCAGGATATGTTTATCGGAAATGCGTTTATGAAGCCAAACGTTTGCTGAACTCGGAAAAAACGGATTATCATTATACTTTGTTACGTTTGGGACGCTCTTATCTGAATTATGCGGAAATAAAGTTGCGCCAAGGTGATAAGGAAACGGCTATTGACTATATCAATAGGACGAGGGTAACTCATGGCGGTTTGCCGGAATTGCAAAAATCCTTATCACTGGAAGATACCTGGAAAGAGTATAAACGTGAACGCCGTATAGAACTGGTCAGTGAAGGCGACCGATACTGGAGTGTACTTCGTTGGGGTAAGGCCGACGGTCTGGAGGTTGTTCCGGAACTGACAGTTGAACAGAAGTTCATGAAAATAGCTCCTGATGGAAAATCTTTTGAGATAATTCCGATACCCATTTACCAAAGTGATAATGAGCGCACTTTTACCAAGAAACATTATTTGTTCCCTGTACCGCAAGGACAACGTGATCTGAATCCAAATCTGGACCAGAACGAGGGGTGGTAGTAGAAAAATGCTGGACGTCTAATAATTAAAGTATTACGAATATGAAGAAACTTATAAATACTGTTTTGTTACTATTTTTAATAGGTACCGTTTCATCGTGCCTGAAATCAGGATTGGATGATTTGGAGGCCTATAATGAGGCTGAAATTACTAATTTGAACTTTGAATACCGTTGGTGGGATGAGGCTAAGGATCAGATGGCTGTTAAAACACTCAACATTGAAAAACAAATTTCGAAAGACGACAATCTGATTACCTGTAAGCTGACGGTTCCAACGGCCAGTGGCAGTTTTACAGATGCTGTCAGGCAAAATGTATCATTAAGTAATCTTATTGCTTATATAGATCTTTCTACTGCTGCTAGAATTATGCCCTTAAACGGAGCGCCTAAGTTGGGTAGTCCTGGCGATTTTTCAGCTAAGGAGTTTAAATATCAGGTGACTGCTGCCGACGGTACGAAAAGAGAGTGGACAATAAAGATTACGGATTTTGTGAAATAAGAATAACGATTGAGGTTATTCGGATTACTGATTGAAATGATGAAGGAAGATATTTGAGAATATTTTCCTTCATCTGTTATTATATTATTTAGTGAAATTAATAAAAGAAGAACTATGAACAAACCCTATTTTATTGCATTTTTACTCTCTTTAGCTTTATGGACAGTCATTCCTTCTGTTTTTGCCGGAGATGTTGTTTTAAAAGTATTTGAAGGGAAACCACGTATCAATTCTCCTCATATCATAGGTAATTATCCTTCAACTCCATTTATCTTTTATATTCCGACTTCCGGTCAGCGACCGATGCAGTGGAGTGCGGAAAAACTCCCCGAAGGACTGGAATTGGATTCCAAGACTGGCATTATTAGTGGAGTCATGACTTCCAAAGGAGATTATACTGTAACCCTGAAGGCTGAGAATGCATTAGGTATAAGTGTGAAACAATTGGTCATCCGCATTGGTGATGAATTATTATTAACTCCTCCAATGGGCTGGAACAGTTGGAATACTTTCGGACAGCATCTGACTGAAGAATTGGTCTTGCAAACCGCGGATGCGATGATAACGAACGGAATGCGTGATTTAGGATATTCCTATATCAATATAGATGACTTCTGGCAGTTGCCGGAACGAGGAGCTGACGGACATCTGCAGATTGATAAAACTAAGTTTCCACGTGGGATAAAATATGTAGCTGATTATCTGCACGAGCGTGGGTTTAAATTGGGAATTTATTCGGATGCGGCCGAAAAAACTTGTGGCGGCGTTTGCGGTAGCTACGGATATGAAGAAACAGATGCAAAAGATTTTGCCTCTTGGGGAGTTGACTTGTTGAAATATGACTATTGCAATGCTCCTGTAGATAGGGTAGAAGCCATGGAGCGATATGCGAAAATGGGAAGGGCACTACGGGCTACCAATCGTTCGATTGTCTATTCAGTGTGTGAGTGGGGACAGCGTGAACCTTGGAAATGGGCGAAGCAAGTGGGTGGACATTTATGGAGAGTATCAGGAGATATCGGTGACATTTGGTATCGAGATGGAAATCGTGTTGGTGGATTACATGGTATATTGAATATCCTTGAAATCAATGCTCCTCTGAGTGAATATGCCGGTCCATCCGGTTGGAATGATCCGGATATGTTAGTGGTCGGAATAGATGGAAAGAGTATGAGTATTGGTTATGAGTCGGAAGGATGTACTCAGGAACAATATAAATCCCATTTTAGCCTGTGGTGTATGATGGCTTCTCCTTTACTTTCCGGAAACGATGTACGGAATATGAATGATAGTACATTAAAAATCTTGTTGGATCCTGATTTAATAGCCATTAATCAGGATGTGTTAGGTAGGCAGGCAGAACGCAGCATTCGTTCGGATCATTATGATATTTGGGTAAAGCCGTTGGCAGATGGACGTAAAGCTGTGGCTTGCTTTAACCGGGCAAGCTCTCCGCAAACTGTGATATTGAATGAAAATACGATTGCCGATTTGTCATTCGAGCAGATATATTGTTTGGACAGCCATTTGACAAAGAGTGGTAGTGATTCAAAGGAACTGATAGTAAAACTGGCCCCATATCAATGTAAGGTCTATATTCTCGGTAAAACGGATTGAAATCATCTTGGTTCATTAAATATTTAATAGTCACTTATGCCGCAAATTTAATTCTGTCTTTCCATTGCTTTCGATTTATTTCCTAAACAGGGCTGAATGTCCAATACGGAAATAAATCGTTGCAGGAGAAAGCAGTTGCGCTAAAGTTCTTTCACAGAAACTTTTTAATTCCGTGTCGGTTGAGAAATACAACTTGCGCATTTTCTCCTTTTTACCTTTCCCTGATCCATAATGATAAAGAACGATTTGAACCGGATGGTCCCGATTTGTTTGCTTTTTAATTAGCTTCAATCTTAATGTGATATTATCTATAGGACAAACTATCGGTTTTTAAGCTGATCATTGCGTGGAACGTACTCTTTGAATAATAGACAGGTTAATGGGATATCTGTTTGCACTTGCCCAATTGGTAACCTCACCTCTTTTAACATTTTATCTTCTTCGTCTTCTTTTGCTTTCTTTAGGGAGTAGGGGTCAATCATTCTTGAGGATATATTGTTCTTACTGCAACATCTAAACTTAAAAACGTATGAAAGATCTTGTGTCCGGCATCCGGTATGATGCCTCTAATGTGATTAGTCAGGCTATAGGGCCAAGTAAAGAATTTTGCATGGGATATTTAAATCCCGGCGTTGTGGGTGGTGAAGGATATATTTCGACTATGAAATTGTCAGTCGGCACAGTCGACGTGAAAGACCTCGATGCAATAACCGAAAGGATTGTAGCGAAGGATCGTTGTGAGAAAAACGATGCGTATCTCGGGCAAGTCAACCTGATGAAAGCCTCGTCTTTTTGCGGACAGAATGGAGCCATCTGGGGATTTGACCTGGCGATGCACGATGACATTGCCAAAAGGAAAGAGATGCCTATCTACATGCAGGCGCAACCCGAAGGAGCGGACATCCCTGTTTATAATATCCGTCCGTTGCTGGAGGCAACCGAACGTCTGTTCGGCCGTGCCAAAGAGCGCCGTTTCCCTGTGCTTCCGGGAGCTTACGTACCGGGAGGTAGCAGAAAAGTTGTGGCATGCGGTCCTGTATGGGTATGGTCTGTAATCGGCCTGGCCATTCTGAAAGACCGTAGTAAAGGAGCTTGCCTGTTTGTAAAGGATGCAGGTACTTATGGAGACGATTCGACAACAGAAGGTGAAGCCATCGGTTTTCTGGAAGGTATACTCCGCAAAGCGACCAACAGTATTGCCCTTTGCGGTGAAGATCAGGATGTGATCTACGACCGTATTTACATCGGTTATAAATATACATTTGTAGAACCCGGTCAGGTAGGTTGTGCCCTGTCGTGCACTCCTGCCGTTTATATGGCGCAAAATGCTATTCCTGCCGATATGAAACCGGCCGATCTTTGCCAGATGACTATCAGTGACTGGGAAGAGAAGCTGGGGCTGGAAGAGTTGACGATCTTTGAATAGAAGTTTTGTAATCAAATACAAGCTACGGACAGGTACACAGGTTTATGATCCTGAGGACGGGTTTCTTTTCGATTCGTCCCTGGTTGTTCGTTTGTGGTAGGTGTACCTTCCGTAGCTTGTTCTGTTTTTACTGTTGTGCGATCCACCAGTCGATCATCTTACGTGCCAGGCTGAGTTTGCGGGGAAGTTCCGGCAAGTGATCCCTGGTATAGAAGTTCCCGGAGCTGAGCTCGTCATCTTGCAGGTGGATGTCACCACTGGCGTAGTCGGCGATAAATCCCACCATCAGTCCGCTCGGATAAGGCCAGGGCTGACTGCCGAAATAACGGATGTTTTTCACATCGAGCCCGGTTTCTTCTTTTACTTCCCTTGCCACACACTCTTCCAATGTCTCGCCTGTTTCGAGGAATCCGGCTACCAGGCTATTGAAAGTACCTTTAAAGTTGCGGGCATGTACCAATAACAGGGAGTCTTCTTTGCGCACCAATACCAGGATGGCTGTTGAGATGACCGGATAGATTTCTCTGCCACAATTCGGGCATTTCTTCATAATGGGTTCTTTCTGTACCAGCGGAGTTCCACAAGTGGGGCAGAAACGGTTGCTGCGGTCCCAGTAGAGAATTTCGTGAACCTTGCCTGCGGCCTGATAGTGTTCCGGCGACAAGTAATCATAAGAAGCGCGCAATCCTATCTGCACGTATTCCGGAGTTTCGGCTATCGGAGAGTCTGTGTAGAAAGCTTTGCATACCATGCCCGTTGCCGTGGTGATGGTGTGTACGGTTATTCCTTCCGAAGTGGTGACAGGGGCATTCTTGCCCGTGGGGATGGAAAAAGCATTGTCGTTCTTTTCCAACAGTAACTGATCTTGGTAAAAGATGAACCACCGGTAGTTGGTTTCTGTATTTATCATTTTGGGATTATTCTTTTTAAACGGTGCAAAATTATAAAAAGATACTCTTTCTGATGCCGGTTTCCTTTACAAAATATTCATCATGTGATACAAGCAGTACACTGCCCGTATAGTTCCGAACGGTAGCTGTGATGATTTCGATACTTTGTATATCCAGATTGTTGGTAGGCTCGTCCAGGATAAAGAGGTCGGGCGTGTTGTTACTAATCATCAGGCAGCAGAAAGCGAGTCGCATTTTTTCGCCTCCACTGAGTTGGATGCAAGGTTGATCCCAGCTCGTTGCCGGGAAGAGAAATCGATTCAACCTGATTTTTATTTCGTGCTCCGGCAGGGCACGTACATTGAATGATTCTGCTTGTTGAAGCACCGTCAGCTGGTTGCAGATGATGGAATATTCCTGATTCAGATAGACATAACTGAACCCGGCGCGTTCCAGTGTACCCGATGTTGGCAATAGGTCACCCGTAACCAATTTCAATAAAGTCGTTTTGCCGCTTCCATTGTCTCCTTCGATTCGTATCCGGTCGCCACTCTTCAGTTGAAAGCAGAGTGGAATCTCCCATAAAGGCGAATTTCCATAAGAAAAGTTTATTTTATGGGCAGTCAGCAATGTTTTTCCCGTATGTAAGGCGGAAGCATGGAAGTCGGTTTTAAGCAAAGTATTTTCGGCCAGCCTGTTGCGTATCAGGTTACGTTCACTGGCCAGTTTCTCTGACTTATTCTGATGGATGTCCGCCAGTTTGGTGGTACTTTTTTCTGCCCGGTCCTTCAGGGTGTGAACCGCCATGCGGGAGATGCCTTTTTTAGGCACTGCTTTTTCGCTCCGTATATTCTGCTTTTCTTTTCGTTCGGCTACTTCGCATGCCAGTTTCCGTATTTGGCGGAGTTCTTTTTCTTTCTCGTCCAGTTGTTGTTGCAGGGCGTTCTGTTGCAGTTCTTTCTGCTGCTTGTAGAATTCGTAATTGCCTCCGTAACACACAAGTGCGTTCCGGCTCAGTTCACAGGTTTCGGGAAGCCTGTTGAGCAGAGTGCGGTCGTGACTGACAACGATCAGGGTGGAACGGCATTTCTTTACCCATTCGTACAGTCGGTTGCGTCCTTGGTTGTCAAGGTGATTGGTCGGTTCGTCCATCAATACGGCGGAAGGCTCTTGCAGTTCCAGGCCAGCCAGGAAGACCCGCGTCTTTTCTCCACCGCTCAGTGTGTGCATGGATTCGGAAAGGGATCTGTTTCCGAGTCCCCAGCCGTTGAGGGCGGCTAAGGCTTTTTCTTCGATGTTCCAGTCGTCATCGAGGATGTTGAAATGATCGATGGAGGCATTTCCGTTCAAAATTTCATGAAGTGCTTTCTGCTTCCGGTCTATTCCGAGGGCTTGGGCAATGCTCATTTCATCATATTGCCCGAAGTGTTGAGGCACATAATAGAGGTCGTCGGGGCGGAGCACGTTCCCCGAAGACGGTTGTAATTTTCCGGCAATGATTTGCAGCAATGTCGATTTGCCGCACCCATTGTTGCCGATCAGGGCCAATTGCCGGCCTTTGCCGACGGTGAAACTGAGATTCCGGAAGAGAACTTCTTTGTCTGGATGGATATAGGTGATTTGTTGTACTTGAATACACATGGCGGTCTATTGTTTTGAAAGTAAATACTTGCTGTTGATTTTGTGGGAAGCAGGGAGGGGACAGACAAACACAATAGAGGCTGAACAACATGGATTCGTGATGCTTAACAGTGAATGAAAAGAAGCATATTGAGAAAAGTGATGTTTACCGGAAGTGTTGTCTTACTTAGATATTCTCATGGGTATAAGTATGAAATTAGGTCGCAAAGATAGAGGATATTCCGGTAACTGCAAAAAAGAGAGGGAAGAAATCGGATATTTCTCCCCTCTCCAAATGAAAAGGTTGTCCTGAATCGTGTAAAACAGAGGTTTTAAACTAATCTATTGAAAACAAATCGTTCAGTCCCTCGCCCATACTCGGATGGGTAAAGATGAAATCGCGAAGGAAAGTATAATGCTGTCCTGTCTTCATTGCCATGTTTACCACATTGATGACTTCGGAAGATTCGGCACAGAACAGTGTACAACCCATAATACGTCCCGAATGGCTGTCGACGATGGCTTTCAGTATGCCGTCAGTCTGTTGCAGCGTGCGTGCACGCGGCAGTGCGGAGGCCGGAAGGCGTGACACCTTGAAGGAATATCCTCGTTTGATGGCTTCTTCCTCAGTCAGTCCGACGTGTGAGAGAGGCGGGTCTATAAATACCGAGTATGCCACCGGATTGCGGTCGTCGGCCGTGCGTTCTTTGTTGCCGAAAAGGTCATCCCGGATAATCCGGTAATCATCCAGCGAAATATAAGTAAACTGCAATCCGCCTTTTACATCACCCATTGCCCAGATGTTCGGGGCAGTGGTATGCAGATAACCGTTTACGACGATAGCTCCGTGACTGTCTACTTCGACTCCGGCCGCCTGAAGATTCAGACCTTCGGTCATCGGTTTGCGTCCTGTGGCTACCAGGATGGCGTCGCCTTCTATAGTGACAGGCTTTCCGTCGGCTGTATCCGTGTAAGTCAGTGTCACGCCGTCGGCTGTGTCTTGTATGGATTGGGCACGGGCATTGAGGCGGATTTCTATCCCTTTCTTTTCGAGTGTCTCCTTAACGGCATCTGCTATATCACGGTCTTCGCGGGCAATAAACTTATTGCCTCCTTCGAGTACGGTCACTTTACTGCCGAAGCTTGCGTACATCGAGGCAAACTCCAGGCCGATGTAGCCGCCGCCCACAATGATCAGATGGCGTGGCAATACGTCCAGTTCCATCAGTGAGGTGCTGGTATATACCCGCTTGCTGTCTTTCAGCCCGTCAATGGCCGGTATAATGCTGGTAGAGCCGGTATTAATGAAAATCTTCTTTCCCTGAAGTTCGATCACTTCGTCGGGGAGGGGTACTTTCACTACATCCTTTGAAACGAACGATGCCATTCCGGTATAGATGGTCACGTTGGGAAGGCTGCTCAGTTTATTGAACATATTGGCCCTTGAAGCTGCTGTCATCTCGTTCTTGCGTGCTATGGCAGCTTTGTAAGCCTCAGCCTGCTTCTCGTAATCGGTAGGATAGAGCCAACTCACCTTTTCGGCTTCGTGGATAAGCCGCTTGGTGGGTACGCAAGCTATATTGGGACAGGTACCTCCATACATCATGGCGGAACGTTCAATCAGTGCGACCTTCCAGCCGCGTTTGGCTAATTCGGCAGTCAGTGTTTTGCCTCCTTTGCCGAAACCGATAATAATGGCATCATATTGTTTCATAATTCTTATTACTTTTAGGATGTATCTTTATGTAAGTTTATAACATTCCGCAACCCTTATTTGTTTCGCTTTTCCCAGTCGGCTTTCTTCAATGAATTCAGTACACGCTGTGAGGAGTCGGAGAGTAGGGTAACGGCGCTCGCCAGAATTACGATATCTTTAATAACCAGACGTCCGGCACCGGACAGTAAGGGGAAGCCGTATTCTCCGCTTCCCAGGTTCGGAACCCAGACTTCGGGAGTAGTCACCAGGAAGGAGAGAGTGCCAAGCGTCATGATGATGGCCAGTGTGTCGCCTACAAGTGCCACTTTGGGGAAGAAGATGCCTAAGAAAACCAGAATTCCGATGGACATAATCAGAGCTCCCAGTCCGTAAGAGAACGTGTAGGTCCTGTTCGCTTCGTGCCATTCACGGTTGGCGGGGACATAGGCGCCTTCGGGGTTTTTGTGTTCTTTATACTCGGGTGCGTCTTTGGCATAGAAGAAACTCATAAACGGGCTGTTGGCTACGAACGGAACAATGCCGTCGGCTTCGTAATGAAAATACTTCAAACCGCCGATCCATACGAAAACAACGAGGATGGCTACGCGGATAAACTTTAGTCCGAAACCTTTCAGACCGGATGCTACTGTGAGCAGAGTGATAAATTTCTCTTTCATGCTATTTCTTTTTATGGGTTTAACTTTCTGATGCAAAGATCAGGGTTTTCCCATCGGTGCGAAATAGCAATATCGCCGTATGAATTGTCAATTCTTCCCTTCTACCGAATTTCGGTATTGTACGGGGCTTTCTCCGGTCATATTTTTAAAGAAACGGCTGAAGGAAGATTGGTCTTCGAATCCCAGGATGTCGGCAATCTCCTTCGAACTCTTATTACTATATAAAAGGAGTCGCTTGGCTTCCGCTTCCACCCGTTCGTGGATGACTCGCAGAGGTGACGGCAATTTGCAGGAAGAAAAGATGTTTGAAAGGGTTTTGGGCGATTTGTGCAACAAGTCGGCATAGTCCTGTACCTGTTTCTTGGTCCGGAAGTGTTCGTCCACCAGGTTATAATACTGGCGGATGATTTCGAAGCTGTATTCTTTTTCCTGGGTAATGTTCAGCCGTTGGCGGGCAATACGCGTGCTTTGGATAATGAAACGTTTGAGCAGGATGCGGAGCATTTCTTCCTGAAGGTTGTCCGACACGGTGAACTCACGGTCCAGCAATCCCACTACGTCTTCCATCGACCTCCGTTCCGATTCGTTGAGCATGAAACGAACGACATGCGAAGAACCGTTGAACAGGAATCCGCTGCATGACACTTCGTGGTCATTGCCGTAAATGCAATAGAAGTTACTGTTGAACAGAACCGTCAGGTACTCTCCGTCGATCGAAAGAAATTCCAGGTGCTGGAGGTTGGAAAGGGAGATGACCTCGTTCTCGGCCAGTATCACTTCCTGATGGTCTATCTCGAGGGTGATGCTTCCTTTGCGTACCCAGATGAATTTATATAAACTCTTTTCTTTCTGCAGGCTCTTTTCGGTGTGATAGCTGGTAGTCAGTGCCAGCATACCTTTCAGTTTGGTCTGGTAAGTTCTTATCATAATCAATCCTCCATGGCTGATGCGTCAAATGACAGGGGTAATAAATGTCCGATGCTTTGTACTTCGTAGATACACTTCTTGCCATAAAGCAATATACGGATGGGCTGTTTATATCGTTTCTCTGTTTCCAGAATCACCTGGCGACAAGCACCGCAGGGCGGGATAGGAGTGTCGATAAAGTCCTTCTCGGTACGTGCAGCGATGGCAAGTGTCACCACAGCTTGGTCGGGATACTGCGAGTTGGCATAAAATAGCGTGGTGCGTTCGGCACAGAGTCCGGACGGATAGGCCGCATTCTCCTGATTGGTTCCTGTCACTACCACACCGTTGGCCAGCAGTGCTGCCGCTCCTACCGAAAAGTGCGAGTAAGGTGCATAGCTGCGCCGGGTTGCCTCGATGGCGTCATCCAATAAGGCACGGTCTGTATCATTGAGTTCATCATATTCATATACTTTGATTACAGAGGTAATAGTCAGGTCTTTCATGTGCGTAGGTGGTTTATAGTTCTACAAATCATGTTACAAAGTTAGAAAAGAGATTGATAATCCCAATTATTTTTATGATTTTTGTGCCGCATAACTTAAGATACACAAATAATAGATGAATAGCAAACTCCTCAGGCTGATTGCCATAGTTACAGTCCTTGCTTTTGCTGCAGGTGCCCAGGCGCAGCGCAGGAATTCCCGTTACGTAGATTATATAAATAAGTATAGTGCCCTGGCCGTGCAGCAAATGAAAGAGCATAAGATACCTGCCAGTATCACACTGGCTCAGGGATTGCTTGAGAGTGGTGCGGGCATGAGTACGTTGGCTCGTAAAAGTAATAATCACTTCGGCATCAAGTGTGGCAGCAATTGGAATGGGCGTACCGTTCGTCATGACGACGATGCCCGTAACGAGTGTTTTCGTGCGTACCGCAATCCCCGCGACTCGTACGAGGACCATTCTGCATTCCTGAAGCGCGGAGCCCGCTATGCATTCCTTTTTAAACTGAAGATAACCGATTATAAGGGGTGGGCGCGTGGTTTGAAAAAGGCCGGATATGCCACCGATCCTTCGTATGCCAACCGTCTGATAACGATCATTGAAGATTACGACCTCTATAAATATGACCGTAAGGGGGGATGGAGTTCGTCGAAGAGTGAACCGACGGTGCTCAATCCGCATCAGGTTTACATAGCAAACGGCATCGCTTATATCGTAGCCCGTGACGGGGATACCTTTAAGTCGCTGGCCAAAGAGTTCGATATCCGCTGGAAGAAGCTGGTGAAGTACAACGATCTGCAGCGTGACTATACTTTGATGAGCGGTGACATCATCTATCTGAAAGAGAAGAAAAAGCGGGCATCCAAACCTTATACGGTCTATATCGTAAAAGACGGAGACTCCATGCATACCATTTCGCAGAAATTTGCCATCCGGCTGAAGAACCTGTACAAGATGAACCGCAAGGACGGAGATTATATTCCTGAAGTGGGAGACAGGCTGAGGCTGAGATAGGCTTCACTTCCGGCTGCGGAGCATATCGGAAATACGTTGACAATAAAAGGGTGTAGCCTTCCCTCACGGATGGTTACACCCTTTTGCCGTCGGGGCTACACCCTTTCCGTCGGATGGCTACACCCGGATCATGGTCTTTTCTTGCCGGACTTACAATCGGTTATCGGAAAAAGGGAGTACTGCTTTGTTACGAAACTGTACAGGGTGTTCATTATCGGACACCCTCTTTCTTTTTTTTCCCTTGAAACTCAATGCTTTCCTTTTTTGGCACAAGGTTTGAATATAGAGGCATAAAGAACAGTGCAAATTTATAATTAACTATATATGGACAGAGAAATTCCTAAAGAGGTGCGCAATAAAGAGCGTAATAAAAAGATTATCCGTTTTTCGGCTATCGGTATCGCCGGAATAATAGGTATCAGCGTACTGATTTCGTTGTTGCGTACAGGCGTGCAGAAAAAGGACCTTGTGTTTTCTACCGTCGATAAGGGTACGATTGAAGTCAGTGTCAGTGCTTCGGGCAAAGTGGTGCCTGCTTTTGAAGAGATCATCAATTCACCGATCAATACCCGCATCGTGGAGGTGTATAGAAAAGGCGGTGATAGTGTAGATGTAGGTACGCCCATCTTGAAACTCGACTTGCAGAGTACGGAAACCGACTATAAAAAGCTGCTGGACGAAGAAGAAATGAAACGTTATAAGCTCGATCAGGCAAAAGTGAACAGCCAGACCAAACTGAGCGATATGGCGATGCAGATCAAAGTGTCGGAAATGAAACTTGCCCGGATGAAAGTGGAACTTCGCAATGAACAGTATCTGGACAGCCTTGGAGCCGGTACGACCGACAAGGTGCGCCAGGCCGAACTGAGCTACAATACTTCCCGCCTTGAACTGGAACAGCTTAAACAGCAATACACCAACGAAAAGCAAATAGCAGCCGCTGACCTGAAGGTTCTTGAACTCGATCTCAATATGTTCCGTAAAGGACTTGCCGAAATGAAGCGTACCCTGGACGATGCCCAGATTCGTTCGCCGCGCAAAGCCATCCTTACTTACATCAACAACCAGATCGGAGCCCAGATTCCGCAAGGCGGACAGGTAGCCATTATTTCCGACCTGAGCCATTTCAAAGTGGATGGTGAAATAGCCGATACTTATGGTGACCGTGTGGCAGCCGGTGGCAAAGCCATTGTAAAGATAGGCAGCGAGAAACTCGAGGGAATCGTGAGCAGTGTCACCCCACTTTCGAAGAATGGGGTTATTTCATTCTCCGTGCAATTGAAAGAGGACAACAACAAGCGGTTGCGTTCGGGACTTAAGACCGATGTATACGTGATGAATGCCGTGAAGGAAGATGTGCTGCGCATAGCCAATGCTTCTTATTACGTAGGCCGGGGCGAGTACGATCTGTTTGTGATGACTTCGGATGATGAAATCGTAAAACGTAAAATCCAGTTGGGCGACTCCAACTTTGAATTTGTAGAAGTGGTGAGCGGATTGAACCCGGGCGACAAGGTAGTAGTCAGCGACATGACGAACTACAAAAATAAGAATAAACTGAAAGTGAAATAATACTCCTGAAATATCTTTTGAATGAAGCCCCCTTAGATTTTAAACTAAAGGCCTGTTGGTTTTAAACCAACGAGGTCTTGGTTTAAAAGGTAAGCCGTGTGCCTTTTAATATGCAAAATTATGATAACAATTTATCTCAAACAAGCCTATAACTTGCTGAAGGAGAACCGTTTCGTAAATGGTATCTCTATTGCGGGTACAGCTTTGTCGGTGGCGGCCGTGATGCTTATTTATCTTGTCTACCAAGTAAATTTTTCTGCGTATGCACCCGAGTCTAACCGATATCGGATTCTGTTTGTGAGCAGTCTGCAGGCATGTGGGAGTGACGGTCATCCCATCAACAACGGTGGTATGAGCCATAAGGTTGTGCGCGAATGCCTTTATCCTTTGCAGACTCCCGAGGCAGTGACTGCTTTTACTTCCGGAGATCTTCCGGTCAACGTACACGGACAGCAGTTTTACGATAAATATGCTATCAAGTTTACCGATGACGGTTTTTGGAAGGTTTTCGATTTTACTTTCTTGGCCGGCGGTCCTTTTACACATACCGATTGGGAGTCGGGCATACGCAAGGCAGTCATTTCTGACAAGCTGGCGCGCAGACTGTTCGGTACTGTTGAGGCAGTGGGACAAACTTTGCGTATGAATTATGCCGATTACCGGATATGTGGTGTGGTGAAAGAGGTCAGTCGGGCTGCCGAAAGTTCCTATGGTGATGTGTGGATACCCTATACCGCCAACGCTTCTTTATTGAAAGACAATATCTCTTATTGTGAAGGTACTACCGGAGAGTTTCAGGCTTGCATTCTATCGCGTTCCCGGTCCGACTTTGAGGCCATCCGCCGTGAGATGTTGAAGTTACAGTCAACTTTCAATGCTTCGCTCACCGGTACGAAGCTGGATTATATGCATTCTCCTTTCACTCAATGGCAGGCTGTATTGGGCACGAATGGCTTCAGTGAGGGAACCGTGGGCGAATGGTTGAAATCGACCGGTGCGGTGATCCTTTTTCTTTTGTTGTTGCCAGCCCTTAATATAATAGGTATAACCCTGACACAGTTTCGCAAACGCCGTAGCGAGATTGGAGTTCGTAAAGCGTTTGGCGCATGTTCGTTCTCGTTGGTAGAACAAGTGGTGATCGAAAATTTACTGACCTCTTGCATGGGTGGCCTGATCGGGTTGCTGCTGTCATTCGGCTTGCTGTCACTCTGCAAATCGCTTTTCTTTTCGGGAGATGTTTCGCTGACGCACGACATGCTGATACAGCCTCTCACTTTTGTGGCAGCTTTCTTTTTTACGTTGATATTGAATCTGCTGAGTGCTGCGATTCCTGCCTGGCGAGCTTCGCGGATGCCTATTACGGAAGCGTTGCATGATATGGAATAATTTTTAAAAGCAAAGACCCATGATGATAAAGCAAATATTTAAAATGATATGGAACCAACGTCGCTTGAACGGTTGGATATGGATGGAACTTCTGGTCGTATTCGTGGCACTGTGGTACCTGGTAGATATGTTTGTGGTACAGTTGTATTCTTATACCCGTCCGATGGGATATGATATCACGAACTGCTGGAAACTTTCGTTCGATGTGTATCCCGAGGATGCCGACGAGTATGTCAATGACACCACCCAGACTCAAACCGAAGGGGAGGCGTTGGCCAAAATCCTTGAACGCCTGCGTCGTGCACCGGAGGTGGATAATGCTTGCGTTGCTTTCTACTCTTCACCCTATTCCGGTGGCAACTCCTGGACACAGATCATGCCCTGTACAGCCGACAGCAGCAAGTTCAAAGAGCAATCTTATCATCAATATATCGTTTCTGCCGAATTCTATGATGTATTCCGCATCAAGAGCCGTGAGGGGAAACCGCTTAGCGAACTGCTGACTCAGAAACAGTTGTCGTATTTTATAACTCCTGCGTTGGAGAAAGATTTTTTCGGCTCACAATCGGCAGTAGGACAGAAGGTGCGTTATCCGGGCAGTACGCGGGAGATTCATATTGCGGCGGTAACAGCTCCGGTGCGTATTACAGAATTTGTAAAGCCGGAACCCGAACTTTTCTTTACGATGTGGCCCAAGGAACTGGAACGCCAGGTAAATGCTACCGGAGCATCTAATATGGAGGTTACTGTCCGAATGAAAGAAGAACTGACATCGGAACAGATGGGACATTTTCTCAACCGTATGAAGAATCAGTTGACGGAAAACAATCTCTACATAACCGGCATGGAAGATATGAAGCAACAGCGCAGTGATCGTCTGCAATACGAATGGCGAAAGATCAGTATCAACCTCCTGCTGTCTGTCTTCATCCTGCTCAATGTACTTTTCGGTATAACGGGAACATTCTGGCTGCGCATCGAGCAACGGCGCTGCGAGACCGGCCTGCGGATGGCACTCGGCAGTACGCGCCGGCGGGTAGGGTGGTTCTTTACTGCCGAGGGGTGGCTATTGCTCACCACGGTGGTTCCGTTGGTATTGGTTGTCATATTCAATATGGTACACATGGAGATTCCCGATTTATACAATCTCTCTTTCACTTGGTGGCGCTTTGCGGTCAGTTTTGGTGGGGTGCTGCTGCTTATGGGACTGATCATTGCACTGGGCACCTGGTTGCCTGCCCGCCGGGCCATGAAGTTGCAGCCGGCCGAAGCGTTGCATTATGAATAATTGTTAAAATTACATATTATGATAAAACTTTATTTAAAACAATCGTGGATGCTGATCCGGCAGAACAAACTGTTCAGTAGCCTCTATGTGCTGGGCACGGGGCTTGCCATTGCCATGACAATGATCATTGCCATCGTGTATTATATTAAAATAGCTCCTATCTATCCGGAAGTGAACCGTTCGCTGACGATGCGGATGAAAGGGGTAAGTGCCATGCATGTCAAAGGAGGGGGAAATTCATATTCCTGTTCTTATGAAATGCTGAAAGACTGGTTCTATCCATTGCAATCGGCGGAGCTGGTTACCGCTGTAAACGAACACTTTCTGACCCGGAAGGGATCTTATATACAACCGGCCGGGGGAGGCGAGCAAATACCGGCTCTGGTAAAGTATACCGATCCTAATTTTTTTCGGTTGTTCGAGTTTGAATTTCTGGATGGGAAGCCTTTCTCGGAGGCCGATTTAGCCAGTGGGATTCGTAATGTAGTACTTTCTGACCGGATGGCCCGCCGCATTTTCGGCAGGACCGATGTGGTAGGGCAGACGTTTAAGCAAGACTTTAAGGAATCCAAAGTGGTCGGTGTGGTACGTGAGGGTAGTTATCTGTTGCCGGCATCTTACGGACAAATCTATATGCCGTATTCTTGTTTGCCGGGATACGACAAAAACAATGATGGAAGTCATAAGGTCGGTACTTATGTCGTTTACTTCAAGGTTCGTCAGAAAGAAGATATGCCGAAACTTTATGCGGAAGTCAACGAACTGGTGCGTAAATACAATACTTCCCAGAAAGAGTATACAGTAGATATCTTTCATCAACCGGATCCGTATTGGCAGACATGGTTCAGAGAGGGCAATACGAACGAGATTGACTGGGCATCGGTCATTAAACTGTATGGAGGGGCGCTTTTGGCGTTGTTGCTGGTGCCTGCCATCAACCTGAGTGGCATGATATCCAGCCGTATGGACGATCGCCTGGCGGAAATGGGGATACGAAAAGCGTTTGGAGCCAACCGGAAACAATTGTTGAACCAGGTGTTATGGGAGAATCTGCTTCTTACCTGTATCGGTGGATTGATGGGACTTATTGTTTCGTGGGGACTGCTTGTGCTGGGGCGCAATTGGGTGTTTAGTCTGTTTGACAAATATCCGACAGTCATATCCGACGGAGTCGATGTGGCTATCAATCCGCAAATGCTGTTCAGTCCTTTGATGTTTTGCGTAACGTTTGCTTTTTGTTTGATACTGAACCTGCTTTCCGCATGGTGGCCCACATGGCGTTCGTTGCACAAAGATATTATTGATTCACTAAACGAAAAGAAATAAAACATGATACGACTAATAATGAAAAACCTCTGGGCCCGCCGCCGGAAGAACGGATGGTTGCTGGCCGAATTAATATTGGTATCGATTGTCACATGGGTGATTGTTGATCCGTTGGTGGTGCTGACACATGACCGGAATTTGCCGGAAGGCTATCGTCCCGATCACCTTTTCCTGCTTCAGTTGGCTTCATACCCTGCCGGGTCGGAGCAATTCCGTGCCGAAGAGAATGATACATTGGCGCGTAAAGCCAATTTCGAACGGTTGCTCAATAAACTCAAACACTACGAGGGAGTCAAGTATACTACTTTCATCTTGAACGAACAGTATCCTTCGGCACTTTCCATAAGCAACGGCAACACGATGTTCGATACCATTCCGGTCCGCACTCTCCGTCTTGCCTTTATACCTCATACCGATTATTTCCGGACCATGGGGATGGAGGGAGCCGAGGGTATGACGGCCGAACAATTGGATAACCGTGATTTCCTGTGGACCGAATCGGTGCTGACAGCGGATATCTCACAACGGCTGAAAGACGGAAAACCGCTTTACGGACGCCGCCTTGGAAACGGGGACGAGGAAGACTACCGGGTGGGGGGAGTGATAGCTCCTGTTCGCTACCGGAGTTATATGCAGCCCATGCCCATAGAGTTATATGTGTATGAAGAGTTTCCTGATTATATGTACTATTATATTCCGCTGATAGCTTTGCGTATAGACGATCATTTGTCGGAGAAGGTTTTCTTGCATCACTTCCGTGAGTGGATGAATAAGGAGTTGACAGTCGGTAACTATTATGTGAAGTCAGTGCAGTCGTTTAGCGACATTCAGGAGCAGCATGAATTTTCCGAGGGTATCACCAATCAGTATCGTCTGAACCTGGCTTTGGGTATCTTCTTTTTAGTGAACCTTTGCCTGGGAGTAGCAGGAACTTTCTGGATGCAGACCCGTTCACGCCGTGAAGAGGTGGGCATTATGCTTTCTTTCGGCGGTACTCCTTCACACATCACCCGCCTGCTGTTATACGAGGGTTGGATACTGACCACATTGGGTACGTTGACCGGCTGCTTACTCTATTTGCAATACGCATTGAGGGACGGACTTTATACTACCTGTAACAGTGCGGAAGAGGCAATGCCTGCTTACTGGATCAACCACTTCGGCCTGCATTTTACGGCAGTTACTCTGATCGTATATCTCTTGCTGCTGATTGTAGTTTCCATCGGAATCTGGATGCCGGCACATAAACTTAGCCGTATCAGTCCGGTAGATGCGCTGCGTGACGAATGATCACTCGTTAAACCCATAGACAGTATGATTAAACTTTATTTCAAACAAGCCTGGCAACTGCTGAAACAAAATCCTTTGTTCAGCAGTGTGTACGTGCTTGGTACAGGATTAGGCATTGCCATGACCATGAGCTTGGTGATCATTTATTACATCAAGATGGCACCGGTCTACCCCGAAGAGAACCGGAACCGAATCCTGGTGAGTAAAGGGATGACTGCGATAGAGCAAGGCAATGAAAATAACTGGTTCAGTTCGAATGTATCTTTTCAGACGGTGAAACGCTTCTATTATCCGCTGAAGAGTGCCGAGGCTGTGGGGTGTTCTTTGGACGGGCATACTACATCGCTGCTTGAACTGCCGGAGAGTAAAGATCTGAAAGAGGTACAGGTGAAACTGGTAGATGCCGGATTCTGGAAAGTTTTCAGCTTCGCTTTTGTAGACGGTAAGCCGTTCACCCGGGCTGATTTTGATTCCGGATTGCGCAAAGCCGTTATTTCCGTAACGTTGGCTCGCCGGCTTTACGGAGATAATGCTCCGGTGGGCCGTACCTTTGTTCTCGACTCGGACGAATATCAAGTGTGTGGCGTGGTTAAAGATGTGTCCTTCATTACTCCTGCTACGTATGCCGACATCTGGTTGCCGCTGACGGTAGATGCTGAGGTCGTAGAGGAGCAAGAGGGCAGTTATGAGTTGATTGGAAATCTGAGTGTTTATATGTTGGCACCCTCTGTCGGTTCGAAAGATAAGGTTGCCGGGGAAGTGCGGGATGCGTTCCGTAAATACAATTTCTCTCAGAAAAAATACAAGGTCGATTTATATGGACAGCCCGTATCTTATTGGAAAAGCACTTTTTATGAATATTGTAATTCGGCACCCGATTGGGGAAAACTGATACGGACGTATGGGACTATCCTGCTGGCTTTGCTTTTTGTTCCTGCACTGAATCTGGCAGGAATGATCGCTTCGCGGATGAAACGTCAGCTTTCTGAAATGGGTATACGTAAGGCTTTCGGGGCCTCCAAAGCTTCGCTCCTGATGCAGGTCTTTTGGGAGAATCTGTTTCTTACGGGGCTTGGAGGGGTGTTGGGCTTATTACTTTCGTATCTGATTGTCTATTGCGGGCGTAATTGGTTACCCGACCTGCTAAGTGCATATTCGGATGTGATACCCGAGGGAGTTGACAGTTTCTTAACTCCCGGTATGTTGCTGAATCCTGTGGTGATAGGCATTACATTTCTGGTCAGCTTGATACTGAATGTGCTGTCGGCTTTGATTCCGGCCCTGCATGCTTTGAAGAAAGATATTGTATATTCGCTTAACGATAAAAGATAAATAGCTATGAACCTGATGATGATACTCCGCCAACTGTGGAACCAGCGTGCTGCCAACGGATGGATTCTGGGCGAACTGGTGGTTGTGACTTATTTCTTATGGGGAGTAGTCGACCCTGTGTACGTATTATTGTCCGACAAGGCATTGCCCGACAATTACGACCTCACTGATACTTACTTGCTGAGCATAGGTGCATACTCTGCCAATCATACCAGATATAATCCGGAGTTGGATTCGGACTCATTGAAACAGGTTGATTTTATGCGTATTGTAGATCAGGTACGCCGCTATCCGGGAGTCTCTGATGTGACTGTCAGCTTTTTCAATTCATATCCGCAAAGCGGTACCTGGAATGGAGGACAGCTTTTCAATGATACGATCTTTGCAAATATACAGCAGATGACATTTCTGTCCGGCACCGACTATTTTGGAGTCTTCCGGATACATGATGCCCGGACGGGAGAAATACCTCCGGTGCTTGCGGAAGGAGAACAGGGAATCTATCTGACTCCTGACGTTGCCGAAAAACTGTTCGGTGAAAAGTATCCGCAGAACAAATGGATACATTGGGGAGACAGTACCCGTAAATCTCCGTTGACTGCTGTAATCGATCCCTTGCAAATCAGGAGTATCAGTCAGCCCGGTCCGTTGGTATTCAAAGCTACTTCTGAATTAATCCATCTTCCGGGAGCGGCCCGCATCTGCTTCCGCGTACGTGACGGACTGGCATCACCAGCTTTCACCGAGACTTTTAAGCGTGAGATGCGTCCGCGGATGCAGATCGGAAACTATTATCTGGTGTCACTCACGGATTTTAAAACGGTGAGTAAACACTTTGAGTATTATATGGGAACTACGGGCACTATCCGTTTGCAGATCATCCTTGCTGCATTTTTTCTACTCTGTGTGTTCTTGGGGATGGGCGGCACTTTTTGGTTACGTTGCAACTCACGGCGGGAGGAAATGGGAATTTACATGACGATGGGGTCTACTCGCCATCGGTTGATCCGGCAATTTCTTCTGGAGGCCTGGTGGATGGTTACTATTGCATTTGTAATAGGAGCCTTGGCGCAATTCCAAATTGTATATCTCAATGGTTTTGCATTTCCGCCGGATGATCCGAATCCGGATTATATACAGAATCGTCCGGTGTTACACTTCCTTATTGTATCGGCCATTTCATATATTTTGATCCTGACTGTTTCGTTTGTGGCTACTTACATCCCGGTGTCGAAAGCTGCCCGGATGAATCCTGCGGATGCTTTGCGGGACGAGTAATCAAACTTAAAATTCACCACGTTTTCGGTATATTTACTTAGAAATACGTTTCATAGCCCGGTGGAGTTGTCACACCTGAATGACCCTATATTCTGTCGGCGTACAGCCGACCACCTTTTTAAATATCCGTGTGAAATGTTGCGGATATTGGAATCCCAGTTCATAAGCGATTTCACTGACAGTTTTTTCCGAAGCCAATATCCTTTCTTTGGCTATATTGATTATTTTTCCCTGAATGTATTCTTGAGCGGTCTTTCCGGTTTCCTTTTTAATCAGATCGCCGAAATAGTTGGATGACAGGTTTACCTTGTCTGCGAAATATTTAACTGTGGGCAATTTTTCGTTTGGCGATTGTTCGCTTTGGAAATAGACATCGAGTAGGTCTTCGAACTTCATCAATACATCTTTGTTCACTTTCGAACGTGTCACGAACTGACGTTCGTAGAAACGCATGCAATAATCCAATAACAATTCGATATTTCTTGCGATCAGGCGCTTGCTATGCTTGTCTATCGGACGGGACAACTCCTGTTGTACCTTGTCAAGGCAATCCTGAAAAATCTTTTTCTCGTCGTCCGAAAGATGCAGGGCTTCATTCGATGCGTATGAAAAGAACGAGTAGTGCTTGATTTCCTGTCCCAAAGATGTGCCGCGGATAAGGTCGGGATGGAAAAGTATCCCGTGTGACATCGGGCGTACACCATCGTTTAGCTTTACTTCGACTACTTGTCCCGGTGCGAAACTTGTCACTGTGCCTTCCTGATAGTCATACATTTGCCGTCCGTAACGCAGATCGCCACACTTTGTCTGTTTCAGGAACAGAGCGTATAATCCATAATTGAGAGTGAAATGTGTGGGAAACACTGTGGCTTTCGACAAGTCGACTACCGTTACCAAAGGGTGCAATGTCTCGAGACCATACATTTTATTATACTGGTCTACCGAGTTGAGCTTGATTACTTCTTCCATAGGACATCTGGTTGTTTATTCTGTGACAAATGTAAGAATTTTCATTATATGTAGTATGGGTGAGGAGATTAAAACAGGAATAGGGGTAAAAATATCCGTAATTAGGGTTGTATCGTCGGCATTTTTCCTGCCAATGTACCCGAAATTAATAGAACTTTTAGTTCACCAACGGGCAGTATGTTCATTTTCGGACACCCAACTCTCCGCTTAATATACGATTTATGAGGAAGTTATCTGTTTGGCATACCATTTGATTCTATCTCGTCTGTGTGGAATCGATATAGAACAAAATGAAACATCTAAATAAACTAAAGTTATGATTACATTAACCTCTCTTTCTAAAATCTATCGTACAAACGAGATTGAAACAGTAGCCCTTGAGAATGTCAACCTGAAAGTTGATCGTGGTGAATTTCTTAGCATTATGGGACCTTCCGGTTGTGGCAAATCGACTTTACTGAACATTATGGGTTTGCTTGATGCCCCTACCGCAGGGACAATAGAGATAAACGGTACACATACAGAGGGTATGAAAGATAAAGAGCTGGCCGCTTTCCGTAATAAAACGCTTGGTTTTGTATTCCAGTCCTTCCATCTGATAAATTCACTTAACGTAATGGATAATGTGGAACTTCCCTTGTTGTATCGCCATATAGCTTCTTCCGAACGTCGTAAACTGGCACAAGAGGTTCTTGAGAAGGTCGGTTTGAGTCATCGCATGCGTCATTTTCCGACACAGCTTTCCGGCGGTCAGTGCCAGCGCGTTGCCATTGCCCGTGCCATTATCGGTAATCCTGAGATCATCCTTGCCGACGAACCTACCGGTAACCTGGACTCTAAGATGGGTGCCGAGGTGATGGAATTGCTTCATCGCCTGAATAAAGAAGACGGACGTACCATCGTAATGGTAACTCACAATGAGGAACAGGCCGGACAGACTTCACGTACCGTCCGGTTTTTCGACGGACGTCAGGTACAGTAAGCAATAAAGGAATGCAAAATACAATCTAATAAAAAGAGCTTATGATTAAGCAATACTTTAAGCAGTCACTTGTTCTTCTTCAGCAGAATAAGTTGCTGAGTGTTATTGCCATTATTGGTACGGCACTGGCCATTGCCATGATAATGTGCATTGTACTTATCTATCAGGCAAGAACAGCCAACTATGAACCGGAGATAAATCGCGACCGTACCTTGTCGATCGAGATGACGATTGCTCAGAAAATTGATGATAAAGGATGGAATATGGGGAATCAGTTATCACTGCGTACCATTAAAGAATGTTTCTATCCAATGACTACGGCGGAAGCGGTGAGCGCCGTGCACTACAGCATGACGTCTTTGGCGGCTACTCCCGACGGAACCCGGGAAGGGAAGTGTGCGGTCAGTTATACGGATGATAATTTTTGGCGTGTATTTGGTTTCCGCTTTCTGCATGGTAAACCTTACGGGCAGGAATTTGTGTCCGGCGAGAAGAAACTGGTAGTGACCCGCTCGTTGGCTCGTCGTCTGTTTGGCATCGACAATGCGGTGGGACGTATCATTTCATTAGGATTTGTCGATTATACCGTCTGCGGAGTAGTGGCCGATGTGTCGGTATTGGCCGAGGCTGCTTATGCCGAGGCTTGGGCTCCTTATACGGCATTGCCGGATTATGAACGTAGTGTCAGCGAGGGTCTGCAAGGAGGATATTCATGTTATATCCTGGTACCCAAAGGGGCCGATCCGGATGTAGTTCGAACCGAGGCACAACAGAATGTAGACCGTATGAACGCCAATCAGAAAGAACTGAAATTGCTGCTTGGAGGTGCGCCCGACACCCGCCTGATGTCTTTGGCCCGTGATAATCCGTTTGATGATCCGGATACATCGCGGTTGGTTCTGATTTATATCGTAGTGATTACCATTCTGTTGTTGGTGCCTGCCATTAACCTGAGCGGTATCACACTTTCGCGTATGCGCCGGCGGATGGAAGAGATCGGTGTGCGACGTGCTTTCGGTGCCACTCGTGGAGAACTTCTCCGGCAGGTGCTCGCCGAGAATCTGGTTGTTACATTGATGGGAGGTGTATTGGGACTGATCTTGTCGTACATAGCCGTGCTGTGTATGCGTGACTGGTTACTCAATACTTCTATGTCGGGGTATTATGGAGTGGACACTCAGGTATCCGCAGGTATGGTCATTCAACCGTTTGTATTTGTTTGTGCGTTATTGTTCTGCTTGTTGATGAATCTGCTGAGTGCGGGAATTCCAGCCATTCGTGTATCGCGCACCAACATTGTCAATGCCATTAAATAGAAGAAATCATGATAAAACATTTATTGAAACAGATATGGGCCCAGCGCTCTGTCAACGCCTGGTTGTGGTTTGAACTGATGATTGTCTCAGTCTGCCTGTTCTATGTAATGGACTATCTGTACGTAACCGGAAGATTGTATGCCACTCCGCTCGGTTTTGATACCGAACACGTTTATCGGGTAAAACTAGCTTCGATACCTCCCGGAGGAAAGGAATATAAACCCGGTGATACTGATAGCTTGAAGATAGAACAATGGTTCTCCATCCTTTCGCGCCTCAGGGCTTATCCGGGAGTAGAGGCCGTATCGCTGAGTATTGGTTCGCATCCTTACAATCAAAGCAGTTCCAGCGGTTCAAGGGGGATAGATACCACTTGGGTACACGGATATGTATATAATGTATCACCCGATTATTTCCGGGTATTCCGCATCACTGACAAGCAGGGAAAAACCGAGTCACTTGTACAGGCGGCTATTCAGGAAAACACATGGATCATTTCTGCCGAAACCGAACGTGAGTTTTCCGCTAAGGGAACCGATGCACTGGGTAAAGGAGTGAAGAATTGGGGCGAGACAGAATCGACACATACCATTCGCGGTATATGCAATACCATCCGCTTTGATGATTTTTATCCGCTTTACCCTACTTATATCGAATGTCATTCGGAGGCTGCTTTGTTAGGGTGGAGGGGGAATAATGCGGAGTTTTGTGTGCGTGTCCGTCCGGATGCGGATGGTGTGGACTTTCCGTCCCGTTTCCGTAAAGATATGAAGGTACAGCTTCGGGTCGGTAATTTTTATCTTCTGGATATTACCTCTTTTGACGATCTTCGTGAGAACTATTACCGCAGCAACGGGAAGATAAATGATGTGAAAACCCGGATTGCCGCTTTAGGCTTCTTCTTGTTGAACATTCTGATGGGAGTGATCGGTACATTTTGGATACGGACACAGCAACGGCGTTCGGAGATGGGACTCCGGCTGGCTTTGGGATCTACCCGTGCGAACCTCAGAAGTTTGCTGATCGGTGAAGGGGTTTTATTATTAATACTGGCCACGGTGCCGGCTGCTGTCATAAGTCTGAATCTTGCCTTTATGGATTTGCTGACCGATACGATGCCGGTTGTTACCGTCACCCGTTTCCTGATTGTGCAGGCTATGACGTTTGTGTCGATAGTTGTCATGATCGTCATCGGGATTTGTATACCTGCCCGTCAGGTCATGCGTATTCAGCCTGCAGAAGCACTGCACGAAGAATAAGCATGTCTGTTGAGGGACACTCCCGAGTTCATTTACGGGCAGAGTGTTCATTATCGGACACCTCGTTGGGAACATAAGCGGTTGTATTTAAAGGAATTAATTTTTTGGCATATCATTTGAACAAGAATCTAATAAAAGAAATATTTAAAACTATAAGTGATGATTACATTAACTTCTCTTTCTAAAATCTATCGTACAAACGAGATTGAAACAGTAGCGCTCGAAAACGTGAATCTGACAGTCGACCGTGGTGAGTTTCTGAGTATCATGGGCCCTTCGGGTTGTGGTAAATCTACTTTGTTGAACATCATGGGATTGCTGGATGCTCCTACGACGGGTACGATCGAAATAAACGGTACACATACAGAAGGCATGAAAGACAAAGAATTGGCTGCTTTCCGTAATAAGACACTGGGTTTCGTTTTCCAGTCTTTCCACCTGATCAACTCACTCAACGTACTGGACAATGTGGAGCTTCCGTTACTCTACCGTCGTGTCAGTTCGTCCGAGCGTAGAAAGTTGGCGCAGGAGGTTCTCGAGAAGGTGGGTTTGAGCCATCGTATGCGTCATTTCCCGACACAGCTTTCCGGTGGTCAGTGCCAGCGTGTTGCCATTGCCCGTGCCATCATCGGTAATCCCGAGATTATCCTTGCCGACGAACCTACCGGTAACCTGGATTCTAAGATGGGTGCCGAAGTAATGGAACTGCTTCATCGCCTGAATAAGGAAGACGGACGTACCATCGTAATGGTTACTCACAATGAAGAACAGGCCAAACAAACCTCTCGCACCATCCGCTTCTTCGACGGACGTCAAGTGCAATAAATAATACAAAGTACAATGAAAGCAAAAATTATACTCGTAGCTTTGGCTCTTTTCCTGGGAGCCATCGGTTATACGGTGCAAGCTCAATGCAGTGCCGATTGCCAATGTGGTAAAACTACCGAAGATAAAACCTTGGCTGTCGGTAACCGTAAAGTTGCCGATTTCTCCATGATCCGGCTGGAGGCTGTCGGAGATATTTTTTTCACTCAGTCCGACCGTTGTTCCGTCCGGATAGAGGGGCCGCAAGAATACGTATCCAAAACTACTACAGTTGTGAAAAATGGTGTTTTAGTGATCGGATATCAAAAAAACAACAATAATTCCAAACACATAAAATTGTATATTACGGCTCCCAATCTGGACAATGTGAAGTTGCAAGGCGTGGGTAGCTTTAATTGCCGGGAACCACTTCGGTCAAGGCGCTTCGACCTGATCCTTTCAGGAGTGGGAGATGTTAATATCGACAATTTGAAGTGTAAGGATTTCACGGTGAAACTGGATGGAGTGGGCTGTGTAAATGTCAAGGTTGATTGTGACGCATTGGAAGCCCAAGCCAATGGAGTGGGAAGTATGACCCTGAATGGTAAAGCCGGTACCGCAAAAATATCAAGAAACGGGGTTGGCGGTGTCAATACCAGTGGACTGAAAATAGGAAAATAGTAACAAGCACAAAATGATTAAACAATATTTCAAGCAGGCCCTTGCACAACTCAGACAGCAGCCCTTGCTGACTACGATTAGTGTGTTGGGCACTGCTTTGACCATTTGCCTGATTATGGTAGTGGTCATGCAACAGCAAATAAAAACCACCCCTTTTGCTCCGGAGAGCAACCGTAACCGGCTATTGCATGTCAAACAGATGAGCACGAGCAACAAAAACTGGAGTGATGACGGATCGAGTAACGGTCCGATGGGGCTGCAGACAGCAAAAGGATGTTTTGAAGGATTAACGACGGCCGAGGAAGTCAGTATCTATACGATACCCGAAACTATGCAGGTAGCTTTGCCCCGTGGTGTACGTACGGGGATCGATGCCCTCGAGACCGACGGAGCTTTCTGGAGGATATTCGACTTTTCGTTTATAGACGGTAAGCCTTATTCGGATGCGGAAGTAAAATCCGGGCTTCCGGTAGCTGTTATAACAGAGAGTGTCGCACGTCTTCTTTTCGGTACGTCCCATCAGGTGTCCGGCAAGGAGATCTTGGTGAATGATGCGGTCTACCGGATAAGCGGAGTGGTGAAAGATGTGTCTTCAATGGCTTCGACAGCCTATGCACAGATTTGGGTTCCATATTCATCGACCCATATTACGGGAGGAGACAATACCTGGTGCGACGGGATTATGGGAGTGATGCGAGTGGTGATCCTGGCCCGCAGTTCTTCCGACTTCGAAGCTATCCGTGCAGAGTGCGAACGTCGCCGCTTGGCTTATAACGCCGGGTTAGGTGATTATTTTGTTTTCTACCGTGGGCAGCCGGATGACCAACTGACGATGTCGCAGCATAAGTGGGCAAATGTGCAGCCGGATATGGCAGCCTATTTTCGTCAGCAAGTCATTATATTTTTGATTCTGTTACTGGTACCTGCCATCAATCTGAGCTCGATGACCCATAGCCGTTTGAGACAACGCGTTGCCGAGATTGGTGTACGGCGTTCGTTCGGAGCTACCCGTGGGGGAGTGATGGGGCAAATTGTTGCCGAGAATCTGGTACTGACTTTGATGGCCGGAGTGGTCGGACTGTTGTTCTGTCTGATCATATCTTATTGTTGGGGAGGTACGCTTTTTGCCGATAGCAGATTGATGTACCTTAACACGGCTCCGGTTATCGAGTGGAAAATGCTTTTTAAATTTTCTACTTTTATTTATGCATTACTTTTCTGTTTGGCACTGAATCTGCTGAGTAGTGGATGGCCGGCCTGGAGGGCATCGCGGATGTCTATTATAAATGCTCTTAGCGGAAAGCTTAACTAAACACTACACAAACGATGAATAAGAAACTGTTGAAACAAATAGTAAACGAACGGCGCTCTAACTCCTGGCTGTTCATAGAACTGCTGCTGGTAAGCATTGTGCTTTGGTATGTAGTCGATTATATGTTTGTCACCCTTTATACCTATTTTGAACCTCGCGGGTTCGATATTGAGAATACCTACCGGGTGGAGTTCGATTACCTGACAGAGAAAAGTCCCGACTACATAGCCAACCGTACGGATGAGGAAGCACATGCAGATATGCGTGAGTTACTGGATCGCCTTCGTCGTCGTCCCGGAGTCGAGGCGGTGAGTATGTCACAAAATTCTTTCCCGTACAACGGAAGTAACAGTGGGATGGACGTACGCCTGGATACCATGGAGAGCAAGTACAACATCCGTCGTTGGGTGACGCCCGACTTCTTCCGTGTTTTCCGTTATCAGGGAGCCAACGGAGAAACTCCGGAACAATTAGCTGCTCTGTTGAAGGAGGGTACTTTTATGGTATCGCGTAATGTGTTCGAGTCACGTTATAAGATCGATTTGAAAGACTATGTAGGCAAAGAGTTTTGTCTGGATCAGGATACTGCCCATTTATCCAAATTGGTGGCAGCGCTCCAAGTGGTCCGTTATGATGATTTTTCCTCCGGTGCTTATAGCCGGTCCGCAGTCATCTTGTTACCGGAGAATCGGTTGGCTTCGGGCAATGAAATCTGTTTGCGTACGAACAAAAACGAATCTGCCGCCTTTGCCGAACAATTGATGAAGGATGCCCCGTCCCAATATCGGGTAGGCAATCTTTTTCTGACTAAGGTAAGTTCATTCCGGGACATACGGCATACGTTCCAGTTGGACGATATGAATACTTTACGTAACTATCTGGTAGGTATGGGCTTTTTGCTGCTCAATATTTTTCTGGGGCTATTGGGAACATTCTGGTTCCGCACCCAGCAGCGTAAAGGTGAGATGGCGCTGATGATGGCAGTAGGAGGGAGTAAGCAAAGCGTATTCTTTCGTTTGCTGAGCGAAGGTTGGCTGATGCTTCTTCTGGTTACTCCGTTGGCTATTGGTGTCGATTTCTATATCGCAAAGAGTGAACTGACACCTTCGTGGTACTTTTCTACTTTTTCTGTCGGTCGCTTTATGTTGTGTGAAGGCATCACGTTACTGTTGATGGCACTGATGATCTTGGCAGGTATCTGGTTCCCGGCCCGTCAGTCTATGAAAATCCAGCCGGCGGAGGCATTGCACGAAGAATAAAAGCTTATCGCAATATTTTATCATCTATCTGCGTTGTTTTCAAGATTATAACGTATATTTGCGTTCACAATCCTGATACAACGCAGATTTTTGCTATGAACAAACGATTATATACTATATTTCTTATATCTGTCTTCTTATTACTCCCGGGATTTTCCACTGCTGCGGAACGTATTTATAATGTTCTCTTCGTTCAGTCGTATGCTCCGGAGACACCTTGGCATAATGACTTGGTTCGGGGGTTGAAAGACGGTTTCGGTGAATCGGGATTGAAAGTGAATATTACAACCGAATTTCTGGATGCCAATTTCTGGACTTATCAATCCGAAAAGCTGATTATGCGTCGTTTTTGCGAACGGGCCCGTGAAAGGGGAACAGACTTGATTGTTACCGTCAGTGATGAGGCTTTTCATACTTTGCTGACATGCGGAGACTCGTTAGCCTTGCAGTTGCCCGTTGTCTTTTTTAATATAAAATATCCGGAAGGCAGCCTGATTGATTCGTTACCCAATGTGTGTGGATATACGGCGAATCCCGATTTCGGAGAATTACTGAGGCAGGCGAGTCGCCTTTTCCCTACCCGGACGGAGGTGGTCTGTATCTCTGACAACAGCCTGCTGAGTTCGAAAGGGAAAGATGATTTTATGAACGAATGGGAAGGTTTTGTGGAGGAGCATCCGGAATATACGGTGACCTTTTATAATTCGCAGACCGATACAACCAATAAAATTATTGCTTCTACCTGCTATCCCCGCAATACACATAAGACATTGATTATCGCTCCTAAGTGGTCGTCTTTTATGTCCTTTATCGGTCGTAACTCAAAAGCGCCTTTCTTTTCGTGCGAGAACCTTGCGTTGACTAATGGTGCCTTTGGTGCGTATGATGCCGATTCGTATGCTTCGGCGCATGAAGTAGGGCGGACGCCCGCCGATGTGCTGCGTGGCAAATCTCCCTCGGAAGTGGGAATCATTGAATCTCCTTTGAAGTTTATGTACGATTTCAAGCAGCTTGTGTTTTTTAAGGTAGATCCCAAGCAGGCGAGTGCTATCGGCGGAACCATTATTAATGAGCCATACATGGAGAAATACCGTATGCTGTATATCTTGTTGTATAGTTCGATATTGGCTTTACTGGTGTTCCTGATAGTGTGGCTGTATCGTATAAACCGTCGTGAATCCCGCCGTCGCATCCATGCCCAGACCCGTCTGCTGATACAAAACCGGTTGGTGGCCCAACGTGATGAATTTGATAATGTGTTTCATTCTATCCGTGATGGTGTGATCACTTACGACACCGATTTCCGTATTCATTTTACCAATCGTTCTTTATTGAAGATGCTGCATTTGCCCAAAGATGAAGCCGCTCGACCTTACGAAGGCTTGCCGGCAGGCAGTATTTTTAAGATCTACAATAATGGTAAAGAGATTCTCCGTCCTATGCTCAAGCAAGTGGTGACTGAAGAAAGCAGCGTAGTCATTCCGGAAAATTCATTTATGCAAGAGGTGCACAGTGGAAGTTATTTCCCGGTTTCAGGAGAGGTTGTTCCTATCCGTGCACATGGAAAAATTACGGGAATGGCTCTCTCTGCCCGTAATATATCGGATGAAGAGATGCAGAAGCGTTTTTTCAGTATGGCGGTAGACGAGAGTTCTATCTACCCTTGGCAATATAATATCCGCACCGGCCTGTTTACTTTCCCTGCGGGCTTTCTGACACGTTTTGGTTTTGCGGAAAATAAGACTACCATTTCACGTGGCGAGATGGACCGGATGATTCATCCGGACGATCAGGAATCGGCATACGAGATTTTCAACCGGGCACTGGCGGGCCTCAGTCAGAGTACGCGTATGAGTTTCCGTCAGCTTAGTGGTGACGGAAATTATGAGTGGTGGGAATATCGGACGTCGGTGCTTGCAGGATTGACAACAGATACGCCCTACAGTATTTTGGGAGTATGCCAGAGTATACAACGCTATAAGACGACCGAAGAGGAATTAACCGCAGCGCGTGATAAAGCACTTCAGGCGGATAAATTGAAATCGGCTTTCCTTGCCAATATGAGCCATGAGATACGTACGCCGCTGAATGCGATTGTAGGTTTCTCTGATTTGTTGAGCGATACCAGCGGGTTTACGGAAGAAGAGGTTAAGCTATTTATAGAGACTATCAATAAGAATTGCGGACTGTTGCTGGCACTTATCAATGATATTCTCGATTTGTCCCGTATAGAATCCGGCACAATGGATTTTCAGTTTGCCGGTCACAATCTTCCGTTATTGATGAAGAATGTATACGATTCACAGCGTTTGAATATGCCTCCGGGAGTGCAGCTGGTGCTGAAGTTGCCGGAGAATAGCAAAAAGTATCTGGTGACGGATAATGTCCGCCTCCAACAAGTGGTAAACAACTTGATCAACAATGCCGTTAAGTTTACGACTCAAGGTTCGATTACATTCGGATATACCGAAGAAGAACCCGGCTACACTTCTCTTTTTGTCGAAGACACCGGAAAAGGTATTTCGGAAGATGGATTGAGGCATATCTTTGAACGTTTCTATAAGGTAGATAGCTTTACCCAGGGTGCGGGGCTCGGACTGAGTATTTGCCAGACTATCGTAGGACGTCTGAACGGGATGATTACCGTCACTTCAGAAGAAGGGCACGGAACCCGTTTCACTGTCCGCCTTCCGGATATTTGCGAATAATGATACCGGAGGACGTCCGTCTCCGAACAAACTGTTCATTTTCGGACAGCAGAAAGAACGATGGACGATAAGCGGTGAACGATAAACAGTGAATGATGAGTGGTGAACGATAAGCGATGAACGATGAATGAAGAGCGGTGAACGGAGGGAACGGACGGTGGATGTTCCTGATACTAAAAGATCAGTAGCCGCTACCTTTCACCGGAGGGTGTATCCCTCTCTTTTCTGTTCATTTACAGCGTGGTTACCCGTCCGAAAGAGGCTGCTCCATTATCGTTTTTCCTATTTTGCATCCATCGTTTCTTTCCCTATACCCTTTCTCTTTTCCCGTTTATTTTCCCTTTTACTCCCTCAACCTCCCTTACTCATTGCTCTTTGTTTCGTGTTCCCGTTTCCCCGGTATTCACTTTTGGCACGGGGTTTGCTTTTCAGCCGGTAAATAAACGAATATTATATGAAACGATACTTTCTACTTTCTGCTTTTGCATTTTGCTCGTTGGCGCTGAGTGCGCAGGAAACGCAGGAAATCACCTTGAATGAAGCCATTGCACTGGCACGAACACAGTCTGTAGATGCAGCAGTAGCTCTGAATGAGCTGAAGACAGCTTATTGGGAGTACCGCACGTTTCGCGCCGATCTTCTTCCGGAAGTAAACTTCAGCGGTACATTGCCCAGTTACAGCAAGCAGTATAACAGTTATCAGAATGAAGACGGCTCTTACTCGTTTGTCCGCAGTAATAAGTTAGGATTGAACGGTGCTTTGTCTATCGACCAGAACATCTGGTTTACGGGAGGTAAAGTTTCATTGTCCTCTTCACTCGACTTTATGAAACAGTTAGGTTCCGGAGGAAGCCGGCAGTTCATGTCTGTCCCTATCGCCCTTCAACTGACTCAGCCCATTTTCGGAGTAAACAACCTGAAGTGGAACCGCCGTATCGAACCGGTGCGTTACGAAGAGGCGAAAGCCGCTTTTATTACTGCGACGGAGACAGTGACCATGAATGCGATCACTTACTTCTTCAATTTGCTGTCGGCAAAGGAGACACTGGGCACTGCCCGACAAAATCAGGTGAATGCCGACCGTTTGTACGAGGTGGCCGGGGCTAAACGAAAAATGGGTCAAATCTCAGAAAATGAACTTCTGCAACTGAAGCTTGCCGCCCTGAAAGCCCGGGCTGCTGTGACGGATGCAGAAAGCAACCTCAATGCCCATATGTTCCGTTTGCGTTCTTTCCTGGCCATAGGAAACGACCTGATACTGGAACCTGTGGTACCGGAATCGGCTCCCAACCTAAAGATGGAATACAACCAAGTGCTGAACAAAGCACTGGAACGCAATTCGTTTGCCCACAATATTCGTCGTCGTCAGTTAGAGGCCGAATATGAAGTTGCAACAGCCCGGGGAAATCTCAGGAGCGTCGATCTTTTTGCCAATGTAGGTTATACGGGACTGAATAAAGACTTATCTCCTGCCTATCACAATTTGCTAGACAATCAGGTGGTTGAGGTCGGTGTTAAAATTCCAATCCTCGACTGGGGCAAACGCCGTGGAAAAGTGAGGGTAGCCAAGAGTAACCGGGACGTTACCCTGTCCAAGATAAAGAAGGAACAGATGGATTTCGATCAGGACATTTTCCTGCTAGTCGAGCATTTCAACAATCAGGCACAGCAGCTTTCCATAGCCAATGAGGCCGATAAGATTGCGCAACAGCGCTATAAGACGAGTGTCGAAACATTCCTGATCGGTAAGATCAATACACTCGATCTGAACGACGCCCAGAACTCGAAAGACGATGCCCGCCAAAAACATATCAACGAACTGTACTGGTATTGGTATTACTATTATCAACTCCGTAGCCTGACGTTGTGGGATTTCCAAAACAATACTCCCCTGGAAGCTGATTTTGAAGATATTGTAAAAAAATAATTGTGTGTTTGTTCTTTTTAAACAGGAGGGCTGTTGGTTTCAGACCAACGCCTCTTTGGTTTTAAACCAAGAGGTCTTACCTTTTAAACCAACGTACCTTTGGTTTTAAACCAAAAAAGAGTAGTTTTGCAACTCAAAAATTGATGCCTATGCTTTTAATTATAGATGATGATAGCGGGGTCCGCTCTTCCCTGAGTTTTATGCTGAAACGCGCCGGTTATCAGGTAATTGCAGTGACCGGTCCGCGTGAGGCGATGGAAGTAGTTCGTTCGGAAGCTCCTTCTCTGATCCTGATGGATATGAATTTTACACTTTCCACTTCCGGTGAAGAAGGATTGACGCTTTTAAAACAAGTAAAGGTTTTTCGTCCCGATGTCCCGGTCATTCTGATGACTGCCTGGGGCAGTATACAGTTGGCTGTACAAGGGATGCAGGCCGGTGCATTCGACTTTATCACGAAACCCTGGAATAACGCTGCTCTGTTGCAGCGCATCGAGACGGCACTCGAACTGACTGCCACTCCCAAAGACACTCCGCAAGAGCAAAGCGGAACACTCAACCGGAGCCATATCATAGGCAAAAGCCGTGGGTTGATGGAGGTATTGAATACGGTAGCACGTATTGCTCCTACCAATGCTCCCGTATTGATCACGGGTGAAAGCGGAACGGGTAAAGAACTGATAGCCGAAGCCATCCATATCAATAGCCAACGTGTCCGCCAGCCTTTTGTAAAAGTCAATCTGGGAGGAATTTCGCAGAGCCTTTTCGAAAGTGAAATGTTCGGTCATAAAAAAGGTGCGTTTACAGATGCCACTGCCGACCGTATGGGGCGTTTTGAAATGGCGAACAAAGGAACTATTTTTTTGGATGAAATCGGGGATCTCGATCCGTCGTGCCAGGTAAAGCTGCTGCGGGTATTGCAGGACCAGACCTTTGAGGTGTTGGGAGACAGTCGCCCGCGTAAGACGGATATCCGGGTGGTTTCGGCTACGAATGCCGACCTGAGTAAGATGGTGAGCGAACACACTTTTCGTGAAGACCTGTTCTATCGTATCAATCTGATAACCGTAAAATTGCCTGCACTGAGAGAACGCAGAGAAGATATACCATTGCTTGCCAGACACTTTGCCGACCGTCAGGCGGAGATTAACAATCTGCCCCGTACAGAATTTTCGTCGGATGCGTTGAACTTCCTGAGCCGTTTACCTTTTCCGGGCAATATCCGTGAATTGAAGAACCTGGTAGAACGTACGATTTTGGTCAGCGGGAAGGAAGTGTTGGATGCAATCGATTTCGAGAACCAATACCAACGTCATGACGAAAGTGTGGCAACCTCTTCTTCATTTGCGGGAATGACTTTGGATGAAATTGAAAAGCAAACGATTCTTCAGGCACTGGAACGCTATAAAGGAAATCTCAGCCAGGTGGCTACCGCATTGGGAATCAGTCGTGCAGCATTGTATCGCCGTTTGGAGAAATATGATATCGGTGATAAGTAACCCGTTGCTTATCATGGTCCGTTAATCGTTAATCATCAATCACATGTCAGTAAAGGGATTCTTCTTCATACTTGTTTTCTTCTTGGTCGCTATCATGGGTTTTCTGATTTATATATCCGAAACCGTTGTCGTGAAGTATCTCTATATTGCCGAAGCATTGATGCTGCTCCTGATGCTGTATCTTATTTTGTTTTACCGGAAAATCGTGAAACCGATGAATACCATCGGCAGTGGTATGGAACTTCTCAGAGAACAGGACTTCAGTAGCCGGTTAAGCCATGTGGGGCAGCAGGAGGCCGACCGTGTGGTAAATGTTTTCAATCGCATGATGGAACAACTGAAAAACGAACGGCTGCGCTTGCGAGAACAGAATCATTTTCTCGACCTGATGATTAATGCTTCCCCCATGGGCGTTATTATCATGACGCTGGACGAAGAGGTATCTCAACTCAACCCCATGGCGATGAAGATGATGGGGGTCCGTCCGGAAGAAGCCGAGGGGAGGAAATTGTCGGAAATCGATTCTCCGCTTGCCCTGGAATTGGCCGCCATTCCGAATGGAGAAACCAGCACCGTCCGGCTGAACGACTCGAGTATCTATAAATGCACCCACTCTTCATTTGTGGACCGCGGCTTCCAGCATCCTTTCTATCTGATGGAAGGATTGACCGATGAAGTGATGAAAGCTGAAAAGAAAGCATACGAGAAAGTGATCCGTATGATTGCGCATGAGGTGAATAATACAACAGCGGGCATCACTTCCACATTGGATACGGTAGAGCAGGCATTGTCCGAGTCGGAAGGTATGGAGGATATTTGCGATGTGATGCGCGTATGTACCGAGCGTTGTTTTTCTATGAGCCATTTCATTACCCGCTTTGCCGATGTGGTGAAGATTCCCGAGCCCCGTTTTACTCCGACCAACCTGAATGACCTTGCATTTACCTGCAAGCGCTTTATGGAAGGGATGTGCAATGACCGGAACATCCGGTTGCAACTGATATGTGACGAATCTCTGGACGATGTGAAGCTGGATGCGTCTCTGTTTGAACAAGTATTGGTAAATATTATTAAGAATGCAGCCGAGAGTATCGGACAGGACGGGCAGATCATCATTCGTACTTCATTGCCTACAGCTATCGAAGTGGTGGATAACGGACCCGGTATATCAAAAGAGACTGAAGCAAAACTCTTCAGTCCCTTCTTTTCTACCAAACCCAACGGACAAGGTATCGGTTTGATTTTTATTCGCGAAGTTCTGAGCCGTCATGGCTGCACGTTTTCATTGCGTACATACGCCGACGGACTGACAAGATTCAGGATTCTATTTCCGTGATTCTTGCCATTTCACGGCATATTCATCCAGTATCCGTTTGATTCCCTGACCTATTTTCACATAATCCTTTTCATTCAGGTTAGCCAGTGATACACGTACGCTCCATTCCGGTCCGGCAAAACCTCCTCCGTTAAGCAATACCAGTGAGGTTTCGTTGGCCAGGCGGAAAACAACATCCAGCGGGCTGTAAGTTTTCTTCAGATAACTGACAAATTCTTCTCCATAGAATATCTTGGCCCATACCAGCATATCTATTTCGCTGTAGTAACCTACACGCAGCGGATCGTCTACGAGTGAGAATCCGGTGTTATCCCACAGGGCTTTCAAGCGACGCCGGATAATCTCCTGCATTTTGTTTTTATACCGGTTTTCCTTATCCAGAATGGCGAAAGAAGCAAACAGGCTCATTTGCGTCTGTTGTGGCAGCGATAATCCGGCGGTGTGGTTCAGAGCTACCTGGCGGCTGTCAGCCACCATGCGGTCGATGAATTTCAGTTTCTCGGGTGTAAGAGTCAGACTGGAGTAACGCTTATTGAGAATTGTCTTCTGCTCTTCCGGCAGATGGGCTATCATCCGGTCGAAGATATTCTCTTCGTGCAGAGCGATCACGGCATCCCTCCATCCCGTGGCTCCGAAATATTTGGAGAAAGAGTAGACACACAAAGTGTTTTGTGGTAATTCGGCCATCAGCGAGCGGAAATGCGGACTGAATGTACCGTATACATCGTCTGTGATAATCATCAGGTTCGGATTGTCTTTCTTCACAATATCTACAATCCGTGCGGCAGTTTCTGGACTCAGTGTATAACTGGGCGGGTTACTGGGATTGGTAATGAAGAGTGCCTTGATCTGCGGGTTCCTCAGGCGGTCTATATCTTCGTCTTTGTATTGCCAGGTGTGCAATCCGTCTGTCGTCATCTGATCCGCAGATATTTCCGTAACGTTAAATTCATAGCGTCTCAATTGAGGAATTTCAATATAAGGAGTGAAGACAGGTACCATCAAGGCGATTCCATCCCCTTTATTGAGCAGGAAGTTTTCTTGCAGAGAGTCGAAAACGTAGCACATGGCTGCTGTTCCGCCTTCGGTGGCAAACAAATCGTATTTGCCTTTCGGCGGACGACGGTCGCACATCTCCTGTGCCAGATAGTCTTGCACAATCATTTCGGTAAATTGCAGAATGCGGTCCGGCACCGGATACTGATCGCCTACCACTCCTTCCGCCCATTCGTGGACAAGGGTATCCGGGTCGGCGGCATGTTCCAGCAACATGTATTGATACGTCCCTTTCAACAGCTCTGCCCCCGGCTGGCTGTGGTTGGTCTTGAGGAAAGTCTCAAAGCGGGCGGCAATTCCGTCTTTTTGCGGAATACCGGCTATTCCTTCCGGCAGGTACATTACACGCCTACACTCTTCCAGTCCGAATTTACCTAAAAGGAAGAACGCTTCGCGCGGAGTGGTAGCAATCCAGTTCGGATTTCCACGTCCGGCATTCAGCATGGTGTGGGCTATCTTCTTGATGCTCTCGTCAGCCATTTCAATCAGTTTGTTCTTCAATTCGAAAGGACTGATGCTCTCCATCTTTTTAGCAAAACTTTTAGTTACTGCTCCGTTGTTTTCATTACTTTTCATCATTATATCAAGAGTTATGTTTAATTAATATTAAAAATCTGTTTCTACATAAGTAATACGATCACTACTCCCCAGATAATCAGAAGAGTATTCCCGACAGCATACGTCACAGTATATCCCAAAGCAGGAGTTTCGCTTTCAACGGCTTCCTGGATGGCTCCTAATGCAGCCGTAGTGGTACGTGCGCCGGCTGTGCATCCCAATACCAGTGCCGGATGGAATTTAAAGATATATTTTGCCATCAGTATGCCTGCTATCAGAGGAATGGAAGTGGCCAGTGCGCCTACGATGAACAGGCTTAAACCCACTTCCTTGAACCCTTGCACGAAGCTGGGACCTGCAGCAATGCCCACAACGGCAATAAACATGTTCAGCCCCACGTTGTCCAGTATCCAGAGAGCGGGTTCGGGAATACGCCCGAAAGTAGGGTGTTTGCTGCGTAGCCATCCGAAGAATAATCCGCCGATCAAGGCTCCTCCGCTAGTGCTGAGGCTGATGGGGACTCCTCCCATGTGAATGCTGAGTGCGCCGATCAGTCCTCCTATCAAAATGCCCAGTCCGACAAAGATCATGTCTGTCTGGTTGGTCGGCCGGTCGGCATATCCCAGCTGCTTGGCTGCCGCATCCACTTCATGTTTGGTACCCACCAGTTCCACCATGTCACCGGCGTCGACCACGGTCTGGGCCAATACCGGTATGTCGATACCTGCCCGTTTGATGCGGCGAATGCTGACACCGTGCATAAATTTCAGGGCCCGGATGGTGCTGACTTTTTCTCCGGCAACCGTTTTGCGGGTGACCATAACGGGTAATACCTCGGCAGGGAAGTCCAGCAACTGCGGGTCCAATACTTCAGGACCGATCCAGTCCTCTTCACCGATCACATACTCGCGCCGGCCGCTCAGTACCACTTCGTCGCCTTTCTTCAGTACAAAAGTCGGACTAACCTCTTTTACGATGATTCCTGCCTGGCGCACCCGTTCCACAAACAGGCGTTTATCGTTTTCCTGAAAATAACTTTCAAGATCTGACACCCGTTTGCCGTCACCAAACCAGTCGTTGGCTATTTTATAAGCACGGAAAGTGACGGGGCGGGCGGCTGCCATGAATCCGGGTTGATCCGCTTCGTTATTTCCCATTTTGGCTTCCAGTTCTTTGCAGGCAGCTTTCACTTTATCGAGTCCCCCCAGCAGTCGCGGGCCGAGTGAACCCAATACCCATGCAGAGCCGGCCGTACCGAAGATGTAAGTTACGGCATAGGACACCGGGATAATGTTATTATATGCTTCTTTGGTTTCCGGAGAGATGTTCAGTTCGTTAATCGTGTCTCCGGCCACGCCGATTACGGCAGAGATGGTTTGCGATCCGGCCAGTAATCCGGCAGCCTCACCTACATTATACCCCATAATCTTAGCCAGTATCCAAGGGATGATCAGGCAGAATATACACATGATGGCGGCAAACCCCATTTGAGGGAGTCCGTCCTTTTTCAGTCCGCGGAAAAACTGAGGACCGACCTTATAGCCGATAGCGAAAAGAAAAAGCAGAAAGAAAACAGATTTGATAGGTCCGTCGACGGTGATGTCGAGTTGTCCGACAAGGACTCCTACCAGCAATACGCTTGTTACAACTCCCAGGCTGAACTTTCCGATTTTGATTTTTCCAATCCAAAAGCCCACAAAAAGGGTCAGGAAGATAGCCAGCTCGGGGTGTACCCTAAGTTGATGTACAATCCAATCCATAGTTAATTTGTTTAGGTTTAATTTCTCATTAAAAACAGCCTGTGCAAGAAAGTGTTTTGTTAAACGATCTATTCTTGTATCATTGTATACATTATTAACGTTATCTTTGATGCGTTAAATTGTATATTGTTTTGAAGAATAAATTTCGTAATTTGTTTTTGGCCTTTGGCATCCTGGCCGTCATCATCATGCTGTTCACTTTCGATGTGTCCTATGATGAGCTGCTGGACAACCTGCGGCGTGCCGGATTTTATCTGCCGCTGGTTCTGGTCCTTTGGCTTTTTATTTATCTGATTAATACGCTTTCGTGGTATATCATTCTTCGTAGTAGCGGTCCGGTGAATTCATTGTCGTTCGCCCGGCTCTATAAATTCACGGTTTCCGGTTTTGCGTTGAATTATGTCACTCCTGTGGGACTTATGGGAGGGGAACCTTACCGGATTATGGAGCTTACTTCTTATGTCGGAGTGGAGCGTGCCACATCTTCGGTCATCCTGTATGTGATGATGCATATCTTTTCGCATTTCTGTTTCTGGCTCAGCTCGGTGTTGATTTATGTCTTTTTTTATCCGGTCGGTTGGGGGATGGGCATTGTCTTGGGGTTGATCACGCTCTTCTGCCTTTTACTTGTCACTCTTTTTATCAAAGGCTACCGGAACGGTATGGCTGTGGCATGCATACGTCTGGGCAGTCATATCCCTTTCTTGAAGAAGCATGCAGTCCGCTTCGCGGAACTTCACAAAGAAAAACTGGAAACCATAGACAGTCAGATAGCACTGCTTCATCAACAGCGCAAAAGTACCTTTTATTCGGCATTGGGTTTAGAGTATACCGCTCGCATTGTGGGATGTCTTGAAGTCTGGTTGATTCTGAATGTATTGACTACGGATGTCAGTTTTGTCGGTTGTATTCTGATCGTCGCTTTCTCTTCCCTACTGGCCAATCTGCTTTTCTTTCTTCCCATGCAATTAGGGGGTAGGGAAGGAGGCTTTGCCCTGGCGGTAGCCGGTTTGTCTTTATCCGGAGCATATGGGGTATTTGCCGCTCTGATTACGCGGGTGCGGGAGATGGTCTGGATTGTTATCGGGCTGGTGCTGATGAAGATAGGAAATCGGAAATAGAGTAATGATGAAAGGGTACCTTTGATAAGTTTTTTGATATACAGAGAGATATTCTTTGTTGTAACTATGAATGTAAGCTATGACAGTTTATGTAGATAGAAGTATTTCCAGACTATGAAAGATCAGAGGGCATTAGGCAAATAGTATCGAAGTATGATTTGATGATTGGTTCAGAAAATGAAATTTGCTTCTCGTAGTTATTAGGATGTAGCTTAGAGAATATGAGTTTGTAAAGAGATATGTTTTTTATTTAGTTTACATACGCCCCATTATCAGAACGTACCGTTTGAAGTGCCGGATAATTGGGTGTGGACGACTGTTGAAAATATTTGTTCAAAGATTGGCTCAGGTAGTACCCCAAAAGGAAGTAACTATACATCGGACGGTATTTTTTTCTTCCGCTCTCAAAATGTACATAATTTAGGTATTGTGCTTGATGATATTAAGTACATTTCAGAAGATGTACACAAATCAATGATTGGCACCGAAGTTCGTCCAAATGATTTACTATTGAATATAACTGGTGGATCATTAGGACGTTGTGCAATTGTCCCCAACATAATTGATAGAGGAAATGTTAGTCAACACGTTTGCATTTTACGTCCTATATCAATTAAGGCTGAATATTTACATACATTTATTTTATCCTCATTTTTTGCAAGGACAATGAAGATTACAGGAAGTGGAAGAGAAGGCTTACCTAAATATAATTTAGAAAAAATGTTTCTCCCATTGCCTCCATTTGCCGAACAGCAACGTATTGTTGCAGAAATAAAACGGTGGTTTGCTTTTGTTGACCAAATAGAGCAAAGTAAAGCTAACTTGCAGACAGCAATCAAGCAAGCCAAAAGCAAAATCCTTGACCTCGCCATTCATGGCAAACTTGTACCGCAAGACCCAAATGACGAGCCAGCCATTGAATTGTTGAAGCGCATAAATCCAGACTTTATACCTTGTGATAACGGGCATTATACGCAGTTACCGCAGGGATGGACTGTTTGTAAAATAAAACAGATTACAAATATAACGAATGGAAAGTCTCAAAAAAATGTTGAAACACCTAACGGCATATATCCAATTTATGGTAGTGGTGGCGTCATAGGCAGAGCTAATCAGTATCTTTGCATCGCAGGTTCTACAATAATTGGAAGAAAAGGTACGATTAATAATCCGATATTCGTAGAAGAACATTTTTGGAATGTTGATACAGCTTTTGGTCTGAAAGCTGATAGTGCTTTACTTGATAAATACCTATATTATTTCTGCTTATCATTCGATTTTAGCAAGTTAGATAAAAGTACAGCAATGCCTAGTTTAACAAAAACATCTATTGGTGATGTTTTAATACCTGTACCACCATATCAAGAGCAAAAACGGATCGTGTCTAAAATAGATACTGTACTTGATACTATAAATGTAATAATGGAGAGCTTATAAACTCTCCATTATTACATCTAATTGAGCAAAGAGGTTGCGAATTGCACAGACAATTCGTTTTTGCTCTGTCAATGGAGGTAATGGAAATAACCATTCATCAATATGCCCTTTATTAATAGAAGGAGAATTATCTCCTTTCATAAATTGATTTAATCCATTCACAACATAATCTGAAACCATAAGATAATAGCAATAATCAGAATTTAGAATTTGTGGAATAGCACTACACACGTAAAATCCTGTTGATGCAATACAATTATCTACTACAACCTTTGCTATATTGCGCAAATAAGGACGAACCATCGAAAATATAACATCATTCTTTTGAGTATAACGGCTGGCTCTACTTGGTGCATTTGCCGTTTTTATCATTTTAATTCCGCTTATTATTTGCTGCTTATTATCAATGGAATCAATATCTATATATTGAAATTCGTCATTCTTAGGTTTTACTGATTTCATAGGTGAAAAAATATGCTTTCCTTTTGCCCAAGTCCAATTTGAGGGCAACTGCGTATAATGCCCGATACATTCTTTTATATTATTACCATATTCATTCTAAATCAATGTAGTATGGTAACAAAATTCAAAAATCATTTGGCAAAGACTAATCTTGCCAAGAACACCGTCACCTCGTATGTGTGGACGGTGCAGTATTTCCTCAGTCATTATGGGGAAGTGAATAAAAAGAACCTCTTGGCATATAAGGGGTATTTGGTAGAGAACTTCAAGCCACAGACGGTGAACCTTCGGCTGCAAGGTATCAACAAATATCTTGAATTTACGAAACAGGAGAAACTAAAAGTGAAGTTCGTAAAGGTGCAGCAAAAGAATTTCTTGGAGAATGTAATTAGCGATGCTGATTATAAATTTCTCAAATCCCAACTTAAAGCCGATGGTTACGATGAGTGGTATTTCATCGTGTGGTTTATGGCTGCTACAGGGGCACGTGTCAGCGAACTGCTCCATATCAAAGCAGAACATGTACAAATCGGGTATCTTGACCTATACAGCAAAGGAGGAAAGATACGCCGTTTGTATATCCCGAAGAACTTGCGCATGGAGGCTGCGAAATGGCTCAAAGAAATAGGACTTACTTCCGGTTATATCTTTCTGAACCGCTTTGGACAACGCATTACCACTCGTGGAATAGCTTCCCAACTCAAACATTTTGCCCAAAAATACGGAATGAACAAGGAGGTGGTTTATCCTCATTCATTCCGTCATCGGTTCGCCAAAAATTTCCTTGACCGTTTCAATGACCTTGCTCTTCTTGCCGACCTCATGGGGCATGAAAGCATCGAAACAACTAGAATTTATCTCCGTCGCACAGCCAGCGAGCAGCAGAAGATTGTGGACAAGGTAGTGAACTGGTAAAGCCACATCAGCCCTTAGAAGTGTATTTGATTACACTTCTAAGGCATTTTGAATGTTATCAAGAATAGAAAACAGCTCTTCTATCTTTTGAACAATTCGTTGTTGCTCTGCTATGGGTGGAAGATTAAACTTTAATGTATTCATTGCATTTTGTGTAAGATGTTTTATTGTAACACCTTTACACACATCATCTATTACTCCTATTAATTTCAAGTACATTAGAGAATATAAGAAGTAATGAGCTGAAATATTTTCTTTAAATCTTATTCGGTGAAGCGCATTTTGATAATACATTTTAGAATTATAAGTCCAAATTGCGGCTCTTCCAACATCACCACCTTCACAAACCATTAAGTCGCCAAATTTCACAGAATATCTTTCTAACTCTGTAGCTTCTATTGGCATTTCTTTAACAGTCGACAGTTCAAATGTCCCCCACTTTACATTAACTGCACATAAATATTTTTTCAGATTTCCAGTATTTTTACCTCTATCAAGCGTTTTACCCAATAAAGAGATAGACACATCACTAATTTTGCAATTACACCACCCTTGTGGCAACTTCCCACTATGCCCGTTATCACAAGGTGTGAAGTCGGGATTTATGCGCTTCAAGAGTTTGATGGCTGGCTCGTCATTCGGGTCTTGCGGTACGAGTTTGCCGTGAATGGCGAGGTCAAGAATTTTGTTCTTGGTTTGTTTGATGATGGTTTGTAGGTCGTTACTATTTGTTTCGATAGCATTAACAAAAGACATCCATTTATCTACTTCGCTCAAAATTCTATTTTGTTCTTCTTTCGGTGGAATCGGAATTAAGAAGTTTTTCAGGACATCAAAGGGAGGGATATTTTTTATAGCTGTTCCTTTACTTTCTTTATACGCTTCTTGTTTGAGAATAAAATCAAAATAAAGTAGATAAAAACGTTCAATTTCACGATTGTATAAACGTATTAACATTAAAGCTTGATTAATAATACCTTCTTGGATATTTTGTGGCAGAACATAGGTTTCTCCAATGGTTCCAGCACAACTAACGATTATATCATATGGATGAACTGCAAAACTACTCAGTGAACAATATTTTTCCTTTGAAATATAATACGAACCGAGTTCATGGTCTTTTTGAATAGCATTTTTCTGTTCATATACTTTATATGTATCATCGCCTTTTTGAACAAACATTGCTTTTGTTAGGCTACTTCCAAATGGACCTTTTTTGTAGAAAGCTAAATCGTCCAACCTACACCACACCCAATTATTAGGCACCACAAACGGTACGTTCTGATAATGGGGCGTATCAGAAGAAACTTTCGACTTCTTACTACGCTTAATTTTACCCTCTTGAATGAGACGTTCCTTCTCCGCCTTAATACGTTCAAGCAATACGGAAGCTGGTTCATCATTGGGGTCCTGCGGCACTAATTTACCATGTATCGCAAGGTCTAATATTTTTTGACGTAATTTTTTAGTATTCATAATGTTAAAATTATTAAATATGCTATATTTCAAGCAGTCTGTCTAACTGTGCTTGCAATTCTTCTCGTTTAGGTAAGTACAGTTGGTATTTGGCTACAAAAAGTTGATTAGCATTATCCTGTAATGCATGTTCCATAAGCAACTCATCCTTTTTGTTCTAAGTACAATCGTTTCAATTCGCGTACTTTCCATCCTTCCTTAATGGCTTGCTTGAAATAAAATTGCATTTCCAGTGGATCGTCACACTTCAACAATTGGAAAAGCCACGTATAGCTTACGCATATAGTTCAAGTTGGAGCGGCTGAATCCCTTTCCTCTCTTTATAGTCAAATCCTTTGATAGATTGACCAAAAGTTGCTTACCATATTGTGCTCTTTCCTTGCCTTCCTGCTCAAATTCCACAATATGTCTGCCTATTTGCCAGTTGGCTTCAAGAAGCTCTGTATTAATCGCAGAAATAGCTTTCGACTTAGCATGATCCCAATGCGAACAAATGTTGCTGACCAACCGCTCATAATCTGAATCAAAAGCAAGAAGCGTCATATCCATATTTTTATCTTTCATATATTACTTTTTTGTTGCGGCTTAAATTGGTTAGGCAATACCTGAACAATTGCATAATCAAGAGCTCTCATATTGCTATATATGTTAGATCTCTAATAAACAGCATATATTATCTAACCTTTTAAATCGAAGTTAATATTTCACTTCTCATCAATATTAGCCAAAAGTTTCTGTAGTTCGGTTACTGCACGGCTAATATTGGCACTTTTCTCATTAATCTGAGCCATAAGTTCAGCAAGTGAGCAATCTTTTTCCTCACCACCTTGTTTTATCCACGTAATATCAAGACTGGTTTTATCACGCAACATTATCTCGTCTATGCCATATTTACGCCATCTACCGGAAGGAGCCGTTTCTGCATTATAAGTTTCCTTACGTGCTGAAAGATTTTTGGCATTATAGCAAGTTATGAAATCATCAAGGTGGTGTCGCTCCAATTTATTGGTAGCCAACGTATGTTTTATATCTGTGCGATAATCATAAAACCAAATATCTTTTGTAGGTTGCCCTTTGGTAAAGAATAACACATTAGCCTTTACACCTTGAGCATAGAAGATACCGGTAGGCAAACGGAGAATGGTATGTAGATTGAAATCTGTAAGCAACTTTTTACGGATAGTTTCTCCTGCATTACCTTCAAACAACACATTGTCCGGCAAAACTACGGCAGCACGCCCTCCTGTTTTAAGCATTAACATCATGTGTTGAAGGAAATTAAGCTGATTATTCTTCGTTTCTACATAAAAATCAGATCTATTTATATCTACTGAACCAGCAGGACGTGTTCCAAAAGGTGGATTGGCTAAAATAACATTCACTAATGTAGAAGGTTCTTTCTCTAATGAATCTTCACAAGCAATAGGGCTACGGTCAGTACCAATACCATGCAAATACAAATTCATGGACGCCAAAGTAACTACTAATGGAGTATTATCTACACCATGTAACGCTTGATTATTTAAGAAATCACGCTGCCCTTTATCTTGTGATTGCCTTTTCATGTGATCATAAGCCGCAAGTAAAAAACCTCCCGTTCCACAAGCTGGGTCACATACCGTTTCGCCTATTTGGGGATTCACGCAATCCACCATAGCTTGAATAAGAGGACGAGGTGTGAAATATTGTCCTGCACCGCTTTTTTTATCTTGCCCGTTCTTTTCCAAGATACTTTCATAAATAGCTCCTTTTACATCACCATCCATGATTAACCATTGTTCTTCGTCAATCATAGTGATAACCTTTTTCAGATAGACAGGTTTATCTATCTTATTTTGTGCCTTGGTATAGATCGTTCCTATCAGATTATCTTGCTCGCTGAGCAATTTTAAAGTCGCTTCGTATTGTTTGACCAATTCAAGACCATCCAATTCAATCAAGTCTTTCCACTGATATCCTGTGGGGATAGCCGATTTTTCTCCGAACATATCCACATTCTCTGTATCCATTTTTAAGAACAGAAGATAGGTTAATTGCGTGATATAATCAGTAAAGCCAATGCCCTGCCCTGCAAGGGTAGTAGCTAAATTCCAAACTTTCTTGGTGAGCGCCTGCTCTGTTGATGTATTGTTTGCCATTTTTAAGCTGTTTTACGTAATACAATAAAGTTAAAAAGGGAATGAAGTGCTTCGTCCGCTTTCTGCATATTACCGAAAGCATGAATCATTTGTGCAGCTTGTGTCTTATCGTCTTCCCTTATGTCTTTCACGGTGCAAGCGCCATTTGACGCAATGTAATCAACAACCTTGCCGATAATTGCTTTTTGCTTGTCTGTAATGTCACGCTGATGTTGTCCACACCAAAGGTTGAAAAATTGTTTGGCGGTAGTGACGAGACAATCTAATTTCTCTATTTGATGAAAAGCAAAACGTACAAGTTGAATAATGTTTGTCAACGCTTCACTTTCTTCTTTCAACGATGTACGCTTCACCGTTGTGGGATTTATAATAGCGTATGAGTTCCAAAGTTGTTTAGAAGTGAAACGGTTATTCTCCATTTTCAACTTATTTTCCAAATCTTTGAGCATGAAGTAAGTGATTGGCTCACCCTCATTGTTATACAATATTCGAAGAACCTCTATATCATCAGCGTGTTCCTTGCAAAATTTCTCAAAGGCATTTGTTGTACTTCGGGCTTCTTCCACTGAAAAGCCTTTAAAAATAAGTGTATCTTCACCCGGCATCAATGTATTAACAAAACCAGCTGCCAAGATTAAAATGTATTTACGAGCATCAGCGTGGTTAGCTATTGGTGCCACCAGACCTTTTCGCTCATTGTTAGGTTCATCTGTAGTATAAAATGGAGGTAACGCCTGTACTTCCAAAGCATCGTATATTCTTTTGGACAAGTCTTTCATATCGTCTTGTGCCAAACGTATGAACTCATTACGTTGAACATTATTGGCTTTATTATACAAACGAGAAAGAGTAGAAGCTAAGCGTCTGAGATAAATATCCGGTAAGTAACCATGCGTAATACGTTCAAGCAATTCTTTAAGGGTTACAGTTTCTCCCTCCGGTCCTTCGTATGGTTGAGGAATTAGATGTTCATGTTCTGTAACACCTACGGCATCTACGAGATAAAAACAATCTTTACTAATGGCATTGGGAGTGACATTGCGCAACTGTTCATCGCCGATCGTACGTACACCACGACCTTTCATTTGCGTATATAATGGCAGGGAAACCACATCACGCATGAATATCACTACTTCAAGGGGCTTCACATCCGTTCCTGTTGCCACAAGCGTACACGTGACGGCAATTCGGAAGTCTTTGTCGTTTCGGAATTGTCGGATAAGTTCATTACTATCTCCGACTGAATAGGTGATTTTTTGTATAAAACGGTCATCGGTACGCCCAAACACCTCTTTGGCTATATTTACAATATTAGTGGCATGAGCCTCATTCAACGCAAAAATGAGTGTTTTTGGCAGATAATCCATATTTGCCTCTCGTGGCGGGTCATTGAATAATTCAGTATAAACTATATCACGGTAAGTATTCAAGATCAACTTGATTTGAGCTGGATTAATAATACTACGATTCAATTCCTCCTTTGTGTAATTTTTTGTTTCCTTATTGCTGACTTGTTTTACTTCGCCTGTATATCTGGTTTCTACTTTTAATCTATCCCCTTCCATGATTGCACCGCCTTCTTCCGTAGCTTTCGTCTTGATACGGTATATACGACAATCCACATTCACACCATCCAAAATACTTTTTTCTAATGTATAATTAACAATGCGGTTGTTATTAAAGAACGCCATTGTTTCCGGTACAGGTGTGGCGGTGAGACCAAGCAAGCGAGCCGTATCAAAATACTCTAATACTTTACGCCAGTTACCATAAATGGAACGGTGACACTCGTCTATGATAATCAAATCAAAAAAATCATGTGGTAAATTGGGATGTCCGGGCAATACAATCTCCTGCTCTTCATCATATTCTTCATCCTCTTCATTATCAGAGATTTCTTCTCCTTTCAAAAGAGAGAATAGACGTTGGATCGTAGAAATGACTACATTGCTATCTATAGGTACTTTAGCAGATTTAAGCCTATTAACGGTATAAATCATATTGAACGCTTCTCCATTATCTGTCAAACGGAATGTACCAAACTCTGTTTCTGCCTGTTTGCCGAGATTATTACGGTCAACAAGAAAAAGTACTCTACGCATCGGAGTATAAGCAAGCATACGATAAGCCGTAAGACAAGCTGTATAAGTTTTTCCTGCTCCTGTAGCCAATACCATTAAAGCACGGTTCTGACCTATACGAAAGCTTTTCTCCAATTCTGTGACTGCTTCATACTGGCAATCACGCAATCTTTTCGACCGAAGCGTTGGAAGACCGGCAAAAGGATCATCTATACCAAGTACCTTGACAATCTCCCACGGTGTATGAATACGGTTGATTTCTTCAAAATCAGAGTCATTATCCCTATAATCCTTAAATAGTACGATTTTACCATTGGATTTATATAGCAAAGGCAATGGCCGTTGGTAGGCTTGATAATATTGCGGTATATTTTTTGCGTATGTCACAACCTGATCGCTTACTATTCCTGAAGATACATCCACTTCTTCACGTTTGGCTTCAAGTACACCAACAGCTTTTCCATTGATAAAAAGAAAATAATCCGCTTCAAGATTACCTTTAAGTAACCCTTCACGAATAGCAACAGCCGTTGATGTAGGAGTATATTGGTCACGATTAACAACTTCCCATCCGGCATCATAGAACCATTGGTCTATCTTTATTCTTGCTTTTTCTTCCGGTAACATATTTTTCTTCTTTGCGACTATCTATTCTTCCGATATGATATAATTATCAGAAGTTGCAAATTTAATATTTAAAAGAGACAATCTTGCATTATTTACTTAATAAATATTTATGTGCATAGAGGATTATAAATATGTTTGTAATAAGAGCAGTGATGCAAGAAGTGTTTTAGAAGAAAAAATGCTACAAGGTATCTTTGTTATAATGAAAAACTTATGCCTAAAGTTACAAATGCTTTGGGAAATAGCAAAACATAGAATACACAGCCCTTTGCTACTTAAGAATTCCGAGATAAAGGTTGATTTTCCTACTACCGACTATGTAGGTAATCAACATTATTATTCAATATTAAAGGTAACAACTATCGATTGATAGTAGTTGTAAAATTTACAATGGGATACATCTTTATTCGTAAGGTGTGTACCCATAAAGAATATGATAAAATTGATTGTTCAACCATTTAGGATACAGTATATGAATAAAGTAACGAAAGAACAATATGAATTTGCTTTGGCGAGAGTGGAAGAACTTCTGCCATTGGTTGATGATAATATCCCTGCGAATGATAAGAATGCAGTGGAACTCTCTGTCATGTCCGACATAGTTATTGCATACGAAAAAGAACATTATCCGATAGAAAAACCAACTGTTGCAGAATTAATAGAACTTTATCTTGAAGAAAAAGGAATGAGCCAAAAGCAACTTGCGATTGAGATTGGAATAAGTCCTTCACGGGTGAATGATTATATTGCAGGACGTTCAGAACCTACTTTGAAAATAGCCCATTTGCTTTGTCGGGTATTGAATATTCCTCCCGCTGCAATGTTGGGTTTTTAAATTGAGGGTTATGATACATGTAAATGAAAAGGCTGGATTTATGTGGCGTGTTGCTCCGCAAAGTTTCATGGTTGCTAGTGTGAATCTTCGGATTGTGTTTATTACCGACATCAAATTCAAATATAAGAAATCATTTTGGATATAAATAAGAGCCTGTTTAAATTTTTATAGGAAGAGAATAATTGTTATTATACTTAATCCGGGATAGTTTTGATAGAGCCAGTCGGAGCTATCAAAGCTATCTCAGATTTTAGACAATTTCCCTATGATAATAAGAGTAAAATACCTCATGTATCTTTTATTACCATAAAGACTTTTGAAATTATTTTTAGAAAATCACTCCAATGCCTAAAGACAAGGAGCTTCTAGTACTATTCTCACGCTGCATTATGTCACTGGTTACATCTGAATTAATATTTCGGAATTGTTTTAGATTATATCCAAACTGGAAATTAAGTCCAAAATGTGAACGAAACATCTTTTTATAACCTATTCCTAAATCCCACATCATACCTGTATAAGTCTCTTGTTTACCTATTACCGCATATCCTATATTAGTAAAGACATATAAATCAGTATGTTTTTTTAAAGGCGCATAATGTAAACTAGCGAACAAAGGAAACGTATTATAGCCTGGATTTTCATATCTGTCAGCTCCTACTCCTACACCCGCGGACAACTGCTGAGTAAAATTATACAATGCAGATAAATGTAAAGAGTTACCATACATCTTACTATCTTTCCTCGAAATGCTATATCCTGCTTTCTCAAATAACCCAAACTGGTAATGATAATCTAAGAATATGTTTATTTTAGATTGAGCAAAAGAAGATATAGGGAGTATACCTAATAGGAATAGAATTACACTTAATGTTAAAAATCTTTTTTTCATTTCTTGTATTGTTTAAATTTATATATAAAAGTTTATACCTGCAGCATAGGGAAGTGTTTCTTTTGAATAATATTTTTCTCCCGATGGAATATTGCCGTTTAGAATATTATCTAATCTAAGTGTACTTCCACCAACCCACACGGTAAATTTACACCCTTTTGGCGTTTTTAAAGTTAAGCCTATTTTTATTGTATAATAAAATTGAAAAAGTTTACTATTTCTCCTTACGTGAATAGAGTTTTGATCTTTAATGTTTGCAAACCCATTTAATAATGAGAATTCATTCTCTAAAGAAAGAAGTATATTATTATCTGGATTGAGCGAACAGTATACTTTGGGTGATATACTAGTTGTAAAACAAGTTATACCGTAATTTGCAACGACAGCAGTACTAAGTGTACTTGTTTTATTACCGCCAAAATATCCAACTCCTATCTTAGGTTCTACACTCAAAAAAGATATTCGATGAAAAAAGAAATCATATCCTCCATGTAATACTCCACCGCCTAACTTCTGATTAGAATCAAAATCTCCAAACAAACCATCCAATCCAATAGAAAAAGCTCCCTTAATAAAATCTCTGGAATGGACGGTAATATGACTACATGTGACAAATATACAAAATATAATCAGTCTTCTTACACTCATAGTCATTTTGCTTCTTTCACAATTTTCATGCCTCTCCAGTCATTACCTAAACGTCCACAAATAATGGCTTCCCCTCCTCTCATTTTAAAACTATTCTGACTTAATGTTTTAGAAACTGCTTTAGCCCAACTGATAATATTTGATGGAAGTTTTTCTGGATTTATTGTCACATAGATATTAAATTTACTAGAGAACACATGAGTTATCGATTTTTCATCATAAGTTTTTCTTACGTCATCTAAAATAATCAAATATACTTGTGATCTAGTGGCTAAGGATACGGCATGAACGGTGGGTTTACGCCCTGAACCTATGGCAGAATTACCCCTTTTTAGGAAAATTTTGAGGCCTTCTCCCACGACATTAAGAATATCTTTCATCTCTACCTCAGCAACATACAGGTCAAGAAGATTACCTTTTCCGATTGAAGGTATTTGAGCCGGTGTAATGCCACCAACGATCGGGATAGATTGTTTGGGAATTCCCTTAAGTGAAGGATCATCAATCTTAGTGACCAATATGATATTTTTCCATCCGATACGTAATTCATCAGCCTTAGTTTTGGTCCATCCAATAAAATTCTTCTTCTGCATCATTCCGGTAACACCTGACTCAGAATATACAACATAATGATATGCATATAATCTTCCCCGTACTCGTCTTTTCTTATTGAATTTTACGTTGTAGTATTTATCGTTGCCAAAGAGTCCTTGTCTAATCCCTCCTAACCATGTATGCCTATCTGCATTAAATTTGGGAAAACTATTATAATTAGGCTCAGAAACGGACGCTCTAGTCGAAATATCCTCAGTATTCCAACTATCATCAGGCAAATATATTTCTTCCTCTAAGATACTATCAGGAAATGTTTTGTAACGGTAAATTCCATCAGATAACTTATATAATTTATCACCGACCAGAATTCCCAAAGAATCCATCTTGTATACATTACGAAATTGGGTTTCTTTTTCTTTAGGAAAAAAGTAGGTACCATTATGATTTATCTTATAAATAGTATCATTGACTTGTAGTTCTCCCAAGGGATTCAAAAGTGCAGCGAAAGCTTTGTTAGGTACTAGCGTATCGTAGCCAAGAGCTTCATAATAATTCTCACCAGTCGCACGGGTAAGTTTGTTGCATGGTGATAATAAACTCTCAAAAGTAATACTTCGTGTTTGACCTATTTTACTCGTACTCTTTTCCCCCATTTGTATTGCAGAAAGTAAATCTTGCGATGATTTAAAAGCTAATCTCTCAAAACGATTCAATTCTTTAAAGACTGTTTGTTGCGATCCTTGCTCAATAAAAGGATAAGTTTCATCTTTACATGATCCCCAAAGTGCAGGGCAGACGATAGTAAAAAAATAAATAGAAATACTTTTCATTCTCATAATTAAGAGGTTGTTTTAAAATATTTGAAATATAATTTTATGAATGTTTTCGTATCAGCCTAATATTTACTTTATTAGAAGTGACTGAACACAAAACAAATATGTATCAGACTTATTTAACAGAAATAGGGTGGCAATACCTAATAAAAGTGTTGAACCTGCAAGCAAGAAAACGAAAATATGATGTAATCTTACCGTCATACTTCTTTTCAGTAGATGTAAGTATTTCTATGACAGTCAAGTTTCCACCCCATTTATCCTTGTCGGCAATAAGTTCCTCCCCACGGAATATGCGACGTGTCCTTGACTCGATCCTGCCATGCTCCGAGTATGGGCCTGCCATGTAGGTATCTGTTTTCAAAGAAAGAAATTATCCGACTGATATGGAAACTTCGTTAAAAAAAGATTTCAACCATTTTCAGACAGGCTCTAAGTGTGAAAAATAGCTAGTCCTTTTGTAAAACTACCCTTAAAAAATTATTTTATGTCTATAATTTTTCTTTTACTATCCATTTTCATTATTGTTGTGGGATAAAAAAGAAATATGGAGTCTAACAATGTGTCTTGAATATCAATGATAGATCTTGAAACTGTTTCTATTGATATTGATCCATCGTTATTTATAAACACAAATGTATTTATTCCATCAGAGATTGCATTTTCCTTTATTTTATTTAAATCATGCTTTCTCAACTTTATCCTATTTAATGCAGAATTGTACTGTTGATACGGTGGAATAATATAGCATTTTTGCCATTTATCATTTCTCAGAGAATCGAGTCTAAATTCGGTTTCTGGTTTTATTCCTGATAACTTTCTTTCGAAAGTTACCTTTGATACCACCTCTTTTTGGCAACTAAGCAAAGAAAATAAGATTGCTAAAAACAGATATGGCTTATGGATGTAATTTTGTTTGTAATTTTCCATCATTTTTATATTTTATTATTTCCTTAAATAAACGTTCTTCTGACCATTTATTTTGTTTTGCTAGATCTCCCAGTTGATAACCAATGGAGTTATTAATATAGATCCATATTCTTCTCTGCAATATCTTGTCCCGGATTTTGTTCATGTGCATCACCGAACTCTTTTGCCAGATTTGCATTTTCTGAAAGCGTGTTGAGAGCACTCCAATAAACATGTCTTACCGCATCGCCCTCTCCATTGTGCTGTCCTGGAAATTTTTTAGCTGCTTCACTAGCTTTTTTTGCGTTATCATGAAATTTTTTAATTACTTGTGGATGTCGCATAAGGAAGCGCTTTTCTGCTTCAGTCAGCCGACTATAATCGCCACCAGATGAAGAACTATCCGAGGAACTTTCATTGCCATGTTCTTTAAGCCATTTGCTGTGTAGGAACTCAAGAAAAGCTTCATCATATGGATCTGAACAGATATGACTCATTTGTCGACATAAATCTCCAAGAATTGTAACTTCGGGAATCCACCCGGCATCTATAATACCGGCTCTGGTAATAGGAGCATTTATAATATCCCAAAAATTTTCCGGTAGCCCAATGATGGTAAATCTTATAATATTTGCTGATTTGATATTTGAAATAAATAGATAATAGGAATTGTGTTCAGGATTGTCCTGTGCTAGCAGAGGAACACATAAATGGAGTGTGTCTTGTTTCTGAAGAACCATAGAAACATTTTCCCATTTAGGGCTTAAAATCAAGTTCTTATAAAGTTCTGTATTATTAAAGTTTTCATCAAAATTGATTTTGGAATAATTAATGATGTCAGTTATTTGGCTCTTTAATAGTCCTGAGGAATCAGATTGTTCATTAGGAGTAATAATAGGGATATTATTATCCCAAGCATTGTCTTCATTGCCACAGGATATAAAAACTAAAAAAAATAGACTGAGAAAGAGTGGTACAAAATACTTCATGATGTTTAGGTTAGGTTATAAATGATCTAATGTATTTGCCGCAAATATATTATAATGCAACTTAATTTAAGTTCTTAATCTTACAGAAAATGTTGGGCAAGATAAAAAATACCTAATTGTAGGTATTTGTTGGAGGTGTGGAAAATGTTTTTGCAACAAGGGTATATCCTTAGGTGAGAATAATATCGTAACAATTAACATTGTTAACTCCCTTTCTCAGCCATTTTTATTCTTGTGTGCAAATAACAAGCCTTTTGCATTTAAAAGACTTGTTATTTGCATCCAAAGAATAAACTTTAACTCTGTGTTAAAACAAAGCTTTTACTGACAGATGTTTTGAACTTTGAATGGTTTGTATTTCAGCTTATTAAGTTTGATTTTTACTTCTTTGCCTCACTGAAGGTCTCCGCAGGCTGGAACCGATATACTTGCTTTTTTGTCAACTATACACAGGGGATTTGCACTATCCGTTTATTTCCTTTTTGCCCTGTTCAGTGCCGCTATCAGATACTTTCCTTTTGCCCCTATGTCACTCCAGCAAGTGTTGGCAATCAGCCGCCACACCGTCGTTCCTTTTCTTCCATAGTCCGATAGCCTGAGAATAGCGTTTACTTCGCCCACCTCGTTAATTCCCAATCTTTGGAGCGTATCCGTCAGCCCCGGATAATTGTGCGTCATCGTATTGAAAGCGTATCCCGGTATCGGGAGAGAAGCAGAATCCTCCATCCTTTCTTCCTCCTTCCCCTCGGGGGGAGCTGAGGGGGGTAATTCTTTATTTTCCTTTGCTCTACTTTTCTTTACTTTACTTTGTCCAGAATTGCATGCATTTTTTGCGTCAACGGCTACATCGTGTACTACATTTCCCGGGCTAACGGCTACATCTCCTGTGCCGACAGCTGCTTTTCCTTCTTTAAGCGGCTTGGGTTGTTCAACTTCCTGTTGTGTGGATGCATTGTCCGGTTTGCCGCTTTCCTTTTCCGGTTTATCGTTTTCCTTTTCCGTTTTCACCATCAGGTAGGGGAGTTCCGACAACTCTCTCTTTCTCCGCTTTGTCGCCTCCATCCATACCTTCTGTATGTTTTCCGAGGTCAGTATTCCGTTTTCCAGATAGCTGTTTTTGTCCATTATCCCTTTGATGAAGAGGATCTCAATGATGCCCTGCACCTCAGCGGCCTGCACTTCCCTTCCCGCCTTGTTGGCAAAGATCAGGCACTGCTCTTCATCCCAACGGATGAAGTATCCCTCTTTGTATATTTTGCACAGCAGTTTCAGTACGATTGCCGAACCCTTTATTCCATATTTAGCTTCTATCACTTCCATTGCGTTCTCTTCCATGAAGTTTACGCCCACCGGGAAATAGTTGATCCCGTCATATGCTATTGCCATTGCTTTTTAGATTAGTCGTTTGTACTTTCAATAATACATTCACCATAAATTACCCCGGATTCCCAAAGATGTCTTCACTTGATTTCTCAAAATAAAAATAATTCATCGGTGAAAATCCGTGTAATCTGTGGTGGCGCCCTATACGATCGGTCTCCACTCCATGAAGTTCTCCATCTGGAATGTCGTCCATCGCTGTTCATCCACATTCCAGTAGACTACTGCGCCTTCTATTTGTGTGGGATCATACTTTTTGTGGAATTCCGCTTCATAGTAGATCAGTGTCGCTTTCACCAACCTGAAGTCTCCGTTCTGCTTCTGATAAGCGATGGCTGCGTGCCCGTATTGCAGGTGGTCGGTCAACGCTTCCAGGCGCTCCGCCATCCATTCGGCACACATTTCAGTGTATCCTTTCTCAAAGACAATCCGTTTTTTCCATCTCAGTTTCATGGCTTCAGTTTGTGATGCCGGTCTTTTCTTCTGTTTCATACGTATATGATTTAAAGGGTTAATAGATAAATTATCGCCCCAAAGGTAAGTCGGATCGAATGTATTACGGTTTGATAAAATTCATTGTACGTATTTCAGCGCTTTCCTTCTTGGCTCTTTTTCTTTCTTTCCATCTTATTCCAGATTTCGTTGACGTAAGTTCTGATTGTACTGAAAACTAATGGTTTGAATACTCCATTTCTTATTTTTCCAAAAAGTTTTTTTTCCTCTATGTAGCGTGCCAACGAATCTTTGCATGTCTTGATATTTTGTTCTTTTGCGTCCAATATGTAGGATTCTATCAGCGCTTTTATAACTCCTTCATTGTTGGAGATAATTCCCGGTATCTGCGCTCCTGCTTTTCTGCCTCTTGTTTCTTTAATATATTCTGTGATAGGAGGTTGTGTTTTAATGTTAGCGTTTTTTTACACTTTTGTTCACTGTCTGTAATAATTCATTTTCTTTGTTCATGATTTTTTTATTTAATCAATAACTAAATGTTGTTAATATGTTGCAAAGGTAGAGAGTAATCTTTCAGTAGGCAAATGAATGTGGAATTAAAGGGGGAATAAAAGGGAAAATGAAACCTATTCTCTTCTTAATTGTCTGACATTAAATGAAATAATTCTTAAAAAAGTGAGTGTTTCAATAAACGATCGTTTAATTGAACGCAAAGATAGAGGGTATTTTCATAACTGCAAAATGTTTAATAAAAAAAATGTTTTCCTTCATGGCTTGATCTATTTAATTATTTGATAATCAAATGTCTATAAACTAACAAAAAACGCTTTAATATCTGTCTGCTTTTATATGTATTTTAATTGTCTGGATCTTTAAAAAAGTGTGTTTCAAAAGACGATCGTCTTTTGAAACACTTTCGCTTCATAATAGACTCGTTTACAGATTGTAAGATCAGTAAGGCCCTGTTTTTTCAAAACTTCGTTTTCTGTTCTTCTTTTTCAAACTGTCTCTCCTGCGATAGGGGAGTACCTGATGAAATGATATACGCTGCAAGGCAAACAACAGAATTAGCAAACTTGACCGGAAGGTGTTTCACTACCCCGGTGTCCCCCAATTATATCCTTTTGTGAACAATAGCATTAATAAATCCTGGTACGCCCTTCGTATCACCTATAGCCGTGAGCTTGCCTTTAAGGAATACCTGGACTCCCGCGGAGTGAGGAATTTTCTTCCCATGCGCTATGAATACGTATTCCGTGGTGAGCGTAAGATCCGTAAATTGGTTCCTGTTGTTCACAACTTGGTTTTTGTTTATGCCACTCGCAGTGAGGTTGACGAAATGAAATCCACTGTCGGGGCTTCTCTTCCTATTCGTTATATCATGGACCGTGAGACCCGTCAGCCTATTACCATTCCTGAAGTCCAAATGCGTAGTTTTATCGCCGTTGCCGGTAATTACGATGAACAGGTTGTTTATCTGGATCCTTCAGTCGTTTCCATGAAAAAGGGAGACCGTGTCCGTGTCACCGGTGGCATCTTTGAGGGTGTCGAGGGTGAGTTTGTCCGTATTAAAGGTGACCGTCGTGTAGTGGTTTCCATCCAGGGGGTTATGGCAGTTGCCACAGCCTTCATTCATCCCTCTTTAATCGAACTAATAAAGAATTAAAAACTCTGTGAACTCTGTGCCCTCTGTGGTGCATATTCCAATACGTAAATAAATCACCATGTTGTCTTTGCAATCAGAAATCGATTCTTTGTGCGCCGTTTCGCACGAACTTCTCCATTTAGGTCTGGATGGCGAACCCATCTATTCCGACCGTTTCCGTCAGTTGAATACGGATGTGTATCATCGTTGTGAGTATCTTTTCGGTTCACATGGACGTACCCTCGAAGAGGAAGCTTCTCTTTGTATCGCTTTGTTGACCGGCTATAATGCTACCATTTATAATCACGGTGATAAGGAAGATAAAATCCAGTCGGTCCTCAATCGTAGTTGGGATCTCTTGGATACACTTCCCGTCTCTCTGCTGAAATGTCGTTTGTTGGTAGCTTGTTACGCCGAGGTCTTTGACGAAGAGCTAGCGACGGAGGCACATGCAATAATAGACGGTTGGAAGGATCGGGAATTGACGAGGGAAGAGTTTGAGATTGTGGAGCATTTAAAGAGTTTGGAGGAAAACCAGTATCCGTGTAGCGAGGTAGAAGGCTGATTAGTAAGCGTCCAAAAATGGCGTCTTGATATATTAGTTCTTCGATTTTACCTTTGCTGCAACTTAAAAAAATAATTTTATGTATGAGCCCCCTTTAAAAAGTACACTTTAGTATTTTATCCCCTCTTAGTAGTATCTGTAGGGTTAAATTTTTGATAAAAAAGACTTTTTTAAGTAGACTCATCTATGAAAATGATAATGGTTAAAAGCAAAGTTTTTATTGATTCTATTTGGAGTTTTATTGAACGATTCTCAGTTCAAGGGCTCCAATTTTTGTTCTCTATTATTTTGGCAAGATTATTATCCCCTTCCGATTATGGTTTAATTGCCATGCTATCTATTTTTTTGGCTCTTTCACAAACATTATTGGATTGTGGGTTCTCGAATGCATTAATTCGTAAAATAGATAGAACGGATATTGATAAGTCAACCGTCTTTTTTTATAATATATTATCTGGGGTTTTACTATATTTTGCATTATTCTTTTTGTCTCCTTATATCGCATTATTTTATGAGATGCCAATTTTGGAATTGTTATTACGCTATATGTCGATTATAATTCCAATAAATGCTATTTCTTTAACTCATCGTACTTTATTACAAATCCAATGTGATTACAAATTGCAGGTTAAAATATCTCTTCTATCTATTTTTGCAAGTGGTACAGTGGGGGTAATATTTGCTTTTTACGGGTTTGGAGTTTGGGGATTGGTGGTGCAAGCTTTGTTAAATAGCCTATTTGCGACAATTATGTATTGGGTATTTGTAAAATGGCAGCCCAAACTCTTGTTCTCGATGACTTCTCTGAAAGAACTTTTTTTATTTGGCAATAATATTCTTCTTAGTGGACTTTTAAGAACTTTTTATGTGAATATATACTCCTTGGTTATAGGCAAATTTTTTACTCCACTTGATCTAGGATTTTACTCAAGAGCGGATTCCTTGTCTCAATTTACTTCAACCAATCTAACAATGGCATTGATAAGGGTTTTTTATCCGTCTCTATGTGAATGTCAAAATGATAGAGTAATGCTAATAAATATGTATTATAAATACATGAAGATATTGTGTCTTGTCATTTTTCCTATTGTGACTTTGCTTATAGGTTTGGCATCACCTTTGGTAATCGTACTTTTGGGTGACAAGTGGGTGCCATCAATTTATTTGTTACAGATTTTGCTGATTGGTTATATATTTTATCCTATATATAATCTGAATAATGCATTTTGGCAATCTATAAATCGGCCGGATATGGTGTTGAAGGCAGAGTTTATGTATAAGGTTATAGGCTTTTCGCTTCTCTTGATAACTCTGCCTTTTGGTCTGAAATGTTTGGCTTGGGGAACAGTATGCACTTCTATCATTACTTTTATTATTAGTTTTATTTATACGATGAATAGTTTAAAAATATCTGTATCTGAAGTGCTTCTTCAGATATTGAAAATTTTGTTATTGTCAATTTTTATGTTTGTAGTAGTGTGTGTCGTTGTTTCTCTTTTTTGTTTGGAAATATATCAATTGTTTTTTGGGGCAATTATTGGAATATCTTCATTCTTTTTATTTGATTATCTAACATTTCGTGTTGTTTTTAAAACATTGAAAAATGAATAAAATATTATTTGATGGAATTGCAACTCAAAGTTCTGATAAGGTTAAATATCATGGAGGGAGTGAATATGCAAAGTTTATATTGAAATATGCTTTAGAAAATAATTATCGTAATTTTGACTTTGTTTATTCTGCTGATATGCTTTTGCATGATGATGTAAGAGAAATGGTGGAAAAATTTAATATAAAAACGATTTGTTTAAAAAAGACTAGTGAGCTTCAACGGTTTATATTAGGTAGCGAGTATACTTGTTTCTACTCAGCTTTGCCATATGGGTATGGGGACTTTGAATTGGGTGATATTTTGTTTATATTTACAATTCACGGATGCCGTGCTCTCGAATTACCCTCTGATTCTTATAGGCATTATTATACAGATAGTGTTTATTCGTCATTGATAATGAGGATTCTAAATCCTGTTTTTAGATTGTTTACATATTACGTTTCAATGAAATCATTTAGACATTTGTTGAACGTGAAAAATAAGAAGATTATAACCGTTTCAAATCATTCTAAGTATTCTTTAATGTCTTTTTTTTCTAATGTCAATTTTGATGACTTGATCGTAAGCTATTCGCCCATAGATTTTAGCATAAAAGAGTATACGGATAAGGTGGATATTGAAGGTGACTTCTTTTTACTGATTAGTAGTAATCGTTTTGAAAAAAATGCATATAGGGCCATTCTTGCATTGGACTGCTTGTTTTCAGAAAATCGATTAGAAAAGAAAAAAGTGCTTGTTTTGGGATGTGTTAATTGCTCATTAATAACTAAAGTTGCTAATAAAGATCGCTTTGTTTTTATGGGTTATGTGCCGAAAAACAAATTGGTATCGTATTTTAAGAGTGCTTTTGCTTTTGTATATCCTACACTAAATGAGGGATTTGGGTACCCGCCGGTAATGGCTATGCAATATGGTGTACCTGTCATTTGTTCAGCGGTAACCAGTATTCCTGAGATTTGTGCAGATGGAGCTTGTTATTTTAATCCATATGATATTAATGAAATCAAAAATAGAATATTATACGTATCTGAAGATGCTGATTATAGACAACGTTTGATTAACAATGGTTATAGGCGTTCATCTGAACTGCAAAATTTACAGAAGTTGAATATGGATTATTTAATGGAATGTATTTTTGTTAAAAACTAAAAATATGAGAGTATTAGTAACAGGAGCTGCTGGATTTATTGGTTCTTTTGTATGTAGGGAACTTTTATTGCGTGGTGATGAAGTAGTAGGATTAGATAATATCAACACCTATTATGAGGTAGATTTAAAGTATGACCGCTTGGCTACTTTAACTATAAATCGTGAAAGTGTTGATTGGTATAAATTCGTACAAAGTGATACTTATCAAAACTTTCGTTTTATTCGGATGAATCTGGAAGACAGGCAGGCTATGCAGATGCTCTTCGCTAATGAGCATTTTGATAGGGTTGTAAATCTAGCTGCACAGGCAGGGGTACGTTATTCTATCGAAAATCCTTATGCATATGTCGAAAGTAATGTAAACGGCTTTTTAAATGTCTTGGAAGGTTGCCGACATAATGGGGTGAAACACTTGGTTTATGCCAGTTCGAGCAGTGTGTATGGCTTAAACGGTAAAGTACCTTTTTCGGAAAAGGATGGCATTGCCCATCCGGTCAGTCTGTATGCCGCAACGAAAAAGTCGGATGAATTAATGGCGCATACGTATAGTTATTTATATGGTATCCCTACTACCGGATTACGCTTTTTCACCGTTTATGGTCCTTGGGGGCGTCCGGATATGTCTCCTTTCCTTTTTGCGGATGCGATGTTGCACAACCGTTCGATAAAAGTTTTCAATAATGGAGATATGCTTCGTGATTTTACCTATATCGATGATATTGTTGAAGGAGTCCTTCGCGTGATAGATCACATTCCAATGCCTGATCCTCGTTGGTGTGCAGAGTATCCCAATCCAAGTTCTTCTACTGCTCCTTACAAAATTTATAATATAGGTAATTCGTATCCGGTAAAATTGACGGATTTCATTCAGGCGATAGAGGATATGATTGGATATTCAGCAGAGAAGATTTATCTACCCATGCAATCGGGAGATATTTATCAAACCAATGCAGATACTACTTCTTTGCAAGAAGAGTTGGGATTTAAGCCTAATAAGTCAATAAAAGAGGGAGTGAAAGAAACCATCGAATGGTATCGCTCTTATTATAAACTGTAATGCAATTAAATAAAATGAAAATAGCAATCGTTGGTACCGGTTATGTCGGTTTGGTAACTGGCACTTGTTTTTCTGAGATGGGTGTAGATGTTATTTGTGTAGATATACAAGATCGCAAGATTGAGAATCTGAAGAAAGGTATTATTCCTATTTATGAACCGGGATTAGAAGATATGGTATCTCGCAATTATAAAGCCGGGCGGCTGAAGTTTTCGGTTGATTTAAAAACGTGTTTGGAGGATGTTGAAGTAGTATTCTGCGCTGTAGGAACTCCGCCAGAAGAGGATGGTAGTGCCGATTTACAATATGTATTAGAAGTGGCGCGTACGATTGGTCGTAATATGAATAAATATATATTGGTGGTAACTAAAAGCACTGTTCCGGTCGGAACGGCCCAAAAGGTGAAAGATACAATTCAAAGGGAGCTTGATCGACGAAAAGTCCAGATAGAGTTTGATGTAGCGTCCAATCCTGAATTTTTAAAAGAAGGTGATGCGGTAAATGACTTTATGAAACCTGACCGTGTAGTGGTGGGGGTTGAATCAGAAAGGGCTAAGGAAATAATGGAACGTCTTTATAAGCCTTTTATGATGAATAATTATCGATTGATATTTACGGATATCCCCAGTGCTGAGATGATAAAATATGCTGCCAATTCTATGCTAGCTACCCGTATTAGTTTTATGAACGATATAGCCAACCTGTGTGAACTTGTGGGAGCTGATGTGAATATGGTTCGTAAGGGGATAGGTGCTGATACTCGTATTGGTAGTAAATTCCTTTATCCGGGTTGTGGATATGGTGGATCTTGTTTTCCAAAAGATGTAAAAGCTTTGATAAAGACTGCTGAGAAGAATGGTTATTCGATGCGTGTTTTAAAGGCTGTTGAAGAGGTGAATGAATTTCAGAAGTGTATCCTTTATGAGAAATTATTAAAATATTTTAGTGGTGATATAGCTGGAAAACAAGTGGCTGTATGGGGATTGTCTTTTAAGCCGGAGACGGATGATCTGCGTGAAGCTCCTGCCTTGGTGCTGATTAATATGCTGATTAAGGCAGATGCAATGGTGAAAGTTTATGATCCGATTGCGATGGACGGATGTAAATTGATCATAGGTAATAAAGTGAAATATGCTACAGATATGTATGATGCCATATTAGATGCGGATGCCTTATTACTTGTAACGGAATGGAAAGAATTCCGTGTGCCGAGTTGGGGAGTACTGAAAAAGACGATGAAGCAGGCTGTTGTAATTGACGGACGAAATATCTATGATGAAAAAGAATTAGTAGCTTTGGGCATCACTTATTATTGCATTGGAAAATAGAGGTTATGGGCGAAGAGAATGTGGATGTTTCTGTTTTGATGAGTATATATGAAGAACCGATAGATTGGATTAAGGATTCTGTTTATTCTATTCTTCAGCAAACTTTTACAAATTTTGAGTTTATCATCCTTATAGACCATCCTAATAGAACGGATGTCAGATTATTTTTTAAAGAATTGATCAAGCAAGACAGAAGAATTCGCCTTATTCAAAATGAAACCAATATAGGCTTGACAAAGTCTTTGAATAGAGGACTTTCCGTCGCAAAAGGACGATATGTAGCTCGGATGGATGCTGATGATATAAGTGATGTTAGGCGCTTGGAAATTCAGTATAACTTTTTAAATCAACATCCATCTGTAGATGTTTGCGGATCATTTGCGAAATTGTTTGGAGATGTCCATTTTTATTCAAAGAAGTTTATCTCTTTTCCTGTTTCTAATCGTGGTATCCTCATCAATTCTTTGTTTGAGAATCCAATAGTTCATCCTTCGGTAATGATGAAGCATACGATCCAGGGTCAATCTGTATGCTATAATGAAGAAATGAAAAAATCCCAAGATTTTTTCCTGTGGGGAGATCTGCTCATCCGGGGGGCTGTTTTTAGTAATATTCCTAAGTATTTATTGAGTTATCGTATCTCCAAACAACAAATAAGTTGTAAGAATAAAAAAGAACAAGTTAAGGTCGCTGATTTGGTAAGAAAGCAACTGCTGTTATCATTAGTACCTAACATAACTATAGGAGAAATTTCGATCCATAATATGATCTGTGAAAACAAAAAGGGAGAAGTATGCTTGCTTAATCAGAAACTTTCTTGGCTTGAAAAAATACACCATATATTGGCTGATCTGTTTCCAGAATCGATAGCGGATGTAGATGAAATTCTATTTAAATATCGGTTTTCAGCATATCTGAATGCTGATAAGCCATCTCTTATTTTTCATGATCGTTACTTTAAACTGATTCTTTTCTTGAAAAATAAGTATTGGATTGATTTAATAAGGCACTTGTTGAAAAAATAGGATATTGGTTTAATC